>SKEC01000059.1_pt1 | contig 126614 bp, 139 predicted proteins | sample 4826641 | NCBI WGS metagenome assembly SKEC01 (sample SAMN11008819, study PRJNA524170) | human gut metagenome | biome: Human fecal sample; material: Feces; isolation source: fecal sample from pouch patient p18, p21 | host: Homo sapiens | place: Israel: Tel-Aviv | collected 2015-12-22
GCTCGAAAGTCACATTTACCACGGGGACTCCGTCCGTTACCACGGGAGCCGTGTAGCTCTGGCCGATGAAATACTTGGCATAGGCATCGTTGGGTTTCCCCACGGGGAAAATGATGGTTTGCGCGTACGCTTCGAGCGAACCTGCCGCTACGCTGTCTGCATTACCGTCGGTCCAAACTTCTTTTGCCATACGGAAAGCCGCCCACGCTTTCGGCCAGCCCGCGTAGAATGCGGCATGGGTGAGTATTTCGGCTATCTCGGTTCGGGTCACTCCGTTCTTCTTCGCCGATTCGAGATGGTACTTGAACGACGAGTCGGTCAGCCCCTGCGACATTAGGGCGACCACGGTTACGATGGAACGGTCGCGGAGCGAAAGCAGATTGTTCCGGCTCCACACTTCCCCGAAAAGAATATCATCGTTCAAACGTGCAAATTCGGGGGCAAATTCTCCGAGCGCATCGCGTCCGGCAGTCTGTTGGATTTTTACTTGTGATTTTGCCATGATCGGAAAAATTAAAGTCAATAATAAAGCTAATGATGCTATTTTTGTTTTCATACGATATGATTTTTAGTTCGACATTTCCAAGACAACCGACAGGTCTTTCCTGTTTCCGATACAAAAGTACGGGCATTATTCCACAACAGCTTTGCTGCAAGGCTCAAACTGTTTTGTCCTGAAGTTCATCTTACCATGAAGGAGCGACACCATAAGCCTCCTTGTATATCTTGGAGAAATGCGACAGGTTCTTGAAACCCACATCGAAGCAGGCTTCCGTCACTTTCTTCTTGCCTGATTTTATCAGGCCGTGCGCGGCTTCCAGACGACGTTTGATAATCCACTTTTGCGGTGTCAGGTTGCTGACTTTGGCAAAGTCCCGCTTGAAGGTAGCCAGGCTGCGTCCCGTGTAACTGGCGATTTCCTCCAGAGAGAGATCACACATGTAGTTCTCGTTCAGATAGTCGAGAATGTCGATTTTCCACGGCTCCACGAAGTCGAACAGCGACGCATAGAGATTCCGGTCTGTATTAAGCAGTACATATATCCCTTCTACCATTTTCAGCTTCAGTACGTCTTCGGACGGTTTTTCGCCTGCATCGAAATAGGGTATGACCGATTCGAACAGCGAACGGATATCAAGCCTGTTACTGGGCAACACGCGCAGGCTTACCTTCTCACGTTCGGAGTCGTTCGGAATCTGTTGCCGGTTAAGCGTCTGGTAAAATTCTCTTAGAAACGGTCTTGAGAACTTCAGTACGACAGAACGGTAAGGCTTTCCGTCCTCTACCTTTTTCTGCAACCACATCCGGTTATCGCGCCGCATGAAAGCACAATCCCCCGGATGCAACACGGTTTTCTTACCACGTTCCTCTATCTCCAACTCACCGGAGCACAAATAAATAAGCGTATGCTCCCTGTTTTCGTGGGCGCATCCCCGGTCATCGGTGAAATAACTTGCTATAAGCACGTTCGAGCAATCGAATACATCTAATCGTTCCATATTGTCAGTCTTTAATTTTCGCAAATATAACGCATTCCAACCATAAAGTTTTTGTTGTAAGGCTCAAATTTGCAAAACGGATAAAATATTTTTGTACGCTTGACCTCGTATAGCAGCTGTTACCTTACAGACTACAGTACAACACATTACGGTTTCAACGGGCCATAAAAGTACGATGCCGTAGCACCGCCGTCGATCAGAAAGTCCGCTCCCGTGATAAATGCCCCTCTGTCGCTCATAAGTAGTTCGGCAACATTGGCAACCTCGTCCGCGGTTCCGGGGCGTCCTGCCGGACATTTGGCGAACATGTTTTTGTAAAAATCACCTCGCTGCCCGTTGAACTCGTCGATAGCCAAGGGAGTTACAATGATACCAGGTGAAATGGAGTTGATTCTTGCCCCGCGCTCGCCCCATTTCACAGCTTCGGCCATTACACGTTTCACGTTACAACGCTTGGCCATCTGGTAAGCGTGTAACGTATCCTTGATACTATCCGGTTGCAGCATGTCGAGCGAGAGCAATTCTTCGGCAGGAGTCGTGGCCAGTAGCATATCCTCCTCGATGGTCAGTGCGGGCATCCGATGCCCTGACTGGCTGGAAATCGTTACCCCGACACCGTTTTCTTTAATAACCTTCCCAACTTCTTCGAGCAGGACAGCCGTTCCGTACAGATCGACTTTCAGAATCGTTTCGATGGAAGCCTGACTCGGTGATACGCCCGCCGTATTGACGAGCATTGAAATTTCACCATGTTTCCGTGCAACCGCAATCAAGTTCAAAATGGACTCCCTTGAAGAGAGATTCATTTCGACGGGTACTGCATCAAATCCCGCCTCATTCAATATACGGCAAACAGCCTCGGTACTCTCCGGGTTCAGGTCTCCGACAACGATCTTTTTCCCATATCCCATACGGCGGGCTATCGCCATTCCTATCTGACCGGCACCGGTCAATATCATTACTTCTTTCTTCATATTTACTTTTTCTTTATTCTTTGATAACGTGATTTTTTATCTCATTGCCGGTTTATTCTTCATTTTGTTCCAGCACACGGGCCATCCGCTCCAACCCTTCAACAAGCAGTGTTCGGGGGCAAGCAATATTCAGACGGATAAATCCCTCGCCGCCGGATCCGTACATCGTACCTGAATTGATCATCAATTTTTGTTCCTCTTGCAGGCGCAAGGTCATAGCATCCGAACCGATACCGAGTGCTCGGCAGTCTATCCATACTAAGTAAGTTCCTTCGAGTGGTAACACAGGATATTGCGGTAACCGCTGCTCAAAAAAGTGGCAGAGATATTCGTAATTCCTACGCAAGTATTTGCGCAAAGCATCGAGCCACTCTCCACCCTCGTTATAAGAGGCGATTGTAGCGATTACGCCGAACGGGTTGACATCGCACACTTCATTGATGTTGATGGCGCGGTCAATACGACGACGTACATCATCATCGGCCGCAATGATATTGGCAATTTGCAGTCCGGCAAGATTGAATGCCTTACTCGGTGAAACGCAAGTCACGGAATTTTGTTGGAAGCGTTTAGACAGGGAAGCAAAAGGAGTATAGTCATACCCCTCATAGGTCAGTTCGCAATGAATTTCATCTGCCACAACAAACACTCCGTTGCGCAAACAGATGTCTCCGATATGCCGCAGCTCTTCCGGCGTCCAGACCCGTCCGACCGGATTGTGAGGATTACATAGTAATAGGATTTTCGCCTTCGGATCAGCCACCTTTGCTTCGAGGTCGTCGAAGTCGATTGAGTAGCGACCATCTCGGTAAATGAGGTTATTGGCCGACAGTTCGCATCCGTCGTTACGAATCGACGAATAGAAGCAGTTGTATGCCGGAGTCTGGACGATTACCTTGTCGCCCGGTACGGTCAGGGCTTTGATAATGGCCGACAGAGCCGGTACGACACCGCTTGTATAGATAATCCACCGGGGATCTATCCGCCAACGATGACGGCTCTCGAACCACCGGACGACTGCATCGTAATAGGTTTCGGGTACTTTGGTATAACCGAAAATGCCGTGTGCAACCCGCCTTTGCAAGGCTTCTACAATGGTCGGTGCAGTACGGAAATCCATATCCGCCACCCACATGGGCAGCACATTTTCCTCCTCAGGAGTGTCCCATTTGTAAGAGTTCGTCCCGCGACGCGGGATAATCGTATCGAAATCGTATTTCATAACTTATCTATTTATTCGTAATTTATAAATCCAGTTACTGCCCCAAAGTCTCGCGAGGAAGATTACTCCCCGGAAACAAAGCTCGATGCACATGGCAAGCCACACGCCGCGTAGTCCCATCGTGGGAGCAAGCCATGCCGCCAGTGTCAGTCGCACGCCCCAAATGCTGCCGAAGTTCATCAGACTGGGTACGAATGTATTACCCACACCTACGAATACACCGTAGGCAACGATAGATGCCGCAAACATCGGCTCTGCAAAGGCTTCTATCCGCAGAATCTCGATTCCCAACGTGCGGATTTCCTCCACGGGAGTCATCACTCCGATGATTTGCGGAGCCGCCACATACATCAACGCTCCCATAACACCCATAATCAGCATTCCCGACCAGACGGTAATATTGGCAAAACGACGGAGCAACCGGATACGGTTCGCTCCAAGGCTCTGACCGACCAACGTCGTGGCAGCCTCCGAGATGCCGTAGCCGGGCATATAGCAAAGGCTTTCGGCAATAATGGCGAACGAGTTGGCAGCAATGGCAACGATGCCAAGCGGTGCGACAACCACCGTCGTTGCGATCTGCGCTCCACAAATGGCCATGTGTTCGAATCCCATCGGTAACGAAATACGGAAAGACTTACGCAATGTCTCCCGTTTGGGTAGAAAACTTCCCCGTTCTCCGACGAACTTCAGCATGGGCGAGCGGCGGCATAGATACCACATCATTCCTCCGGCGGTAACGAGTTCGGCCAATACCGTTCCCAATATAGCACCTTTCACACCCAGACCTGCACCGGGAGCGGTAAATACTACTCCGAACCACTCCACATGCCTCGTCGGGAAGATCAGGAAGAAGTTGAACACGACATCCAGCAAGCACATCATTATATTCAGCATGGCGGGCACGCGCATATTCCCACTGCAACGCAACATGCCTCCTGCAAGAAAGTTCAACTGCAAGGCAGGCAGGAATAGTGCGAATATTCTGAAGTAGAGGGACGAATCGTTCCATATCGCCTCGTCTCCACCCAACCAGAGAGGAAGCATACCGCTGATACAAATACCGCCAACAGCCAACAGCGAACTGAAAACAAGCGTGGCAGTAACTGCTTGACGGAGTATCTTTTTGGCTTCCACGAAATCCCCGGCTCCGATACGATGTGCCACCTGCACGGAAAATCCCGTCGCAGCGGCTGCACACACCCCCCAGAACAGCCAAGTTGTGGTCGAGACCAATCCGATGGAAGCAGCGGCATTCGCACCGAGGCTGCCCACCATCGAGGCATCGATGTACTGCATGGCGATAGAAGATATCTGAGCCATAATGGCCGGGACGCTGAGGTATGCAGTCAGGCGTAACTGCTGCCCCAGCGTCATTTGTTTCCCTTCGCGGATAAGCGATAACAGATAATCAGTCTTTCCCTTTCCTATTCCCATTAAATTATTCGCAAGTACGTCAATCGGTAAAACAAGTTTTCTCATCCCAGAGTCTCAGCTTGCAATCGGCGGGAGCCTTGATATTCTCGTCAAGGATAATCTCTCCGTAGCTCTCGGCGGTGATACAACCTGTTCGCGGATTCTTCACTCCGCCTATCGCACCTTTGATGGTGGCCTGCACCGAGCTGTACTCGAAAGCCCGGTCACAGTCGGGGCCGAACGTGCAATTCTCCAACACGAGGTCGTGGGCATAGCAGAGCGGCTGTTCACCGGTAATGTGACAGTTCACCAACCGGAGATTGTGCGAATGCCAGCCCAAGTATTCGCCGTTGAGTTCCGAATCGTAGATCGTCACGTTCTCCACCTCCCAGAAAGCATCTTTCGTGGTGATTTTGGCATTATGAATCTCCACATCTTTCACGTACTGGAAAACGTATTTACTGTCACTTTCCAATCCGTCGATGCGGATATTGCTGCTGAACATGAAGGGATAAGTGCCGCCATGCAGTTTCAGATTTTTGATATTCAGATTCCGGCAACGCCAAAACACTTCATCGGCATCGTTTATCTCCACGTTCTCGATTTCGATATCGTGCATCTCGCGGAACATCTTGGGCGCATCAATGCGTGTATTCGTCATTTTCAGATGGTCGGAGTACCATAGCGCCGAACGTCCTCCGACATCGAAGAAACAACGGTCGATAACGAAACCATGCACATGCCAGAAAGGATAATTCCCCTCGAACCGGCAATCAACGGCTTCGATGTTGCTGCACTCCTTGATGGCCGACTCTCCGGCACGGATGATTACATTTTCCAAACGTAAGTCATGTGATTCGAACAAAGGTCTTTCACCTCCGAATTCTGCATTTGATATTACTTTCATACTTTCCTTATTTTTAATTATTATTCATATTCGACTTATAACAGCGCAAAAGTACGAAGCGCCCTTTATGACCACTTTGCTTCAAGGCTCAATTTGCTTTGTTATAAAGTTCATCTAACAGAGGATGGTTTATGTTATAGTACTATAGATTTAATGAATTGGGCGGGAACACCAGCTGCTACCGTATTTGCTTCCAAATCTCTTGTTACAACCGCTCCGGCCCCGATGACGACATTGTCGCCGATGGTTACGCCTTGCAGAATCGTTGCATTGGAACCTATCCATACGTTCTTACCCAACACAATGGGTGCAGGATAGGTCGTATGACGTTCTTCCGGAGCCAAACCGTGATTGAGTGTGGCAAAGACCACGTTATGTCCTATCTGGCATCCGTCACCAATTATCACTCCGCCATGATCCTGAAAATGACAGCAGGCATTGATGAACACCCCTTCGCCGACGGTGATATTTTTACCGAAATCGGCATAGAACGGTGGAAATACCCGGAGCGATTCCGGTACCTCGTAACCGAATAGCTCGGAAAGTAATCCGCGTACTTCGTCCTGTGTGTGGTATGCTGTATTCAGCCGGAAAGTAATGCGCCGGGCTTCGTTGCTCATATCGTCCATAAAGCGGTGTATCTCCTCTGTATCGAGTGCCCTACAAGTCTTGACATATTCTTTGAATGCATCTGTTGTCATGCGTCTTATCTCCTTTCAATCTTCACGGGTATGTCTCCGGCTATACTTAATGCTTCGATACCGTTCCCGTCGATACGACCGATTTTAATCAGGTCGTTACTATGAGACCAACTCTTACAGAAAATAGCTACATTGCCCCACGGTGCATAGATTGTTATATCTCCGGGTGTGGGGGCACAGCCTCGTGTGACGCCTTCGGTTGTCAGAGCCGGATCAGGATAGAAAATCTTCTCCGTCATGTTGTTATAATCGTTCAGTGTTATTTCAAGAGGCAGGCGAGAGAGGAAATCCCGTGCGGCGGCATTGTCTTCCATCGTAGCGGTAACGGTACGGTCGCCGACAGTAATATTTACGTTCAAAGAAGATACATCGGGAGTTTCCGGTTGTCCGGGTCTAAACGGTTCGTCATCACCTCCGCCACAGGCCGCCATCGACAGGACGGTCAGCAGTAACAAAGGAATCAATAATAACTTTTTCATATTCATTTTTTATTGGGATTTACAATGATTGTTTCTGCCGGAATGCGTCGCATTGAATTTTCCCACTCTTTCATCTCCACATCTTCGACGGATACAGATACGAATTTGGCATCGACTCCGAGGGTTTCAATCAATGTGTTGCACAAATTTTCGGCTAATTTTTGTTTTGTTTCCCGATCTCTGCCGGGTAACATCGTTACTGCAATGTGTGGCATAGTCTTTTGTTTTTATTTATTTTTTATCCGATGCAAAAATAGACGGTCTCCGCCACACGCTTGGTAGATAAATCCTCGGTATTTATACCCAAATTACGGATTATGCTTTTTTAGCAGGTAGAATTATCCCCGACAAATGAAAACTCCCATAATCGTTTGAATTACGGGAGTATAAAAGAGATTTTAAGTATATCTGTCATGCCGGGCACTCGATATCATAGAGCCGTTGCACCTCTTCCGGAGCGTGTAGGTCGAGAATCGTATTGTATCCCGTATTCATGGAAGCGATTGCGGTCATATCCTCCGGTGTCAGCATGAAATCCTCGATGTTGAAATTCTCTTCCATCCGCTGGCGATGTACCGATTTGGGAATGGCGACAATTCCGTGCTGCAAGTGCCAGCGTAGTACGACCTGTGCTGCCGATTTATTGTATTTGCGACCGATGCCGGTCAGAATATCGTCCGTGAACAATCCGTTCCGTCCTTCGGCCAAAGGTCCCCATGCCTCCGCTTGTACACCGAGTTCCTGCATAATTCGTATCGCTTCGGTTTGCGGAGTATAAGGATGCGCCTCTATTTGATTTACCGCCGGAATAACTCTGGTATTATGGCATAAATCCAACAATCTGTCCGGTTCGAAATTGCACACTCCGATAGCCCGTACACGTCCTTGAGCATAGAGTTCTTCCATAGCCCGCCATGCGCCGTAATAATCACCGAAAGGCATGTGGATGAGATAGAGATCGAGGTAATCCAGCCCCAAACGGGTGAGCGAAGCCTCGAATGCCTGCAATGTCTGTTCGTAACCCATTTCCGAAATCCATGCTTTGGTCGTGATGAACAGTTCTTCACGCGGAATGCCGCTTTTCCGAATAGCCGTACCGACCGCCCGTTCGTTGCCATAGACCGAAGCGGTGTCGATGAGTCGGTAGCCTACGGCAAGCGCATCGGTAACAACTTTTTCGCACTCGGTGGCATCGGGTATCTGAAAGACACCAAAGCCTTGTACCGGCATCTTTACTCTGTTATTCAATTCTTTGAAATCCATATCCTATTGTTACCGGCATAATAATCATTTTTCTTCACTAATAGGTAAATGTGTATCGCAATACTTCTTTCTATATTGCAAAGGAGTCATATTATGATATTGCTGAAACAACTTGTTCAAGTAGCACGGGTCGGTATAGCCCATTCTGTTTGAAATCTCTTTAATGCTCATTTGAGTGCCGACAAGCATGTCTTCCACCGTTTTCAACCTGCTTTTTTGGATGTACTGTTTGAAATCCTCTCCAAAATTCCGTTTAAAGAAACGTCCTGCATAAGTGGGGGAAAGGTGAAATTTTTCAGCCACAATATTCAATTTCAGGAGTTCGGGCTGGTGAATATGCTGCCTGATGTATTTTAGCATATACTGTGCCTTGCTACTGTCCGCATTATCATGCTCCGGGGCCAATGTGGAAAGATTTCTTACAGCAAGCACAATGACACTGTTCACGTAGTAGTTCAGCAGATAGCCCGACATCATTTTCTTTTCAGATACCTCCCTGACAATTAGCTCAATCAAACTGTGAAGCATTTCCGCATCACTCTGTTGAAACCGGATACAGTATCCGGCTTGTATGTCGAGAGCCCCTTCAGCATTTCTGTTTATATAATCGGTCACATAATTCTCCGTGAACCGGATAAACAAATAACGGCTATGTGAACAAGTCCGAAACAGGTGAACTCTATTGGGGGGTATCAGGCATAAGTCGGCGGCACAATAGTTATGATGTTCTTCCCCGCCATTTACGGAATTGACAACAAAACTTCCGGTACCTTCCAGAATATAAGCCATTTCGAAAAAAGAATGCTGGTGCTCTCCAATCGGAAATGTATCGTGCTCCCTTAAAAGTATTTCAACCGGCTGATATAGATTTTCTTTCCACATAGCTTATTTTTCCATGTTTATGGTACAAAAATACAATAATCTTCATTTCCATGACATTTAACTTTGCACAAAAAAACAGAAACATGAGAATATTAAAATTTATAGTAACATTTATTTTACTTATGGGAAGTGTATCTAATAGTTTAGCACAAGTATCTTCAGGAAGGCTGAAAGATAAAGTTGCAATTGTAACGGGAGCTGCATCCGGCAATGGAAAGGCAATAGCTGTCTTATTCGCCAATGAGGGAGCAAAAGTTATTCCGGCAGACATCAACGGTATAGAAGTAAGGAAGATTGCAGACACGTTGCAACAAAACCAATCGGACGTTACACCGGTTGAAGTGGATGTAACCAGAGAAGATGATGTACAGCGGATGATAAACTCGGCTTTAGGGCGATTTGGACGGATTGATATTCTGGTAAACAATGCCGGAGTTTTTGATGAACTTCTTCCGGCAGGCGAGGTCAGCGATGAGATTTGGGACAGAGTGATTTCTACAAATCTTACAGCGCCGATGCGTGGAATCCGTGCCGTTATTCCTGTATTTGAAAAACAAGGAGGAGGAGTCATTGTGAATACAGCTTCCATTGCCGGCTTTACGGGAGCAAGGGGTGGAGGGGCAGCCTACGTAGCCTCCAAGCATGGCCTGATAGGACTGACAAAAAATGTGGCATTTAATTATAAGGACAAGAATATCCGTTGTAATGCGGTGGCACCGGGCAGAGTCGAGACAAACCTGCGGGTAAACAGTGAGAACTTAATCGGATCAAAAACGGCTCATGACAAATCCATTGATAATTGGAGAGACATTGAGACCAAAGTTTCGGAAGGTTATATCACTAATATGCGGAAATGCACTCCTGATGAGATAGCCAAAGTTGTACTTTTTCTGGCATCTGACGAGGCCTCTTTTGTCAACGGTTCCATATTTGTAGCAGACGGAGGTTGGACTTCTTATTAAAGACATAACAATAGCATATGGAAAAGATTTGTTGGAAAGGACATGCCGCCATGTTCGGGGCAAATGCCATGTGGGGGTTGATGTCTCCCATATCCAAATTTATCATGTTGGGAGGAGCTGTTACGCCTCTTGTCGTAACTGATTTACGTATCGGGGGTGCGATGGTTCTCTTCTGGATAGCTTCTTTTTTTCAAAAACCGGAACATGTCAGCCATAAGGACTTGGCAAGCCTGTTTGTTGCCGCCCTTTTAGGTATTGTATTCAATCAAGGTTGTTTCATATTCGGTGTCAGTCTAAGCTCACCCGGTGATGCCTCCATTATTACTACCAGTATGCCTCTATGGGCTATGGTACTGGCTGCATTGATACTGAAAGAGCCCATTACCGGAAAGAAAGTGTTGGGCATTGCGGCCGGAGCGAGCGGTGCGTTGTTACTGATACTTGGAAACGGGCAAAACGGGCAAGGAACATCGGCAACAACCGCAGGCGGCACAATGATATGGGGCGATTTGCTGGTGTTGCTGGCGCAGTTCTGCTATGCCCTTTACATCGTATTGTATAAGGATTTCGTGAACAAATATTCGCTGGTGACCATTATGAAGTGGATGTTCACCTACTCGTTCATATGCATCCTGCCATTTTCTGCCAACAGCCTGATGCGCACGGACTGGAGCAGCCTGCATCTTCCCGAACTGGGTGGCTTGTCCTTTATTGTCGTGGGAGCTACCTTCATCAGCTACATGCTGATTGTGGTCGGACAGAAGAATCTCCGTCCCACCGTGGCGGGCATGTACAACTATATCCAACCACTTGTTGCCTGCATTGTTGCCGTTTGTTGGGGTATGGACTCTTTCAATTTCATCAAGGGCATGGCTGTTATCTTCATTTTCGGCGGTGTCTATCTGGTTACTTCGAGCCGGAGCAGGAAGGAACTGGAATCCTATAAGACAAATGGCAGCGAGAAAATCTGAAAGTATTCTTATTAAACGTTGTCACAATAAGTAGATATGCATAATGCCGGATTTGAAGATATTCCTTTCAAATTTCACTATTCCGGAAATTATAATGTAATCATAAACGATGCCCCCAAGGTGAGCATATTCATATATTCACCGCTATTCCTACTATGTGACGGAAGCAAATTGTAGTCGAGGAAGAAACGGATGCCGTAATGCTCTTTTGCCTTGAACGTCAATGAGACCCCGCTTCCCAAAGAAAAGCCGCCTCTTGCGGAAATCATACGGTCTGCCAGTTTCAGTTGGGGATAATGCACATAGCCGCCCAACAGCTTGCTGCCCAACAGCCAGCGCGACGACAACGGATAGGAGAAGTAGCTTCCTCCGCTAACCGATACCGCATCGAAAGTATTATTCTCCGCCCGGTCTTTATTGACTATTATAGAGGTATTGGAAACAGCAAACCGTCCCCCGGCACCAATATACGGATTGAAGAAATAGGCACCCTCCACACCTGCCGTGCTGCCTGACGAGGTGCTGAACTCCGTTTGCTCATCGATGTCATAACCGCTCAGAGGTATGTTCAAACCGAAGTACAGACTCACGAAGGAAGGCTTGTCCAACCGTTCGAACACGTTTTCATTGGCAAAGCGGGTAATTCCCTTTTCCTTAAATATCAGGTCGGCAAGGTAATAACCAATTTCTGTCGAGAGTATTCCTATGCCCGCGCCGGTCAGCACGTCACTCAGCCAATGCTTGTTATTTGCCATCCGCATAAGGCCGGTTACGGTGGCCATGCTGTATGCCCCGACACCGATCCACGGACTTTTATGTCCGTACTCCTTATTGAACATGGTAGCGGTCATAAATGCCGTGGCAGTATGTCCGGAAGGAAAAGAATGGCGGTTGGAACCATCCGGACGCTCTACGTTGGTCGTGCGTTTCAACGTGTTCACCACACTTCCCATAAGGATGGCGGAAAAAGCGTCGGAGACAATCATCCTGCCCCATGAACTGCGGCTTTGCACACCGGCGACTTTCATACCGAGCATTATCGCGGCAGGGGCATACTGCATATAGTCGTCCGCATGGCGGTCGAACCGGGGCATATAATCGTTGCGCAGACTCCGGAAATGGTCGTCCTCACTTTTTACAATCAGGCCTCCGACAACCAGCGGAACGCCGATGTATGTCATCTGATAGAAATGGGAAGACGAGAACCGGTCAAGTCTTCCGCTGAAATTGCTTGTTGCGGAGATACGTAAACTGTCCTTTCTCTCGGCAATCAGGCTGTCTGCCGAAGTCCGGGCCGACAAAAGGGTAAAGCTGTAAATGCCAACGATACATAGTACTATCTTTTTCATGCTGCCATAATCTTTTTGAATTACGGCAGCAAAGATATCAGGCGATTTTGGGGAAAGTTTGAAGATTTACCGGAATATCACCACAAACTGATGTTTTCCATCAGCATAGGCGTATAAAATCTTCCAGCCGTGATAATCGCATACTGCCTTGACAATGGAAAGCCCGAGACCGTTGCCCGTCGTCTTTTCCGAAGGACGATAGAAACGGTTGAATATCTGGTCTGCATCCAGTGCCGCGTCATCGGACGTATTGGATACCATCAGCCGGTTGTCCGACAAGAATACGGTTATCTCCCCACTCGTCTTATTGTGGCGCACGGCATTCACGACGAGGTTGTTTACCATGCTTTCCAACAGAGAACGGTTGGCCTTTATCGGCAAGGAAGCCGTTGAAAAGTTTTGCTTCAAGATCAATCCTCCGGAGAGACTTTCGAGATAGGGCTGAAGGTCTTTTATCACCGTTATGACATCGACGGACTCCGTACGGCTGAACTGGTTGTTCTCCATCTTGGCCAACAGAAGCAGGTTTCGGTTCAAACGCGACAAACGGCTGTTCATTTGGTATAAATCCTGTATGATGGCGGCTTGCCGTTCGGTTAGCTCCGGCTGTTGGAGCAACAGGTCGAGCTTGCTTTGGAATACAGCCAATGGCGTTTGTAGCTCATGTGAGGCATTTTCCGTAAACTCTTTCTGTAACCGGTAGCTGTGAAGACTGTCTGTCATCAACCTTTGCAGGGCGATATTTAGTCTTACAAATTCTTTGGTGTCACTTTCCGCTAATTGTGGACATACTCCGTTTTCCAGCTTGAAATGTTCTATCGCCTCCAGTGTTTTATCAAACGGTTGCCATAACCGGCCGGAGATAAAACGCATCGTCAGCACGATAGCCACGCCCAATACCGTAACGATAAGTGCAAACTGTATCATGATACCATGCAGGATATCCTCTTCAAGGTCGAGGGCCGGAACCGGTTTCCCTTGCTGTACGGCTTCGATAATATCTATTATGTCCTCGGCATAGAAACTCTTGGTCAGCCAATAAAACAGAGGGGTTGCCAGCAGCAGGAGTATTGCCACGCAAACGATGAACTGCGTGAGCGATTTGTACATCAGGCTCTTCTTTTTCATAGTTCCGTCCATTTATATCCCGTTCCATACACATTCTTAATGCAATCTTTACATCCCGCAGCGGCAAGTTTCGCTTTCAGGTTCTTGATGTGGGTATAGACAAAATCGTGATTGTCCATCATGTCCGCCATTTCGCCACTAAGATGTTCAGCCATGGCGCTCTTCGATATGACACGGTCTTTATTTCCAATAAAAAACAATAGCAGTTCGTATTCCGACTTGGTAAGTTCTATCGGCGTTTCATTCACTACAGCCGACTTGTTCAACAAATCAATCCGTACTCCATTGCTCTCCAAGATATTGTTTGCCGCGAACTCCTTACGGCGGATAATGGCATAGATGCGCATACTGAGTTCGGGCAGGTGAAAAGGTTTGGCAAGGTAGTCATCCGCACCTATCTCCAATCCTTTCACTTTATCACCCAGCGAGTCTTTGGCCGATACGATAATCACACCTACCGGGTTACGTTGCTTCCGGATGTCACGCAGGATGTCGAGACCGTTGCCACCGGGCAGCATCAGGTCGAGCAACACGCAATCGTACTCATACAGGTTTACCTTCATCTTGGCATCGTCATAGGTGAAAGCCTGTTCGCACAGATATTTTTCACTACTGAGGTAGGCTACGATGCTATCCGAAAGACTTCGTTCGTCTTCTATGATCAATATCTTCATACTTTTCTACTTTATTAACATTACAATACTGCCACCCGTAATGAGCAATGCCCCGATGATAACCCGCAGACTGGCCGGCTCTTTCAGAAACAGAAAGGAAAGGCAGATGGTAATCACCACGCTCAATTTATCTATCGGTGCCACACGCGACACATCCCCCACCTGCAATGCCTTGAAGTAGAACAGCCACGAGAGACCTGTGGCAGCACCGGACAGAATAAGGAATATCCATGTATGTCCGCTGATGCCTTTCACCCCAGCAGTATGGTTTCCGGCAAGAACGATTCCCCAAGTGATAAACAAGATGACTGACGTGCGGATAGCCGTAGCCAGATCCGAATTGATATCTTTTACCCCGATTTTAGCAAACACAGCCGTCAGTGCGGCAAAGAGGGCCGAAAGTAAAGCATAATATTTCCACATAAATTTCTATTTATCGCAAAATTAGTGATTTACTGTTATTTCATTTACTCTTTTTATAAATTAATAGCATGATACTGGGCAATACTAACAGCAGCAAGGGCAAGCCGACAATAAATCCGCCGATGACAGCTACCGCCAACGGTTGTTGCATCTGTGCGCCGAGGCCGATACCGAGTGCCAATGGCATCAGGGCAAGTACGGCGCCGATAGCCGTCATCAGTTTGGGACGGATGCGCAGGGCGATGGCGTAATCTACAGCTTCGGATACATCGCCACCCGTGCGGCGGTTCATTCGATATTGCCATACGGTGAAGATAGCATTCTCCGCAATGATGCCCACCACCATGATGATGCCTGTGTAGCTGCTTACATTGAGTGGAACGCCCGTCAACCACAAAGCCAGCAGACAGCCGCAGATACCCAGCACGGAGATAAACAGTACGGTAAGCGAGATGCGCCATTCGCGGAAAAGGAACATCAATACGGCGAACACCAGCAACACGGCGAGCGAGAGAATCATCATCAGTTCACGGAACGACTGTTGCTGTTCGGAATAGGCCCCTCCATAGGAGATGCTGTAGCCTGCCGGAAGATGAAGCTGCGCATCGAGAGACGTTTGCAAGTCTGCTATCGCACTGCCCAAATCCCGGTTCTCCAAGCGGGCGGTCAGGGTGATGTTACTCTTCAGGTCTTCACGTCTCTGCTCTATCTCCCCCGGAATGACACGAACGTCGCAGAAGAAGCCGAGCGGACGGGTGCTGCCATCGGGCAGGAATATGGGCTGCTGTTCCAGCCATTCGGGAGAGTTGTCTTCGAAGTCCGTGAAACGGAGCAGGATGCGGCGCATCTGCTCGCCTTCCTGAACGGAACCTATTTGCAGTCCGCCCGTCATGACTGCCTGTGCCGGGTTAGGCTCTATCATATTGGCAGGCTGACAAAGGGGAACACCGCCCGTATGTGCCGTGAGCTGTTCCTGAAAATCGATCAGCGAAATGCCGAATTGCGAAAGGCGTTCCTGATTCGGGGTGAAGACCAGTGAGGCTCCGGCGGGTATCAGTCCGTTGTCAATGTCCACAATGCCCGGTACGGCTTCCATGACCTTCTCCACCTGTGCTGCTATCTTCTGCAAGGTTTCGTAATCGTTTCCGAATATCTTCACTTCGACGGGTTGCGCGGTACTCATCAAGTCGCCCAAAAGGTCGGCAATCCGTTGCCCGAAGCCGATGGTCATCAACGGAACGGCTTGCAATATTTCCCGGCGCAAGTCGCTGATGACTTCGGGGGTACTCGTTTTCCGGTCTGTTTTCAGCTGAATCAGATAGTCGCCGAAATTGCTCGGTCGTGTCTTGAAGGACATGCCGAGCGCCGTACGGCGCGAGTAAGTCTCCACATCGGGATGTGCCATGATGATACGTTCCATCTGCCGGCAGAGGCGGTCGGTCTCCTCGATGTCCGTTCCTGCGGGAGAATGGTAGTCGAGCACGATGGTTCCTTCATCCAAATCGGGCAGAAAGCCCGAAGAGAGCTGGGAAGAAGCATACCAGCCGCCCAAACCTAAAAGCAGGACGAACCCGGCGGCAACCAGCGGTTTGCGATAGACGACGGTCAGGAAATGAACTTTCCGGATGGAGTTCTCCTCAAGCGTTTTCACGTCCAGGTCTTTCGGGCGCAGTTGTTTCTTATAGCCGATGACGAGGTGCAGCACAGGAAGCAGCAACCATGTGACGAGGAACGAGGCGACAAGCGTAAGCTGCATCGTGTCGGACAGTTCCTTGAAAAAGCTGCCTGCCAGCCCGCTCATCAGCCGGAACGGGAAGTGGATGACAATTGTCGAAAGGGAGGAAGCCACCATGGCGGGAAAAAGATTACGGATGGCATGGCGCACGACAGTGAAGCGGTCCATGCCGGGACGTTCTTCGTGCTCCCGGTAAATCTGTTCGATAACGACAATGGCATCATCGATAATCAATCCCACCGAAGCGGCCATCGCACCGAGCGACATGACATTGATGGTGATTCCTGCCAGATAACAGAGCAGGATGCTGAAAGCCACCGTAACGGGGATGGTCAGCATCACCACCAGACTCGACCGCCAGGAGCGAAGAAACAGCACCATCACGATGATGGCGAGGAACAATCCCTCGTAGATGGTTTTCAGTACGCTGTGGATGCTGTCGCCTACGAAGGCACTCTGATTGTAATAGGGCTTGAGTTCATAGCCTGCCGGAAGCTGCTGCCTTATCTCGTCCGCCTTGCTTTCCACCTGCTTCGCGAAATCGATCAGATTCACGCCCGGTTGCTTCACCAGATCGACAAGTACGGCATCATTGCCATCAGCATTGATTTTCAGAAACTCCTGCTGTTCCTGTATCTCGACAGTCGCTATATCGCCCAGACGGACAATGCGCTTGCCGTCGTTGCGGACAATCACATTCCGCAATTCTTCCATGTCGTTGATACGTGTATCGGTCAGCGTCAGATACAGGCGGTTATAATCCGCCACGTTGCCGTTTCCCAATACATAATTCGTCTGTGCGAAAGCGGTCTTTATCTGTGCGGGAGTAATGCCGAGCGCCGTCATCTTCGCGGCATCGGGCTTCACGACGAACTCCTTCGCCTTGCCGCCGCGTACCACTACATTGCTGATACCATCTACTTGCGAGAACATGGGACGTACCACGAGGTTGCCCACATCGCGCAGGACAATGCGGCTGTGTGTCTTGCTCTCCAGCGTGAATCCATAGACCGGGAACAACGACTGGTTCATCGCCTCGGTGGAGATGACCGTACCGTCGGGCAGAAATCCCTTTATCTCATTGATACGGCTCTCCAGCTGGGTTTTCAAAGCATAGATATCCAGTCCCCACTTGAAGTAAACGTCTATCACGCAACTGCCCCGGCTGGTGCTGCTCTTGACGACCGTCGTACCCTGCACCTTCTTCACCGCGCTTTCCAAGGGTTTGGTGACGGTAATCATCATACGGTCTACGGGCTGCTGTCCGGCATCGGCTATCACCGTGATGCGGGGGAACAACACTTCGGGAAACAGGTTGGTCTGCATCTGCGTGTAGCACCACGCTCCGGCAAGCAGCAGAAGCAGCCCTACGAACAGGATAGGGCGGCTGTATAGCCGGTGAAGGCTTCGTTTCTGTATTGTGTTCATAAGGCGGCCTCCTCTTTCGTAACGACGACTTTCGCCCCGTCTTCCAGACCGTATCCACCCGTGAGGATAATGCGGTCTTGCGGTGACAAGGCATCCGATTTGATTTCGATTTCTGAAGCGTTGCTGTTGCCTACCTCAATGGGTACTCTGACTGCCGTACCATTATCTGCCAATTTCATCACCCAATGCTTCGTGAGCGTTTCATCACTTTGCACGGCGCTTTTGGGAAGTATCAAGCCTTTAGAAGAGGAATCGTTTTCTGTAAATACAGCCTTGACATTCATGCCTTCCGGCAAGAAAGGCGCTTTTGCCCGTGCAATTACCCGCTCCGATTGCGATACCATGTTCATTGTTACCAACGGGGCGTGGACGGTTGCCGTCAGCCGGGTTCCGTCGGGCAGTTCCAGCATACATTTGCTTCCGCTGTGCGCATACCGTTGCTGTTCGTAAGGGACATTAATTTCGAATACAAGGCTTCCGGCTTCGGCAACGGAGCAAAGCACAGCGCCTTCGGTGACATAACTTCCCGCCTGCTGCTGCACATCGAGAACAATACCGTCGCGTTCTACCTTTATGGGAATGACTGCATGGTTGCCATTTCCCAAAGCGTGCTGTTCTTTACTTTCTATCCGGTAAAGTACATCTCCGGCTTTCACCCTTGAACCGGGCTGTACAAGAACTTCCGTGATGAACGCCGGAATCGGGGCGCTGACCACCGACTTGTTCTGGTACATCGTAGTGGCTGATAATATGATTTCCTTCTCGATTTTGCCGAAAGCCGTATGAGTCAGCGTGACTGCCGTTCCGGGCTTCTCTTCCTGCATGTTTCCGTTAGATGTGCCTCTTTGCCCGCATCCGCCAAGGCTTACTATAAGCAATAATAAAACGATCTGATATTTCATGACTGTAATGATTTGATATTACCAATTCCAATAATTATAGGCGGCTATGACAAGCTGCTTGTTCGTGCGCAGCAGCAGGCGGTCTTTCTCCGTCTGAATCTTGCTGCGCAGCACGGTGATATAGTCCAGTACGGATACTTGCCCGGCATCCATTTCCCTGCCGTAATCGGACAGTACGGATTCGTATCCGGCAAGCTGGTTGTCCAAGGCCCTCTCTCTTTCGTCATACTTGACCAACTCGGAGAGGCATTGTTTGATTCTCATGTTCCGCTGATATTCGGAGTTCTCCTTGTAAGTCCGTATGGTGTTCTGTTGCCACCCAGCCTGACGTTCCTTCAGGCGCTTCTGCCTGCCGTCGAAAATGGTCCACGAGAATGTCACCCCTGCACTCAACCCGAAATGGCGATACCAGCCGGAAAAGTCACCGACTTGAAGACCGCCGTTTATGAACAGGTCGAGCTTGGGCTTGTATTGAAGGTTGAAGGAACGAAGGGCGACTGCCGTATTCAGGCTGTCTAACCGGTATTGCTCGGTAAAGAGGCTCGATTTCCCGTCGCTGCGCAACCGAACGGGCTGGCTTATATCCGACAATGCCACATCGGTCGTTTCATCGATGCCGCAGAGCAGATTCAGATCCATCAGATGGGTATGGTAATCCTGACGGGCGGCGGTATGCAATTCGGCATTAGCCTCTTGTTCAATCATCAGCAGGTTCAAATCCGACTGTTTAGATAGCCCGTTTGCGACTAACTTTCGAACGATTTCTATTCGGTGTTCGATGACCGTCCCGACAGAATCCGTAAAGTCTATCTGCGCCTTGTCAAGCAGGCAGAGCAGGTATTGCTCCGTTACGGAACGTTCCAGTTGGTGCTCTTCCATGCGGACACGGTTATTCGCCATATCCGTGTTAATCTTTGCCTGCTCTTGAGCTATCTTGTAGGAACTCCTACCCAAAAGGGGCTGCGTCCAAGTCGCTCCGGCATGGAAAGATCCACTGCTCTCTCCCAAATCGTAACCGTAGTAATCCGTAGCCGACCGCGCATTCCATTTGAAGGCGGTTCGTCCACCGTCCTTCGAGATAACCGGCACGAACAGATAGTCGCCGTTCAGCTCCAAACGGGAGTGTGTGTACATGGCTTTCAGCCGTTTAAGTTCCGCTTGTTCTATCTCCGTCTGATTCCGGTAATCCGTTATCAGCGGACTGTTCTCTTTGGCTGTTTCTATATAGTAATACAGAGAACATTCTTGTATCTTCTGCCCATACGAATACAGCCAAACTAAACTAAATGTAAGGGATAATAATAATCGGTTCATATTCTACTTTTAAGTTTTCGGCAAAAGTAGAACAGAACTTTGAAGAAATTTGGGAGAAAATGAAATTCAATGATATTCATATCTATATATTCGTTGCTTAGGCACTTATATCTCATACCGTATCCTTTCCGTAAAGAATGGAAAATCACCATATTTTCACTACACTGCCAATGATTTTATAGAAAATCAATGCCTTTCGCAATTTAGATTAGACTTGTTACGATGAAAAATATAAAGGGTACTGTAATTGAGTGTCTAATAAAAGAAATTAAGAAGAAAGCAACTAATGGCCTTTTTAAAAAGGATTATATATATTGAATCTCTGTTCTTTATAAGTTTCTCTCTAAATAATTGGTGTATACTTTTAAATAAGTATTTAGGTAAATAAAAAATAAATGAGAATCATATTGCTTTCAATGATTTTTTGTACATTTGCGTTTAAGTTTAGGCGTTCTTTATACTTAATGCAAAATATGACTAATACGAGCAATTTGCTCGTTTCTAAATCGTTACCTATTGTAGAATATATGTTTTATAATCCATTGAATTTCAATCAGGAAATAGATTTTGAATATCTTGCAACGTGAGTCGTCAACCGTTTCTGTATTCCGCAAATATCGGCTATTTCCTTTAGGTAAGCATTCATCTTTTGGTTGCTCAGCACAGGCAGGAGCACATTTTTTGCTACGCAATCCGGTTGGTTAGAATACTTGTCTATCAGCTTGGGGGCAGGGGATATGACGGGGATGTTACACATCTGTTTTATTTTTTGGCAGGCATTCCGAATCCATAGATTATCCTCATTATCCCTTACAAGATGCTCCTTGCTAAGCTGCTGGACATCCGCAAAAGCCATGCCGGTCAGGCAGCAGAAAGCAAAGACATCCCGTACCTGCTCCAGCTGTTTGATATCGAAATCCTTATCCATCAGCCTGTCGAGTGCCTCCCCGTTTTTCAGCAGCGTCTGTCGCTTGATGTAAAACAACACACTCAGTGTACTACGTCTTTTTTCAACTCCCATACTTCTTGTATTTTTAGTGGTACAAAGTTAAATCGTATTGTTCCAAATCAGATTATGCAAAATATTGAGAATCAGCGAAAACAAAACTAAATCGTTGGACTTTTTTCTTCCCCGAAAAATCCAACGGATAAGCCAGTGCCAACTGCGTTATTCCGCTGCTTTTAGGTGTGGTGTTGGGCAAAAAGAAAAGTCCTAAAGTATAATACTTTAGGACTTTTCTTTTATTTTGCTTCATAAGAAAGCGGTGCGTACGGGACTCGAACCCGTGAAATTATACCACTATAAATTAAGCACTTAACTATTATCTAATAGTAAGGTACTAAAATATGGTCGCATATTTCGCACACAATATTTAGCATTAAAAATTGAACTCAAAGAACTACTTTTTCAATACCACAAATGTACGAAATTTCCCGATAACTACATAATTTCTAAGGATTTATTTACTGTTTCTTTTAACAAATTCTGTCGTTATATCAACCCTGTTCAACCAACCTTTAAGAAACTTTTGATTAGTCGGCTTTCTCTTTACTAAATTCTGATAATATATCCTTCGTTGATTAATGAATTCATTAACCAACTCATTCAGTTTGGCTTTATTATTGGCATAATTAAGGGTAATGTTTCCAATTGCACCATCTGTTGCAATTGTCACACCATACACTTTATTAATTGCTTTCTGCAATAACTTTACTGCCGCACCTGTTCCTGCATTTACCCCCATATCATACAGGTGTGTTCTTATCATATCTGAATCTATCCTATCCGCCTTAATTGGTTGGTAATACTTAGAATCATATATTTCAATCACCAATCTTTCTAATTCTGAATCCTGAATCTTTTGATTCCATTTCAAAGGCTTGTGTGCATCTACTATCTTCCAACCTTTCCAATTCGGATTTGAATTGCGTGCAATCCCACAATATGTTTCGCCACCGCTATCTAATTTGTCATTTACGTAACCACCTTCTGTTTCAAGTGTCTTGCTTATAATATCCTCTTTTCCAATCATTTTTATCAAAGAGATAAAAAAAGATGATTTATGTTTTGGCAAATCCAATTAGGAAATTATATTTGTATTCGGCATAAGCCACTAATAATTAAAGATATAATGATTATGGAAGAGAAAGAAAAGAAGATACTAATGGAGATAAATAGCTTACATGAAAAGCTATTAAATGAACCTTATGGTGATAATGTTCGTGGTGCTCATGGTATGTTACCACCAAATGCTTATTCTTATGCTAAATATGCAAAAGATATAAGAGATAAAGTGTTTGAACTATATAATACATTTCATCCTGAATATATTTCTTTTAATGATATTCAAGATTTGGATGATACTTGTAATAAAGAAGTACAGCACGTTATTATTAAAGGTAATGAAGCACGTAAAAGAAATGCTGCCCGAATTAGGCAAGATGAATTTATAAGTGAAATGGAATATGCAACTAATCAAATTGAAATTGCTATTTCATCTGTTTTTTATCAAATTAAGCAATTAAAAGAAAATGGTGAATTGTAAAACAGAATCCCCACACCTTGCCAATAAGTAAAGTGTGGGGTTCTTATCTTAGTGTCTATTGCCTACATAATAGCTGAATGAAGAACGTTTATAATATTGGTGATATGCAGCGTTTGCAAATGCTAAACTCATAACACAGTCATCATGCGCACCGTGCATACCTCGATATACAACACTTCTATTCTTTTTGCTAAACTCAATACCAAAGGTCTTTAACTCATTCAATAAACATTCTGAATTGATTATCTTAATGGCTTCAGTTTCAAAGTCAACTATCAGATTTTCAATTATCTGCTGTTTATTTTTATTCAAAGTATAGAATGAAGAAAGTTTACCATTATATTTTTCTTTCAGACTATCGAAAAAGAAATCACCAATTGAATTAGTTTCAACCCAACAATCCAAAGGTTGCCATTTCAACAACTGTGCTGTAACTGCTTTGGTTATTGCGTTATAATCCATTTTATTCCACCTGTTCTGAAATACCAATTGATGTGTGTTCAGGTCTATAATAGAAAGTACGGTATAATCTTCAGCCCTACCAATATCAAGCCCTGCAACATACTTACCTGAATAATTTATAAGGTTGGAATCAATAATACAATCATTTATATTCTTGAAAACACTACCTTCACCATCATCTAAGAATTCAGCTAATACTTCTTGCTTATAGATGTTAGCAGGAAGTTGTTTCTTCATATCTTCCAATTCTTCAGGTGGTACTAATGGATTGGAAGCAGTACCCATCACAAAGGATTTATATTTAGCCTGTTCTTTTTTTAATCCTTCCTGAAAGATTTGATAATACCAACTACCTTTACCAAGTGGCGTACTGCAAAGTATTACCTGTTTAGCCAATAAGAAGATTGGTCTTAGAACCTTGTTCCAAGCATCATCACTTATTTGTGCTGCTTCATCAATAATACCATACTGATAACCTCTACCACGTAAATTATCAACTGCACCTTCACCTGCTGATACAAATTCAATATATGAATTGTTGGTAAAGGTAATCTTCAGGTCTGATTTGTTGATTCCTTGTTTCTTTAGGAATGGAAATTTTTCAGTGATTGCAGACACTACCAATTCAAATATATACTTAGCCAACTTATAAGAAGGGGTACAATAACCCACAGCAACATTTGGATTGGATAAAGCCCAAAATAAAGCCTGATTTGAAGCAAAGAAAGACTTACCAAATCTTCTTCCACAATTCAATATAATAAACTTGGTATCAGGATTAAGAAGTAAGTATTGGTGGATTTTCTTTTGTCCTTCGTGGGGTGTATATAGCTGTACCTGTTGTACACTTCGGTTTACTTTCTTCTGTATGGTGTCTTTCCTGTACTTTAATATATCCTTCCTATTACAGTCATTATTTTGTATTGGTTTTGGTAGTTTGTCTTTCTCTGTTATTTTTTTTGGTCTGCCTGTTTTTCGGTGTTTCAATATAGAATCCATTAATCAACAGTATCTTCTTCATCTTCATTATTAGTATCAATTGTGAAGCCACCAAAGTTTACTTGTATAACAGAATCAGCTTTTACATTAGCTTCAACCTTTTCAGTGTATAGCCCTGACAATTTATTTATCATATCAGTAGCTTTAAGTGCATTTGATAAATCACCCCTTTGTAGGGCTGTACATCCGATATTCATTAATCGGCTAATCTGATTATTAGCTAACTTTGCAAATTCCTTTTCCATATTGGAATCAAATATCTTATATGCCTGTGAAATATACCAATTGATATTTTGCTCGGTACAGTTCCATAATTCACTATATTTCTTCTTTATATCTGCAACAGTCATCATTTCAACCAAATCCTTATACACTTCATATACTCTTTGTGTTGATTGGTTTTTGTTTAATCTGCCTTGTTTTGCCATAACTAAATCTTTTTCAAATAGATAAATGTTTGATAAAACAAGAATAGTCTTAGGTGTACCCGAACCTTTACTGATTATCAGATAGTTATATTCAATTGGTCGCATATTAAAGCGCAATATATTTTTGACTTTAATATATGGCGAAAATTTGATGCAAAATATTTAGGGTTAATATCGGGCTTCTATTGTAATCCGATATGGAAGGTGAAGAAGAAAAAGGAATCAGTATATAAGGAAGGTGAAAAAGGAACAGGGAAAATGGTACTGAAAATGGTGGCGAAAAATATTTGGGAGTGTCCGTAGATATAAAAACACTGTTTTTTAAAGTATTTCAGTCTGTTTTTTTAAGTAAATCAAACTATTTCAATCTATTTTTCATTCCAATTCATTCAATAAAAAAGGCTTGAAAAAATCAAGCCCTTCTTATTAAATTACTGAAATATATACACCAAGAGATGTAATGCATTAATTATCAATTAGTTATTGATAAAAGGATAATAAAGTTGCAAATATATATTAGGGAAATATACTTTTACGCTCTTTTAAATGTAAACCATTTGTGCGAAGCTTCATCATTTAATGTCAATATTCCATTTTCATATTTATAAGTACATAAAAACATATATTCTAATGTATGTGATTCCATATAGCCATCATCTTTAAGGGATGATAAATAATAATCAATACAGTATATATTATGTGTTTTATCGGCACTTACCCTTTTGAACTTAACTGTATAAGTTGCTTCTACTCTATTAAATTCATAATTGTAATTTGGAATGTAATATGTACCATTAAACCAATCATCACTTAAATCGGTAGTACCATTATCCCAATAATATACAGTACCATCACTTTTAAATTCTAATATATCATCTTTCCTTACTCTGATACTTTTCATATTACTTTGATTTACATTATAAATCCAACTTAATTGTTCATCATCAGGGTCATTACCACCGTAATATATTGGTTTCCATTTGCCTGTAAGGAATTTAATTTGTTCTTCAACGCTATCTTCAGGGAATTCATATTTGAATGCGCCACTATACTTATATTCTTTACCATTTAGATTTAGATTGATGGTGAAATAAGAATCATCACTTGCGAAACTCCACCAATCCGCATCAGCAGGTGCATCAAAGGTTTCAGAAGATACAATTACATCATCATTCTTTAAGTTTACTGTAATGCTTGCATCAAAGGCTTCACTTTTTACACAGTACTTCAAGAACCTATATATCTTATCTGTTTCTTTAACATCACGTATATCTGCAATACTGTTAATGATTATTTCAACATTATCATTAAACTTCAATCTCATACTTGCATATCTTTCTTCTGCCATTAATCGGGTTTCAGGTTGAAATTCAATAAAGCAATCAGTACACTTTAGTTTTGGGTTATTAAAATCAACTGCATCTTTAGTTATTGCACCTGTAAGTGAAGGTACTAATGGATTTGAACCGTTGCCATTATCATCACCACCTGTATTATCGTCTTTAGAACAGGACACACACAATAATAACAGCATTACAAATAATAAATTGGTAATCTTTTTCATTATGAATTTTGTTTTTGATTATTAATAAGCTTCTTAATGTACATAATAGTTTTCCATTTTATTTTAAAAACAATAAAGGCTACCCTAATCCTATTGTAGAAATTGATAAAGAATTCAAAGATACAATTATGTTTTTCTTTGATACCATATATGGTATGGGTCTTATCAGATAAATTAAAGACGTGAAGGTGTCTGTTTTTAAACAACATAAATAGTACATCATTATCTTCTTCATATTCTACACAGCTTATTGATGATAATGGTACTGCAAATAAATCAGTATCTTTTTCAAATCTTAAAGACACTTCATCACAATATAGATTCAACCTTTCAAAGAATGGTTTTATAACCTCATATTTTTGTTGGTCGGTTTGTTTAACCAATCCCATAATAATAATCAATTCAAGAATATTTTCATCAGCTTGTTTAGCTTCTATTCTTAATTCACTAATTTCACCCATATCAATTAAGGTTAATATCGAAAAGGTGATTCAGCTTCATTTTGGTTTCTTCTATAATAGAAGGTTGGGATTCCAACATTAGTACATCATGTTCCCCATTCATATATAATATATGTAAGGTAAGATTATCAAACAATATGTATAGAACATCATCTATAACGGTTGTTCCGAATATATTATCTAAAGGTGTGGCACAACAACAGCAACAATTTTCATCAAATTGTATTATATCAAAGGTTAATAAAATGTTGTGTATTTTACAGAAGGGGTAAACCGTGAGGTATTTCTCGTGGTTGTTTTGCCGTGGTATCTGATTTAAGATACCCTGAATAAAGTCGCCTGTGTAGATTTCCATAACTGAATCAGATTTTTAATTCTCCCCTTTCAGTAAATGAAAGAGGTACGAACCGTACTTATCTGATTCTGAAGGTATGGTGGTGCCGACCTAACAAAACAGAGTAAGTAAGCCCGTACCATATCAGCACAGGCGTTACATACTCATCTTGTTTTGTTATTCTTTAAAGCACCACCTTTTCAGAATCAAGACGTTACGAAACGCTGCAATAAATTACATTTCATTTAGGAATTGGATTTCTCCCCAATTCCAAGTACAAAGATAGGGATTTTTCAATTAAATACCCTTTTTCTTTTTGCCTTTTTTGAATGAAATGTTTTCAGGTTCAGGTTGTACATCAACAGTTGCTTCTTCAGTTGGTTCAGCTACTTCAGAATCAATAACTGTTTCTTCTGCTTCATTAACTTCTTCTTCGGGGTGTTCCTGAAGCCACTTCTTTAGTAATCGCACACGTGTCAATAAACAGGAAGCACACGTTGATTGTCTTTCATTCTTATTATAGGCTTCATTATATAAATCGTATATCTTTGAACTTGAATATAAATGTGTGCGTTCAACATATTCAACCAATTCTTTTATTCTTTCTCTTAAATCTTTCATTATGTATTTATTTTTCAATTTTATTTTTATTTTCTAAGTATAAGCAAAACCAAATAGCAAAGGCAAATGTAACACCTGCTATACCATATTGTAGGCTATTTAATAAGATAGCCACTGTTACCTGCATTATCCAAATTAAATGAAATGTAAAACAGGGTAAACAAGTAAAGGGCTTGAAATTCAACCATTCGTATTTGTCGGCTAATCTGTAATCTGTTTCAGTTAACAAATATCCTAAGTACATCCCTGTTGCATTTATAACCATTAGTAATAATACGTATAATATAATCATATTCAATCTTTTAATTATAGATTAATTTTTTTCTTTTTGATATAAGTTCCTGATTATCTTGAATATCCTTCTTAATGGTACTGATTGTTTGACTTATATACTTTATTGATAGATTGGTAATATCAGATAACTTTTTATATGAAATATGTGGTTTCAGAAACATATACATACGGAATAATTCAAACTGCTGCATACTGTACTTATCCGTTATGTATTGGAATGTATCAGTTAGCAGTTTATCAGTATTGGTTTGTTTTTCAATTGTCCGTTCTCTATCTTCATTATCTTCAAGGGGTAACACATCTAAGGTATTGAATGAATCCTCATGTTCCTTGTCAATTAAATTCAGATATATGTGATTCTGTTTTTTCTTTTCTTCCTTTATGTTATATTGGAAGTAATTTGTAAAGTATGCACGACTGAAGTATGATTTGTAATCTTCTATATTCCCCTGCTGTTGCTGCTTGTGGTATAGTTTAAAGAAGGTATCAATTAATACATCTTCATTCAGGGTTTGTTTTCGTTTCTGTTCCTCAACTAATAGTTTATAATTGTCACCGAACCAATTTTTAAAATCATCTGCTTTCATTTGGTTTTCGGGTGTGATTGGTTGATAGGTGTTCTTTGTTATATATTTTTTGCCTTTGTTCTGTTTCAGACTGTTGCCAAGTATCATCATTCATATCAATTAATATTTTATTAGTGTTGCCATATTTGAAGGTAGGTCAAAGTAATGTTTGACCTTAGTTCCTGTATCTTCTAAGGTTGTTTTCTTTAGTTCCATCTCCTTTTTATCTATTTTGGAAAAATCCAATTTGTTTAAATCCCAAACAAGTATTATATTGTTGCTGAAGATGTTTATATATAATGGTCTGTGTTCCTTATTCTTCTTTAGTTCTTCTAATTTATCCAATTGTAGCATCCAATAAGTTACCTTATTATCAGGATTAGATAACGGATATTTTCTTTCTTTAATTTCGCCAACATAAGCAATTTCTTTGTTATTAATAGTTGTAGCGGTAAAATATATATCAACCCTGTTATTTGTTTCAGTGGGTTGTATGTAATCAGGGTTGGTAATATGTAGATAGTTTTCACATACATATTTTTTTATTATCTCCCTATCTCTTATTTCTTGTTTATCATATTCAGTCATTTAAGTGCTAAACTTTAATCTTTTATTCTATTGTAATTATTACCCCTGCTTCTTTCTTTGTGGTTACTTCCTCACCTGCATACAGAGGAATAAAATTTTTTGTATCATCATCAACCAAGTACCCTTCTTTCTGCATCAGGTCGGCAATCACCTGTACTATATTCACAAAGTCCCATCTGTGTTTACTATCTCGATAAAAATAAAATGAAACTTTTAAAGGAAGTGGTTTGTTTTGAACCATCTGTTGCCATATTGATAGCTGCTCTTTCAATAAAGGTGTTGCCCATCTTTCATAATATTGTACTAATTTTGATGATATTACCCTTTTGTTCTTTGTTATTATTTTGCTGTTCTTTTTGGAAGGTACGTTTTGCCCTATTAGTTCTATCTGCATCCTTTTTTATAAAATATATAGTTTAGGTTATTAAAAGTCAACACATAAAACATATTATTGCAATCACTATTACCATTAAACAGGCTTCAGTGAAAGTCAAATCATTTTTATTGTTTTGTTTCTTTGTGTTTGTATCGAGACAATCATTTAAAAATAATTCCCAAGCATTAATAAACTGTTGTTCTTTCTGTTTCATATCTTTTTCTCATTTATTATAAATATCAGAAACTTTTCAAAAATTCGATTTTAGACAATTTTTTTTCAATAAAGCACAAAAAAAGGAGATACTAATTAAAGTATCTCCCTAAAATGAATTCAGAGTTATTTCGTCAAAAAGAACACAACAAGTTATTTAATAACTAATTGTATTGAATTCAATTTATCAGCAATATCTTTTAAAGCAAACTTTAAAGTTTCAATTTCTTCTTCAGTGAACTTACAGGGTTTATTATGTATGACAGTTCCATCAATTTTTTGATAGAGCCAAACCCGTGATTTTTTGAAATATGTTTTTGCAATATATGAAAGTGAAATAATCTCTGCAACTTCTTTGAGTTGTTCTCTTAGATTTATCTCACATTTGATTGATTCTACTTCAATCTTACTTTCATCAATACCTGTTTGAATGAACTGTTTGATTATTAATCTTTGTTCATCAGTCAAATCTAACTTCCTCAATTCGGCTATTAGATTTTCAAGCTCAATTCGTTCTTTGGGTTCTTGTGTTCCCATTAACGGTTTCATCTTATCTAATATATTATCAAAACTATTCATGTGTATATATGGTTTAAAGCTCCCCCCGAAGGGGGAACTTAGTTAATTACTTTCTTTTCTTAATTTAAGAAGAACAATCAAATCATCTAACATCATATTAATCTGTATTTCCTGTTCTTCTTGTGTTGTTCCGATTAAATCGCACAGGCTTAAATAATCGGTTAGGTTTTGTTTTACCTTTTCAATCTTCTTTTCTACTGCTTCATTTATTTTTTGTTTTTAGTTATTAATAATGTTATGTCTTTTTGACCTTACAAAGATAAGGATTTTATTTTGTTTATCAAATGATAAACGGATTATTTTCAGAAAAAGATGAAAAAAAAATAAGCACCATCACCTTCACAGACAATAGTGCTTCAAACTAATTAATCAATTTACATTTAAAAAGTTATGAAATTCATTTGGTATTTATAATATAAAAAGTTTTCCCTTTTGTTGCAGGTTGTATAATACTGTAACTATCAATAAACGCACCATTAATAAGGGGGTTATTGTTCGCTTTCAGCCAATCTAAAGCACAACACATAATCAATAAACTACATTCTTCGCCACATTCAACAGTACATTTACTATTTACCACTTTTGAAATTGTAACAGATTTATTATCACTCGTATCACTAACTGATACATTATTACTCACTGCGCATACTTGGTTGCCACCATTCATTAATTCTTTCATGTTGTCTATTATTTAATTATTAATTAATATGCTGTATATCTTCTGTTTAAACTCTGTTTTTTCTGTTGAAAAATCTTATCCTGCTTATTTGCAAACCGCTTTTTGGCAGCTTCAGGTATTGGAACTTCCACACGTTCAGCATTTACTTCAATCACGTTGCTATCAGTCTTTTTAGCTTGTACAGACGCTTTTTCCTGTTGAAGTTCCTGTTGTTTCTTCTTCCATTCCCGATTAAATTTCAATTGGTTCTTATATCGGTTCTTATCAAGTGGTCGGGACAACCAATCAATATCAAGTTTGGCGACTATATTACTATCTAAATAACTATTTGATAATATAAAGGGTAACAAGCAATACACCTTCTTCATCACTGTTATACTGTTTACAGCCTTAACAGTTACTATTACATCATCATTAACTGATTCAGGCTGTTCAGCATTAATGGCTGCTTCAGTCACAATATTAATTACATTCTGCACTTCCTTAGTTATTTTGCCTTTCATTTCAGATACCCATTCAGAAGGAATAACTTCTACTTCCAAGAACCCTTTATTAATAAGATATGGAAGGAACTTCTTAATGGTACGTTCCTGAAGTCCGTAGGTTTTTGCCACTTGTTTCAGGGTTGGAACTTCATCAGTTACTTTCTTTACTTTAGCTAAAGTTTCTTTCAAAGCTACTAATACGCTTAATGCGCTTGCACTTGAATCACTAAGGATTGTCTTAATTACATTTGTTTCAATTGTTGTTTTCATATAATATAATTTTTAAATTAATATTCAAATTCTGTTTTTGTCTTTCGATATTGCAAAGATAGGTAGTCTAAATGGGGCACAACTAATAATAAAAAAATCCCGATAATACAAGATTGATTATCAGGATTATATATACAAAATGGGAATTTTAAAATGGGGATTTTGAGGGGATTTTTCTATTTAAAAGGCACTTCATTAAAAGCAAAAGAGTTCTTTATATCTATAACAAGGTGTTTGCAATCATTTTCCTTGTATGAAGGTGTAGGCACTTGGAAGTATTCACATATCAGTTTTTTAAATTTCTCAAATGTTTTGATATTCTGATAAAATAAAATAGACTTCTTTAATGCCAAACATACTGCCGTTAATGTTAGTTTGTCATATTTGCCATTAGTGATATTATAATAATCATCTATATTATATAAAACCTTAACGGCTTTTTCTTGATACTTTGGTGGGCACAAATCTTCAAGAATCTTTTCTCTACTTCTATATGAAGTATTATTCACTAATAAATTTGTAGAATAGCTTATTGTATATAGAGGATTTTCCGCTACCAACAAATTCATTATATAATCAATTTTATCAAGAAACTTCTCTAAATAGTCACCTAAATTTCTCGCTTCAATCATCACGCCAAATCTTGAAAAATAAGTTGATAGTAAACAATTCAGCATATTGTGTACAAATTCTGTTATATGCAAACATTTATAGTATGCCATTATAGCACATTCATCCCTTGATAAATTATCAATATTATCATAATCTATTTTGCGTGCATTATATGAACCCACTTTGGGAACATAAGTTTCATCTTTAATTGCTTTATAATTTTCATCTGTTGGTTTTGTCATTTTTTCAAAAAATGCAAGATAATCAATACCAATTATTTTTGTAATATCAATAGCTATTTTTCTTATGTGATTAATAATCAAACATTCATCTTCATTAAAGCCATCAATAGTATCATAAATATATTGCCTAATGGCTATTTCTTGTTCAAAGTCATACAGTTTATATTTGCAGAATGATTTTAATTTAGATTCTGAAATGAAAAAGTCAGTCAGCATATCAACACCACCTTTGAATACACAAAGGTATTTGCAAATATTACCTGATAGTGTTTTATAATAATCACCAAATTCATTTTCAAAGACTTCAGTAATTTTCATACCAACAATACTTTCATCATCTTCAGTAAAATATTTATGACAAAAAAAATGGTAAAGTTTTGAACCTTTCTGAAGTGACTTATTAGTAAACACTTCATCACACGAATAAAACCTAACAGTATTTTGGACAACATCTAATCCTTCTAATTTATAGGCAAATTCAATTATGTATGTATATTTCATATTATATTAATTTATAACACAAATATAGCTAAAACCATTAATACAAACACTTTAGTTCTTCCTTTAATTCATCAGCCCAATTTAATTTTGTATTGCAAACTCTATCATTATTATCCCCATGTACCACTACATTCAATACCACCTTTTTTATTCTAACTTCATAATCTTCAGTCAGCAGGAATAGAACATAATGATTGAAGGTATATTGATTGCTTTCTATCCGTTCAAATTTGGCAATATATACAGTGTCGGGTTGGTATTGATTGTTGTTCACAAAAGAACCAATAAGGGAATAACCACCCTTCTTACTATTGTCTATACCCGTAATATGTTTAATCCACACCAAAGCATCAATTGAAGATGCAAGATGCAGGGCTTTTGCTTTAATGGCAATCATCCCCTGCATATCAGACTTATTTATATACTTCATATCAATTCAAGTATTCGGAATCAACTTCAGGTTCTTGTTCCTTCAAACACTGCATCACATAATTATATATAAGGTACTGTTTCATTTCCTGTATTTCCCTATCCATTATTTGAAGGATTCCTTCACCATACTTTCTTATATAGATTGGAAGTACCTCTTTATTATAGTGTTCATCAACTATAACTTCCAATTCCTGTATCTTTTCACTCTTTATTATTACATTCATCTTATCAATTTATTTATAAGGTTATACAATATTTAAATGCAGCCTATTTTAAGGCTGCATTTGAACTTTAATTTAAAACTATATAGTTTGGATTATTCTATTGGTAAGTCACTTACACTGCAAATATACGACCTGCACAACCAACTTACCACTTTAGGTAGCCAACAAATGTTAATAGAACTATTTCTTTAGGTGTTGGTATTTATTAACTCAAAACAACCTATAAGATACACCCAAACCAACATATACATCAGGCTTCTTGGTACAGATTCCATATCCAACCCCTGCCTGTATTCCTATATTGAAGCGTTTCTGCTTGATAATGGTATTGGTAATGGTTGTATAAGTATGGATTGGATAAACCTGTATAGTATCAAGTGAAGCCCGATAACCCGAAACAACAGCCCTGTATGTACTATCTTGGAATATTGTTCTTTCAATTGGAATATGTACAGGTACTTTGATTGAATCAGTGTTGTACAGGGTATCAGTAATCACTTGGGTTATATACTTGTATTGGATAACAGGTTTAGTAACAGTTACAGTATCAATCTTGGTAATGGTTACAGTATCGGTTCTAAGGCTGTTTCCTGTACTGTTTCGGTTGGAACGATAAAGATATTGTAATGTTACAGACAAAGCCAACAACAGGCTTAGAATAACAATTATAAGGTTCTTACTCATTAGTCCATAAGCAATTTTTCTTTTATTCTTTCATACATCTTGGAATAAGTATTTTTCATTAATTCAACCTGTTGCAAGTAGTACTCTTTATTAATATTTCCCTTAGTGTATAATCTGTTCAGTTGATTAATGAATCCTTCATCAGTCATTACATCAAAGTGTTCTTCAGTACCAATTTGAATAGTACCATTTTCCATATTGGTATCAGTACCGTTTTTGTCAGTATCATTTTCAACAGAGTTGGAATCAGTACCACTTTGTGTATCTTGTTTTAAAATGGTACTGTTTTCAATAGTACCATTTTCATCAGCACTTTTCAAAATGGTACTGTTGTTAGCAGTACCATTTTTATAATACTTATTGAAGGATTCCTTTGGGAACATCTTAAAAAATTCTGTAACAGTCCTTTTTGAAGTATGTGCTTCTTTAGATAATACTTCTGTTGTTAACTTGATGTTGTTTTTTATTAATTGGTTAACAGCTTGCTTGATGTTATTTAATGTACTTTGTTTCATGCTTATTTGTTTATTGTCTTATTATTTATTTTAAGGCTTTTACAGCCCTGTTTTATCCGATTGGAGTAATCTATTCTTTTAGTATAAATTGTTTAAGAAAAAGCCTTAAAACGGTGTTATACGTTGGAATTATGTTATGTCTTAGTGTTAACTTGCTTTTCTTAAATTATAGTTAGTGTAATACTCTTTTATTTCTTTTCTATCTGTGTCTGAAAGCTTATGATAATATCTGCTTAATAGTTCATTTAGTCTAACGTTGGAACAACCATTCTTTATTTCTTCAACAATCTTAGTGTAAAATTCTTTATTTAAAGAAACTGTGTTAACACCTACTGTTTTGTTTTCTTCAGTTGAAGGTGCTACTTCTAAGTTTTTTTCATTTTCCAATAATATATTATTATATATATTATTTTCTTTATTATTTATATTATCTAACTTGTCTATATTATCTAAAGTGGGGGTACAATTTGGACTACAATTTGGACTACAATTTGTAGTCCAATTAGTAGTACATTTTGTAGTACAATCTGTATTGTTTGTATAAGTACATTTTGTACCTCTTTTCATCTTGGTAATTGGTGAATGAAATTTGATTATATCAGTAATTGAAATGTTATCATATTCTTGAATCTTATTCCAATTGATTTTGAATTTATTTGATTGATGTTTCTTTCCTAACATTACCACATCAATAAAACCATTTACATACAAAGATTCAATAGTTAATCTGACATCTTGGTCGTTTTTCATAAATAAGGTGTTCTGTATTTCTTCAATTGATTTAAAGAAATAATCATCTTCAAGCCTATTCTTACTATTCCAATAAGAATGTTCCTGTATTAATAATGTAAGTAATTTGAAACAGTCTGAATCCAACAAGTAGATTAAATTAGTTGGTACGGCAGTAAATTGATAAGTAATCTTGGCTGTTGAATCAACAGCATTTGTTTTTGTGTTATCCATAATTTTTTTTGATTTTATTTTTTATTATCCTGTCGCATTATCCAATTTTAGATAATTGAAGATGCAGGTGAATTGGATAACACAACTAAAGGATTCACCTGCATCATTAATTCAATAACACTTTATTGAACTTCAACTATCAAGGTCAAAGGTTTGCAACTCCTTAACCTTTACATAAATAAATATTTGATTAATTCCAAAAGTGAGAGATTTTGTATAAATAAATCATCTATTTTTGCAAATATACGACTTAGAAAACAAATTTACCACTTTTTCACTACCATTTTTACAACAAATCATTACGTGAATAATATTCAAATAAATCTATATTTAAACTTATCTGATACTGATTATAAGGCTCTATAACGTATTCTTTAGGTAGAATATCCTTTTCTTTCAAATATTCCAGAATACTTACATAATCATTAACGCAATATTTCCCGTCATACTGTTTGTATATGTTTATGAAATTATCAACTAAATTCTTCATTATCTCAATCACATTTTATTCTAAACTTGCAATCCAAGTTCTTACAGCAATAGCCCTGCAACTTGTTTATTTCAAGTTTATTATTCATTATTTGGGTTTGAAGATTTACGATTATCCCCCTTAGATTATCCAATTCTTTCATAAAATCATCAATTTCTTTTTGCTTGAAATCCAACTTTTCTTCCAAAGTGGCAATCTGCTTCAAACACCATTCAACACGGCTTTTGTATAAATCATCAGTTGAATTATCAATTTCAACTAATTCTTTACGTACATTTATATCCCGTTCATCCTGTGCTTTAGCATCTTCTTTGCGTTTGTCCCACCATTCTTTGATAAGTGGAAAAAGCCATTTATTTGCAGCAATCCAACCTACAATTGAACTTGCAATAGTTGCCAAATAAGCCAATATAGTTCCAACTGTTATACCCATCATCTTCTATTACAATTACAAGTTTTATTCTTATGTTTGAAGTATATACCACTTTCAAACTTTTTGGTTGCTGAACCTTCACTGTAAGTATCTTTGCAAGCACATTCATCACTTGGCATCCATAAGGGGTAACTTAACCTACACTTACACAAGTAGTCAATCAGTTGCGAAGCCAACACTTCTGCATCATTCTTTAACCAACTTCTTAGTTGGGCTATATCCTTAATATCAGTTGATTTAGAATTTTCACTTTCACGTATAGTTACACCCTTGTTTACAATTGAAGCCCATTTGAAGGGCAACCCCTGATATACAGTGTAGAAACTTAATACAGGTGCTATCTTAATTATTAAATCAGCATTTTCAGGGGTTAAAGTATTGGTACTGATTTGTTGTTTCAGTTCTTCAGATAAAGCAGTTCCAATAATAGGTTCAATATACAATTCCTGTGCAATTGAAAGATATGGAATAAATTCGGTAATAACAGTGTTATCCGTTACAGGTGAATGAAGTTTAAACAGTGCTTCATTAATCAATACAATTGGTTGGTATGTGTTCTTTGCCATTATTGTTGTATATTTGTTTCATTATTATTTTCTTCTGAATCAGTTTCAGGTGTAGCAGCTTCAGCAATCTTTTCAATAACATCCAATTCTTTAATTTTCAATTTACCTGTATAACCGTTCATTATTACAAATTGGTTTAAACAGTCTAAAATGTTCCTTCTTAGCTGTTGGATAACCGTATAATTATATAATATATAAGCATTTGTAATTTCATTTGCGTTACCTGATAAGTTACCTGAACCTGATATACCTGCAAGTGTCGGGCTTGTTAATCGGTGTGCAGATATAATTTTCTGAAATATCACATCATTTACATTATTATACAGGTCTGCATTCTGCGAAGCACTGAATGAAGTAACAACAGGTTTTATTTCCTGTGATTCACCCCACAATACCATAAATGAATTTGCACCTTCCGTACCACAAAAGTTACGTTCCATATCTGCCTGAAATGCTTCTTTTTCTTCATCACTTGGATTAGCAGGCATGGTGATTATAGTGGAAGGGGTAAACCCGTTATTGATTGAATTACGGTAAAACTTGGCTAATAAACCATCAGCTTCAATATAATCTATTGCTGAATAATATGAAGGTATAGGGTAGTAATCCAACCCTGCTGTATAATCCTTATAGTAATACAGGTATCTTTCACCCTTAGAAGGTTGTTCAGTTCCCCAAGCCTTAACACCTATTGGTGCTGTTCTTCCTGCTGTCTTAGTCCAATCATTTGAAATATAATAATTTAATATAATTCCATATTCGTTGAAGTCACCACATCTTACTTTGCTAAAGTCTGTATGATATAAACTGAAAGAAGTACCATTTTCGTTTACTATCACTTGGAAACAGAAGCCACCGAACATTACATAATCTTTTGTAATCTTTTCAATAAATGAATCCCATGTATCAGTTTGGTTAGGTGTCCCAAAATAGCTTTCAATATTATCAATACCATCACCCAATATATAAGTAACCTTGTTATCCAAGATAGCCTTATTAACGGCTGATTCGTTATTCAGATTGATAATCCGTTGTGGAAAGTCGTTATTGTCACCATAATTAACCCAATTCTTATATTTTCTGAAGTTGGGAAATGTAGGTGTTTGGCTGTTTAATTTTATGTTGGTATAGCTAAGTTTTATATCTTTCTTTGTTGCCATTATTTCTTTTTATCAAAAGATAAAAACAGGCAAAAAGAAAGGTGGTAAGTTTCAATTCCTTACCACCTTATTATTAACCCATATACCCTTTAACCGTATATCCTTTACTTTTCCAAATATCAACAGCATCTTCATTACCTGCCATCATATACAATTGAATTGTTTTTGTATCTTCATTATTTGCTTTTAAATCAAATGAATGTTCGGCAGTATATAACATACTTTCCACATCCCACTTTGTACAATCTTTGAATTCAAAATAGGTTACAGGTGATTTACCCAAATTTCTTAAATATATCTTATTCAATTTTGGGAAATAACCTCTGAATAATGTTCCTGTTATTTGGTGTAAATCAGTAACAGAAGATAAATCCAAACCATAAACAGTTTGCAAATTAGATGTATTAACAAACATGTCATTCATATAAATACAATTTGATGTGTCTAATTCAGGAACACTAACCAAGTTAGTACACCCACTAAACATAAATCTCGCATCAGTATTTGCAGTAAACAATACATTATTTTTATCTTCGGCAATAGTTACAAGTTTTTCTTCCTGTTCAAATAAACCAAATCCTGAATCCTGTACACTTACAATAGGTTTATCACCCCAACTTATTACTTCATAAACATCTGATAAACCAACATTTAACCTACTTACAGCAATATCATTCATATTGGTTTTAATTGTCACATCTAAATAAGTATCAGTGTTGAATTTTAAATACTTGCTGATATTTGATGCACTGTTGGTATATTGTTCAATAGTCCCTTCACCCCAATCAACGGTAATTACTTCACCACTTCTTATAAAACAAGGAAGTTTACAAGATATTGGTGTGTGAAATGCTACAAATATTCTGAAAATGATTCCTTCACCAATTACAGGTGAAGAATCATTTGATATAAATTTCTTTTTAATTAGTTCCATATTCTATACAAGCAGCAAACCATTTTGAATTATTATAAGTAAATATTACTTCAATCTCAACCCCATCAGTAAAGTTGGTTGGTGCAGATTTCCAAACTAAAGAAGATGGAAATGTAACAGTGTAATTTGAATTGGCAGTAAAAGACAAATCAATTACGGTATATTTATTTACTGTTGGTAATGTAATAGTTGTATTTCTTGTAATTACCGAATGTTGCAACCTATCATTACTCAAAGCCAATACACCTGCACCTGATATTGTTTGTTCAACTAAAGTATAATCAACCATATTCTGAATATTGGTGATTATATTTCTAATATCAGAATCATCATAATTGGTTAATCCTTCCAATTTGGTTTTTAATGCGGTTGTAAAGTCATTTGTTGAAAGTCCTTTACCTTCCACTTTATCAACTTTGCCTGATACTTTAGAATCCGTTTCAGATTTAGTATAATAATTAGAAAGGTCAACTTCACCACCTGTAACGGCTTCATCAATTTTGGCATCAACTTCTGATTTGGTATAAGTGTTTCCAATCAGGTTTCTTAATTCTGAATCATCATAATTGGAAAGTGAAGCAAGTTTACTTTTTTCAGCAGTCGTATAATCTTCTGTACTTAATCCTTTACCTGACACCTTATCAACCTTAGTATTGTCTTTGGCATCAACTTCAGATTTAGTATAGTAGTTGGATAAATCAACATCACCACCTGTATTACCTGATAAAGCATCATAAACTTTTTTCAACGTATTTATATCATCACCTGCACCACCTAATATTTCATTCTTCAATTCAAGCAATAGACTTGCCAAAGTTTGACTATCCGTAATACCTTCTAAGAAGTCCTGAAGTTCTTTGAAAGAATCAATTGCATCACTAACACCACCTGAATTAAGGAAATTCTTTAAGGTTACAGCAATACTTCTAATTGAATTATAATCATCACCTAATTTATCCAATTCGGTTTTGATGTTGCTGTATGAAGTACTGCCTGAAGTTCCTGCCAATAACACAGCAAAATCTTCTTCTGCCTTTGATGCACGTGCAATTTCAATATCAATCTTGCCATTCAAACTTACTTCTGCCGCTTCTGCTCTTTCGGCTTCAGCGTTAATGGTATCATTATTGGCTTTTTCTGCTGCTTTGGCTCTGATTATTTCAGCATTCAAATCATCAGCAATCACTTTTTCAACACCTTTGGCACGTACAACTTCATTACTGATTGAATCTGAATTGATTTTTTCAGCATCTTTGGCACGTGCTATTTCATCATCAATTTTCTTATCAATTAAAGTTTCAGCAGTGGTTGCACGTTCTATCTCTGCATTAATTGCTGCTGTGTTGGCAGTAATTTTGGAATCCAAATTTGAAACAAATTCATCAAACTTGGTTTCAATCCTTGTTTCTTCACCTTTAGCACGGATAACTTCCGTTTCAATTGCAGTGGTGTTTGCCTGTTCTGCTTCTTTGGCTCTGCCAATTTCATCATTCAAAGAATTTCTTATAACATTTTCGGCTGCAACAGCACGTTCTTTTTCAGTTGTAATTGCAGTGGCATTCACTTGTTCAGCAGCCTTTGCCCTCGATACTTCAGCAGTGATAGCATCAGCGTTTACTTTTTCAGCAGCAGTGGCACGTTCCGTTTCAGTTTCAACCAATTCTTCTGCCTTTGTTTCAATCCTTTTTTCTTCTGCTTTGGCTCTGTCTGCTTCTACTTTAACTTCAGTATCAATTTTGGTATTTAATACAGATTCGGCTTCAGTGGCACGTGTAATCTCTGCTTCAATCTTTGCATCAAGTGCTGCTTCTGCTGCCTGTGCCCTTTCGGTTTCGGCTGCAACTTCATCACCATTTGCATCAATTCTATCACTTAAATCTTTTTCTGCATTAATGGCACGTTCCACTTCAGCAGCAATAGCATCAGAATTTGCTTTTTCTGCTGCTTTAGCACGCTCTGTTTCAGTCTTTACCAAATCTTCTGCCTTTGTTTCAATACGTGTTTCTTCGCTTTTAGCACGTGTTTCTTCAGCAGCAATCAAAGTCTCAATCTTGGTATCTAAAGTGGCATCAGCAGCCTTATATGCAGCATCTAAAGCACTGATTGCATCTGCATTTGCCTGTTCAGCAGCAGTGGCACGTTCAACTTCAGCAGTTATTAAATCTACTGCTTTGGTTTCAATTCTTTCTTCTTCAGTCTTTGCACGTGTAATCTCTTCTTCAATCTTTGTATCAAGTGCTGCTTCTGCTGCCTGTGCCCTGTCTGATTCAGATTTTACTTCTGAAGTAATCTTGGAATCCAAAATACTTTCGGCTTCAGTGGCACGTTCTGTTTCAGCTTCAACCAATTCCACTGCTTTTGTTTCAATTCTCGCTTCTTCTGCTTTAGCTCTGTCTGTTTCTGCTTTAACTTCAGTTTCAATCTTGGTATTCAATTCGCTTTCAGCATTAGTGGCACGTTCTACTTCGGTATTAATATTGTCTTGTAATATAGCATCAGCAGCTTTGTAAGCCGTATCAACAGCAGCAATAGCATCAGCATTTACTTTTTCTGCTGCTTTGGCACGTTCAACTTCAGTATTGATTAATGAAAGAAGATTCGATATATCGTTTGTAAAGTTGTATTTGGATAATGAAACAGTATAATATGTATCATCATTTTGTTCAATTTTCAATTCATCCTTTTCGGGGTCAAGTGTGAAGGAAATAACCTTTACATCTGTGGTTATACCATTATAAATTACAGAAAGCAAGTCATTAATATTTTCTTCGGTTGCCTGTACACCTTCAATCATACAATTCTTATAATTGAAATTTAAAACAGGCTGTTCACCCACTTCATTATCAAGTAAGAAGAATGAAATTGCAGAACCTTCTATTTCGTGTCTGATTGTTCCTGTCTTATAACCGTAATATTTACCGTCAGGATATGAAAACAGGATATAATTTTCTTTGAAATTTATTTGAATCATCTGATTTATTTTATCAAAAGATAAATTGTTCCGATAAACAACAAAACCCACACTGCAAATTCAGTGTGGGTTCAAACATCAATAAAAACAATTTATAATGTGAATGTTACTTTAGTCGGATAACCTGTTGTAACATCATAATTAACAACATCTTCGGATTCTGACAAACCTTTAATTGTTCGTTTGTGTGCTTCTGTCACCAAATAACATTTATCAGCATATCTTTGTACTGCTGCCAACATTTGCTTTGCAGTAGGAATATCAATTGAAAATTCCTTATCATTAACAACAAAGGTAATTTCTGTTTCACCAAGTAATAAGGCTGATTCAATTGAAGTGGATAATGCAGCACGGTTTTCCTTATCAAACCAAGCTGTTTTATTATTCAAGATAAAACCATTTACATTTTCTGAAGTGTCATAATCAGCCAATTTCTTCAATTTCACTTCTTTCAAAGTTTCGATTGGAAGATAAACAATATGATATTGTTTGGTTATGGTGTCGGCATCTTCCACATAAGATACTGTATAAGTTTGATAATCGGCATTAAATTCAACAGGTGAATCAATAAGTTCCTTAAATCCGTACTGTTTCATCAATTCAGGATTAGCTTTGAAGTTAAGGATTAATTCACCTTCTTCAGTGGTATATACATTCTTTGCATATTCAATTGTATTATCTTCTGTATTTAGTTTAACGTATATCATTTTCTTTTTTTATTATAGATAAATTATTTGTTTAGCAGTCTAATGTTTTTCAAATTACTTACTTCTGTAATGATAACATCATCATCAAAAGTAAACGTCTTATCATTTGAACCACCGATAAACCCACTGTTTACTTCATATATTGTTGTTCCGTCCTTATGCAAGAACTTAACAGTTATATTGACGTTGATATTAGGTGTGAAGGTTATGTAACCTGCACTTTCACCTGTCAAATATTGAAGCCTTAAACTTGCTGCTTTGCTATTGCTATCCAAATAATATGAATTATTTGAACCGAAAATTAATATCAGGGTTCTAAATATTGAATCCTTTACCAAAGGTACTTCAGCAACAGGTGTGCTTTCATTAAATAATAATTTCTTATTCATATTTTATATAACCTGCATACCATTTATTGCCATTATTTAAAAAAGTAAAGATGAATTCATAAGTTGCACCTTCAACAAATTCAGTTGGTGCTTCTTTCCAAACCACACCATAAGGAAAAGTAATTGTACTACCTGTAACACCTTTAAAAATCAAATGAAATTCTCTATACAAATAATTAATATTTGGCAATTGAATTGTTGTATTTCCTGTTATAGTAGTATATTGCATCATTACATCATTACGCATTTGCAAAGTACCTTCTTCATCAGCAGTTATTTCATATACACCTGTATAATGAATTATATTTCTCTTATCATCTGCTGTCATTACACCTGCCTTTTCAGTAGTCGCACGGTCAAGATAAATAGTTTTACTACTATTACTGTTACCCCAATATGTAAGATAAATGAAATTATCAAATTCTGTTCGTCCTGTTTCGATTGCAGATATTATATTTTTTGTACTACCTGTTTTTCCTTCAGAATAAACGAAATTTTTATCATTACCCAACATACTTATTTGAACAGTTGGAATCTTTTTATTTAGTGTTGATTCAGCAGCCTTTGCACGTGTTACTTCTGCTTCAATTGCTGCTGTGTTGGATGCAATATCAGCCTTTACAATAGTATCATCATAATTTTCCAATCCTGCCAATTTTGTTTTTTCTTCTGTGGTATAATCTTCAGTTGAAAGTTGTTTACCTTCCACTTTATCAACTTTGGTATCAATTTTGGCATCAACTTCAGGTTTGGTATAGTAATTGGAAAGGTCAACAGTGCCACCACCGCCACCTTCATTAGCAGCAAATAAAACAGATAGCAAATCTTGGATGTTGTCACGGTTAACAGGAACATCATTCACCTGTATATTGGAAATTTGTTCTGTCATAATCTTATTGTAAAATCGGTTGTAAAATGAAACTGTTTCAGATTCATTTTCAACAGTGTATGAAATTTCATTTAAAGGATATAAATCAGATTTTGTGTCTGACTTAAATTCAGCATATTTACTTGTCGTGTTAATTCTCAACATTTTTATTTTTTGATAATAGATAAATTATTATTTAAGTGGTGTGGCAATCGTTACCTGAATCATCACTTTGTATTGCAATACTTGCTTCACGTGTTAGTTTGTCGTATGTTACCCTGCATACATACGTGTAATTTGTCTTATATGTTGAATAATTAGAAGTACAAGCAGCCTTAACATATTTCGATTGTTCACCTGAATATACTTCTTCACCACCAACATTATTGAAGTTGTAACCGTCCTGTACCATTTCACCACCTTTATAGGCTTTAATCTCAAAGGTCATATAACCATTTTTCTTTTCACCATACCAATTAGCGTATATATCAACATATATTTTATCAGGGAGATTGGGTAAATGCTCTTCAGAACAAAGTGCCAACATGTCAATAAAGGTACATTCATTACCTGAATCACGATTATCACCACCATATTTAAGGTATTTAGTGACTTCTGCATTACTATTGCCCTTCATATTCCAACCAACAGCCAAACCATCAATTGTAGTACCTGAAGCATCAACCAAACCACTGTTTACCAACTCTGTTGCAGTATCTAAGTCCCTGCCATCATCAGCAGTCCATTTATATCTATATGTAAGGAAATTGAAATCAGGTATCTTAATAATCTTTGCCGCTTCTTGGGTAACGGTGAAAACAATTTTTTCATCACTTGAAGTATCATGTGTTAATGTGAATACAGCAGTCTTTTCTTCCTCAATATCTGATTCAGATACCATTATTTCAAATGAATTGGTATTTGCCGTATATGTGACAAAGTTTGAATGTGATATATTGGTTGATAGGGAATAAGTACCTGCACCACCTGCACACATTATTGATAACCTGATAGAACATCCTGCTGCTGAACAAATAACACCGTTTGAAGTGGGTGTAACTTGTTCACCTGTAACATCCATACCTGTTGACTGCAACACCAAATTCTGCACTTTCACATCAATTTCTTCCTGTGTATAAGTGTTTTTGAACTTGAATGTTCCATTTCCATAATTGCTATTTCTTTCAAATTTTGCAATATTATCACCTGCACCACCTTCATTTAAATTACAAGTAGCCTTATCACTTGTTTGTATAATCTTCCAATCGTGCTGTGAATATATTGTAACATTCTTGGTTCTTATATTTCTTGTCAGGGTAATAAGATTGGGTGTTGCGGTTATAGAACCTGTAATTTCAGGTCTGCATTCCATGTAATTCAGTTTCTTCACCACATTACCACCTTTCAATATTGAATCAGGCGTAAAAGTACCTTCTGATTCATATTTGGATGAATCAGGGTTTGATTTGCCCTGAAGTATCACAATTGCCTGTTTCTTTCCCGATATGGAACATAATTCACCGTTAATATCAAGTGCTTCACCCTTATCAATAGTTTCTTTCAAAGCATAAGTGGCAACCTGATAACCTGTATTCTTTGATGATGCGTTCAGTTCACAATAAATTGGTTCAAAAATCGGTCTGTACTGAAATTTAGCACCACCGCCATTTACCATATAATCAGGGTTTACTTCAAATAATGGAAATTGGCTATTCTTGGATAAGGTTACTGAATAACCGATTGAAGAACCTTTTGTACCTGTTTCAGCAGTATAAGTAAGCGGAACACCACCATCAGAACCGAACACAAAATAACGTCCTTCGTTAGTTCTGAACAATACTAAGAATTTCCTTTTGTTGGTTTTCAATATTTCAGCCTGTATTTCTGAATCGAATTTTGATATATATGTGGTTAGTTCCTGTGTATATCCACCATTCGCAAACTTTTCGGTAAACTTGGATTCGTCAATAGTCTGCAACTCATACCATTTGCCTTTAATATAAATGTTATCAATATATATTTCAGAATATAGTTTATCACCCCTGAATTCATACACTTGGAAATCATCAATATTCAATACCCAAAGTGAATGAATACCTGAAATGGAATATTTGCATTCCCCTGTAAGGTCTTTATTTAGTTTACAATCCATTTTCTTTTTTAAAAGAGATAAAAAAAGGTGGTACAACCTAAGTCATACCACCTTATATAAACTATTTTCAATTCAATTAGTCTGTTACAACAACAGTAGGTTGAAGTAATGCACGTACAATTTCTTCATCTTTAACCAATTGTGCAACTTCCTGTTCAATTCCTGCCATTACAATTGTAAAACCGTTGGCATCCGCTTCTGCCGCACCTGAAGCATAATTATCAGAACTTGCAACCATACCATTCAATCTGCCCAAACAAACTACTTTGTTGTTATTGTCAACCACAAAGGCTGTATAACGTCCCAAGTCTAATGCTTGTGTTTCTTTAAGGATATTGGTGTCATACTCTGTCATTATGAAGGTCAAAGTATGTGTACGGTATTTATTGCTGTTTCCACCTGCCGTTAAATCGTCCGTCCACTGTGCAGTACCATCAGCAAATTCCATCTGATATACTTTTTGTCCCGTTCCTAAAGTGATTGCTGAAATTACACCGTCAGCATCTTGTTCGTACTTATTAGCAACATCAAAGTTCGCCAAATACAAGCGTTTGACACCTGCCACACGGTACATACAATCACGTGTTATATTATTTGATAACTTACAACTCATTTTATTTTGTGTTTTCTTCTTTATTATTTGAATAAAGGGGTATATCTCAACCCCTTATATTAGATTTAAGCGTATAATACTGCTTCACTTGGATAAGCGATTGCAACACCGACTTTTAAAGCACCTTTAACCCATAATCTGTTTTCATTTGGTTTAGGGAATGTACCTAATTCGATATTTGCGAAATCTGATACCAAGTCAGTCAACATAATTAAGTTATCTACATTTGCAGCAATCATTTGACCGTTTGTAATACCAACAGCAGGTACAATTTCAACACCTAAGTAGCGGATAGTTCCACCGTCAACTGTAAATGCAGCAGCAATTACTTGTGAATCCACATTTGCCAAAGCCATTTTCAACGCTCTGTAAGAGTTGTAAGAAACAAAGATTTTAATTGCATCTTCACCTTGTTGCAATACAGCTTCAGGAATTGCGATAAATACTTTTTCCAACTCATTAATAATATTTGCTTTTGTCAAAGTAGAACCTGAAACTTTAATTGAATCGGTTGCATCATTCAAGATTTTCACAAATCCATCAAATTCATTATCATTAGTTGCATCACCACCGAACAACATTCTTTCAATATCTGCATTCACTGATTTACCTATAATATCCAAACTTGCTTCACCAAGTGTTGCAGGTAATTCATCCACATTTGCACCTGCCTTCATCTTGTCAACCAACCAAGTTGATTCAAATTTTTCAATACAATCTTCTAATTGTATCTTATAATCGGTTACAGTTGCTAATGCTTCAGACAATTTCAAAGCTGCTGTTGGATTCCAACCGCAATCGTGATTTGATTTTTGTAATACGTTTCCATCTAAATCTAACATATTTAGATAGGTGCTTTTCTTCACGTTAGGAAGTATTCTAACATAATTTCCTTCTACAATCTTTCCTGTAAATAAGGCTTTTGTGAACCATTCAGGCTGTCTGCTTGCTTGGTAACTAATATTTGTAATATCGTACATTTCTGCCATGTTCTATTTTGTGTTTTTCTTTTCTTATTTTGTAATAGATAATTTCTATTTTATTTATTGCTAATTCTCAATTGATAAGCAATCTGTTCTGCACGTGTCATTTTCTCAAATGGTTTGGCAGTAGCATTTAAGGCTGTTGGAACAACAGGGGAAACAGAAGGTGTTACTTTCTTCATTTCCGTAATTTCAGTGTCTTTTTCTGTAACAGTACCTTCCAATTCGGCAATCTTGGCTTCAAGTTCGGCAACCTTTGCCTTTAATGCTTCATTTTCTGCCATTACAGCATCAACATCCACTTCAGCAGGTACATCTTCCATTTTTTCTTTATCCTTTTCATCTTCAACAGATTCATCTTCTTTCTTTTCTTCTTCATCTACTGAAGCCAATTGTGCAGGGTTTTCATTCGGTGTATCAACAGGTGCAGGAACGGCTTCAGCAGGTTCGGTTACAGCAACAGCAGAAGGTTTGACTTCAACAAATTGCCCTGCATCATCAATAACTAATATATTACCGTCATAAAGTTTATGTTCACCTGAAGGTGCTTGTTCATTATCAATAGTTGCAAAACCATCTTCATCAACCATAACTTCCTTACCGTCATACAATTGGTAGATTCTTACATTTTCGCCTGAATCAGTTGCATCAGTTCTTTGCACATCTTCAATATCCAATAAGAATTTGCCTATCTTACTTAACAGGCTTGTTTTCTTGTGTTTATTCATTTTATTTTTCTTTATTATCTTATTTAGTTTTAATTCCTGATTGAAAAATCCTTCCAAACTGAACCCTTTTACCTTTCCTGCCATTACTTCATTTTCCCAATAACTTTTATCAGTGACTTTATAACTTGCCATCAGTGTACCTTTGGGAAGGTCTTTAAACCCTAAAGCGTTTGATTTGTCATTTTCGGGATTTTCCACAATCCAAAGTTCAGTTAAGTAATTACCTTTCAATTCGGATTCGTGTTGGTGTGTCGTGTGTTGCAGTGCCAATCCTGCTTTCATCATCTTGTGGGAAATCTTTTCAATTTCAACTTCTGAAAATTGGATATAATAGGGTTGGTTCTGTTCGTCCAATCGGTATATCAGTTGATTGGGTTTTAAAACCACACCTGTAAGGATTTGCTTTTTCGTGTCTTTGTTCAATAGAACTGCCTGTTTTGATAATGCGACAAAATTTTCTTCAACAGCAGGTTCATCAACAAAGGAGATTGCATAAATTCCTGTTATGTCATTCAGGGATTCATCAACTTTACACTCATATATTGGTATTTTAGCCATTATCAATTTTTGATAATAGATAAATTGAAATAAAAAAAGGTGATACGGCTACCCATACCACCCTTTATAAACAATTTTCAATTAATTGCTTGCACCTGCCAATTCACGTACAGAAGTCATTCGGCTTTGAACATCCTGTATCTCTTTAACTGATACAGAAGGTTTGAAATCAATCGAATTGATTGCATCCAATATCCTGTTATCATTTGCAGTAGCCGCACCAACAGTATCAAGATTTGCCAATTGTCCACCTGTTTCATATTGAACTTTGAAGGTCGGTGCAGGTGTGATTGAAGTATTGCCTTTCCTATTGAAGTAGGAAACAACATCATTAACCTGTATTTCTTTTCTTGATGTATTGATGTATTCAATCAATCCTAAGTTCTTTTGCGTTGAAACTCGATTCACCACATATTCACCACCTTCAACTTCAATATTTGTACCTTCAACCCTCATTCCACCGTTTGAGTGCCTTTTGCCTGATAGCAAACCACCATCTTCAAGTTTGGCAATCTGTGCTGAAATGATACCCGTTTGGATTGCACCCATACTGCCCACCAAAGCAGCAGCCACAATATTTGCAGGGAATGGAACACCTGCAAGTGCCTGAAGAACACCTAAAGCAGACTGTGCAATACCTGTAACAAGCGATTGCACCAAACTTGCTTTCTTCTGTTTCTTTTCAATCTTGGCAATTTCCTTTTCACGTTTTTCTTTTTCCTTTGCCAATTCCTTTTCTTGTTTTGCAAGTTCTTTATTGGCTTCCATTTCCCTTGCAATCTGTTCCTGTACCACAATAGCACGTCCACCTGTTGCAGTCTTGGCTTCTTCTTCCAATTCTGCCAACCTTGCATTTGATTCTTCTTTCTTTGAAACAGCTTCATCATAAGCTTCAGTCACTTCATCCAATTTTTCCTGTGCTTCTTCCAACTGCATATCAAATATACTTTGTGCAGCATCAAATGCACCTGACAACAGTTCATTCACCCCTTCATACACCTTGCCAACCTTTTCTGCCAAATCAGCAAAATATTGTTGTTGAACCTGTGTTGAAGCCTGTGTGTTATCTTCAATATTCTTGTTGGTGACTTTGATTTTACTTTCAACGTCATTCAAAGCAGCCTGTTTTTTATCCTGCAAATCCTTATATTCCTGTGAATCTTTGGAATATAAACCTTCCATATCATCATAATACTTACTGATACGGTCTTTGGATGAATTAAGGTTATCCAAATACTTGTTCAGTTCCTCACCAATCTTCTTATAATTGGCTTTGGTTGCATCCACATCAATCAAATCAAACTTACCGTCTTTCTTAACCGCATTTTTTGTAAGGTCTTGGATTGAAGTGTAGTGTGAATTCATCAACTTCAATTCAGAATCAAGTGCCTTCTGTGTTTCTTCAACCTTTTTCTTCTTGGCATCTTCATTAATCTTATTGATTGCTTCAGTCTTTTCAGTTTCCAAAGCCACTAAATCAGCCTTTTGTGCTTCTTCAAGTTCCTTTATACGTGTGTTCTTGGCTTCGGTTATCTTGGTTGTGTCCTGTTTTAGTTTTTCAGCCTTTTTAATCAGTTCGTTATATTGTTCTTCAACCTTTTTCTTTTCATCCTCATTCTTTTGCTTCAGTAATTCGGCTTCTTTGCCATAAGCCAAAGCCACTTCATCAGAAGTTTTGGCTGCTTTCTTCTGTACGGCAATCAACTTTTCTTCATTTGCAATTGAAAGTGCATAAGTTTCTTTGTTGAATGAATCCAAAGACTTCTTATAATCTTCCAATTGTTTTTTTCTTTCATCAGCAATCTTTTTGGCATCCTCTGCCGCTTTCTTTGCATCTTCAATTTTTTTCTTTTCGGCTTCTTTCAGTTTCTCGTTATATTCCCTGTCATAAGCCCATTTTTCACGCTGCACTTCCGCATACTTTTCCTTATCACCCTTGTATAAGGAAAGTTGGTAAGCAAAATATTTGTCATATAACTTTTTGCCCTGTTCGGTGTACTTGTAATCAGAACCGTATTTTGCTTCATTATTCTTAATCAGGGTATCAGTTGTTTGTAATGCACCCTCAACAAACTTCCTGTTTCTTTCTTCCGTATCTTTGGTAATCTGTTTGTTCTTGCCTTCCGCATAATTGCCCATTACATCAAAACCCTTCTTGAATTCATCAACCGCACCACTGAAATCACCTTTCATCAGTTTGAACAAGGCTTTGAAAGGTGCAACTATATAGTTGGTAATCACACTTCCAATACCTGCCAAAGCAGCCTTAAAACCGTCTATTGGTGCAATCAGTTTCAAAAACCAATCCTTTATTTCTGAAAAGTTGGCAATCAACAAACCAAGCAATACCACAATTGCACCGATACCTGTTGCAATCAGGGCTTTACTGAATGTTTTGGTAGCTACTGTTGCAGCGTTTGTTGCCACTGTATTTGCGCCCTGTGCAGCCGTTTCAGCAGCTAATGAAGCGGTGTTCTTCTTATGGTCTAAACCAAGAACCTTTAACGCCTTTGAATAAAGAAGATTGGTTGCAGTACCTTTCTTGGTTATGTTTTCTTGAAGAACCTGAAGTGATTGAAGGGTTGCCATCACACCCTGTAATTTTGCAATCTGTTCTGCCACTTCTTCACCCGACACACCGAACATACTCATTACACCCGTTGCAGTCCCGAAAGCAGCAGTTAAAGATTCGCCAACATTAACAACTGAAGCCAACCCTTTTGTTGAAGAAGCATAAGTATCAACCGTATTGGCTGCTTCGTTAATGGCTCGTTTGGCTTCACCTGCTTGTTTGGCTAAAGTTTGGAATTCCTCGCTTGCAGGGTCAACACCTTGTGAAATCATCAGTGCCAATTTATCTTCAAGTTCTCCTGCACTTGCTTTGAACTGTGCAGCCTGTTCAGTCAAACTTGCGGTTGCCTTTTCATAATTACCCACTGAATCCTGAAATCTGCCTGTACTTTCTTTTGCTTCCTTGTATGCTGCATCCAATTCCTGAATCCGCTTCAACAGCTTACCGCCAACTTCTTCAGATTCACGTTCGGATTTTGAAAGATTGTCGTACTGTTTGCGAAGTAATGAAAGCTGTGCGCCCATTTGTTTTATTGAACCTTCAGCAGCAGTATTTGCTTTCACTTCCTGTTCAACAACAGATTTACGTTCACGCAAAGTTTGGGTTGCTGCAATCTGCTGTTTGGTTGCATCTTCTTCAAGTTTGGCTATTCTGTCTAATGTGGCTTGGTACTGTTTTTGGGCTTTATCATCTTCAGTAACGGTTTCCGTCTTTTTCTTTGTCGAAGCTGTTACAGTGGTATTGGAATTATCCAACTGCTTTAAGGCATCAACCAAAGAAAGAACATCATTATATGATTTTTCTATACCGTCTATCTGAATGGTAAATATCTTTTTATCCATTATTCTTTTTGAAAATAGATAAAAAGAAAGTGGTGCAGCCATTACAGCCACACCACTTTGATATTAATTCATCTTTCGGATAAGTTTCAATTTTGCTTTGTTTTTTTCTGTTATATCATAACCTTCAATAGAACTTATATAATATAAGTCACCATTCCACTTAACCAAACTTGAACCATCCAACCTGTCATATTCATCAGGGGTCAAGTAACATTCTATTTCAGTATAATTGGTGTCATTTGAAGCAATCACCGTGAAATAAGTGGTTAAGATGGTGTTTCCTTTATTCTTATAGTCCAATATTAATATCTTATCCTTATTGAAGGTGTTGGAAACATCAGCCAATTTCAAATCCTTACCGCCAATTGAAATATTACCTGCAACATCATTCAGTAAACCTTTATAATACCAAAACCTTTGAGCATAAGAGGTATATAGTTTCTGAACACCTTCAGAATAGTTCATACTATCTTCCCATATTTCATAATTTGAAATGATTGGCAATTGGATTGTTTTTTCTGTTTCGCTACCAACCTTTTTTCTAATATCCTTATACCAACAATAGCTGAAATTGGAAGTTTGGGTTAATACAGTACCATCAACCGTACCTGTTTCAAACCTGCCACCGCCATCTTCACCTGTCCTTCTGTAACCTTCTTCCTCGTCATTTATGGTAAATCCAAGTTCAAAAGCTGAAGGTAATCCAAGTGGAGTGTTGTTCCTGAAATTTATGTTGGCTTTGTTTTCCAAATCAATTACAGAAGTGGTGTTAAGCGTATTTGTCTGTTTCACATCCAAATCAAAGTTTCTTAATCCGTTCATTCTTAAAGTCAGGTTGAACGCTTTACAAAAGTTATCAATCCATTCGTCTGTTTTCACGTCATTTGGAAGGAACTTTATCAAATCAATATCATCTTTCTTAAAGTTTGATTCATCATTCCAATTCATTTTCTGATAACCGTTGCCATTATTGTTAATGGTTATCCAAGATGTATCGGTTCGGAATGGCTGCACGTCCAATTCAAAACTCATTTTCATATATGCACAACCCCAATTCCATTTTGTCTTGTCTGTATTACGTCTTAAATCGTTTGCTTCCGCAACAGCAAGCAAGGTGATATGTTCCCCTTTTTCCAAATATACAATTTGATATACTTCACCATTCCCCATATAATCACCACTTTGGCTTATATATGAATTGGGGATATTGTCAATATGCGTTTCGTAACGGTTTGATTCTCTCCAAGCCAAATCAATTGTTTCTTCACCTTCAACTTCTTCACCCGTTTCAGGGTCAACTTCAATTGTTGCATCATTATCCGTACCCCAACACCAACAGCCATCAGGGTTATTATAAGCTGAATAAATCTTTTTACTTTGGGTATATGACTTGTCCCAAGAATAGCCGTTTTTAATGAACATATAGTTTGCAGGATAACCCTTTGGGTTATAGTCCGTATCATTATCAACCCGTCCGAAATGTAGTCCGCATAAGAATTTTTCATCAGTCGAAGCATCAATAAGATGTGCTTTATATTCTTTGGGAAAATACTTTGGATAATTTTCAGGGGATTTGTTTGAAAAGTCGCTGTTCTGTGGGTTGTTGGGCTTGTAGTAGAACCCTACAATTGTCTTATTGGAAGTTTCAAAATCACCTGAACCATAATCACGAACCAATTGAATTTCATAACGCTTTCTTCCAAACCTGTTGTTTCTTGAACCGTTCTTGTACTGACCTGCCGAAGTGAAACGGTTTCCTGTAACACCATCTTCCCATTTCCAACCGCTGTTTCTTCCTGAATGGTTGTATGTATTGTCCAATTCAATAGAACCTTTTACCTTTATCTTATACAGTCCTGATTTTGGAATGGTGATAAAAGCCTTTTTTCTTCTGTACCTGTCATCATTCCATTTGTCTTTATTGTCACTTGTAATAATATTAGTTCCTGAATCACTGATTGATGTGAAATTCACTTGGTTACAGTCCAAAAGGTTGACTGTATAGAATGTGCCCTTGTCTGTTTCGTTTCTTTCAATATTCCGTTCAAATGTTCTGCTGTCGTTGTATCTGTTAACAACAGATTCCCAATTTCCCTGAATGTTGAAACTGCACAGCCTTCCCCAATTCCATTCCTGCACATAATCTTCTTCATTCTTATAAGAAACAAACAGGTTGGTAAGTCGGGAATCTTCAAAGGCAGTCCCACCAAGTGTATAGCCATTATTGTTGAAAATGGTTTTAAGCATCTGCAAGCAGTTTACAGAAGGTGGAATATCTTCAATACCCAATCTTACATATTCATCCCATAAATCCTTTGCAGTATATTCGCCAACCACTTCACCGTTTACTACCGCATTCGGATTTGTAGATACTTTTGGCAATAAACCGTATAATGCAAAAGGAAAGATGCAGGGCTGTATCTCTGTTTTTTGCTTGGTATTGTATTCAGTAATGGAAGGTGCAAAATCTGTAAAGGGTATTATCCAACTTCCGTTTTCTGTAAGTTTTTTAGAACCAAAAATATCTTTGATGGTCTTTGCAGCAGGGATATATAAGTTACCCTTATAAGTATCTTCATCAATTTCTGTAAGACGAAACTTACCGTCAAATACTTTAATGCTGTCAACAATCAACAAAGCCTGATATTCATAATTGAATTTGTTCTTTACTTCCTCAACATTCGCAAAATTGAATATCGTATTGTTGGTGTTGGAAGTAGGCAATTTGATTGTGAAACTGTATTGTACATCTTTGGTAGTTATTTCAGAAGGTATAAGAATCTCACGTTGGAATCTTACACCCAACTCATAAGGGTTTACAATATCGCATAAGTGATTATTGATATATAATTCGGTATTAACCATATCTTTTTGAAAAAAGATAAAAGGTGATACAGTTACCCATACCACCTTTACATATCATTACCCTTTGATGATGCCATTAAATGTATCTGAAAAATGATATTTCATTTCAACTTGGTAGGTATCTTCATCATCATTATATTTCAAAGTCAAATCATCCACAATCACATATCTAAGTGTGTCTAATTCATATACCACTTTTGAAGCAGCCAATTCCCTTAACCATTCAACCGTTTCATAATCCACCATATCCGACTGTATGACAAACTGTTCTTCAACTTCCTTTTTAAACACTGATTCAATTTCGGAACTAATCTTATAGTCAGGAAGAAGGGTCTTATAGATGGTTGAAACATCTGTTTTAAACTCTGTACTCCATGTACCGCCAAAGTTGAATGAATCCCAACCGCCTAACCTGTTTAGAAACGCAAATTCATTTGTCCTGTTCAAACATTCAGGTACAACATTATACTTCAATTCCTCACTGATAGGTGTGTTGTCCTTGTTTAAAGCCACTGTAAACGAACCAACCGTTTTATTGGTATTCTTTTCAACTGTTTCAATATCAGGGTTCAATTGAATGGTGTTTACAACATACATTTTCTTTCTGTTCTTATCCTGTCTGTTTATGGTCGTTATATATTCACCTGAAGGTGTGTAATACCTGTATGACAAGCCAAAATTGAATTCAGGTGATATGTTGATGTTATGTTGTGCATCTGAAAGAATGAAGTTGAAGTACTCCGTTTGTCCTATCACATAATTCTTATCAGGTGCATTAGTCAAAGGTTTAATAACAGTGGGGTACAGGGTATCATATACATAATCAGTCAAATCATTATTATTCAAAGTATAGTCATAACCATTCAATACATACAACACATTTGATATATAAAAAGGAATCCTTGTTTCTCCGTTATAGGTCTTGGCAATATACCTGTAATCGGAACACGTGCCTGCATCCACCCAATCCGAAGATGTAAGGAATTCTGTTTTATATCCGATTTTCTTGCTGATAAGGGTATTGGTTTCAAACCAAAGTGAATCCTGATAATAATGCTTTGAAAGTGTGGTTACAAATGTACCAAAGTCAGCTTCAGAAGGAATATCCTTCACACCTAAAAAAACATCCGTATCTGTATATAAGTCAAGTTCAATTTCTGTATCTCCCTTACCGCCATCAATCGTATCTAAGTTGGTTGATACTGAAGGATTGCCCGATAATGAAAGAAACGTATAATTCAAACCTTCAAAACTGAAAGTGAACTGTTCACCTGCACCTTTGGAAGTCATATAAATTGTATAACCGTTGGTAATGTTAGTGCCATTAACCGTAAAAGGAATGGTAATTTCAAAGTTGTTCTTTAACCAACTGTCCTTCATCATCACAATACGGATGTTTTCAGCAGTAACAGCCCTGTCGGAATTAAGCAGAAAGGTATTTGTGTTGATATTTCCTTTGATGTTAGTTCCCCTGAATGTATGTTTTATACCCGTTGATTTTTCCACAATTGAAAAAGTGGCTGCTTCAGGGAATTCTTCACCACCTGCATAAGTACTGCCAACCGTCAAATTGATTTTGATAGGTACTTTTCGGTTATCTTTTGTGGAAAAAGTAACAAAGTTTGGATTATGTGCTAATGTAATCTTCTTGTTTTCATCTACATTAGCTATATTGGAATTTGTAAAATAGCCCATGTTCTTATTTTAATCTTTAAAGAAGTTCTGTAACTCCGTTATTATTGCAGTAAACAGTTCATTAAAATACTGTTTTTCAAATAGTTCTTCGATATTATTAGCAAGGGTTGCCAAAATCGGTCTGCCTGTGTGCCCATCACGCCATATTGCCCTTGAAATAAGCCATAATGTACTGTTATCCGTTGGAATCCCATTCTTTGAAGCCCAATCCCTTAAACAGTCAATTGGTGGTTGCTTACCATACTTCTTAGGTCTGTTCCATTCCAAGTACACAACATAATGATTGAAAAAGGTTTGGATTATCGGATTGCCTGTTGCCTGTATCTTCTGTTCCAAATCCGATTTTAAGGCACTGTTCTTTAATGTATTCTTCCCAACCTTATCATTAACTGATATTGAATCATCTTCCATTATGATTGTTGCCAAAGTCAGTATATCATTACCGATTGTTTCTACTATCTTTATTGTTTCCTTGTTCATCTTCTAATAGGTATATCAAAGTCAGGAAGTTTGTTTGTAAATGTTTCACAACCGTTTTCTGTTACTGTTATATTAAAATCAGGTATGGTTGTTTCTTCTTCCAACTGTTTATTATCATCAAACTGTTCAGGTAACAAACATAAGTTTGCTATATTCTTTGTAATTAAATTACAACTGAACCTGCATCCGATACTGTTATTATCGTAATAATCAGATAAGGTTAGATAAGTCCAATCAGGCTTAATGGTAAAATAAGAATCTCTATCCTGTTTTATTCGTTCAATCATATTCAACCCGATACTGAAAGCTAAAGATTGCAGGTGTTCGGTTGAATGTTCTGTATCAGGTACAAACAAAACGGAAAAGTTTACAGAGTTGGAAAACACAGAACCATTAGTACCTGTATTACTTCCAATTATAGGTTCTTCCAACCAAAGCAAAGGGTGTGGTTCATTACCTGCACCCAATTCATAATTCTTATTATAGTAGAATGATTTGATTGTTCTGTGTGTACGTGCTAATTCCCTGAATGTATTTACTATTGTTTCAATCATTTTCCAAATAGTTTACTTTTTATTCTTTGAAAGCTGTTCTTCAAACTTATATTGTGCTTCTTCTGCCTGTGCTTTGTCAAGTCTGTAACATAAGAAGTTGAACACTGTGATAACTGTTGCTGAAGTGACTTCATCAAACTTCTGTATTTCATCATTTGCAATTTCGGCAATAACCTTATACCATCCCCATTTTCGGCTGAAGTCCTGATAAGGCTTGCAAATTGGTTTGCCTGTTCCACTACCTTTGAATAGAATGTTGTAATCATCAATAAGTTCTTTTTTAACTGCAAAAAAAAAGCAAGCAGGGGAAACACTTCATTCATCTTCAAATCTTGGAATGACTTCTTTCTTTCCTTTAATATCTTGGAATCATACTTTTCACCCTTTTTCAAGCAGACTATTGCAAGTATTTCAGATAACCGTGAATCATTACCTTCTTCTTCAAAGGTGGCTTCAACGTCCACATATTGCGCTAATGTCAATTCATCCTTGACCGATACGGAATACACTGCATCATCAATAACAATCTTGTTGGATGGTTTGAAATCATTTCCTGCAAAGGCAAAACTAACCATATTCAGTACATCAGTGTAAAAGGATAATGGAAGGGTTGATAACAGGTCAAATGGAATGGTTGAAATAAGTGATACCAATTCAACTTCCTTCATCTTGGTATCAGCAACATAATCAAACCACTTTTCATATTGTCCCAAAGTGACATCATCCCAACTTTCGGGAACATTATATAATGTATCTTCTATCTTTATTCTTTTCATTTTCTGAATTTTGTTAAAAGATAAAAGGTAGTGGAAACAAAAAAGGGTTGGAACTTCCAACCCTTATCAATCAAACTGCAAATTTTGTTTTCATCACATCCATCTGTTTAAGAATGGTGGTATCAAGCAGCTTGGCATATCTCTGTGTCATTTTAATGTTGGTGTGTCCCAATATCTTTGATACAGAATTCAATTCCACATTATTATTCAGAAACAAGGTTGCTGCCGTGTGCCGTGCCACGTGTGTATGAAGGTCTTTCTTTATACCACATATATCACCAAGTTCCTTCAAATACCCGTTCATCTTTTGGTTGCTTATAACAGGTAGCTTATAATCGTACTTTTCCAATATATGTTCACTGACGGGTAACAAGGGTATCTTGCAATTGATACCTGTTTTGAAACGCTTGGTATCAATCCATTTATTGCCCTGTTCATCTTCAACAACATATTCCTTTCTTAGTAACTTGCAGTCTATATAAGCCAAACCTGTGAAGCAATTGAATACAAATACGTCACGAACCTTTTGCAAACGTTCAATTGTCAGTTCCTTGTTCATCAGGGTTGCAAGTTCCATTTCTGTCAGGTAATCAACCTTCACTTCCTGCAACTTGTATTTCACACCAACAAACGGATTGATATTGATGTATCGGTTGTTCAAAGCCAAATTGGTAATCTTCCTTAGTTTCTTCAGGTTGCCAATCGCACTGTTGTTCTGCATCTTGGTTAATAGGTAGGTGAAGAACCCGTTTACAAAGGAAGAATTTACTTCAGACAAAAATATATCTTCACGTCCGTTACATTTCAGTTTGATGTAATCCTGCAAATGGTTGTAGGCTGTCAGGTGCTTAATGTAACTTGGCATCCGTACTGTTTTGCCTGTTTGTTCCAAGAATTCCTTATTGTGTTCCCTGTACAGTTCCAACAGCATATATTGTTTCTTCACAATCTTACCGTTCATCATATTCTTCATATTGGTACAGGTAACGGGAATATCCATTTCAATAAGTTTGGTTTGGGCTTCATATACCTTTGACTTCATCAGGCTTAGAAACTCATTCAGTTCTTTTGCTTCTGCACTTCTTCCTTTAACAACCTGCTTCTTGCAATCGAACAAGGAAGGTTTGACCTTTCTTGGAAGATTGATGTAAGTTCTTTCCGCATTAATACACAAACTTAATTCAATAGGGGATTCACCTGCCTTGTTAGCTTTAGAAGGTCTAACCAAAAAAGAAACTGCAAACGTATTCATAACATTTAATTTAATTGTTAGTAAATCAAACGTTCTTATGAATTCAAATTTGAAGCTGAATATTATGTGTCGGAGACACGAAAGGTAAAGGTACAATATTTAAAAAGTAACCGATATATAACATCCATCAGTTCAGGTGGTTAGAATACATGAATGTTACGCATGGATTGGTCGCACGGGTTACTAATAGTTGGTCGCACATTATGCACACTATTTTTAAAAGTGTAGCAAAGGTAAGAACATAAAAAAAGCACTAATATATTGAATATCAGTGCTAAATATTTGTTCTTAATTCTCCTTTGCGGTGCGTACGGTAATCGTACCTACAACATCTTATATCTTTCAAATCAGCAACTTAGACAAACCATTAAATTCAATGGTTACGACTTGGTTACGATTCACTATGTCAAGTTTTTCAGCTTATGACACCATTGTGTCGCTGTTTGATTTCGGGTGCAAAAGTACTACACATTTTTTAATCGTGCAAGTGTTTGGTTATAAATCTTTCTTTTTTCCTTTCCTTTGTGCAAGGTGCAAGCCTATTTATATATAGGCTTGCACCTTGCACAGCGTGCTAATTTTGAACCTATTATACCTACTACTCCATTTCCCGTTTTTCACCATAAAAAAACATCGAAAAAAAATCATGGTGTACTACACGTATACTATACCATGCGCTATTGGAGTTATCGGCAACTTTGCAGCAAATCAATTAGAAGACGATATGACTGAAGTTATTGTAATGGAAAGTGTCGCCTATCAGAAAATGATGGGGCAAATAGCCAAGATTGCCGAGTTTATCACCAAGAATGAACACAAGCTGCAAGAAGGCGATAGTGACAATGATGTTTGGCTCGACAGCCAAGAAGTGGCAGATATGCTTCATATCAGTACCCGGACACTGCAAAGGCTACGGAGTGAAGGTCTGATAGAGTATTCGGTATTTCGAAGGAAGTGCCTGTACAAACTTTCCGAAATCGAACGGAAAGTAAGAGAAAAGGTCATTACCTGCGAGCCGCACCTTGTGGACGTGTATAAGAAAAACCGATTGTTGAACGTAACCGGCATGGAAGATGATGAATAAGGAGGCTATTTTACAGGTTACGGACAGGGGACTCTCCGTATTCAGACATTATTTATCGGTGCGTTTTCGTGTCGGCAAAAAATTCTTGAATCCGCTATACAAGGACACGAAAGCCTCGTGCAATATCTATTATGACCAGAAGCACGCCATATATAAGATGAAGGACTTCGGGAATGATGAATATTCGGGGGATTGTTTCGAGCTGGTAGGGAAAATGACCGGATTGAGTTGCAGGCAACCAAAAGAGTTCGTCGAAATCATGCGGATTATCGACCAAGACCTGCATCTGGGGCTGGCGGACGGTTATGAGACGGCGTACACGCCGTCTCCCGTTCAAACCGGTTTCCGAATGACTCCGGAACAGAAAGAGAAAAACGTCCGTCCGTACAGCTTTGTACCACGCACGTGGAACGATGCGGACAAGACCTTCTGGGGCAAATCCGGCATTACGGAAAAGGTGTTGGGCAAATATAATGTGGTTCCCCTGCACTCATTCAGTTCGGTAAGCCAAGAAGGAAAGCCTTACTGCATTGCAGCTACGGAAAGAGAGCCGATATATGGCTACACCGGCGAACATTACATAAAGATATACCGTCCGTATTCGGACATGCGCTTTTTATATGCCGGTGACTTTGGGGACTGCTATTGCTTTGGACTGGATCAGCTCCCGGCAAAAGGCGACCTGCTTTTCATTACAGGCGGGGAAAAAGACGTGATGAGCCTTTCCGCAAACGGCTTTTGCGCCATCTGCTTCAATTCGGAAACGACAGTTATACCCACCGCCGTCCTTGCATTGCTCTCCTACCGTTTCAAACATCTCATTCTGCTATATGATATGGACAAAACCGGTCTGGAAATGTCTGCAAAACGGGTGGAAGAATTGAAAGAATACTCGTTGAAACGCCTGCTGCTGCCGTTGTCCGGGACAAAGGAGGAAAAGGATATAACAGACTATTTTTCGTCGGGATACACCCATGAGGATTTGTTAAAATTGTTTTTAAGCCATTTGGATACTTTATATAAGGAAGATATGTCAGCACTGAAATCTTGTGAGCTGGATTTTAACAATCCGCCTCCTGTGGCACAAATGATCGTGTCGGTGAACGAAGTGCCTCTCGGAACACAAGGCAACCTGCTTTGCGTCACCGGCGGAGAAGGCACGGGAAAAAGTAATTATGTGGCGGCACTGATTGCCGGAGCAATATGTCCACCGGGAGTTGAAGCCGACACGCTGGGCGTTGCGGTGAAGGAAAACACAAAAGGCAAGGCGGTGCTGTTCTATGACACGGAACAGAGCGAGGTACAGCTATACAAGAATGTGGGCAACCTGCTCAGGCGGTGCTCCCGTGATGCGATGCCGGAGTATTTCAAGGCGTACTGCCTGACGGGAATGAGCCGGAAGGAACGCCTGAAGTCCATTATCCTGAGCATGGACAGATACCACTACCAATACGGGGGCATCCATCTGGTGGTAATCGACGGCATTGCCGACCTGATACGCTGCGCCAATGACGAGGCGGAAAGCATTGCGGTGGTGGAGGAACTCTACCGGCTGGCAGGCATTTACAATACCTGTATCGTGACGGTGCTTCACTTCATCCCCAACGGACTGAAGCTGAGGGGACATCTGGGCAGCGAGCTTCAACGCAAGACTGCTGCCATCCTTTCGATTGAGAAGGACAATGATCCGGCGGTGTCGGTGGTGAAGGCTTTGAAGGTACGTGACGGAAGTCCGCTGGACGTGCCGCTCATGCAGTTCGCATGGGACAAAGGCAAGGCGATGCACGCCTATCTTGGCGAGAAGCCGAAAGAGGAAAAGGAGAAGCGCAAGGAAGATGAGCTTGTGGCGGTGGCAAGGGAGATATTCAGCCACCGGCGTTTCGTGACCTACGTGGAACTTGCAGAAAGCATACAGTCGATACTGGAAGTGAAGGAACGCACGGCGAAAAGCTATATCAAGTTCATGCGTGAGAGGGAAATCATAGTGAAATCACCGGACAGCCAGAGCCACTACGTGCTCGGCGCAATTTAGGGAGGACGGCTTATGCTGGTTGACAAAGTGGAATTTGAAGCGTGGATGGAGCGCATCATGGGCGAGCTGTACCGCATCTCCCGGAAGCTGGACAAGGCAGAAGCGAGGGAGAAACATCTGAATTACCTGAACGGGGAACGCCTGTACGACAATCAGGAGGTATGCCAACTGCTGCGCATCAGCAAGCGCACGTTGCAACGATACCGCAACAACGGGGTATTGAAGTTCTACTCGATATACCATAAGACATATTATAAGGAGTCGGACTTGCACGAGTTCATCCGGAACAACTTCGATGAGAACGAGATAAAACGGCAGGCACGTGAGGACAAGTTGTCTGAGAACTATCCACTTCCGAAAGAATAAGTCTATGTTTTTGCTTTGTACCGGTGAATTTACTGCCGTGAGGCAGGAAATCCAAACTGCGTATTGATGTTTGTCATAGCAATGGCTTCATACAGTTGTGAAACAGGATGAAGTTTCTTTTCTTGTTTGTTTGAATGGTAATACTCCAAAGGACAGCGGTCTGGCGGAGTATCATTTTTTATATATTTGTCTAAAAAATGGCTACTCAGTTCTTGTAATGAGATAGAGAATATATTTTTGCAGTGTAATATTAACCATATAAATGCTATGGCTTGACAATAAAAGAAACTTTGGTCATAACTGGTAAGGATACGAAACGTTTTGTGGAGAAAATGGTGAATCTTAACCGTTAAAGGTGATTGCTGCATGAACTGAATGTTAAGCATTCACTCTTTTGTTGATTTTCAGGTCTTAATCGTATTATATTCTCGAAATTATTAGTAACTTTGCCATTGATTTTAAATTTTACCGCCGTAAACTTTACGATAGTAAACTTTGCGGCAGTAAAATCAAGCATAAAAAGATAAGGATATGAAATTCTACAATAGAGAAAAAGAGTTAGCATCATTGGAAAGGGTTCGCCGAGTGTCTTTTTCTGTACATTCCCAAATGACTGTACTTACCGGTCGGCGGCGTATCGGTAAGACCAGTCTTATATTCAAGAGCTGCGAGGATACCCCTACGGTATATCTGTTTGTCAGCCGAAGCAATGAAACAGATCTCTGTTTACGCTTTACTTCCGAGATCCGGCAGGCACTTAATATTTATGTACCGGAACTTACTAACTTTGCAGAACTGTTCCGCTTCTTAATGGATTTGGGAACACGGATGGAGTACAATCTGATTATAGATGAATTTCAGGAGTTCTATTACATAAATCAAGAGATTTACAGCCTGATGCAGGATACTTGGGATCGGCTGAGGAAACAGAGTCATGTTAATCTTATTGTGAGTGGTTCGGTTTATACCCTTATGAATAAAATTTTCAGGGATTCCAAAGAACCGCTGTATGGTCGTGCCGATAGTATAATGAAGTTAGCTCCTTTTACAACTTCTGTATTAAAAGAAATTATGTCGGATCATAAGGTAGACTATACCAAAGATGACTTGTTGGCACTCTATACCTTTACCGGTGGTGTTCCAAAGTATATCGAGCAGTTTATGGATAATGGATGTACGAGTATGGAAAGCATGGTTGATTTCATGTTGCAACCCGATTCGTCTTTTCTGACTGAAGGACAGGCTTTGCTGGTACAGGAGTTCGGGAAAAAATATGGTAATTACTTTTCTATCCTATCCGCAATCTCCAATGGTAAAAATACCCTGCCGGAAATGGAAACGGTTATGGGTGGTATTAGTCTGGGCGGACAATTGAAGAGATTGGAGGAAGACTATGATCTGGTAAAGAAGAAACGGCCTATACTCTCAAAGGAGGGTTCCCAAACAGTCCGTTATGAAGTTTCGGATATGTTTTTACGTTTCTGGTTTCGGTATTTTATCAAGTATCAAAATTATATAGAGATACAAAATTTCGAACGCTTAGCTGATATTATTAAAAAGGATTATCCGACTTTCTCCGGATTGGCTTTGGAAATGTATTTCCGTCAACAGATGATGGAAAGCAAGGATTTTGCCGATATAGGTTCTTGGTGGCAAGGCAAGAATAATAAAGAACAGGATGAAATAGATATTGTCGGACTATATGCGGAAGAGAAAAAAGCTCTGGTGGCAGAGGTGAAAAGACAATCCAAAAATTTCAAGCCGGATTTGTTTGCATTCAAAGTAGAGGAATTACGGAAGAAAGTCTTGTTTAAGTATGAGATAGAAAGCAGATTGTTTTCTATGGAAGATATGTAGGAACTAAATATCTAATTAGTAAATATGGACATGAAAATAGGAAATAAAATTGATGGATATGAGATTATAGAATATGTTGGCGAAGGTGGCATGGGAACTGTTTTTCGTGTATGCAAAGATGGAGATTTTTATGCTTTAAAAACATGTAGAACGGATGATGAAGAATCTATTTTAAGATTTAAGCGTGAGGTTAGAATAATGAAATCAGTTCATCACTCTAATATAATCAATGTGATTGATGACAATTTAGACGCAACTCCACCATATTTTATCATGCCGTTATGTGAGCAGTCATTAGAAGATGCTGTAGATGGAATTTTAACTGAAGAGGAAAAGTTTGATTATTCTCTGCAAGTATGTGAAGGAATTCAGTTATTACATAACCAAAAGATTATTCATCGGGATGTCAAACCAAGTAATGCACTATTACATAAAGGAATTATCAAGGTTGCCGATCTTGGATTAGGAAAATTCATTAATCGTGATTCTGTATGTCTAACTCCTACAAATGATAAAACTATAGGAACTTATGATTATGTAGCTCCTGAAATCTATAAAGACGGAAAAGGTCGAGATGCTGATGAAAGGAGTGATATATACTCTATTGGTAAATTACTCTATTATGTCTTTTCAGATGGGGAAAGTCCACTTTTTGTAAATTTCTCAAAAGTGGATGCTGATATTTTTTCAATTATTGATAAATGTACAAAAGTGATGCCAAATGACCGTTATCAAAATGTGTCAGAAATTATTAACGCATTGAATATTTGCAAAAAAACAAGGACAACGGCTTTATCTTTAGAAGACATAGTTTCAAAGCATAAAGCTGGAGTAAATGATGTACAGTTTGCAGAAGATATTTATCAATACTTGCTGACCTTACAAAATGATTTAGGACTTTTAATTCATAATTTAAAAGTGTTAAAGAAAGATAATTTTCAATTACTTCTTGAACATAAACAAAAAGAAATTGGTAATATCATAAATCTGTTATTGACAACATATAAAGAAAATAACTACTATTGGGTTCAATTTGAAGATGTTGACATTTTAGTAAGCTATGCTCGTTTATTGATGCAAAGAACACAAATATTGCAAGAAAAGCAGGATCTTTTAGAATTTGCAATAGACATATCTATAAATTACAATCGTTGGATAGCTATGGGAGTTGTCGTGAATATGTTTACAGATTTGTCAAAAGATGAAATTAAGGCAATAGCTCCATTCCTCGTTGCAAACAAAGACAATATCAATCAAATACAAGAAAATGTCAATAAACCACTTCCTGATATACTGAAAATATTGATACGCTGAGGAGGCTATTCTATTATCATAAACCCCACTCCGCCGCTTCACGGGAAGTTGGCAGAGTGGGGTTATTTTATGGCTTCGGTTATAAGCCGCTATAACTTCAGCTTGGGTTTGGGCTTTTCCTTTTCGGGCTGGTCTGAGCCGGGATCGTCCTTGTTACCGGACTTTGGGATGCCGCCGATGAGGAGCTTGCCGCCGAGTGCGTCCATTGCCTCCTTGATGCTGAAGGTCTTGGGCATTTCGCTGAGTTTCGGCGAGGTGCGCTGCCTGTCGGTCAGGAAGTCGGGTGTCCGGTGGGCATAAGGCTCGGCAGAGGGAGTGTCCGGTGAGGAACTGCCGGTGACGGATATGCCGGCGGCAGGGGCGGTATCCTGTCCGTCGGGCGTTGCCGGCCGGGACGGTATGACCTCGATTACGCCGTCGGTGTTGCCTTCCTGCGCATCCACCGATTTGAGGGAGAGCAGTATCCTGCGGTCGAGGGCGGCAAGGTCAGCTTTGAGCTGCTTCAGCTCGTCCTCTTTCTTCCATGTTTCCTCGACGACCTGTTTCAGCACGGGGAGTTCCTTTTCGATGGCTTCGTTGTCTCTCGTGTATTTCTCTATCAGGCGGGGGATGCTGTCGAAGGCGTTGATGAAATTCTGGCAGGCGGTCTTCGGATCGACCGCCAAGCGACCATTGTTGTAGTTGTACAGGAAGTTCCCCTCTCCACGCACGAAGAAACGGTTCTCGCAGAAGTCCAGACCGTCCTTGACGGTGGTCTCGGTCTTGACAACGATGTCGAAACCGTACAGCGAGCCGATAACTTTGGGTTGTCCGTGCGTGCGTTCCCTGTCCTCAATCTCGTGGAGCTTGGCGGCAATGACCTTCGGATCGTTGCCCGTCACCCCGTCAATCTTCAAGGGGTTGAGCCTGTTGCCTTCCTTGTCATACTGCAAGCGGCTTTCAAGGGCGGCTTTGTCCTTCATCACACGGGCGATGATGTCACTGTTGCTTGCCTGATTAGCCAGAAAGGTTTCCAGCCTGATGCGTGATTCCCCCTTGCCACGCAGGAACGCCTTGCGCTCGCCTTCCATGCCGGCAATCTTCTTTTCCAGACGTGCCTTGTCGAGCAAGTCGGTGTTGCCGGAGAGCACCGCCACGTACTCGGAATAGTTCATGCCTCCCTTTTCGTCCATGCTTCCCTCGTCGATGGTGCGGCTTCCCATGTTGTTCTGCTTGAGCTGGGTGATGAAAAGCTGCTTGTTGTGCAGGAGGTTGAACTTGTAGCTGTCAAGCGACTTCTCCACCGCATAGATGATCACGTCCACCTTGTTTCCGGCGTACAGCTTGGCAACCTCGTTTCCCTTGCGGATGCCACGCCCGTCCCGCTGCTGCAAGTCCGACGGTCGCCACGGTGCGTCCAAATGATGGATGGCGACACACCGTTTCTGGGCGTTCACCCCTGTCCCCAGCATCTCGGTAGAGCCGAACAGCACCCGGATGCGCCCGTCGTTCATGGCTTCGATCATCGCCTTGCGCTTCTTCTCGGTCTTGGCTTCCTGAATGAAGCGTATCTGGTCTTCGGGGATGCCGTGATCCTCGACGAGCTTGCGCTTGATTTCGCTGTACGGGTTCCATTGGTCGGGCTTGTACGTGCCCAAGTCCGAGAACACGAACTGCGTTCCTTTGTGTTCGGCGTACCGGTTGTAGTAGCTTGCGATCATGTCGGCGCAGTGCGTCGCCTTGTTGCCCGCATCGTCACCGTAGGAAAGCGGGTCGATGAGCCGCATGTCAAGCGACATCTTGCGGGCGTAGTCGGTGGCGATGAGCATCTTCGCCTTTTCCTCCTTCTCGGTCAGGGGCGGTCGCCCCAGCACGGTGGCGTTGCCGGTCTTGGCGAACTCCATGAGCCTCTGTATGAACTCCTGCTGGTCGGGCGTGGGCGGTATGTTGTGCAGTATCTCGTTCTTTTCCGGGCGGTCGATGCCGATGTCGGCGGCGGTACGAAAGTCCGTGATCTCGGAGTAGAACGAGGCGAGTTCGGGCACTTTGATGAAATAGCGGAAACGCTCTTTCTGCACGATCTCGTTGGTCACTGAGAACTCGTAGTCGATGGACTTGCGGGCGAATACCGCCGCCCAAGCGTCGAAGGAGTTGATTCCCTGCCGGGCAAGCTCGTTAGGACGAAGGTACTTGAACAGCAGGTACAGCTCGGTCAGGGAGTTGGAGATGGTCGTGCCGGAGAGGAACGTCGCCCCCAAATCCTTGCCGGTGCGCTGCTGTATGGTGCGTATGGCACAGAGCATGTTGAGCGCACGCTGGCTTTCCTCGCTGTTGCCCAGACCGGCTACACGGTCGTGCCGGGTGGTGAACATCAGATTCTTGAAACGGTGGCTCTCATCGACAAACAGGTGGTCGATGCCCATGCGCTTGAAATCGGACACGTCGTCCTTGCGGTTCTCTATCTCACGGGTAAGCTCCTTGAGCTTGACCTCAAGGTTCATCTTGCGCTTCTCCGCCCCTTTCAGCTGGGCGTTGGTCACGTCCGTGCCCAGCTGGTAAAGCACCTCCAGATTCTCTTCCACGCTGTCAAGTTCCTGTTGCAGGATGTCACGCTGGATTTCGGGCGACTGCGGTATCATGCCGAACTGCTCGTGCGAGAGTATGATGGCGTCCCAGTCGTTGTTCTTCATCTGGTTGAAAATCTCGACACGACGTTCGGGGGTGAAATCCTCCTTGCCGGGATAAAGGACTTTGGCGTTGGGGTATGCGGTGGCGAAAGTCTGCGCAATCTCGTGGACGTTGGCTTTCAGGCCGGTGATAAGCGGCTTGTTCGCCAGTCCCAGACGCTTCATCTCGTAGGCGGCGACGCACATTATCAGCGTCTTGCCGCCACCCACCTCGTGATCGGCTATCCCGCCGCCGTTCTGCTTGAGCATCCAGATGCAGTCCTTCTGCGAGGGGTACAAATCCTTTATTCCCAGCCCTTTCAAGTCCAGACCGGGAAAGGTCTGGTGGCTTCCGTCGTACTTGGGGCGCACGAAACAGTTGAACTTGCGGTTGTACATGCCGGCAAGTTTCCGCTTGAACTCCGGCGACTGTTCCATGAGCCAGTCGGAGAAGCCGCCCCGTATCTCGTCAATCTTGCTGTTGGCGAGCTGCGTGGCTTCGGGATCGCGCACCTTCGTTTCGTTGCCCTGCTTGTCCAATACCGTCTTGGTGATGTTGGGCGTGGTGTTGTGGATGGCATGGCGCATGAGGGCGACACCGTTGAAGATGCGGCTTTCGGAACGGACGGCGTACTGGTTCATGATGCGTGGGGAGAGCATGTCCGCCTTGATGGTGTACTCGTCGCTGCTGGCGGCATAGCGCACGGTCACTTCGGTGTCGAACAGCCATGAGGCATAGCGGCTGTACACCTTTGCCGGTATCCAGCGTTCGCCGAAGTTGAAGTCGAGTTCCTCGAAGGGAATGGGTGCAGGGAACGCCTTCTGCAAGGCTTCGAGCGAGCGGCGTGCCTCGCCGTCGTCGGGATGCGACTGCAAATACTCCCCGATATGTTCCGCCTTGGTCACGACGTTGCCGGAGATGAAGCGGTCGGCTATCTCGTAGGTCTTGGCAAGCGGGTTGTAGAACACCTGCCCCCGAAGTTCTTCCAGCAATCCGGACTGCGGCTTGCCGGTGAGCGATTCCATGTATTCCATGTTCACGTTGCCGTACTTGTTGAGCGAGGCGGTCAGCGCCTCGTGCACATTGTCGGTATGGGTGATCTCGTTGACGTTGTACGAAACCGGATGGTCGAAGATGTCGGCTTTGAACGCCACCCCATCCCTGTAGCGTTCGAGCGAGAGCACCTCCCTGTTTTCCGCATCCATGCGGAAAAGGTCGATGTTCTTCTTGTCGTTCAGGTTTCCGAACTGGCGGACGAAATCATCGTAAAGGCTGTTGAGCATGGAACGCAGCGCCGGGTTTTCGGCATGGGTGGCGGCTTCATTGTCGTAGAGGCGGTGGTAGGTGTCACGCATCTCTATGTAAAGCGAAGCCCGGCGACGCTGGCGTTCGGGCAGCTCCAACGGGTTGAACACCGGTGCGCCGGTGTCCGCACCGGAGAGATAGCCTATCTGTCCGCCGTCGTCCACGAGGGAGCCGTTGCGGTGGTGCTCCGACACCTCCGACGGGTACGGGCGTGGCTTCATGCGCTCCCTGCGTGCGGCTTCTTCTTCCTGCCGCTCACGCTCCCGTTCCTGTTCCCGGCGAGCCGTTTCTTCGGGTGTGGGTTCGGGAACGGCGGTCTGTGCCGCCGGCGGCAGGTCGAACAGGGAAAGCTGTGCTTCGTCCCCTTTCTTGCGCCTTGTCTTGCGCTTGCGGACTTGGGTGCGCTCTTCCTGCGTGAAGCCGAAAAGGTCGTACAGCGACAAGACCGGCTCTTGCGTAACCTTCGGCGCTGCCGTTTCCGCCGTGACCGCCCGGAGTTCCGGCTCTGCCGCCGGTATGGTCTTTTCCTGCGAGACGGTTTCGGCGGCGGCAGGTTGCCGCACCTTTGCGGACAGTTCCCTGACGGGCGAGTGCCTGAGATACAAGTCCAAGTCGAGCTGTTCCGAGAGGTTGCGGTCGAGCATGTGCTTCAGGTCGGCGGCGATGGCTTCCATGCCTCCTTCGTGGAGGTAGATGCGTGCCGGCTTGCCGTAAGGGTCGGTTCCCACATATCCACGTGTGTGCACGATGGCGGCGGTATGCTCGAAATACTCGTTCTGCGTCGTGCCGTCGGCTTGCGTGCCGGCCTCGATGAAGGACTGTTCGAGCGGGGTATATTCCCTTTGGGAAAGCGTGTCCTTCTGCAAGACGATCAGGTCGCTGCCCACCTCCGTACCGGCATAGTCGGTAAAGAGGTTGTTGGGCAGGCGGATGGCGGAAACAAGCCGTGAGCGGCTCATCAGGTGCCGGCGTACAGGCAGAGCCGTAGCGGAGTTCATTACCCCCTGCGAGGTGATGAAGGCGAGGATGCCTCCCTCACGCACCGCATCCAGCCCCTTCACGAAGAAATAGTTGTGCAGGGAACCGAGTGCGAAACGGCGTGCCGTGCCGTTGTCGAAAGAGGGATCGAAAATGCGTATGTCGCCGAAGGGGATATTGCTGCTCGCCACGTCGAAATAGCCGTTATGCCGGGAAGGAAGTTCCTCGAACCCCTTGACGTTCACCTGTGCGTCCGGATAGAGCCGGGAAAGGATGCGTCCGGTAAGCAAGTCCTTCTCGTAGGCTACGATGTCGGGCTTGGCATCGCCTGCGGAGTAAAGTTGCGGCCGGAAGGCTGAAACGAAGTTGCCGGTTCCCGACGAGGGGTCAAGGAAACGGGCGGGTGACACTCCGTGCTCACCCAGCGAGGAAGCGATGGCGGCGATGATTTCGGGCGGCGTGTAGAAAGCGGTGAGGGTGGACGACTTCACGCTGTCCACCAGCCGCCTGTATTCCTTTTCATCGGCTGCGCCTTCACGCAGGACTCCGTGCAGTTCCGCCACGAGCGGAAAGAGTTCACGGTCGCTCTGTGTCCAGCGCAGGATGTCGGTCAGTCCGCCAAAGGGGGAAAGCACCGCCTTGATGCCGCCGAAGCCGGAGTAGGCGGCGAGTATGCCCCTCTCTTCCGGCGTGGCGGCACGCCGTTCCTTTTCCAGCGCGAACATCAGCCGGATCGCCTCGATGTTGCTCCGTAAATGCGCCTTCTTGTTATATGCCATTTTCTTCCAGCCAGATTACGATTGTACCGGTCAGCTCGTTGTAGAGCCGGTCGAAATCGGGTGAGAACATGAAATCGTCGGAAAGCCCGTAGCCGTCGAACACTCCCGCACATTCGGGAAGGAGCCGCAAGGCAAGTTCCCTCGCCCTGCCTTCGGGCACTTCATCGGCAAACTCGTTCCACAGGACGGTCACAAGCGTATCGAGGCGGGAGAAGTGCAGTCCCTCGAAAAGCACCCCGTCTGCCAGACGTGAAGCGTCGTCATAGGAAAGTCCGGACTGCACCGCCCGGCTGAAGGCTTCTGCGGCACGGTCGCTGCGGGTATTGACAAAAGCCGTGTCCGTCGCCAGTCCGGGATGCGACTCACGGAGGAACGACAACAGGGTCAGGCGGTAATAGGAAAGTTCGTCCGGCTCTTCATTCACTGCCGGCACATTCGGATTTTTAGGATTTTCTTGTTTCATCGTTTCGGATTTTTTAGCGGTATTCGATAATTTGTCCCGACCGGCTCGCCCCGTAAGAAAAAGCACCCGGAGTATCCCTCTCCGAGTGCCGCCACTAAAAAATCCGTCCAATCCGGACAAGCCCGGCTGTGAACACGAATCTTTACGGCGGCAAAGGTAGCACTTTCCGGGGGATTCTCCCGTCGGCGAACCGGTCAGAACGTCATTTTTTCTTTTTGGCGGTCTTCCCCTGCGGATTCCTGTCGGGAAATACATATACTACCCGGAAATCGGGCGCAAGTGCCAGTGAAGCGTCGAAGGCTTTCCCCTCCCTGCTCCTGAATCCCCTGATCAGACCGGTCTTGCCTTTGGTAGCCAGTTCGGTGAGCTGGCGGTCGGTCAGCTCCCTGCCGCCTTTGCTGCGGAAGAGGGTAAAGCCGCAACCGGCATCGGCACACTTGGCAACCTTCGGATAGAACAGCAGACGGCTTTTTCCGCACTTGGGACACGGACATCTGTCGCCGGCAGGCTCGATGGAAAGCGATACGGAAAGCAGTTCGGTCACGATCTGGGCGGCATATACCTCGATGTTGCGGTGGAATGCGGCTGCGTCGGCTTCGCCGGACTCGATGCGTGCGAGTTCCGCCTCCCATGCGGCGGTCATTTCCACGTCGGCTATCTTCTTGTCCTTGACGATGGCGTAAACCGCCAGCCCCTTTTCGGTGGGGACAAGGCTCTTCTTCTCCCGACGGACGTAATCACGGGCGAAAAGCGTCTCGATTACGGCGGCACGTGTAGCCGGCGTGCCGATGCCCGAATCACGGATGCCGGCACGGAGTTGCCCGTCGTCGATCTCCCTGCCGCAATTCTCCATTGCGGAGAGCAGCGAGCTTTCGGTATGCAAAGGCTTCGGCTTGGTCTGCCTTTCCAGCGGCTCGATGGAAAGGACAGGCAGCCTCTCCCCCTGTTGCAAAGGCGGAAAAGCGGCACAGTCCTCCCCGTTCTCCCCGTCGCCCTCTCCACGCACGGCACGCCACCCGGCAGACTTCACGAGAGAGCCTTTCGCCGTGAACTCCTCCTGCCCGATAACGGCGCATATTTCCGTCGATTCTTTCAGGCAGGGTGCGGAGAAGGCTTCGAGCATACGGGCGGCGACCATTTCGTACACTGCCTGCTCGTCGGCGGACAGACCGGCAGGCAGGTTCTCGGTGATGATGAGCGCATGGTGGTCGGCAATCCGGCTCCCGTCCACGCTGCGGCGGTTGAGCGGCGCAGCGGACAGCGTTGCGGCGTAACCGGAAAAGCGTGGACAGTCCCACAACAGGGCGATGAGCCGGGGTATCTCCTCGAACACGTCTTCGGATATGTACCGGGAGCCGGTACGGGGGTAGCTGAGTACCTTTTTCTCATAAAGGCTTTGCGCAAGGGTGAGCGTCTTGTCGGCGGAGAAGTCGAGTCGGGTGTTGGCATCCTTCTGCAAGGCGGTGAGGTCGTACAAGAGCGGCGGTTCCTGTACGACTTCTTTGGCGGTGACTTCACGCAATTCCGCCATTCCCGTAGCCTCCATGCAACGGATGCCGTCGGCGAGGGCTGCTGCGCTCCCGTAGCGGTGCGTGCCGGTCAAGTGGAAGGCACACCCGTCCTTTTCCACCGTGACACGGGGAAGGAAATATTTCTCCGGCACGAAGGACTTGTTCTCCAGATAACGGGAACAGACCATCGCCAGCGTGGGTGTCTGTACCCGTCCGAGCGAGAACACTCCCTCGCCGGCGGCAATGCTGAGCGCCTGCGAGGAATTGATTCCGATGAGGAAGTCCGCCTCGTTGCGGGCTTTGGCGGAAAGGTAGAGGTTGTCGTAGTCGCTGCCCCTGCGGAGGTTGTCCATGCCTTCACGGATGGACTTGTCGGTGAGCGAGCTGATCCAGAGCCGGGAAAACGGTCTGCCGGTATAGCCCAGATAGTCGTAGATGTAGCGGAAAATGGCTTCCCCCTCCCTTGCGCTGTCGGTCGCCTCGATGATGTGCCCGGCGTTGTCGAACAGCTCCCTGATTACTTTCAGTTGTCTGAGCACGCCGGGATCATCCCTGTACTCCTTTCCCTCCCGTTTCTGGCGGGGAACGTACTTGAACTCCGGCGGAAGGATGGGCAGGTTCTCACGGCGGAAGCCGGAACAGCCGTAGGCTTCGGGCATGGCTAACTGGATGAGGTGTCCGAATGCCCATGTGACCGCATAGCCGTTGCCGGCGAGATAACCGTCACGGCGTTCGGTTGCGCCGACAATGGCGGCGATGCTCCGTGCTACCGAAGGCTTTTCGGCAAGCACGACATGTTGGAATTTCGTATTCATATACCTATTATTATATGTCATAAAGAAAATGATTGTCCTGCAAGGACGGGGGAGGCTCAGATGCCCATCCCTTTCTTTCCGGCTTTTCTTGCCGCCTGTTTCCGGGCAACGGGCTGGTCTTGCTTCCGTCTTGTTTCGCCTTGCGACTGTTCCTGTTTCTGCTTCTTGTCGGGATTCCATTTGAAGAACTCGAATTTCCCCAGCCCGAAATTAGGACGGACGTAAGAGCTGAACAGTTTCCCCTCGCTATCGACCATATCCTTGAGATAGACCGTTTTTCCGGCGGCGAACTTCTCCCGTACTTCGGGTGTGAGGTTTACCCCCTTGAGCACCTGCGGGATAACCAGCTCACGGCTCTGCGACTGCGTTTCCCCCTGCGACTGCCTGCGGTTCAATCCCTTGAAACTGTAATCGAAACCGCCTTTGCAGACATTGTACTGGAGGCGTGCGTCATAGTGCCTCTGCTTCTTTTCAGACCACATGTTTTCCACCAGTACGGACTCCCCCCGTGCCAGCCGTGTGGTCTGCTCGTCGGAGAGCTGCGCCCGGTTTACCTCCTGCGGTATGGTGATTTCGCTGACCGGCACATGGTGCAGGCGGTTGGTCTTGGGATTGAGCGAGAGCAGGCACGCCTCCGGCTTGCCTTCGGTCAGTTCCAGACTGACGATGCAGCCGGCGTTGTTGCTGCGGGAGAGGTTTTCCTTCACTTCGGGGGAAAGTTCCGTGCCCATGTAAGGCAGATCCAGTTCGGGATAACGCTTGCAGCACTCCACGTTCAAGACCGGCTTGCCGTCGGGCGTTCCGACCAGCCGGATGCAGGCGGGCGTTTCGAACCCGATACCCTCGAAGGAGGTCTTTATGTCCAGCACGGCGGACTCTTTCCCGTCGAGCAGGCGTTGTACCCCCGGCTCGCCCAGCGATTCGGGGGTAACGCCCATGCGTGCGAGCTGCTGCCAGTCCACCTCGTCCATGCTCCAGCGTGTGGATTGCTGCGGGACATTTTCCGGAACGGCGGCTTGCGACTGCTCCTGCGCCTGCCGCTCCATGTCGATGCGGTAATCGGCAAGCATCTGCCCGTTTTCTTCCGGAAACCTGAAAATCTCCACCAGCTCTTTGGCTGCGGCGAGCATTTTCGCCGGCAGATGGTAGAAACGGAAGTCGGACGGTCGCTCGTACTGGCGGCTCATGTTGGAGAAGAACGCTTCGAGAACGGACTCGTTGCGGTCGATACGGAGAAAGTCGTCCGAGGGCTTCGCCTGTGCCAACGGCTTGGTCTTGAGTGCGCCGTCCGGCTCGACACGCTCCACCACATGGGGCGTGTTGCCTTCGGCGGCGTTGGTAACGACCAGCACCTCGTCTTTCAAATCCTTGAGATTGTCCATAAATCTATGAGTTAAATCGTGAAACAATAAAGTTAATTGCGGCACGAAAGTAGGTTTAACCCGTTATGGCACAAAGAGAAATGAAACTGTGCGGAATGAGTGGCTATGCGGTGGCGTGAAGTGGCTCGCATGTGAGAATAAATGATGCTCCGGAAAGGATTTTCAACCAAAAATCCGTATCTTCGTAACCGATTAAAAACGAACGTGTATGATAATAACCAACCGTGAAGAAGTGATAGACAAGGCATTCGGGGTATTTGTCAGGATGAACTACGAGAAAGCAAGCATCATCACGCTTGCCAAAGCCTGCGGGCTGACAAAGACGGGCATCGTCTATTATTTTCCGCACAAGCTGGATTTGTTCATGGCTGTGGCGGACAAATACGTGCTGCAAATGCACGAGCCGGGGAACAAGTTTGCCGCTCCTGCCGGTACGCTGGCGGAGTTCATCGGGCAATACGTGGCAGGGGTAACCGCCTCCATGCAAAGGATTGTCGAGCTGATTGGCGGCAACAACGCCCCGCACGATTGCAGCCCCAACTTCTACTACATCCATTTTCTGTCGCAGGTGCGCATGTACTATCCGGGCATCAGGCAGAAAATAGAAAGGATGTTCAGCCACGACCACGACCTGTGGGCGGAAGTGGTGCAGAAAGCCAAGGACAGCGGGGAAATCAGGAGTGACACGGACGTGGAGAAAACGGCTACCCTATTCCGGCAGATGTTTCTGGGGCTGTCATACGAACAGGCATTCCTGAACGGTCTGGATGTGGACAGGCTGACAGAAAACTTCCGCTACATCTATTCGCTGCTTAAAGCCTGATACAGTTTTGTTTTTTTAACCTCCATTATTTTTGAACGTATGTTCAAACTATGACGTTTTTATCTTATCTTTGGGGCATGAAGCAATATTCGGCGACATGGATAAGGTTCAGAAACAACGGGGAAGCATCGTCCTGTACAAGGAAACGAGGGACGGTGCGGACTGCATACGGATAGCGTATGCGGGCAACAGGGAAATATCCTCGCTGCTCGCCCAAGACACGGGCGTGGAAATGGCTGGCAACGGCTCTGCCTATATAGCGGCTGACGCTTTCAAGCTGCCGGATTTCTACGACCGCTATTCTCCCCACGCCTACATTGATTACAGCCGGGTGTATGTACGGCATCCCAAACCCAAGCGGGAATACACGTTGCCGAAAGGCTACTTGGAACTGCTGGAACAGAAGCGGTACAGCCTTTCCACCATAAAAGCCTATAAAATCTATTTCAGCGACTTCATGGAATACCACAAGGGGCATGACCTTGACCTGCTGACGGTCGAGGACATCAACAGCTATATGCTCCATATGGTAAAGGAAAAGCATATATCCGCCACCCAGCAGAATATGCGTATCAACGCTATCAAGTTCTATTACGAGAAAGTGCGGAAAGGCAGGCGGCAATATTATGGCGGGATAGCCCGTGCGAAAGAGTACAAGGCGTTGCCCGAAGTATTAAGCCGGGAAGAAATGAAAAGTATCTTCGCACAATTGCCCAATCGGAAACATCGGTGTATGATTTCTCTTATATACTCTGCCGGACTACGCCGAAGCGAACTTTTGAACCTTACCCCGAAAGACATCATCAACGAACGTATGCTAATCAGGATTGCCGGGAAAGGGAAGAAATGCAGATATTCCTTGCTGTCGGAAAAGTTGCTCAACGAATTAAGGGCTTACTACCGGGAATACAGACCGCAGAAATGGCTTTTTGAGGGCGAACAGTCGGGCGAACAATACTCACCCAGCGCACTGGTTAAGGTGTTGAAAGAAGCGGCAAGAAAAGCCGGGATAAAGCACCGGGTACACCTGCACATGCTCCGGCACACGTTCGCCACCCACTTGCTGGAACAAGGTACTGACCTAAGAACCATACAGGAACTTATGGGACATACCGACATAAAGACAACAGCTATTTACCTGCACGTATCAAATGCCTATAAAGCCAAAATCCCTAATCCGCTGGATTGTTTGGACGATGATTAGGCAGTGATTTAATAGTGAATAGGAACTACACCATAAGGTGTGTTTATTGAAAAATTACTAACAATAGTACGATGAATAAAACTGTCCAATCCATAGTATCATTGACAGCATTCAGTGCTTTACTGATAGCCATAACATTATTTTGTGGTGGCTTAGGTTTTAGTCGTCTGTTCGGAATATATGGCATTATGGAGTATTGCCTTTTAGGTTTACTTATTATTACAGATGTAACTGTAATCTACAAGGTCTATAAACTATATGCAATGCAGCCTAAAGCGATAATGTTATTGTTGGGATTGGAATGTTGCTCTGTCATTTTGTGGCTTGCCTTTATCTGTATAGACCAAAGTCTATTAGACTGGCAAATTACAAACTTCATATTGCAAGCTGTCAACTTAGACGGCTTCACGGGAGATGAACGAGGATTGAATATGCTCGCAGTCTTATGCGGCATTATTTATCCTCTTTTGGGAATTGGGTGTTTATTCACCGGATTGAGATTTATAAATAAGTTAGTAACAACGAAAGATAGCATCTGACGATGCTCCTTTCCAAGCCATTATAAACAGTATTGATTGGAATATGACGAAATATAAATTATTGTATATATTTTTTGGTATCCATATCTTATGTGGAATACTTGGTTTTATAGTAATATGTACAGTTCCAGAAACAGATCATATACGATGGAATATCGGATACATTATCGGATATACTTTTGTGTTATCTTTGATTTTTTCCTTCTTCATACACATTCCTAATAAATTACCCAAGGAGATCAAATATAGCATAAGAATATATAGAGGACTCTATTTGCTCGGTCTTATTATAGGTCTATTAGTTCCTAAAGGACTGTTCATGTTGTTGATATTATTCATTGATTATTCAAGCAATTCCAAGAAGATAGCCGAAGACGAACAATATATAATTCGTCATTATGTCACAGCATCACTATTTGATGACTATAATGAAAAGAGAGTATATAGGAAACAAGGAATAGTCGAGAAATATATTGGTAGTTTTGATGGTAGCGATATTATTCCACATAAGAGGTATGAGATACATTCTTTTCATATAGATGAGAGTAAAAATGTATTTATTGGACATTATCATTCATTACTTAATGCCAAAGATACTGTCATGTCTTTTCCATTTGTAAAACCTAATAATTGAGTTTATAACAAGGTCGAGACAACAGCTGAATGCTGTTCCTCACCAAATCATTAACATTATGATCTTCAAATTATGCGATTAAACAGTAGGAAAATAATAATTTATATCGGAATAGCAATTTTATTGATTATAATAATTGCTACTCGCTGTCTGGATTTTTTCTTCTTTTTTAATGAGGACAATAGAAGATATACAATAGGCACGTTTTCTGGTATAGGATATTATCGTGGTACAATCTACAAGTTTAATTATAAAGTGAATGATTCTATTTATATTGTTGATTCAAGGTTTGGACTACATGATAAAGATTTGAAAAATCTTAGATTGGTTGTCAAGTATTCAAATAAATGGGTTGAACATTCAGAACTACTTATAGAGTTTGTTCCTAAATGGGTACTTGCACCACCAAAAGACGGATGGAAACAGTTCCCTCCTGACATAAACTGGAAAGGAGCTGAATTAGATACTGCATATATGAAGAAGATGAATTTGGAAATACCATAATTTGATGAGAATAAAAATAGAATGTTAACAAGGTCGAGATAACAGCTAACGCTGTTCCTCACCAAACCATTACTAACAAATATGGATTATATATTTTATAGACTATATCGAATGTATGAAAAGCATGGCGACCCACCATGCCTTAGTGCTGTTATCCATTTATGTTACGGTTTGGGCATATCACTCATTATAGCCTTTTTTGCTATTAAGGAATGGTATGACTTGCAACATAAATATGCGTGGTTCTTAGAGGGGCTTTATGGTTCATACTTCATACTCGTTCCTTTATGCCTGTTAGTTCTGTATTGTAGTATTCGATACAGAAAAAAGAAAATTCTGGAATTAAAAAAGAAGTATCAAGGCTGCACAAGAAATAAGCTAATTTCTAATTGGATGATATTCTGTATTCCGGTTTATATCTTAATCATAGGACTTTTAATCTTTTACAAACTGGGTATCGTTTGATAAATTGGCGGAAAACTTGATTAGTCTTAAAAATAGTAATAAAGTTAGTAACAACGAAAGACAGCATCTGACGATGCTCCTTTCTAACCATTATCAACAAAATAGAATGTTATGTTTGATTACAAAGAAATAGAACGAACTATCAAAGATAATCATCTTCCATTTCAGAAAATAGAGGATGTCGATAAGGGAGTTTTAATACAAAGGTTATATGACACATTTGTAATTGGGAAACCTCGTGCATTGTGGTTGAACTTTAAGTATGTGCCATATAGTATAAATTGTAACATGGAAGACCCTTACTTTCATCTACCGGATATAATAGACAAAAATACCGTTTTCTATTTCTTTATTGACTATTGGAATGAAGATTTCGTGGTTTATAAAGCAAAATTATCTGATATACATATATTTATCGGTGACTGTAATGGACTTGACGAATATTATTTAGTAACAGAAGATTTTATGGAACTATATAGTATAACAGACCATGATGATTTGCTTTATATTGATGTGAGAAAAAATAAAATGAAAGTTGATAACAACGCAGGATAACGGCAAGCCGTTCCCTGCTGAACCATTATCGCTAATTAAAGCAATTAAAAACAGATATGAACAAAACTCTTTTTGACGATTTCGATATATCCTTTTGGCACGATAGTGAGTATGCACAGAAATACTATGTTGGCACTACTCCTACTAATGGGCAATTGAAAGAAGTGGAAAATGAGTTGGGATATAAATTACCCCAATCATATATTGCGTTGGTACAACAACACAATGGGGGGATGCCGATTAACACTTGTTTCCCGACATCAGTTCCAACTTGTTGGGCTGATAATCATATTGCTATTAGCGGAATTATGGGCATTGATAAAAACAAACCATATTCTCTTTGTGGAGAAATGGGAAATCGTTTTTGGATAGAAGAATGGGGCTATCCTACCATTGGTATTGCAATATGTACCACTCCTTCTGCCGGACATGATATGATATTTTTAGATTATCGTAAATGCTGTTTGGCAGGTGAGCCGAGTGTTGTTCATGTAGACCAAGAAAACAATTATAAAATCACTATGCTTGCAGTAAGTTTTGAAGAGTTTATTCGTGGGCTTGCTAATTGCGCAAGATTTGGAAACGGAATTGTCAAAATATAAAACATAGATAATATGAAGAATATAGGACAACAGTTATTTGATATATTGAACTTTATAGATATGTCAGATAAAAGAGAAAGTATAGACCATTTGCCATTCGTACAACAGTTAAAAGATATGTGGGTGGCAACAGATAGTAATAAGTACAACGAAAGAAACAGCAAAATCATAATAGTTAGAATTATCAATGAACTTGTACAACTGAACATTTTGGAAGAAATAGAAACATGGTTGTGCGAATTGGATAAAATTTCTCCTAAATCACCTCAATATGCAATGGACTTTTTAAGAGGTAAAGTGTACTTCCAATTGAAGGAATACACTAAAGCAACTGAATATCTAAAAAAATCATATAATGCGAATAAAGATTTCTTTTGTAGGCAAGAACAAATATTTCTCAAATTTATAAATAGCGATAACGAAGCAGGATAACGGCAAGCCGTTCCCTACTGAACCACTATAAACAGTATTGATTGAAATATGACAAAATCCAAATTCTTTTATACCATTCTCAGTTTCTATGTATTAAGCGGAATATTGGGATTGATAACATTAAATGTAGTGGACAATTATGACCGGTTACGCTGGAATATTGGTGATTGTCTTCGGTTATTGTTTTTCCTTGCTCCTTTTGTCTTGGTGTTCTGCGTGCCTAAAAAACTACCTACATGGAGCAAAGTCTGTATTCGCATTTATTTGGGTGCATGTATATTGCCATTCGTCATATTTCCTCCATTATGGTGGATGTTGTTCAATTTTGATTATGTCATTGCCGAGAATGAACCGTATATTATCCGTTTTAATAAAGGCGGCTTCCGTGATTATTACGAACAAAAAAGCATATATAAAAAAAGTGGCATTTTAGAGAAATATGTAGGATGTTTTGACTGCTATGGTTCTGGCATATATTATGAATTGAACCAGTTAGATTATGATATAAAAGAATTTAAGATTGATAACATGACATTTACAGGAAAAGTGCTCTTGAAACGAAATGAAGATGGGCAAGTTTTAACTAAAGACACACTTATAGTTTGTCCAATAGTTAAAGACGCACCTTATTGATTGAGTTTATAACAAGGTCAAGAAAACAGCTTAATGCTGTCCCTCACCAAACTATTAAAAACAATTTGTGCGTATGAAATACAGCGAAACCATAAAGACATTGATAAGAGAAGGCTTGGATGAAGTAAACCATTCAAGTGCCGGACATTTGTCCTTGACGACCAGACGCAAGATACTGCAAGCTATCGGTGAACCGCATGTCATTGGACGGATAAGCCTTTTGTGTGCGCTGAAAGTATATCCGATATGGGATAGGTTTTTCACGAATGACACGGAAGTTATCGGACTGATGAAAAAAACGGAGAAATACCTGCTGGGACAAACGGACAAAAAGGAACTGTCGGAGGATGCCGACCATTTGGACGTGTTTGCTGACGATTACATGGAAGATGACATGACAGCCTCGTTCGCTGCCAAGATAGCCATCCATGCCGCCTATGATGTCGGTCAGGATGCAGACATGGTTATCAGCGATTACAATTCCGATGAAGAAGTGGAAGACCCGGACGAATGGGACACCGCTTACCTTGCCAGTCTGGTATATAATGGCGGTATTGTCGATTTGGGTTCTATGGATAACGGGCGCAATAGGGAGTTTTGGAACTGGTATCTTACCGATTGCATCAGAACTGCCTGTTCGGATGACAAACTGCCATATCCCGCTTCCGCAAACAAAGCGACACCGCCTGACAAATACATTCCTTATCGTACACAAATCCGTCTTTGGAAAGATGATGCGCAGTGCCGTGCCTGTATAAATGGCATCAAGGAAATTTTAATAAAAATGGTGGTTTCTGCCCAGTGGAGTAAAAGTGAATTTTATTTTTATTCTGTTGGAAGATGCTCTTATACTAATTTCTACTATTACAAAGGAAACGAGCCTGTCTTGTTTGAGTTTGATATTAATGTTACAATATTCCTTTCTTCAGAAATCAGAACGCTTAAAGGGTTGATGTACTCTTTATGTCCGCAAGAGGGTGCTTTTTATTTATGTAAAATAACAATAGATAGCGATAATAATATGGATGTAAGATTTGCTTATGACACAAGGAATGAAAAGTTAAAAAGTACATTCAGGGACAATGAATTTTGTGAGGATTTCAGTAAATATCCACGAGAGCAAAAATTCATTCCTGATTGGTTGGCGGATATACTGAAAAGGAAAAGAATAAGTTTCTAACGAATAGGGAGAACGCTTAATGATGTTCCCCTCTTATCCATTAAAAATATGAAGAAGTTCGGTTATATCATATTGCTTATATTAATCATGCCTCTTTGCTCTTTCCGCTCCATAGGAGATAGCATCAAGGTAGAACAAGTTGCATCCGATTATCCCATTATTGTGAGGAAATCCAATAATGGAATTTACCGTATTTCTTACCCGTTGGTTTATCGAATACATAATTCATCAGCCAAAAGATATAAAATCAGAGTGGATTATTACTATGGAAATCCGCCATATTCATACTCCTTAGCAAGTGAATGGAGTCCTGTTTTCGTAATGCGGAATGTAAATAATGAGATAGTCAGTGCGAAAGAAAGAGGACGGCTGATTATTGAGGGTTTGGAAACGAAAGAATACATCGTATATCCCTCGCATAGTGTTCCAAAAGAGGGTTCTTTGCAATGTTTGCTTGAAGCATATATCAATAAGAGCAATTCTTTGCCATGCCCATACAAAACAGATACAGTGTATTATGGAAACACGCTAAAAATGGGTAAACTAAGTGATTTCAGGAAGGCGCATCTTGATGTCGTAAATGCTTTTTTAGGTAAGGACAGCGTTGTATTTGGTTTTTATCCGTTATGGGAAAAAGTTAAACCAAAGGTATATACCTTCCCTGTTAAAACAGATTTTGATAACCATGTGGGACAACGGCAAGACGTTCCTGCCAACCATTAATATAAAGCGCATAATATGTACGAGAAATTTTTAGAAAAGAGCCTGAACAGCACTCGCCAAATGGTGGATGCTGCTTTTATTGCCCAATATGCCGATTGGTCTTATCCCGAACTGACTGCTTTATGGCAAGAAGTCGGGTTGGGCTGTTATTGTGACGGAATGCTCAAAATCATCAATCCGTCCGACTACCAAGATGTGCTGAACTCCTGCTATGTCATGGACTATGACCAATCGTTTCTGCCATTCATATGTACGGCTTTCGGCGATGTCTTTGCTTATGTGAAGAACCCAAAATTAGACAACTACATCGTTTATTTGAATGTCCGATACGGGACGTATTTAATACTCCCTGACAACCTCGTGTTATTGCTTAATAAAATAATCTTCAACAAAAGCACTTTGAAAGGCTGGTTTGACTTGGAAAATTATCCTGCGATACAAGAGAAAATTGGAACTCCGGGCTTTGACGATTGTTTCGGATATTCTCCTTTGCTGGCGATGGGTGGAAGTGAGAGCCTTGAAAATATTAAGATTGTCAAGACACTTCCTTATATAGATATAAGTACACAAACAATCGGTAGATTCAAAGATTCAGATAAATTTTGAGTTTGAAAAAGGTTGATAACAACGCAGGATAACGGCAAGCCGTTCCTGCTGAACTATTACCGATAACGAATAGAATTAAGGGTATGAAACATACACAAGTGATAATAAAAATGATGTTCGTACTTTGTATAGCTGCAAGTTGTACAACACAAAAGATTGCATACAGAGAACGGATAGAGGATGCAAAGGGATATGCCCTTTATGTCTGTATCGCTCACATGAATAAGTTTGTGGATAGTACGTCTGTGATTAACAAAGACTATTCCGGCGAATACTTTGTTCAGTTAAGCAGTCTGTCGCTTGACGAAATCATTGAGATTAGGGAATATGTAGAAAAAGAATGTATGAATTACTGGGGTATATCCCAAAACCCGAAAGGTAACATGATAGCATATTCATCATGGAAATTCTATAATTCCGCAGAGTTAGATAACTTTGTTCGCAAGACTTTGAAGAAAACATCGGAACAACGAAAGACAGCATCTGACGATGTTTCTTTCTAACCATTATCGAAAACATACAAGATGAAACGGATAGAATGGTTTATGAATATGCTATACTATTGCAATTATATGATTATATATAAGATACATAGCGGTATGGATTATCTTCTCTTTTCTATATTCGACAACAGATGTACCCGGAAGTTCTGCAAAAGCGACGGGTACTGGAAGTATGTAGATAAAGCTAAACGATTGAATAACAACATGATGTGGTCGAAACGTAAGAATTTCCCAGTTTATAATATCATAAATGAAGCATACGGAGCAACCCTTCTTTTTATCTTTATCATTTTGTTTACCATACTGAACATGATAGGGGCAATAACGAATATACCGATATACAAGCTGATATACGAAAGTGGGATAGTCGGAATTATTGTAGTTATTGTTGGGTGTTGGTTTCTATCCCATTTTACGATTGACAGGTGTGTAGATAAAAACGATAAATACATTTCCTATTTCAAGAAGTTCAGTAAACAGAAATTCTGGAAATTGTTTGTCTGGTATGTATTGTCTTATGGCGTGGCAATAGCCTGCTGTTATTTCAGTCTCACTTTGATTTTATAAACGGTAGCAATAATGATACATCGAATATTAGGATATTTATGGTGTAAGACGGAACGCTTAACCCGACATTCGGACACAAGCATGTATTCATGGCATGTCCCGACTGTATTAAGTGCTGTATTTATGCTTTATGGAGTAGATATAGCTTTGGTTTATTGGGCGGTTACAAGCACTAATCCGGGACTGCTTTTTCTGCTTGCCTTTCCGGTTATATGGATTATTCTGTATGCTTATTATCATTATAAACGGCGGTATCTGAAAATCCGGCAAGACAAGTCGTATGAGAAATATTCCAGCATTTGGGCTGTCATATTTTTGCTGTTTCCATTTGTATTTATGATTATATTCGCACTTGTCGGAGATAGATTTTACATGCCATATTAAACCATTAACAATATGAGCCTTATTACAGCAGAAAGATTGGGAAGAGTTCTGATATGGGCATGGAACAAGTATGTGAAGAAAACTGCCATTCCTTACAAGGAGATTGATTTGCATTATTCGGATTGGGTCTTTCTCCTGACAGGTCTTGTCTTTTTCGGAATTGTGCTGGGTATTACCCTGCTTTATTTTGCATTTTGGAGAACATAATCCATCGAATATATATGGGTAAAGGAATAAAAAAGACCGACAACTATTTTGAAAGGGCGAAACAACGTGTCACCCGGACGAATTACAGATATTACCTTTTCGACTACCTGTATTTCAAGGGAGAGGCTTGGGGCAGGAAGTGGGGACGGATGTCGGGTTTCTTGTTGCTGCTTTCGTATTGGTGGTGGTTAGTGGTTATGCCCGGCGACATTCTTCTGTGCTGCAATGTTGTGCAGCGATGGTCGCCTTTGCATCTTGGCTATCTCGGCGCAATGTTTTTGTTTTTTTGCATATTTATCCTTGTCCGATACCGGAAAGCCCGTGTGTCGGCACTAATGAACCACTACCGCCGCTCCAAACGTATCGGCACAGTGCAGTTATTTTTCCTCTACTTGCTGCCCGTTGCCCTTTTCTTCTTGGAAGCATGGCTGTTCGACCAATGGGGCTGGGCGGATGGCTGGAGGTGGTAACGGATAGTATCATCATTCATATAGATTACTGACAATAATATGATTTATATCTTGTAACAGTCGCTTATGAAAAAGATTATTGATTACCTGTTTTATAGGTATTATCTGATTTCCATCAAGAATGAGGAATTTCCTCGTTTTGGGGCAACATGTGTATTGGCTGAAGTTGTTACATTGGTTTATTTGTTCGCTGTGCTGATATTGTCGTTTCTCTTAACGGGAGATTTCTTTTTACCCAATACATCCGGGAGAACAAGAATAATAATAGGGATAATAGGTTGTTTTCTCCCGTGGTTTATCATATATCTGTATTATAATAAAAGAAGGATTAATGTCCTATTGGAAAAATTTCAAGACAATAGATATAACACCAAGTATTCAGACAAGGCAGTGCTAAGCCTCCGTTATATAGTACCAACAATAGGGTTTATTCTGATGCTCTTTCTTTATCAATTTCAATGATAGTGCATTATTTATATGGAACACCGGATTACATCACTGCTGCTATCCGCTCCCGGAACGGGGCTGGAAGCATCCTGTAAGGAATTGGACAACAAACGGAGGATATACGCTTCGCTACAAGATAAAAACAGTATCGGGGATGTAACCACGAACAAACGGCGGATTAGAGCCATGAGCAATAAAATCTGGCGAAAAGCGGAACAATCCTGCAACCGAAGGAGGCTATCTTTATCGGATTTTAAACCCCATGTACCGTAATTCATTAATGAAAGGAATTGTTATGAAAATGGAATTTACCGACCTGTTGGCATCCACCGCCCCGGAGCCGTTAAAGGAAACAGCCCGTGCGCTCCGTCTGGAAATCGGACAACTGTTGAAAACACACGGCGCTAAAAAATACCTCGTGCTGGAACCCTACGCCCGTAATACGGAACTGTGCCGCCATATCCTGCGGCGTATGGAGGAACTGCCCGACCTCCCTTCGGTTTCACAGAGGGAGTTCCAGCCATTGCTGATGCTGCTTTCCCTCTCGAAAGAGGTAGAGATACAGAACGAGCTGCTGCACCGTTTTGTCGAGCCTTGGCGGAAAGCGTACCGCACGCCGGAAATGCTCTATCTGTGCGAGATACTCTACCGCACCGGCACGCCACAGCCCCTGTACAACATGTGCAACGAGGTATGCGACTATTTCTTCGTGGAATGGCGCAAGCAGCTCAGCCGCCAGTACACGCCCCTGACCGAGCTGGACTTCCAGTTCGCCGAGAAACGGCTGAAGCCATTGTACGCCGCCGTATTCCGGATGAAGGCAAACCGGTACAGCTACCGCACGCACAGCGTGGAGGAACTTGCCGGCATGTTCTGCATGAGCGTCTCGTCGTTCAGGGAGAAGTTCCGCAAAATCTACCGCCGTTCCGCCAACAGCTGGCTGCAAGAGCAGCGCACCGGGCAGGTACGGCGGGATTTGAAATACCACTATGACCGTCCCCTCTTGGAAATCGCCGAAAAGAACGGCTTTTCATCCGCCAGCCGTTTCTGGGAGTTCTGTACGGAACGGCTGAAGCAGAGTCCGAGCGAACTGCACAAGGAACTGTACGACGAGCTGTGCGAGGAACGCCGCAAATTCTATCTGGGGGAATAGGCATGTCACTTCCGGCGAAAACCGGAACTGACATGCCGGAAAAAGCCGCTACATTGAAGCCCATATTCATCCTTAAAAAAGTAGCGATATGGAACTATTCAATGCGCCCCCTTATCTCCTGCTGCTGGAACAAGAGGACAGCAGCCGTGACGCACTGGCGGAAGCCAAGACAGAGTTCGTGAAAGAAATATACCGGATGCAACGGGAGGAAAAGGACATCACCCTCGTCTTTTTCCAACTGCAATACCTGAACAGCAAGCTGGTCATCCTGCGTGAGCATTACCGCACCTCGCAAAAAGAGCATCTGGTCTGTTACTCCTACATCATCGGCTCGCTGTACTATCTGAAAGGCTTGCTGGAAGGCTTTTCGTTCATCGGAAACACATCTGTCGAGAAGCAGCCGTCAGCCCGTCCCCCGACAGACGGCAGTCCGCCCGTGACATGGACATCGGAAGCGATACACCTTGTCGAACTGCTCTACGCCTGCCACGAGCTGAAGATGTTCAACGGCGGCGAGGTGACGCTCAAACGGGTGGTGGAATACATGTGCGGCGTGCTGGGCGTGGACGTGAAAAACGCTTCGAGCTATTATGCCCGGATACGCCGCCGCAAGGCTGACGACCGGGCATACTTCATCGACCGGCTACGTGAAGTGCTGCTCCGGCGCATGGAAGAGGACGATGAAAGACACCGGACACGCAACCGGTAAAGACAAAAAAAGGGGCTGAATCTCGTTCTTCAGCCCCTTGCCGATCATTTGCCCAGTTCCAGAAGGTGCTTGAGGTCAGGATCGGCGGCGATGCGTTCCAGCTCGTCGGCTACAATCTGTTTCACCTCCTCCTTGATGCGGTTGTAGTTCTTCTGCACCATTTCCTTCATGCGATCCACCCCGTCCCCGTCCACAAAATCGGTAATGACGGGTATCTTCCGGTACGATTTTTCCTCTTCGGCTACCTTCTTCGCATCGACGACAATCTCACAGTGGAAAATCTTCTGCTCTATCTTCTCGCCGAAGTTATCGGCGACCGAGCCGACGAACATTCCCTGCGTCAGCCCCGAAATCTTGCTCGGCGGTATGAGCGAGTCCATCTGTGTTGATATGGAAGTGGACACGTCCTGCCGGTTGATGGATATGGACTGCCGTTTCTGGAGTATCTTGCCGAAACGTTCGGAAAGCGTCTTGGCTGTCTCGCCCACTACCTGCCCGGAGAAGATGTTGCCGACGGTGTTGATAATCACCTTCGCCTCCTTGTCCGTATAGTCACGGACAAGCTGGGAAAAATCCTGAAAGCCGAGCAACACGGCGACCTTGTTGCTCCGTGCGGTGGCTATCAGGTTGTCCAGCCCCTTGATGAACACGGTGGGCAGCTCGTCGATGATAATCGAGCTTTTGAGCCTGCCTTTCTTATTGACTATCTTCACGATACGGCTGTTGTACAGACCGAGCGCAGCCCCGTAGATCGCCTGCCGGTCGGGATTGTTGCCGATGCACAGTATCTTCGGCTCGTCGGGGTTGTTGATGTCGAGCGAGAACTCGTCGGCGGACATCACCCAATAGAGCGCCGGCGAAATCATTCGGGAAAGCGGTATCTTGGCACTGGCAATCTGCCCCATCAGCTGGTCGGCAGCTCCAGCCAGCCACGCATCGAGGAAGGGGCTAAGGTAGTTCTCCAGTTCGGGATAGGAGGACATGATGGGGAAAATCTGCTCGTAGGGCTTGTTCAGGAACTCGACGGCATGGGGGAAGGTGCAATACTTGCCGTCCTTGTACACCCGCAAGAACCAGATAATGGCGGCAAAAAGGATGGTGGGCGACTCGACGAAGAAATCGCCCTGCTTTGCCGCCCACGACCGGTTGAGATTGAGCATGATGCTGTACGAACTCTCGTAAGCGTCGGAAATGTCGGTCATGAACTTGGGGTTAAGGGGATTGCAACGGTGGCTTCGGGAGGGATCGTCGAAGTTGATGATGTAGAACTTCGGCGGCACTTCGTACCCCTCCAGATGATGCAGCAGGTGATTGTAGGCTATGGTGGTGAGGTCCGGGAACTTAAAGTCGTAAATATAAGCCGCATAGCCTTTCTCTATCTGCTGGCGGATGTAGGAATTGACCACAGCGAAGGACTTTCCGCTGCCCGGAGTACCCAACACGATGGAGGCACGGAACGGGTTCACCACGTTAATCCAGCCATTGTTCCATTTCTTGCGGTAATAGAAACGGGTGGGCAGGTTTACGGAATATTCGTTTTGTATAAGGCGTGTTTCCTGCATGAAGGATTCGTTCTCGTTGTTGAACACGTCGGTCATGAGGTTCTGCCTGAGCAGCCGGGAAATCCATACGCCGGAGGCGAGCAGGCAGAGATAGCCGGCACTGAGGGTAAGGACGTAGAAGGCGGTGCGTGCCGACAGGGGTATGGGCAGGTCGAGCAGCCACCAGTCCCCGAAAAACAGCACGAGACCTGCGGCAAGGGCAGTCCAAATATGCGCCCACGTAATCTTTTCCTCCTTCACGCCCTTCGTCCCCAGACACGAGAGGGCGAGGAAAAGGACGGCGAAGAGCTTCGTCCAGAGTATGCTGCCGAACAGTCCGGCAGTCCGTTGGAAATTGAGCAATATCCTGTCCACCACGCCGATGTCGATACCCCACTCCTTCATCGAAGGGTAACAATACCAATAGACGTGGATGACAACGAACAAAACACTGAGGGCACGCATAAAGTCCATGACTTTGGCCAGCCCCCTCAAATCATCTTCCTGTGACATAATTTCAGAATTTAAAATATGTGATTGAATAAGAAAAATCAGTCCTGCCGTCCGTAACGCCTGCGGCGTTTCTTCCTGTCGGGCTTCAGAAGTCTGGGATGGCGGGGTACGCAGTTCAGTTCCGGCTCCAGTCCGGAGAGCAGACCGCCCAGCACCTTCCCTCCGGACTCTTCCACCGGCACGGCGGCTGACAGCCCGACATCCTGCGCAAGCGGTTGCGGCTGCAACGGCGACTGCCCGAAACACGTGTTCAGGGCATTGGCGGAAAACTCCTTGCCGATGCGTGAGCCGTTCAGGACGGTACGGCTCTCGTGGTCGATGAAGGTCACGCCGTAAATCCTGCCGGCTTCGTTCCGGCGCAATACGAGGTCGATACGCATGGCTTCGAGCTTCTGGCGGAACTCCCGCTCGTCGGCGGAACTGCGCAAGGCTTCGGCGAGCACCGGTCGTAACCTTTCCCTGCTTTTTTCGGTCTTGACCTGCCGGGCGGAGCGTTCCATCCGTTCCTGCAACCGCTTCGCACCGGTCATGCTTCCCAGCCGGGAGGACTTGATCGGCGTGGCGGCGGTCTTGCCTCCGCTGTCCAGTGCCGTGTAGAGTATGCCATGATAAGCACGACCGCCGATTTCCCCCTTGACCTCCTCCAAGCCGATGTTGTAAAGGGAAAGCAGCGCACGCAACTCCCCCATGCTCTGGAAACGGTAGAGTTCCAGCAACGGCTTGAGCGTGCCGGCTATCTGGCGTCTGATATTGCCGCCATCCACGTCCACCGGCTTCAACCGCCACTCTTCGCCTTTCTTCTGTCCGACGGCCGGGCGAAGGTCGTACTCCCGTTCCAACTGCTCGGTTATCTCCTTGCTCCGGCGGTGCTCGAACTTGTCGGACACCTTTCCGCCCTCGCTGTCCACACGCAGGGAGACGATGTGGATGTGGTGGCGGTCGATGTCCTCATGCTTGAAAATCAGATACGGCTGGTCGCCATAGCCGAGCCGCCGCATATACTCCCTGCCTATTTCCGCCAACTGCCCGTCGGTCAGCACGTCGTCAGGGTGGGGATTGAGCGAAACATGGATCACCGGCTTCTCGGTACGGTAATGGCTCGGCAACCACGAGAGGAACTGCCGCATGGTTTCCTCCATGCGGAAATGCCCGTCTTCGGGATAACGCAACAGGTGTGCGTCCAGCACACGTGCCCCGCCTTCGTCCACCTTGCGCCAGTTATAGCCGAGTGCGCCGTAGAGGTTCTTACCCGTGCTGATCTTGGCTATCATGGCGGAGCAGTTTTTCGGACAGGTCGAGGATGCTCCGGCTGAGCGCCACCAGTTCGAGGGTGAGCTTCTCCAGCCTGTATAGCAACGCCAACGCCTTTTTCTCGGTGAAACGTATGTGCAGCTCCCTGACAACTTGGTTGTAGTTCACGCCTACGGCTCTGTACTGCTGGTAGAGTGCGGTGAGCTTGGCGACGTACTCCATGACGGCACGGTCGGTGCGTATCACCCTGAACTCGTCGCCGAAGATGCGTGCGGCGATAAACCGTGACTTGGAACGCAAGCCGGACTGCTCGAACATGGCAAGGAAACGTGCGTGCGAGGCTTCGTCCAGATTGACGGTTTCCCGGCAGAGGGACGGGTTCGGCTTGGGAAGCCTGCCTCCTTTTCCCCTTCCGGCGGCTTGTTTTTCTTTGTTGTCCATACATTCGGATTTTTTAGTGGTACAATGACCGCCGTTGCGTGCCTGTGCCGCCGGTATCCCCACAAATTACGACTTCGGAGTAATTTGCAGCCCCCTGCAAGGGCAAGCGTTTTTTGCTGCAAAACGGGACGGTGCTGCAAAAAACACAGCTTGCTGTGGTCTGACGACCACAATCTTTCTTCTCAGGAAGAAAGAGCGCTTTCGGGGAAAGCGGGGTCAGCGGCCGGACGGGATGCAAGCAACACGCCGGACGGTTGGATGCCGCAAAGGTACGGATTGATGCAATATACTGTATATCAGTATTGATAGCCATATTACGCCATAGGTTAGCCACTTCGCACACGGGGCAAAAAAACAAGCGGCCGGCTGTTTGTCCGGTCAGCCGTCGGGCTGTTGCGGCGGCGGGGCGTTGGGCTGATTGTCCGGTCAGCCAGCCAACCGGTCAATCAACCAATCAGCCGGATAGACGTTCATTCCGCCAGCTGGTCAAACAGTCCCTTGTACAGTCGGTCGTATGTCCGGCTGTACAGCCATACGGGCACAAGGCTATACGTCCGGTCATGCAGCCATGCGGCTGACCAGCCACACGCCCGGCTGTCCGGTCAGCCACTTTATGCCAGAGGCGAGCCACTCGTACACCGCCGTGGGAAAACCTGCGGACTCCTGCTTTTTTCACCGTTCATTTGCAGTGGAAATTCAAACATGTATCACCCGTAATAAAGACACAATGGAAAAAGAAACGCTTTATGTCGCCTTCTCCACCCAGAAAGGCGGCGCAGGGAAAACAACGCTGACGGTGCTGGTGGCGAGCTACCTGCACTATGTAAAAGGAATGAACGTGGCGGTGGTCGATTGCGACTATCCCCAGCACAGCATCGCCGAGATGCGCAAGCGTGACCTGAAAACGGTCATGGAGGACGAATACTATAAAAGCATGGCGTACCGCCAACTGCAACGCATCGGGAAGAAAGCCTACCCGGTGGTGGAGAGCACGGCGGAGGATGCGGTGGAGAAAGCCGGAGCCTTGCTGGAGAAAATGCCGGGCACGGACATCGTGTTCTTCGACCTGCCGGGGACGGTAAACAGCGGCGGCGTGCTGGGCACGCTGGCGAACATGGACTACATCTTTTCCCCCATTGCCGCCGACCGGGTGGTCATGGAAAGCACCCTGCGCTTTGCCAGCCGGCTGAACGACACGCTGGTGGCTGCGGGAAAGACCAACATCAAGGGACTCTACCTGCTCTGGAACATGGTGGACGGCCGGGAGAAGTCGGAACTGTACGGAGTGTATGAGCAGGTCATTGCCGAACTTGGGCTGAAAGTGCTGAAAACCTTCCTGCCGGACAGCAAGCGGTTCCGGCGTGAACTGACGGGCGGACACCGGGCACTGTTCCGCTCCACGCTGTTCCCTGCGGACGGCACGGCACTCAGGGGCAGCAACCTGAAAGAGATTGCCGAAGAAATCCTCTCACTGATCGACCGTTGAAGCTATGGCAACCGAACGCAAGAAAATCAGCCTGACGGACATCGACGAGGACTCCATAGTCGCCTCGTTCAAGGAAGAAGAGCCGGCAATGACAGAGGTCAAGACCGGCAGAAAGACCGCCGTACCCGTGAAGGATGCGGAAAGGGAAAGCGAATACGTCCGCCTGTTCATCCACGAGTCGCCCGTCTGCGCACGGACGGGCAAGACCATCTATCTGAGGAAAGAGTTCCACGAGCGCATCCAGAAAATCGTGCAGACCATCGGGAGCAACGGACTTTCCATATTCAGCTACGTGGACAATGTGCTGGAACGGCATTTTGCCGAATACCAAAAGGAAATAGAGAAGGAATACAGAAAACGGAACACAGGAATATTTTAAACCCCGACAACCATGTTACTTATCTTATTGTCATTAGCCGCCGGTTATCTGCTCTGGATAACCGCCTATCTGTGGTACGAGCGCATCCGCCGCCGGAGCAGGCGGGAGAAAGAAGAACGGGTGCTGCCCCGAAAAACGGCTGATCCCAGCCTGATTCTGGGAAAAAGCACATTTTCCCTTAGCCACTCCACGCCACAAGCACCCGAAATTCCAGAAAATGAAAAAGCTGCCGATGAAGCGGATACATTTGCACCCGAAACGGAAAAGTACCCGAAAATGGTATCTCCCGAAGAACTGGACGAGCTGTTTGCCGAAGGCGATTCCCTGCCCGAAGGAGTGGAACTCATGGATGTGGGGGACGAGCCTCTGGCATTCCGGGAAACGGAAAACGAGCCGCCGATTGACGGGGACGAACAGGAACAGAGCCTCGAAGGATGCACGCCACAGGCTACCGGCATCCGCTTCGAGGACATGGGGCTGGCTGTCCGGGTGGCTGTCAGCGGTGAAGCCGCCGATGAGGGAGAAAGGCTCAAAGCCGGGCGGACACTGGCTGAGCTGCGTGGCACGCCGATGTTCGACACGCTGACCGCCGGGGATGCGGAGCGTGAAAAACGCATCGCACAGCTCATCGACTTGCATCTGGCGACATTCAGGAAACAGAGGCGGACAGCGGATGAAACGTCGGCAGATACCGTTCCTGCGGACTTTTCCATCGACGATATTGTATAACCCCAAAAAAGGAGGACGCATGAAGCAAAGAGATTACGGATAGCACGGCTGTCAGACCTGCCACTAAAAAAATCCGAACAAATCCATTCAAAAACCGGGTACGGCGGACTATCCCTCTGCCGTACCCATAAAAACAATTCTTGCATGAATACGAAAAAAATCTTATTTACGGCAATCACGCTGGTTGCCGCAAGCAGCCTTTATGCACAGGGCGACGGCTCCGCCGGTATTGTTGAAGCCACCCAGATAGTGACCTCGTATTTTGATCCCGGCACGAAACTGGTCTATGCAATCGGAGCCGTATGCGGTCTGATCGGCGGGATAAAAGTCTATAACAAGTTCAGTTCCGGCGATCCGGACACCTCGAAAACGGCTGCCAGCTGGTTCGGTGCGTGTATTTTCCTGATTGTCGCCGCCACTATCCTGCGTTCGTTCTTCCTGTAATGTTCCACCTATATATAATACTGTATAGTTATGGAGTATGAACTGAACAAGGGCATCGGCGAGAGTGCGGAGTTCAAAGGGCTGAAGGCGCAATACCTTTTCATTTTTGTCGGCGGTCTGCTGGCTCTGTTCGTGGTGTTCGTCGTGCTGTACATGGCAGGCGTGAACCAATGGGTGTGCATCGGCTTCGGTGTCACGTCGGCTTCGGCGCTGGTGTGGCTCACTTTCCACCTGAACGGCAAATACGGCGAACACGGGCTGATGAAGCTGCTCGCCAGACGGCAGCATCCCCGTTATCTCATCAACCGCATCAATTTACGGAAACTGTTTGTCCGGAGAAAGGAGGGCGTATGCGCAACACGCTGAAAGCCGCCACGCTGGAAAGCAAGTTTCCGCTGCTTGCCGTCGAAGGGGACTGCATCCTCTCGAAGGATGCGGACATCACCGCCGCCTTTGAGGTGGAACTGCCCGAACTCTTCACGGTGACGGCGCAGGAATACGAGGCGATCCATGCCGCATGGACAAAGGCGGTCAAGGTACTGCCCGATTATACGGTGGTGCACAAGCAGGACTGGTTTGTCCGTGAGGACTACCGGAGCCGGACGGATAGGGAGAACCTGAGCTTCCTATCAAGGAGCTACGAGATGCACTTCAACGAGCGACCGTTCCTGAACCATAAATGCTACCTGTTCCTGACCAAGACCACGAAGGAAAGGATGCGGATGCAAAGCAATTTCTCGTCGCTGTGCAGGGGCTTCATCATCCCCAAAGAGGTGAACCGTGACACGGCTGCGCATTTTCTGGATGCGGTGGGGCAGTTCGCCCAAATCGTGAACGATACGGGGCTGGTACGCCTGCGCCGTCTTTCGGGTGACGAGATCACCGGCACGGAACAGGCTTCCGGGCTGTTGGAGAAATACTTCTGCCTCTCTCTGGAAGATACCACGATGCTGGAGGACATCGAACTCGGCGACGAGGGGCTGCGCATCGGCGACAAGCATGTGGCGGTCTATACCCTCTCGGAACTGGATGCGCTGCCGGGCAAGGTCGGTACGGACTGCCGCTACGAACGGCTCTCGACGGACAAGAGCGACTGCAAGCTCTCGTTCGCCAGCCCGGTGGGGCTGCTGCTTTCGTGCAACCACCTGTACAACCAGTACATTTTCATCGACGACAGCAATGAGAACCTGCAACGCTTCGAGAAGTCGGCACGCAACATGCAGTCGCTCTCGAAGTATTCCCGTAGCAACCAGATAAACAAGGAGTGGATCGACCTGTACCTGAACGATGCCCATTCCTACGGGCTGACTTCGGTACGCTGCCACTGCAACATCGTCGCATGGACGGACAATGCGCAGGAACTGAAGAACGTGCGCAACGACGTGGGCAGCCAGATAGCGGTGATGGAGTGCAAGCCACGCCACAACACGGTGGATGCCGCCACGCTCTACTGGGCGGGTATGCCGGGCAACGCCGCCGACTTTCCGGCTGAGGAGAGCTTCTATACCTTTATCGAACAGGCGCTCTGCTTCTGGACGGGGGAAACGAACTACCGTAGCTCGCTCTCCCCTTTCGGGCTGAAGATGTCAGACCGTATCAGCGGCAGACCGCTGCACGTGGACATCAGCGACCTGCCGATGAAGAAAGGCATCACCACCAACCGCAACAAGTTCGTGCTGGGCGGTTCGGGCAGCGGGAAATCGTTCTTCATGAACCATCTGGTGCGCCAGTATTACGAGCAGGGAACGCACATCGTGCTGGTGGACACGGGTAACTCGTATCAAGGGCTTTGCTCGCTGATACGCCAGAAGACCGGCGGCGAGGACGGCATCTATTTCACCTATACCGATGAAAGCCCGATTGCCTTCAACCCTTTCTATACGGACGACAAGGTATTCGACATCGAAAAGCGGGAGAGCATCAAAACCCTGCTGCTTGCGCTCTGGAAAAAGGACAACGAGCCGGCGACACGCTCGGAGGAGGTGGCACTCTCCAATGCGGTGTCGCTCTACATCGAACGCATCAAGGCGGGAGAAGTGGACACGCCGTCGTTCAACACCTTCTACGAGTTCGTCCGGACGGACTACCGGAAGATTCTGAGAGAGAAGGAAGTTCGGGAAAAGGACTTCGACCTTGCCGGATTCCTCAACGTGCTGGAGCCGTACTATCGTGGAGGCGAGTATGATTTCCTGCTCAATTCGGACAGGCAGCTCGACCTGCTTTCCAAGCGGTTCATCGTATTCGAAATCGACCAGATAAAGGATCATCCCATCCTTTTCCCCGTGACGACAATCATTATCATGGAGCTGTTTATCAACAAGATGAGACGGTTGAAAGGCATCCGGAAAATGATAGTAATAGAGGAAGCGTGGAAGGCAATCGCATCGGCTAACATGGCGGACTACATACGCTACCTTTACAAGACCGTCAGGAAGTTTTACGGTGAAGCGGTGGTGGTCACGCAGGAAATCGACGATATTATTTCCTCGCCCATCGTCAAGGAGTCGATTATAAACAACTCGGACTGCAAGATACTGCTTGACCAGCGCAAATACCTCAACAAGTTCTCACAGATACAGTCGCTTCTGGGACTGACGGACAAGGAGAAGGCTCAGATACTGTCGGTGAACATGTCGAACGACCCCCGCCGGCGTTACAAGGAGGTGTGGTTCGGGCTGGGCGGCGTGGAGTCGGCTGTGTACGCCACAGAAACCTCGCTGGAGGAATACCTGTGCTACACGACCGAAGAGAGCGAGAAGGTGGAGGTGGAGCGGTTCACAAGGGAGCTGGGCGGCGACATCGAACGGGCAATCAAACGGCTGGCGGAGGAAAAACGGAGCCGGGACAACCAAATACCGTAAAGCCTATGGACTGCGCAATATTGTTTCCGCTCTACTGGATATGCGGGGAGTGGAAAAGCAACCGCAAGTCGCCGCCGGTGACGGTGTTCCGTGACGGGGGTGTGTATAAGATAGCCCTGATCTATCATCCCGATGCGGTGGTGGTCGGCACAATCCGGCAAAGCGGCGGCATCATCTGGGCAGACCTGCTGGGAAAGGTGCAGATCGCCTATGACCGTGAGCAAGACCGGCTGGTGCTGGCGAGCGAAGGGGCGTACATACGTGCGGACGATTCTTAAAGGAACGGAGGGCTCCGGCTCTCCTGCGGAAAAACAAAGAGAATGACTACTCGATTTTTAACATCAAAAAAATAAAGCAATGAGATTGAACAACAAAGTGACAGCCTGCCTCGTGGGGCTGCTCTGCCTCTCGGCTACGGCGAGGGCGCAATGGGTGACGTTCGACCCCTCGAACCTTGCGCAAAGCATCGTGAACACCACCCGGAACGTGATACAGACCACGACGACGGCTGAAAACATGGTGAAGAACTTTCAGGAAACCGTCAAGATATACGAGCAGGGAAAGCGTTACTATGACGCACTGAAAAGCGTGCACAATCTGGTCAAGGACGCACGCAAGGTGCAGCAGACCGTCCTTCTGGTGGGTGAAATATCCGACATCTACGTGAACTCCTTCCAGAAGATGCTCACGGACGAGAACTACACGGCTGACGAGCTTGCGGCAATCGCCAACGGCTATACCAAGATGCTGGAAGAGGGAAGCCACCTGCTCGACGAGCTGAAAACGGTCGTTACCTCCACCGGTCTTTCCATGAGCGACAAGGAGCGGATGGACATCATCGACCGGGTGTACAGGGACGTGAAGCACCAGCGCAATCTGGTGCGGTACTACACCAGCCGCAATATCGGCGTATCCTACCTGAGAGCGAAGAAAAAGAACGATACCCGCCGGGTATTGGACTTGTACGGCACGGACAATCAAAGATACTGGTGACATGACGGGAGAAGAAACATTCGGCAACCTTCACGAAGTGTTGCGCAGCCTCTATGACGACATGATGCCGCTTTGCGAGGACATCACTGGCGTGGCTACCGGAGTAGCCGCACTGGGTGCGCTGTTCTATATCGCATCGAGGGTATGGCAGGCTCTCTCACGAGCCGAGCCGCTGGACGTGTACCCGCTGCTCAGACCGTTCTGTCTGGGGCTTTGCATCATGTTCTTCCCCACGTTCGTGCTGGGGACGATCAACGGGATATTAAGCCCGGTGGTCACCGGCTGTCACGGTATCCTGCAAGGGCAGACGCTCGACATGCAGGAGTATGCCGAGAAACGGGAGAAGCTGGAATACGAGGCGCTGGTGCGCAATCCGGAAACCGCCTATTTGGTGGACAACGAAATCTACGAGCAGGAAATCGAGGACTTGGGCTGGTCGCCTTCGGACTTGAAAACGATGGCGGGCATGGCTTTCGAGCGCACGAAGTACCAAATATCGCAAACCATCAGCAATGCCTTCCGCAGTTTTCTGGAGCTGGTGTTCCAGTCCGTCTCGCTCGTGCTGGACACGCTGCGCACCTTCTTCCTGATCGTGCTGAGCATTCTGGGACCCCTGTCGTTCGCCATATCGGTGTACGACGGGTTCCACAATACGATGATCCAGTGGATATGCCAGTACGTGAGCATCTACCTGTGGCTTCCCATATCCGACCTGTTCAGCTCGGTGCTGGCACGCATCCAAGTGCTGATGATAGAGAAGGACATCGCCTCGCTGGGCGACCCTTCCTTCGTGCCGGACATGAGCGGCTCGGCGTACATCATCTTCATGCTGATTGCCATCGTGGGGTATTTCACCATCCCGACGGTATCGACATGGATCATTCAGGCGGCGGGCGCAGGCAACTACGGCAAGCAGGTGAACTCATGGTCGCTCAAGGGCGGGCGTGGTGCGGCTGCCGTTGCCGGTGCGGGCGTAGGTCATGTAGCCGGAAAGCTGAGGGGCAGATAACATACAATCCGAATTTATAACTGAAAGACATGGAATTTAAAAGTTTGAAGAATATCGAAACGAGTTTCCGGCAGATACGGGCGATGGGCATCGTGTTCGTGTCGCTCTGTGCGCTGGTCACGGGCTATGCGCTGTGGAGCTCATACCGCTTTGCGGAGAGGCAGCGTGAGAAAATCTATGTGCTGGACAACGGCAAGAGCCTGATACTGGCACTCTCGCAAGACCTCTCGCAGAACCGTCCGGTCGAGGCGAGGGAGCATGTAAGGCGTTTCCACGAGCTGTTTTTCACCCTTTCGCCCGACAAGGCGGCTATCGAGTCGAATATCCGCAGGTCGCTCTATCTGTGCGACGAGAGTGCCTTCCGTTATTACAAGGACTGGGAGGAAAAGGGATTTTACAACCGCATCATCTCCGCCAACATCAACCAGAGCGTGAGGGTGGACAGCGTGGCGTGCGATTTCGAGCATTACCCCTATCAGGTGACGACCTACGCACGGCAATACCTCACAAGGGCGAGCAACGTCACCGAACGCAGCCTTGTCACCCGGTGCAGGCTGCTGAACTCGGTGCGTTCGGACAACAACCCGCACGGTTTCACCATCGAGCGGTTTACCATTGTGGAAAATCGGGATTTGCGGACGATTGAACGGTAAACAAGACTCAGGAAAGATGAACAGGATAAGAAAATGGCTCCGGTACGTGCCGGACAAAATCGACAGGGGCATGCGTTACGTGTGCGGGCAGATGTCGCCGGACGTGCGGCTGGTCTGCGTCGTGGCAATGCTGGCAGGCTTCAGTGCGCTCTCGGTCTATGTCACCGTGTCGTCCATCTACCGCATCGGGCGGAAAGACGGCGAACAGAGGATGCGGATCGAGCGTCTGGGACAGCCTCAGTTGCTATGCCCCAAGACAGACAAGGACAGTATTAACGACCTAAAAAGACAATCGGATTATGGAGAATCTGAAGAATCAGGAGGGGCGGGCGATGACCGAAACGCCGCCTGAGAAAAAGCAGGAAAAATCGAAAGACCCCGTGAGGAAGGAGACCAAGCCCCTCACGCCGGAAGAGGTGCGCAGGCGGCGCAAAATGCTGGTGTACCCACTCTTCTTCCTCGTGTTTATCGGGGCGATGTGGCTGATATTCGCCCCCTCCGGCAGTGGGGAGAAGTTACAGGAAGGCTTCAACGTGGACGTGCCTATGCCGCAGGATAAGGGACTGCCGACAGACAAGCGTGCGGCTTACGAGCAGAACGCCTTCGAGAGGAAGCAGAAGGAAAAAATGGGTACGCTTCAGGACTTGGCGGTGTCGCTCGACGACAGCCGGCAGCAGGAGAAGCCTGTTTTCCGTCCGGAGACGGCGGACAGAGGCGAAACCTCGCCGATCCGTTCCTCCGCTGCCGCCTATCGGGACATCAACCGACAATTGGGCAGTTTCTACGAATCGCCCCCGAAGGAAGATGACCAGAAGACGCTGGAGCTGGAGTGGCGCATCCAAGAGTTGGAAAGGCAGGCGGAAGAAAGCCGTAAGGCAAAGGAAACGAATGATGAGCAGCTTCGGCTGATGGAAAAATCCTACGAGATGGCGGCAAGGTACATGCCGGGCGCAAGCCAAGAGGCAAAGCAATCCGCCGTGACTTCCGCAAGCGGAAAGCGGGCGGTCAGCCCGGTCAAGCAGGTCGCCGGGCAAGTGGTGTCGCTGCTGGCTGCGCCGATGTCTGACGGGGAGTTCATGCGTGAGTACGGCAAGCCGAGAAATCTGGGTTTCCATACCCTTTCAGAGAGCGGAAGCCAACCGGCAAGGAACAGCATACGTGCCTGCGTGAGCCGGACGGTAACGGTCAAGGGCAACGGGGGAAAAGACGTGGAGCTGCGGCTGCTGGAGCCGGTGCAGGCAGGAGAGGTCTATATCCCAGCCGGTACGGCACTGACCGGCACGGCGAAAATCAGTGGCGAACGCATGGAAATCGCCGTGACCTCGATTGCCTACAAGGGGGCTATCGTGCCGGTGGAACTGGACGTGTATGACACACGCGGTCTGAAAGGCGTGCCCGTGCCGGGGTCGGAAGAACTGACCGCACTCAAGGAGATGGCGGCGAACATGGGTTCGACGATGGGCAGCAGCATCAACATCTCCACCGATGCCGGTGCGCAACTGGCTTCGGACTTGGGGCGTGGCGTGATACAGGGGGCTTCGCAATACCTCTCCACGAAGTTCAGGACTGCCAAAGCCACACTGAAAGCCGGTTACGAGGTGCTGCTCGTATCGAAGGAATAAACCTTGTATAAATTATTTATAAACGAATGATTAAAAAACAACAAGCAATGAAAAAAGTGATTCTGATGATGGCGTTTGCCATCGGCATGACCGGTGCGTATGCGCAAAAGACGGTCAGGGTTGAGAAAGTGAAGACAGGTACGGAACAAGCCGGAAACGGCGGGGCGGAAGCGGCATCGCCGGAGGACGAAACCGGGAAAAGCCCCTCTACCGGCGATTTGTTCAACGGGCTGACACGCCCGGTGACATTCGACCGCATGATACCTCCCTATGCGCTGGAGGTGACCTTCAACAAGACAGTCCACATCATTTTCCCAGCCACAATCAAGTATGTGGACTTGGGTTCGGCGGACATCCTCGCCGGCAAAGCCGACGGCTCGGAAAACGTGCTGCGGGTGAAAGCCGCCTTGCGCGATTTCTCCCGTGAAACCAATCTGGCGGTCATTACCGATGACGGAAGCTACTATACATTCAACGTGAAGTACGCCGACGAGCCGACCAAGCTGAACATCGAGATGAAGGACTTCCTGCACGACGGCGAGGCGGTGAACCGTCCGAACAATGCACAGGAAATCTATCTCAGCGAGCTGGGAAGCGAGTCGCCCCTGCTGGTCAGGCTGATTATGAAGTCCGTGTATGAGAACAACAGGCGGCTGGTGAAGCATGTAGGCTGCAAGCGTTTCGGCATCCAGTATATCCTCAAGGGGATTTATACGCACAACGGGCTGCTCTATTTCCATACGGAACTGAAGAACTCCTCCCATGTGCCTTTCAATGTCGATTTCATCACCTTCAAGGTGGTGGACAAGAAAGTGGCGAAACGCACCGCCATTCAGGAACAGGTAATCGTGCCCCTGCGTGCCTACAATTATGTGACGGCGGTAAACGGGAAGAGCCGGGAACGCACGGTATTCACGCTGCCCAAGTTCACGTTGCCGGACGACAAGCAGCTCATAGTGGAAATGAACGAGCAGAACGGCGGACGGCACCAGCAGTTCACCGTCACGAACGCCGAGCTGATCCGTGCAAGGGTAATCAACGAGCTGAAGGTGAAGTGAGATGAAAAGGCTGTATTTTGTTTTGGCTATGGCGGTGTGCCTTGTCCTTGCGGGCGAGGCGCACGCCCAACGCTGCCTTCCGGGAATGAAAGGCTTGCGCATGAGTGCCGGCATGACGGACGGTTTCCATTCTGCCGGTACACGGAACGAGTTGGGGTATCACTTCGGCTTGTCGATGGACAGGTACGCCAAGAGTTGCAACAAATGGGTGTTCGGTGCGGAGTACCTGCAAAAATACCACCCCTACAAGGACATACGCATCCCCGTGTCACAGTTCACGGCGGAAGGCGGCTATTACTACAACTTCCTTTCGGATGCGAACAGGATATTCCTCTGTTACGTGGGAGGCTCGGCTCTCGCCGGATATGAAACGGTGAACTGGGGCGAGAAAACGCTTTTCGACGGCTCCCGGTTGAGGGCGGAGGATGCGTTCGTGTACGGGGGTGCGGTATCGCTGGAGATAGAGACGTACCTGACCGACCGGCTGGTGCTCCTGCTCCACGTGCGTGAGCGTTGCCTCTGGGGGAACGACACGGGAAACTTCCATTTCCAGTTCGGGGCTGGAGTGAAATTCGTAATCGATTAGCTCATGGTTCTTCTGGAATTGTTTTCGGGTATCGGCGGCTTCAGTAAAGGGTTGCAGGCTGCCGGGTACTCCTTTGAGAAAGTGTATTTCTCCGAGATAGAAAAACATGCAACCGCTAACTTCAAATATAATTTTCCTTATGCGGAACACATCGGATCAGTCACGGAAATCGGAACGGCAGCTATCGGATGCCCCGACATCATCACTTTCGGAAGTCCTTGCCAGAATTTCAGCGCAGTGGGCGACGGAAGCGGATTGCAGGGTACGGCAAGCTCCCTTGTCTGGTATGCTGTCGAAGCCGTGCGGAGATTCAGACCTGACGTTTTTATCTGGGAAAACGTTAAAGGAGTCCTCTTCGCAAAGCATCGCACAGACTTTTGGAGCATTATCAAAGCGTTTGCCGACATTGGCGGTTATCGACTCGAATGGCAACTGCTTAATACGGCATGGTTTTTACCCCAGAACAGGGAGAGGCTCTACCTTGTCGGACGTGTTGCAGACAGATGTGCCGGAGATGTATTTCCTCTCCCTGCGGCGGGTGTCGGGGATTGTCCGTGCGGGAAAGACACGGTTCATCCCCGTACCTGCGGCACGATAACCCGTAACTACTACAAGCAGCCGAATCTGGGGAACTATCTCCTGTACCCGAAGCCGGAAGGGGCTTCGGATAGCGGGCAGATCCCCCGAATCCGTATGCTGACGGAAGTGGAGTGCGAACGCTTGCAGGGTTTTCCCGATGATTTCACGAAATACGGGGTTTATGGCAATGAGGTGAAGCCCATCTCTCGTGCCAACAGGTATGCGATGCTCGGCAACGCCGTAAGCGTGCCGGTGGTGCGTGCCGTAGCTTCACGCATCAGGGAAAATACGATTTTAAACAAATGATTAATTACCGATTTATGAGAAAGATGACAGAAACTATTTTCGTTGCGGCATTCCTGCTGATCGGCGTGGTATGCGTGACCGCCTGTTCTGACAGGCTGGACGTTCAACAGGTGTATGAGTTTGATTTGGCGACCTTGCCGGTACAGACGACCGTGGTAAAGGGCGGTGAAGCCGAGATACGCTGCAAGCTGGTCAGAAGCGGCGAATACAGTGAAACACGGTACTTCATCCGCTATTTCCAGCCCACCGGCAAGGGCGAGCTGCGCATGGAGGACGGTACGGTGCTCGTGCCGAACGACCTCTATCCGCTGGAGGGGGAAACGTTCAGGTATACTACAAATCGCTTGACGAGGGGCAGCAGAAAATCGACATCTACGTGCTGGACTCCTTTGGGCAGCTGGTGCAGAAAACCTTCACGTTCAATTCAGAAACAGAAGACAAGGAGGACAGCGAATGATTTATGCCGGATATTCCTCCAAGAAAAGCAGCGACGAGCAGTACACGCCGGCTTATGCAGTGGCTCCCATCGTGAAGTACATTCCCAAGAACAAGACGGTCTGGTGTCCGTTCGACACGGAACACAGCGAGTTCGTGCTTGCGCTGCGTGATGCCGGCATCAGGGTGGTTCATTCCCATATCCTTACCGGAGAGGACTTTTTCACCTACGAGCCGGAGAAATGGGACATGATTGTCAGCAATCCCCCTTTCAGCATCAAGCGGAAGGTCGTGGAACGCTGCCTTGCGCTGGGCAAGCCGTTCGCCTTGCTGCTGTCCAACCTATGGATCAACAGCAGCGCACCTGCACGGCTCTTTGCAGAAAAGGAGATGCAGATACTCCTGTTCGACAAACGCATCCAGTTCACCGAGAAGAACGCCGCCTATTTCGGTTCGAGCTATTTCTGCCACAAGGTGCTGCCCCGTCAGATCGTGTTCGAGAATCTGGAAAGGTCACGGTTCGAGAGAAGCCGCATGAGCGGGGATATGGAAAGAATGACCGAAGTGCTATTGAAACACAGGACATGAACAGGGAACAGAAATACACAGGCTAAAGGTTATGCGGAATTTCCCGAAAGGAAAGCATCAGGCTATTATTCAAGTGAGGATTCTCCTTGCCGAAAACTGGCAAGGAGAGTCCTTGTGTTATTGATTCATTCCACCGGTTTTCCGGCTTAACCACTTGTCACGTTCACGCCTGCACGCTTCCAGCGTGGGCTTCACGCAAGAAAAAAGCCCGTTGTCTGCCGTGTCCCTGTAATCATAGTGGTAGAATGTGCGTCTTTTCCGTCCGATGGTCATTTGGAATTTTTCATAGTTCTCACCTGCCTTGCAGGTTGAAACTCCGTTCTCGTTCATCTTTGTCTTCATAATTTATGGATTTTATAGTTCGTGAATATCAAAACAGGCTTAACTGTCGGGGCTGGATATATTGCCGTTTGAGTTCCAGCAGTTTGCTTTTCAACCTGCCGATAACTTTCGGATTGTAACTGCTTCTGTCGGAAACAGACCGATGTTCCGCTTGGAGGTATTGCTGTTCCAACAGGCTGATCCCTTTCCGGACGGCTTCCTTATAGTCTCTTACCGGCTCATCCCATACGGAAGGGTGGCTTCCGCCTCCGGCTGTACCTGTACACCAGTTGATGGTTACCGCATACGTCCCGTCTATGGATTGCCCGATATGTATCGTGTTGGAGGTGTCCAGCCTGATTTCCTCCACTATCGGCAACATGCCGTTTATCCAGCCGTATTCGTTGAACTGTTTGCCTGCATAGCCGAAAATCAGACCTCTTTCATACGTGCGTACATTAAGTATGATTTGGCGCACACTCTTGCCGAAACTCTCAAAATAGGCGACTTGTTCCGTATCATTACGGCGTACAGCCAACAGGTAACGGAGAACGGCGTTGCGTTCCACTCTGCAAGGTTTGTATTCTACAATTTCCTGTAACTTCTCTTCCCGTGTCATTTGGGATATTGTTTTCATACCATTATATATTAAAGGATTAAAATTCTGCAATGAATAACCGGCTTTGGATGAACTGCACGCTCCCTTTGGAAACGAGCTGATTGCACCAGAAATGGTGTGAGCCGTAGCCGTAAGTGAAATACTCGTCCAGTTCGGTCGTTTCCCGAAGTTTGCCGATGGATTGGCGGAGTTCTTCTTCCGTCCGGCAAAAGACAAGGGTGTTTACCAGCCGGATAAGGAGTGCAGGGATTTTTTCATCCCATGCACAGATTACTGATTCAAATGTTACGTTCATATTCGATTGGTTTATTCATCAGATTGTTGTTTTTAAAATCTCTCTCCAGTATATCGGCTCCACCTCGCTGAGCAGGAAGTCGATAAAATCCCTTCTTGCCTCCTTGCACAGCTCCCGGTAGAGTTTTTCAAACGTGGTGATATTGTCATTCAGGTAGGTTTCCACCATGTACTCGAAAATGTTGCTTACCTTGTAATACCTGCACTGTTGTGCGACTGTCTTGCCATACCGTTTCATAAGAATTCATTTATAAAGGTTTATAACTGTTCTGTTCATCATCCGTGCGTTTCCTACGGTGTAATAAGTGCCGCCATAGGGTTGCTTGTCCCAATAGGCTAATACGATTTCGGAATTGTCAATCAGGTAGTCGTTCCTTCGGTGGAAGCAGTCTTTGCAGTAGTCTTCCCGGAGAATGACCGTCTCATCGGCTGTTTTCATTATCCGGTCGTACAAGGACTTGTTTTCCTGCCGGTATCTGTTGGCTTGCCGACGGAAAGGCACGACGGCAATCAGGCGGATGTCCGTGTATTCCGTTTTAAGGCTGGCTACCGCTTGGGCTGCAAGCAAATCGAAGCCTTCCGCCATTCCGCTTAGAAAGTTGCGATAGCCCAGACTGTACAATCTTCTCACTTGTGAAACAATGTCCATATAAAAATATAGCATACTGGATTGACGGATGCGCTCCGGGCGGTGTCCGGTGAACGCTACTGATTTTGTAATGTCTATCATCATAATCGTATAAGTTAAAGTGTTAATAGCCAAATGACAATCCCGATTACGGCAGCAAAGGAAATGATGGAAACCAGACAGCCCCATACGAAGCGGATTACACCTGTTGCCAGCTTTATTATGAGCCATAAACCGACAAACCACGCTAAAAGACTGCCACCGTACAGACTCCAGCAGAAAACCGGAAGGACGAGCCTGACAGACCAGCCAAACCATTTATGCAGCGGCAGATTGTTTCTGACCTTATTTCCGTTATGTATTTCTCTTGCTGTTTTCATAATCACGACATTTTTTTTATGCATCAGCGAGTTGATCCGACTTATTTCATGTGCGTCAAAAGGTAGGGCTTTAGGGAAAACAAGGTTTTTGGGAAAAATACCTCGTGGCATCCATGACACAGGGAAGATTTTTATCAAAACCGGTACGGCTCGACCTTGTTTTCCCGTACAAAGCCCGAAGTACCTTTGCACTTGAATAAGTTGGTTCAATTCGTTTCGTTGCTTCAATGGTGGAGTGATGGCTGCTGAAAACAGCGGGAGAAATACCCCGAAGGAAAGTCGGACAAAAACGTTGCCCGACTCGTTGATCCCCATGATTTACAAATCCCTTGTACCGGGATGCGGTTTAATACGAAAAAATTCCTACCTTTGTGTTGGCAGTGCAAATAGCACTGTGTAATGTAGTTCGTTTACCTACACTCAGAAATCGCCAGTTTCAAAAATACAGGGGTAAATGAACCGGGTAGGTTATACCTTGACGTAACCTGCCGGTTCACTCTGTGTTAAGCGTTTGGCGATGCTTTGAGTGTAGTGGGCGGCAGCGTTACGTCAATTTACTATAAAACTCAACGACTATGGAGTTACACCCAACCTCCCTGAAAGGAATCGTCCGTTCTTCAGAAGATGAACTTTTCTATTTGCTGCCCATTCAGGACTTATCCTCACTGCAAGAATTGAAAGGACACCTGACCTGTGCCATTGACGTATTGAGCCGGCAGGACAAGTGCGGTGCGGAACAACGGATAGACGCTATCCGTACCTTGAACGGTTTCGTGGCCGCACTGAGCGTACACGACAATGACCATTACGATGCGTTGGATATTGCCTTTGGAAATACGGAAAACTAATCCGGGCGGGTAAATTATGCGAAAATCCCTTTCCTACTTCAAGAGCCGGAAAAAGAAGGGTGCTTGGCGGCTGATGTGCGACCGCCGGTCACGCTTGCCGTCAAGTCATGCTTCTGCGGCTCTGCATAGACAGAAGGTATGTTCCGGTTCTGAAAGAACGGGGATATTCTTTCTGCCGGAAAAACAGGGGATTTTCTCTGCTATGGGGATCGGGTGTCACCAAGTATGTTTTCCGTCACATCTCTACAAATTTGGCAATATCCGTATGTTTTAATTCGGTTTTTCGTACCTTTGAAAAAATTGCAACCATTAGATTATACATATATGTGTAGGCACAGATTTGTCTTAGGCATGGATGTTCAGAAAAAATATTGAAAAGCGATGGATATTGTAGGATTGGAATGTTTAGGCAAATATATTATTTGGCTATGGAGCAAATATGTAAAACGAAAACATATACCTTATATGGAGCTTGAGTTTCATTATCCTGACTATCTCTTTATAGCACTGGGAAGTATTGTAGTTGTCATTTTTTTAGTCATAGCAATTGTTTATTTTTCAATTAAGTAAAACAGAATGGCTAATATCATAACATTAGAACGGATAGGGAAATTCATCGTCTGGTTTTGGAATAAGTATATAAAGAAAACATATATACCTTACATCGACCTTGAATTTCATTACTCAAATGTTCTCTTTATAGCAATCGGGAGCATTGTGGCTATTGTGGTACTCGGAATAGCGGTCGCTTATGTTACTATAAAGAGATAAGGAAGATAAGTTTGCTTTTTTAGCAACGAATCATTATGATGGATTTCCATCCGGGTTTTCCTCTGCACGAAGTTTCCGGCGTTCGTCTTTAGCCTGTTTCTTCGCTTTGGCTTTCAGTTCCTCGTCTTTAAGGATTTGCTTTAGCGGTCTTACCGTATTATCGGGGCGTTTTTTTCTGAAACGCTTGAAGTAGATTTCTTCGATAAATTCAGGCAGGGGTGATTTCCATGCCTCCTGCTTGTGGTTGTCTATCTTGCCGAGCTTGTCGGGGTTGAGTCCGAGTTCACGTGCCATCTGCACGTGGGTGTCCGATAGCCGGTGTTTCCTTTGGGCGGCTATCCACTTTTCTATCTGGGATTTCTTTATTGCCATATTTATTTGTTTTCTGTTTTGACGGTTTTACCTAAGAACAGCCCGGTGACGGACTTTGCGCCGAGCCGTATCAGCTCACGTTTCATCTGGGTGAAGTTCTCGCCGGTGGACACGATGTCGTCCACGAGAAATACATCCCGGTCTTTGAAATAGACCGGGTGGAATATGAGGTTGGAGAGCTTGTCCTGCCCGTGCGTACCTTTCATCTGCTCACGGTCTTCGCTTATCCATGTGGCACGGAAACCGTCGGCGATTTTCAGGCGGCGGGCAAGCAGGCTGCAAAACCGGGCGAAACGTGCGGCATGACGCTCACGGGTTGCCGCCGGTATGGGGATGAGCACGGCATTGGCGGCTTTTTCCCGGAAAAAGGGCATACGGGATATGCAGAGGGAGAATATCTTGGCGACAAGGGCGGCTTGCTGACCGTCCTTGAAACGGAACACCAAGTTGCTGGTCTTGCGGTCTGCGACCGGCATGTCCTTGCAGCGTGTAGGATAATAGTCGTGAATGTAGAAACACAAGGCTCCGTCAATGCGCAGCTTGCCTTTGAAGTGGGTGTTGTAGGGGAAGAACCGGCGCACGAAATCGCTCTCGAAAGTGAAACGGAGTATGTCACGCCACAGGGAGAGCGTGGCTTCGTCCGGCACACGGTAGAGTTCACCCTCAATACTCTCTTTGTCCGCCAGACCGATGCCGATGGTCAGACGGTCGTTGAAAGCGTCTTTCGACACGATGTACCAATCGAAAGAGTGGCAGATGTTCACGATGTCGCAGTCTTTCGCACAGAGGAAATAAAAGGTGTTGTCTGGCTTCTGTACGATAAGGAACTCTCCGGGCATATCGGAGAGCCGGAAATAGTTGCCGACATGGGCTTCTTCCACTTCGCTGAAAGGTACGGATATGGCGAGGTTTTCTATCATCGGGCTGTCATTTGCCGTAAAGATAGGGATTTTAGGGCGAAAAAAAGCCTTGTCCGTCGTTTTTCGGACAAGGCTCTGCCGGTTAGTTATAGGAAATGGTCGTTTGGTTGCTGCCGGGATTGAATACGACAAACACTTCGGGCTGTTTGTCCTTCAGCCGCTTGTACTCGCACAGGGAGTTGAGCACCCATTCACGGAACAGTTTCGTGCAGTAGGTATTGATGCGGAAGCTGAGGAATATGATAGCCTCCAGATTGTAATAGGTGACGAGGTATTTGTCCTGTTTCTCGGTTACGGTGGCATCGCCGTCATAGAGCAACCGGGACTTGAATATGGCACGCATGTTGGCATCTATCGTCTGCACGAACACTCCGAACAGGTGGGCAAGCTCGTGCTTGGTCATCCACACGTTGCCGTTCTCTATCTTTACACTGACCGTCGGCTGCGCATTGGCATCTTCCAGACCGGTAATCGTTATATTTCCTCTGTGTAACATAATGCTTTGGTTTTAAATTGGTGATACAATATATTGATTTATTTGTTGGCAGCGATGTATTTCGCTGCTATTTTTTCCAATGATAAACAATTTTCAGAAATCTTACCCATTTCCCGTTTGATAATACTATCTGTCACGTAGGCGTGACGGTTACGAAGATCAAAACGTCCCAACATCTTACAAACCGCACCTGAAGAAAGACCGTTGCCGGCAGCTATCGTTTCTTTAAATGTATGTATTGCCAGATACATGGTCATGTTCTTTCTTATATCGCACATTTCTCCTATTTCTTTCAGATAGACATTCAGCCTCTGGTTGCTGGGAACCGGTAATATATGCTCTGTTCCCTTGAAACGTAGCTTGTATTTTTCAAGTATCATTTGCGGTATGGCAAGCAGAGGGATATGTATGGGAGCTTCCGTCAAGGCTCTTTTCATTACAACCCATTGGAGTCCGTATTTCGTGCGCAGGTGTTGCTTGCGGATTTCCTTCAGGTTCTGGTAATGCAATCCTGTGAAGCAGGAAAAGATGAAAAGGTCACGTACCTGCTCCAGACGTGGGGTTGCAAAGGTGGCTTTCATCAGTCTGACCAGTTCTTTCTCCGTCAGACGGACAACCGGCAGCTTGTCTTTTACATGTCGTTTTACTGTTCTCATTTCTGTCCGTTTTGAAATTATAAAGTAGCCATTGATACATTCAGTTTTCCGGCAAGTGCGTCCATTTCACTTCCGCTTTTTTGGTTTATCACCTTCGCATAGATTTGGGTGGTACGGATGTTGGTATGTCCCAGCATTTTAGACACGGATTCTATTGACACGCCGTTGGTCAGTGTGACTGTGGTCGCAAACGTATGGCGTGCGAGGTGGTAGGTCAGATTCTTTTTTATCCCACAAATGTCGGCAAGTTCTTTTAGATAGGCATTCATCTTTTGGTTACTCGGCATGGGTAAAGCCCGGTGTTCCGGTTGTTTGCCTTTGTATTTTTGTAATATGCGCAATGGTATATCCAGCAGACGCACATTAATCGGAACGCCAGTCTTGTGACGTTTGGATATGATCCAATAATTCCCGTCAAGGTACTTCTGGATATTCTCATCCTTCAGCATATACACATCAATATATGCCAGACCGGTGAAGCAGGAAAAAACGAAGACATCCCTTACTCTCTGCAAACGGTCTATGTCAATGTCCTTGTTCATTATCGTTTGCAGCTCGTCCATTGTCAGGAAACCTTTATCTACTTGAACAAAAGTAATCGGCTGGGTGAAAGGGTTGGACTGGATCATGCCGGCATTTCTCGCTCTCGTTATGGCTTTCTTGAACAACTGCATCATCTTGGAAGTGGCGTTATGACCTACTTTCTTGTCCACACGCAAGAAGTTACGGAAACCGGTTATAAATTCCTCGTCCACTTCATTCAAAGGTATATCCTTGTATCTTTCTTTTTTAAACCTGAATGAAATAAATTCTTCCAGTCGCCTATAAGTCAAATCATATTTTTTATAGGTATTAGAAGATAATGATGTGCCCACTTCTTTCCGCTTTTCCTCGTTCATCTTCTTGAAGATGCTCAACACTGTATTGGTTTTCGTTTCGATGCCCAGATAGATATTCTTCAGTTTCAATGGGGACGGATAGCGTTTGTTCTCTATCTCTTTCTCATAAATTCGTGTGATGTCGGTCTTGATTTTTTCTATTTGGGTACGCAAATGTACCGCCGTTGCGCTGCGACCTACTACGCCACCGTCTTTCCACATCTTTTTATCTACCATAAGTTGGGAATTAAACTGTACCTGCTCGCTGTCCACCGTGATGCGAACCATGATAGGGTATTGCTTGTCTTTCCCCTGCTCTCTTTTTCTTGCATAACAAAGTACGCTGAATGTGTTCCGTTTCATACGCTGTCTGTTTTTTAATTGCAAAATTATTGCTTGTCAAATACTTAAAATAATTTTCAAACAGACACTTGGCGGCTTTATAGCTGACACTTGAAAGAAGTTGTCCTACTTTTCCAAAAGGTAACCTGTAACCATTCCTGACATTATCTTTTCCTGCTCAGGATTTTAGGTAATCCGGTGTCGGTAAAATTGAATGTAAACTACGACAAACCAATGACATACCTACGAACTCGTAACCATTTTCAGCGTTTTTTTTCTTGGTTACGATTTGGGTATTTTGTTTGTCCGATTTTCGTCTTTTAGGGGGATATTTATCTGTCTTGGTAGAATAAGAAAATATCCCCAAAGTCGCTGACTTTGAGGATATTTTCTTCGACTTGCTTATATTAGTCGTTTTTTGTAAGCGGTGCGTACGGGACTCGAACCCGTGACCCCATGCGTGACAGGCATGTATTCTAACCAACTGAACTAACGCACCAATAATTTTAATAAATCGAAAAAAGACTTTTGCGGTGCGTACGGGACTCGAACCCGTGACCCCATGCGTGACAGGCATGTATTCTAACCAACTGAACTAACGCACCAATAATTCAAATAATCTTTCTTCCGATACTTTCTCTCTCGATTGCGGGTGCAAAGGTACGCATTATTTTTAAATCTGCAAGCATTTTGGCAAAAACCATTAAAAAAATATTCTCCGACTCCCTTTACCTTCCCATCCTAAAAATTACGATATTGTTATTATTTTAATCTTTTCAACAAACTTCTTGTTATAAAATTTAGCTCATTAGCAATAATTCGCTATTTTTGTGCACTCAATAGATTAAAATCGAAAATTAGGGAAAAAGATGAATACAACTGCAAAATTATTGTTGCACTGCCCAGACCAACCAGGCATTTTGGCAGAAGTCACAAACTTTATTACAATTAACAGAGGTAATATTGTCTACTTAGACCAATATGTGGACCATGTAGAAAATATATTTTTCATGCGTATAGAATGGGAAATAAAGGATTTCTTTATTCCTAAAGATAAAATAGAAGATTATTTTGAAACATTGTATGCCCAAAAATATGAAATGAAATTCCGTCTTTATTTCTCGGATGTAAAACCCAAAATGGCCATATTTGTTTCCAAACTGTCCCATTGCCTGTTCGATATGCTGGCACGCTACACTGCCGGAGAATGGAATGTGGAAATTCCGCTGATTATAAGTAACCATCCCGATCTGCAGCATGTAGCAGAACGCTTCGGTATACCATTCTATCTCTTCCCTATTACCAAAGAGAACAAAATGGAACAGGAAAAAGCAGAAATGGAGCTGTTGGAACAACATAACATCAATTTCATTGTACTGGCACGCTATATGCAAGTGATTTCCGAACAAATGATTGAAGCATACCCCAACCGTATCATCAACATACACCACTCTTTCCTCCCTGCGTTCGTTGGTGCAAAACCTTATCATGCAGCGTTTGAACGAGGAGTAAAAATCATTGGTGCGACCAGCCATTATGTTACCTCCGAACTAGATGCCGGTCCTATCATTGAGCAAGATGTAGTACGCATCACACACAAGGACACTGTGCAGGATTTAGTAAGTAAAGGTAAAGACTTGGAAAAAATAGTCCTTTCTCGTGCTGTTCAGAAACATATTGAACGAAAAGTATTGGCTTATAAAAATAAAACAGTTATCTTTAGCTGATGAAAATTGCTGTCGTAAAATATAATGCAGGAAACATCTACTCCGTAGACTATGCATTGAAGCGCCTTGGAGTAGAAGCAACCATCACTTCCGATAAGGAACTATTGATGAGTGCCGACAAAGTTATCTTCCCCGGTGTGGGCGAAGCCGAAACAACCATGAGCCATCTCCGGAAAAACCGGCTGGATGAAGTTATCAAAAACTTAAAACAACCTGTACTAGGTATCTGCCTGGGAATGCAGCTGATGTGCCGGCACTCCGAAGAAGGAAATGCCGATTGCTTGGGCATCTTTGATACTGATGTAAAGTTGTTCAGCCCCACCCGGCATGAAGACAAAGTACCCCATATGGGATGGAACACCCTGACCCATGTACGCAGCGACCTGTTCAAAGGATTCACCAAAGAAGAATTTGTGTACTTCGTACATAGCTTCTATGTGCCCCTGAACGAGTTTACGGCAGCACAAACAGATTATATCCTCCCCTACAGTTCGGCCTTGCACAAAGATAATTTTTATGCAACACAGTTTCATCCCGAAAAGAGTGGAGCCGTGGGCGAACGAATCCTGAGGAACTTTTTAGAATTGTGAACCATTACATTATATATAATAATGTATAAGAAGAAATAGATATGATAGAGTTAATTCCTGCCATCGACATTATTGATGGCAAATGCGTCCGTCTTTCTCAAGGAGATTATAGCACACAGAAAGTATATAACGAAAACCCGGTTGAGGTTGCCAAAGAATTTGAAGCTCATGGGATTCATCGTCTGCACATTGTCGATTTGGATGGAGCAGCCTCACGCCATGTTGTGAATTACCGTGTACTGGACCAAATCGCCAGCCGTACTTCTCTGGTCATTGATTTTGGAGGAGGGATAAAGACAGACGAGGATCTAGTCATCGCTTTCGATAATGGCGCACAAATGGTAACTCTGGGCAGCGTAGCCGTGAAAAATCCCAGACTTTTCAAAAAATGGCTGGAACAATACGGAAACGAGAAAATCATTCTGGGAGCTGATGTAAAGAAGAATAAAATTTCTGTCAATGGCTGGAAAGAGGAAAGTCAGCAGCAGTTGATCCCTTTTTTGAAAGATTATACTAAAGAAGGAGTTTTCAAGGTGTTGTGTACCGACATCAGCCGTGACGGAATGTTGCAAGGGCCTTCCGTGGAACTATACCAGCAAATCCTGAAGGAGTTCCCGGATATGCATCTGATAGCCAGCGGAGGAGTAAGCTGTATACAGGATATTATCGACCTGGAAATAGCCAAAGTCCCGGCTGTTGTTTTCGGCAAGGCGTTATACGAGGGAAAAATTACATTGAAAGACTTAAACCGTTTCATGTAAGAACAAATTATGTTAGCAAAAAGAATCATACCTTGCCTGGACATCAAAGACGGGCAGACCGTAAAAGGAACCAATTTCGTAAACTTACGTCAAGCAGGTGATCCGGTAGAACTGGGGCATACCTACAGTGAACAGGGAGCTGACGAGCTGGTCTTTCTTGACATCACTGCCAGCCATGAAGGACGCAAAACCTTTACCGATTTGGTAAAACGGGTGGCGGCTAATATCAATATCCCCTTTACTGTAGGAGGAGGTATAAACGAACTGAACGATGTAGACCGGCTATTGAACGCGGGAGCTGACAAAGTTTCTATCAATTCATCAGCCATCCGTAATCCGGATTTGGTAGACAAGATTGCCAAACATTTCGGTTCACAAGTTTGTGTGGTAGCCATTGACGCCAAGCAGACCGAAACTGGCTGGAAATGCTATCTGAACGGTGGCCGGATTGAAACCGACAAGTACCTGTTTGACTGGGCTAAAGAAGTGAACAACCGCGGGGCAGGAGAAATTCTCTTCACGAGCATGAACCATGACGGAGTGAAAAACGGATATGCCAACGAAGCCCTCTCCACCCTGGCCGATTTACTGACAATTCCCGTCATCGCATCTGGAGGCGCCGGATGCATGGAACATTTCCGCGATACATTTGCAAAAGGGAAAGCAGATGCAGCATTAGCAGCCAGCGTTTTTCATTTCGGAGAGATTAAAATTCCCGAATTAAAACAGTATCTTTGCGAGCAAGGAATTAATGTGAGGTTATAACTCTGTTTTTAATTGCATCTAAATCTGTTTCCATTACCATCCCAGACAGGGTGAAAGACTGGCAAACGACCTTCAGGTCCTCATTCCACTCTGAATGACGATGCTGATGAAATTTTAAACAAGTTCTATACAACACCGATAATATAACAATAAAAATATAGAAAAATGGATTTGAATTTTGAAAAAATGAACGGGTTGATCCCCGCCATCATACAAGACAACAGCACCAACAAAGTACTGATGTTAGGGTTTATGAATGAAGAAGCATACCGAAAAACAATGGAAACTGGTAAAGTAACTTTCTTCAGCCGTACCAAGAACCGCCTGTGGACAAAAGGTGAAGAAAGCGGGAATTTCCTGAATGTTGTTTCTATAAAAGAAGACTGTGACAAGGATACCCTGCTGATCAAAGTAAATCCGGCAGGTCCTGTATGTCACACCGGAACAGATACTTGCTGGGGAGAAGAAAACAAAGAAGACATCATGTTCCTAAAGGAATTACAAGATTTCATTGACAAACGTCATGAGGAAATGCCCGCAGGCTCTTACACCACCAGCCTGTTCGAATCCGGTATCAACAAAATGGCACAGAAAGTAGGTGAAGAAGCCGTGGAAACGGTTATCGAAGCTTGTAACGGAACCGACGAACGCCTTATCTACGAAGGAGCCGATCTGATATACCACATGATTGTACTGCTCACCTCAAAAGGCTATCGCATCGAGGACCTTGCCCGTGAATTGAAAGAACGTCATAGCGCTACGTGGAAAAAACACTAAAATGATGGACGAAGCTCTCATTCGATATAAAAACGTATATATCAACCAACAAGAATTAGGCGTATTGGAAGATGTAAACCTGGAACTGAACAAGGGTGAATTTGTTTACCTCATTGGGAAAGTCGGTTCCGGAAAGACCTCATTACTGAAAACAATTTACGGTGAGCTGGATATACAGTCAGGAGAAGCCGAGGTGCTAGGCTACAACATGACTAACATCAAGCGGAAGCATATTCCCGAACTGCGCCGCCGTTTAGGCATTGTCTTTCAAGATTTTCAGTTACTGACAGACCGCACCGTACACGCTAACCTCAGTTTTGTATTGCGCGCCACCGGATGGACAAACAAAGCAACCATCAAAGCACGCATTGAAGAAGTACTGGACCAAGTGGGAATGACCGGTAAAGGATACAAAATGCCCAACGAACTATCGGGTGGCGAACAACAACGCATTGTTATCGCCCGTGCCATCCTAAACCGGCCGGACATTATTCTGGCCGATGAGCCGACGGGTAACCTGGACACGGAAACAGGGCGCAAAATTGTAGAACTTCTGAAATCCATTTGTGCTACAGGCTCCGCCATCATGATGACCACCCATAATCTGCATCTCTTGTCGGAATATCCGGGAGTTGTCTACCGTTTTGAGAATCATCATATCAAAGAAGTGACTCACGAATACAGCCGGATGGAAAGAAGTCAAAATGAGACCGAAAAAGGAGAAAAAACGACAGTTGCACCCCAAGAAACGGCAGAATAAGTAGATGAATGATAAATATCATCGCTAAAATGCTGATTTTTGCAGTCTTATTTGTATATTTGCACGCTAATTATCAATATAGGAACAATTAAAATACGAAACGAAAAATGAAAGTTTTAAAGTTTGGAGGTACTTCGGTAGGTTCTGCACAAAGAATGAAAGAAGTAGCCAAATTAATTACCGACGGTGAACAGAAGATTGTTGTACTTTCAGCCATGTCTGGAACAACAAACACGTTGGTTGAAATTTCGGATTATCTGTATAAGAAAAATCCCGAAGGTGCGAATGAAATCATTAACAGACTGGAGGCTAAATATAAACAGCATGTTAATGAACTTTATTCTACTGACGAGTATAAGCAGAAAACACAGGAATTTATAAAAGCACAGTTCGATTATATTCGTTCGTATACAAAAGATATTTTCACACTGTTCGAAGAAAAAGTAATCCTGGCACAAGGCGAGTTGATCTCTACCAACATGGTTACCAACTATTTGCAGGAACAAGGGGTCAACGCCATCTTACTTCCGGCATTGGAATTCATGCGCACGGACAAGAACTCGGAGCCCGACCCTGTATATATCAAAGAAAAACTGACCGCACAGCTAGAAATACATCCGGACGCTGAAATTTATATCACACAAGGTTTTATCTGCCGTAACGCCTACGGCGAGATAGATAATCTGCAACGTGGCGGAAGCGACTATACCGCATCACTGATCGGTGCCGCTGTAAATGCCTCTGAAATCCAGATATGGACAGATATTGACGGTATGCACGATAATGATCCGCGCATCGTAGACAAGACTTCTCCCGTACGTCACCTGCACTTCGAAGAAGCTGCCGAATTGGCCTACTTTGGTGCGAAGATTCTGCACCCTACTTGCGTACAGCCTGCCAAATATGCCAATATTCCCGTCCGTCTGCTTAATACAATGGAACCTACAGCCCCGGGAACTTTGATTTCCAATGATACGGAAAAAGGCAAAATCAAGGCAGTTGCAGCCAAAGACAATATCACTGCCATCAAGATCAAATCAAGCCGTATGTTACTGGCCCACGGCTTCTTGCGCAAAGTATTCGAAATCTTCGAAAGCTATCAGACCTCTATCGACATGATCTGCACTTCAGAGGTTGGCGTTTCCGTATCCATTGATAACACCAAACATCTGAATGAAATTCTGGACGACTTGAAGAAATATGGTACAGTAACCGTAGATCAGGACATGTGTATCATCTGTGTAGTCGGTGACCTGGAATGGGAAAATGTAGGCTTTGAAGCCAAAGCGTTGGACGCCATGCGCGACATACCGGTACGTATGATTTCATTCGGCGGTAGCAACTACAATATTTCTTTCCTGATTCGTGAAGAAGACAAGAAGAAAGCATTGCAGTCATTAAGCGATCATTTATTCAACAATAAATAATTTCTACTGTAGGGGCGGATTCAATCCGCCCGAATACATCTCACTTTATAAAGTTGGTGTTTTCGGGCGAATTTAATTCGCCCTTGCTCATAAAAACAAAATACAATATGAAAGGAACATTCCCCGTAAACAAGTTCAGAGAGTTGGAAACTCCCTTTTACTATTACGATGTCAATGTGCTGCGAGAAACCTTGTCATGCATCAATAAAGAAGCAGGCAAATACAATAATTTCTGCGTGCATTACGCCGTGAAGGCCAATGCTAACCACAAAGTCCTGACAATTATCCGCGAAAGCGGTCTGGGAGCCGACTGTGTAAGTGGCGGAGAAATCCGCGCAGCCATTAAGGCCGGATTCCCGACAAACAAAATAGTCTATGCAGGTGTAGGTAAGACAGACTGGGAAATTAATCTGGGTCTGGATTATGATATTTTCTGCTTCAATGTAGAGTCCGTACCCGAACTGGAAATCATTAATGAACTAGCTTCCGCCAAAGGCAAAACAGCCCGTGTAGCTTTCCGTATCAATCCGAATGTAGGTGCGCATACCCATGCAAATATCACCACCGGACTAGCAGAGAACAAATTCGGTATCAGCATGGAAGATATGGACAAAGTGATCGATATGGCCGGAACATTGCCTCATGTAAAATTTGTAGGCTTACATTTCCACATCGGTTCTCAGATTTTGGATATGGGTGATTTTGTAGCCTTGTGCAACCGTGTAAACGAACTACAGGAAAAACTCTATGCCCGCCAAATCATAGTAGAACATATCAATGTAGGCGGCGGTTTAGGAATTGATTATGCACACCCCAACCGTCAAGCCATCCCCAACTTCACGGAATACTTTGCCACTTATCACAAGCATCTGAAACTGCGCCCCCAGCAAACTTTACATTTTGAACTGGGACGTGCCGTAGTAGGACAGTGCGGCAGCCTTATCAGCAAAGTGATTTATGTAAAGCAAGGAGCCAACAAACAGTTCGCCATATTAGATGCCGGCATGACTGACTTGATTCGTCCTGCCCTTTATCAGGCATACCACAAAATAGAAAATATCACTTCGGAAGAACCTATGGAAACTTACGATGTGGTAGGCCCCATCTGCGAATCATCCGATGTATTCGGCAAAGCTATTGATTTGAACAAAGCACACCGTGGTGACCTTTTCGCTCTCCGTTCAGCAGGAGCATATGGTGAAATTATGGCATCGGCTTACAATTGTCGTGCATTGCCCAAAGGATATACTTCAGAAGAGTTAGTATAAACCAACTCCAACTGCCTGAATAAATAAGAAACAGCGCCGCTTTGATACAAAGCGGCGCTGTTTCTTATTTATCTTCCGGAATGAAATCTTCTTTTATAAATTCATCATACACACGCCGCGGATGATCCGCTTTTGAGAATCCATTATTACCAAAATTCTGTTCACGAAATTTCTTTAGCTTTAAATTATCTTCCGCATACTCACGCAAAGTTTTCTGCTTACCTCCTAATATAGAACTATCCAGCACCTCACATTCCAACAGATTTTCCTTCGGAGTAATTATTGGAAGGAGCTTCTGTTCCAAAAAACCACGATAGGCCCCCACATACTCACACCAACACTCCCCTTTCACCTCATAAATACGATAAGTGTACTTAGACAAAGCTGTTTTAATAAAAATTTCATTCCCCATCACCTCGGCCACGGCTTCTAAGTTATAAGCCAAGTCTTTAATCTTGATAATCTTCTTTCCCGACTCATCTTCCTTGATTTCCGTAGCCCAAAAATCGGAATGCATAAGCTGATCAAGTATATTGATCAAACTTTCTTTAATCTCAAATTGTATTCTCATAATAATTGCCCGTTGGTCAGGACTTGTTACAGGTTTCAGTTAACTTCTTTAAATATAGCAATTATACTTGAAAAATATTCACGAAAACACACTTTTAACATTAAATTATAATTAAATCTGAGCTTTTGAATAAATAAAGAATATTCATTCTGCTACAATTCAATTATTTGCTGTATTTTTGCACGTTTTTAATACAGATCACACATGGAACTATTCACCATAGATACAATCTTACCAATAGCTTCGGGAGCCTTGTTTATCACGCAGGCTGTTTACTATCTAGGGCTATATAACAAACTATACACTCACAGCAGAGAAACAGCATATGCCACTGATATAAATACTCAAAATCCTCCACTGTCTGTCATTATTGTGGCAAAAGACGCCACCCACGAATTACAAGAAAACCTCCCATTTATTTTAGAGCAAAACTATCCGGAATTCGAAGTGATTGTGATTTACGACCGCCCGGCGGATGATTGTGACAATACGTTGAAATTACTGGAAGACAAATACCCCAATCTCTATCATACCTTTATCCCCGACAGTGCACGCTATATCAGCCACAAAAAACTGGGAATAACAATGGGAATTAAAGCCAGCCGTCATGAATGGCTGGTATTTACCGAACCCGATTGCCGTCCGCAAAGCAATCAATGGCTGAAACAGATGGCACGTAATTTCACACCTGCCACCGAAATCGTTTTAGGCTACAGCAACTACGAAAAAGTACCGGGATGGTTTAATAAGAAAATCACTTTCGACACATTGCTGAATTCTATGCGTTATTTGGGTATGGCTGTTTCCGGACATCCCTACATGGGTACAGGAAGGAATATGGCTTATCGGAAAACGCTGTACTACAAGCAGAAGGGATTTGTCTCCCACCTGAATCTGCAACGTGGAGAAGATGATTTGTTTATCAATGAAACAGCCCGTGCACACAATACACGAGTTGAAGCCAGCCCTGAAAGTCTGATGCGAATCGCCATGCCTAAATATAAAAGAATATGGTGTGAAGAGAAAATAAGCTATGCGGCTACCAGCCGGTTATTTCATGGAACCGCCCGTTATCTCATGGGATTTGAAACTTGCAGCAGATTCTTGTTCTATACAGCCATCATCGCCACTATAACCATCAGTATTCTTCTCCACCAATGGACTATTGCAGCCATTGCCGTTTTGCTATGGTTAGCACGCTTCACGATGCAACTAATTGTTTTCAGAAAAACCGCCAAAGTTTTTGGCGAACGGAAGTTCTGTGCACTACTCCCCTTATTCGATTTTCTGCAACCTGCATGGAATGGGGTATTCAAATTACAACGTAAATTCAGACGGAAAAATGAGTTTATGAGAAAATAAAAAGAGAATGAAACCAACTATACATTTCTTAATTTAATAATACGAATTATGATCAGATTAAATGTTTTTATCCAAGTAAACGAGAGTAACCGCAATGCTGTCTTAGAAACAGCAAAGGAATTGGTAGCACAATCTTTAAACGACAACGGTTGTATCGCTTATGATGTTTTTGAGAGCGCGACACGTAAAGATGTACTTATGATTTGCGAAACATGGAAAGATGCTGAGTCACTGGATGCACACGAAAAGGCTGCACATTTTATAACCTTGGTTCCTAAATTGCAAGAATTGGGCAAGATGAAATTAGAAAAATTTGAATTCTAATCCGGTTGTCCATCTTGATCCGACAAAAACAAATCAGGGTTTGTATAAACAAGCCCTGATTTATTTTTATCCGCCAAGAAAGGTTATGCAAGAAACACTTTTTCACCAATGTAATCACTGCCTGAAAAAATAGAAGAGTATCACATTATCCAGCATAACAAATTGAAACCTTTTATCGCTTTATATTCTCTAACACACCCCGAACAGCCCCTTTTCATTGTTTTCACCCACCCATGCACATGCAATATTATTCGGTCAAACTATAAATGTAACAATTTAAAATCTTCTTTTTACAACGAAATATCACCAATATTGTTTGTTTTATATCATATTTCGCTTCAATAAGATTTAATATGTATATTATTTGCATATTAAAGACAATTACTCTACTTTTGCACCCGTTTTAAAAACAATAAAAAGTTTCAAATTGAAAGCATAAGTATGAAAATAATCTGGTCCATCCGTTCTTTCAACTTTACCAATATACCGTAAATGCGTTTGTCTAAAAGCGTGTTATAAGTAGTATTGTAAAATCAGAAAAACAGTTGAATCTCATGTTTACTTTCATTTCTATAATGGCTGTCGGAGTCCTTATAGGCTATCCCTTACGCCATAAATCCCAAATACGCAAGATCACTCCTCTCATCCATATCGTGGTCTGTCTGCTACTTTTCTTACTAGGTCTCTCTATTGGTCTTAACAGACTGATTATTGACAATCTTGGTTACTTCTGCGGCCAGGCAGCCGTCATCTCCTCATTAAGCATATTGGGCAGCATGATGGCCTCCCTTGCAGTATACCGCATCTTTTTCAGAGGAAAGGGGACAAACGGTGAAAAGTAGTCTTGTAACTCTAGCCTTTTTCTTGTTTGGCTGCGTAGCCGGAGTCAGCTATGCGGTGGACTTCGACGTACACCAAACCTCTGTATATGTACTATATGTACTGATGCTGTTACT
>SKEC01000060.1_pt1 | contig 126264 bp, 111 predicted proteins | sample 4826641 | NCBI WGS metagenome assembly SKEC01 (sample SAMN11008819, study PRJNA524170) | human gut metagenome | biome: Human fecal sample; material: Feces; isolation source: fecal sample from pouch patient p18, p21 | host: Homo sapiens | place: Israel: Tel-Aviv | collected 2015-12-22
CGCCGAAACGTCACCACACCCCGCGCCCGCCGTCCGGCGGGCGCACCTTTGACACTTTGAAAGGACACGCATATGGCAGCCAAGCAGCCGCAGGACCACAAGACCCCGAAAAACCAGCCCAGGACCGTCGAGGTCATGGGCGTCACCGTCACCGTCGGCCCCGCGATCTTCGACGACCTCGACATGGTCGAATACCTCTACGACCTCCAGACCGCCCAGTCCGGCGACGGTGCCGGCGCGTTCGCCATCGTCCCCTTCCTCAAGAAGCTGTGCGGCGACCAGTACACGGCGATGAAGGACGCATTGCGCGACCCCGACACCGGGCGCGTGAGCATCGACAAGGTCAGCGACTTCATCGCCCAGCTCCTCGAACAGGTCGCCCCAAACTCCTGACGCTCATAGGAATGCTCGCCACGGCGCCCGACGCGCTCGAAGCGGACTTCCAGCGTTTCTATGGGCTTAACCCCGACCTCATCTGGACGGGCGAACTGCCCGCCGACCGGGCGGCCGCACTGGCCGCCAACCTGCCCCGTCAGGCCATCGTCTGGCAAAAACTCGACCCGCGCCTCGCATGGGACGACCAGACCTACCTCCTCGCCGACATCCGCGACAGCCTCGCGTTCCTCGCCTGGACGAAAACCAAGGAGGCCTCACGCAAGGGCGCGCGCTGGCGCGGACAGCTCCAACGCCCCGGCACCGTCCGGCATGAAGCCACGGGCGGCGAGGCCGTGGCGATGGACGACGAACAACTGGCCGCATACCTGGCCGCACCGCGCACCACCATCAGGGAGGCATAGCATGGCAATCGAGATCGCCACCGCGTTCGTGCAGGTCGTGCCCAGCATGAAGGGCGTCGGCAAGGCCATCGAATCGGCGTTCGGCAGCGCATCGGAAACCGCCGGCAACACCGCCGGCATCAAAGCCGGCAACGGCTTCGCCGGCGGCTTCGGCGCGAAACTCGGCGTCATCACCGGCATCGCGCAAAGCGTCGCGGGCAAGGCCATCGAAGCGTTCATGGGCCTGTCCGGCGAGATCACCAGCGCCTCCGACAGCGCCCAGAAGTTCGCCAGCACCCTGAACTTCGCCGGCGTCAGCGAGAAGCAGATCAAACGACTCACCGCCAGCACGCAGGACTACGCCGACAAGACCGTCTACGACCTCAACGACATCCGCAACACCACCGCCCAGCTCGCCGCCAACGGCGTGCCCAACTACGACCGCCTCGCCGAAGCCGCAGGCAACCTCAACGCCGTCGCCGGCGGCTCGGCCGACACGTTCAAAAGCGTCGCGATGGTATTGACCCAGACCGCCGGCCAGGGAAAACTCACGACCGAGAACTGGAACCAGCTCTCTGACGCGATCCCCGGCGCGAGCGGCAAAATCCAGCAGGCACTCAAGGAGGCCGGAGCCTACACCGGCAACTTCCGCGACGCGATGGCCGACGGGCAGATCACCGCGCAGGAATTCAACGACGCGATCATGTCCCTGGGCTTCACCGACGCCGCCGTGGAAGCGGCCACCAGCGCCAGCACCATCGAGGGAGCCACCGGCAACCTCGAAGCCGCGTTCGTCAAGCTCGGCGCGAGCGTGCTCGACAGCGTCAAACCCGCCATCACCGGCGGCATGAGCTGGATCGCAGACGGAGTCACCAACGCCGTGCCCGTCGTCCAGGCAGGCATCGAAGGGCTCATCGGCTGGTTCCAGCGCCTCTACTCCAAACTGGAGGAAAACGGCGCGATCACCGCGTTCAAATCCGCGTGGGACACCATTCGGGACGCGATCATGGGCGTCGTCAACATGGTCGTCGACTGGGTGAAACTCATGCCGCCCGACGGGGTCGCGACCGCCATAAAACTCATCGCCGACACGTTGAACCTCATCGTCGGCAACGCCGGCAAGCTCGCGCCCGTGCTCATACCGGCCGTCGCCGCGTTCCTCGGCTTCAAAACGGCCACGGCGGGCATCACGGCTGTCGCCGGCGGGCTCGACGGCATCTTCAACGCCGCCGTGAAGGTCAAGAACGCCGCCAACGGCGTCACCGACCTCGTCAACGGCATAGGCGGCATCTCCGGCCGCATCCAGAAGATAGCCGCATCCACCAAGATCGCGCAGAACGCGCAACTCGCATGGAACGCCGTGACGAGCGCCGGCACCGCCATCCAACGGGCCTTCAACGCCGTCCTCAAGGCGAATCCCGTCGGATTCTGGGTCACGATCTTCGCCACGGTGGTCGCCGCGCTCGTCTGGTTCTTCACCCAGACCGAGGTCGGCCGCAAGGCGTGGGCCGCGTTCACCTCATGGCTGTCCGAGACATGGGCCGCGCTCGTGGAGGGCGCTAAGGCGATATGGAACGGGCTTGGCGAATTCCTTGCCAACCTATGGGCGACGATCACCGGCGGCGTGCAATCCGCATGGGACGGCATCGCCGGCTTCTTCACGGGCCTATGGCAGACGATCGGCGGCGGCGTCACCGGCGTATGGACGTCGATCACCACGTTCCTGTCCGGCGTGTGGACCGGCATCAGCACGACCGCCACGACGATCTTCACCAGCGTCCGGGACTTCATCGTCAACGTGTTCACCGTGATCGGCGCGCTCATCGTCGCCCCGTTGCAGGCGATCCAGAACGGCATCGACACCGTGTTCGGCTGGATACTCTCGTTCGTCACCCAGCAGATGAACAGCACGAACACCGTATGGAGCACCGTATGGACGGCGATCTACAACGTCGTCAACACGATCTTCACGCTGATACGCGGCTACATCTCGACCGTCGTGAACGCGATCCGCACCGTCATCGTCGTGTTCCTCGACCTGCTCAAGGGCGACTGGCAGGGCGCATGGGACGCGATCAAATCGTTCTTCACGACCACATGGGACGGCATCAAAGCGTTCCTGTCGAACATCCTCGACGGAATCAAAAGCATCTGGACGAGCGTATGGACGGCCGTAAGCCAGTTCTTCACGGATGTCTGGAACAGGATCGTCGCGTTCTTCACGCCGATCATCAACGGCATCAGGAACACGATCGGCAACGTCCTCAACGCCATCAGCGGCGTATGGACGAGCGTCTGGAACGCGGTCAGGTCCGTCGCATCCGCCATCTGGAACGCCATCAGCGGCGTGGTGTCCACATACATCCAGAATGTGCGCAACACCATCTCGACCGTCCTGAACGCCATCAGCGGCGTATGGACGAGCGTATGGAACCGCGTCGGCTCGTTCCTTGGAAACATCTGGCACGGGATCACATCGGCCGTGTCCAACGGCATCCAATCCGTGTCGAACACCGTCGGCCGCATCCGCGACACCGTGCTCGGCGCGGTCAGCGGGGCCGGCGGATGGCTGTACGACACGGGCCGTCAGATCATCAGCGGCCTCATCAACGGCATCGGCGGCGCGTTCCAGTGGGTCAGGAACACCATCAGCAACCTCGGCAGCAGCCTCGTCGGCTGGGCCAAGGGCGTGCTCGGCATCCACAGCCCGTCACGCATCTTCCGCGACGAGGTCGGCAAATGGATACCCGCCGGCATGGCCCAAGGCATCGACAAGGCCAGCGGCCTCGTCGCCGACAGCATCGACGGACTGACCGACATGATCCCCACCGTCAGCCTGAAGACCGACACCAGCCGGCTCGAAACCCCGCTCGCATACCACGGCACCGTCAACGGCGGACGGATCGCGTACACGATGGACGACCGTTCGGCCGACTCCGCGACCAAACAGGACATCATCGACGCGATCGACATGGCACTATCCGCCGGCATCACGCTCAACCTGTCCGATCGCGGCGGCGAGGTCATGGCCGGCAAGCTCGCCAAGCCAATGAGCTACGAACTCGACAACATGGCCCGACTCGGCCGATAACAGGAAGGGGGGCAGCATCATGCTCTACCAGCGACGCATGCGCCTGCCGCATGTCGAAGACCCCACGCTCAACGGCACGCCGCTGGAGCGCATGATGCTCTCCCTGACCTCCGACGGCGTGACCATCGGCAACGCCGAACCCATGGTGAGCGTGCAGGACATGCCCGGCCGCGACGGCCGGCTCGACCTGACCCTCACCGACCCCTCGGGGGCCGCGTACATGGGCGACCGCGCCATCACGCTCAGCCTGTACGCGATCGGCGGAGAAGACGACATCCTCGCCGCCAAGACGCAGCTCGCGGCCCTGGCCGGCACCATCGTCTCACTCTCATGGCGGGGATTGCCCGGCGAATACCGGGGCCGCATGAGCCTTTCCGCGTGGGAGGACAAGTGGGCCGGCCCCCGGCAGGTCGCCACGCTCGTCACCGTGAGCATCGCCGCCGCCCCTTATCTCATCGGCCGCAGCCGCACCGTCACGCTCAAAACGGGCGCGAACGCGATCCATGTCAAAGGCAACCGGCCATGCTGGCCCGCATGGGCGCTCACCCCAGCCAGCGGAGCCAAGACCATCGCCATACGGGACGCGCACGGCCACAAGCTCACTCTCGCATCCGCCACCGCGATCACCGGGCTCATCACCATCGATACTGCGCCGGACTCGCGCGAGCTGCGCGTCAACGGCAACCTCATGACACCCACCCTCGAATCCGACTACTTCCCGCTCCTGCCGGGAGCCAACACGATCACCCCGTCCGGCGTCACGGCCGCCAGCCTCGCGTACCGGCCGCTCACGCTCATCTAGGAGACACGTTTTGCGTTACATGATCTTCGACCGCTGGGGCAACCCGCTCGGCGACCTGCCCTACGCCATCAAAGCCATCCGCACCCGCGCCACCGACGGCACCGACACCCTTGATATCACCACCATCGGCGAGATCAACAAGGACGAACGCATCGTGTTCAAGGACAGCACGGGTCGATGGGCGGAATACCTGTGCCAGTCCACCCAGACCGCCCGCGCCGCAGGCATGCCCGTCACCGTCGCCTACTGCACCGGCAGCATCGCCGAACTGTCCCGCACCTATATCGAGGACAAACGCAACCGCAACGCGAACGCCAAAGCCTGCCTCGCCAAAGCCCTCGAAGGCACCCGGTGGACGGTCGGCACCGTCGAAACCGGCACCCGCACCCGCATCGCCGACCTCGCCTTCTACCACTGCACCGTACTCGAAGCCGTCCAGAAGACCGCCGACACCTACGGGCTCGAAGCCCAGACCGAATACCAGCCCGACCCGACCGGCAACCGCATCGGCCAACGCATCATCCACCTCGTCGAACACCGAGGCCAAACCACGAGCACGAAACGCTTCGAATACGGCAAAGACCTCACCCGAATCAAACGCGACATCGACGCCGGCGACGTCATCACCCGCCTCTACGGCTGGGGCAAAGGCATCGAACAGACCAACGAGGAAGGCGAGGCCACCGGCGGATACAGCCGCAAAATCAGCTTCGCCGACGTCAACAACGGCAAACCCTACGTCCAAGACGACCAAGCGCTCGCCGACTGGGGCATCGTGGGAGCCGATGGCACCAGACACCACAGCGAAGCAAGCGTGGACTTCCCCGACTGCGAAGACCCCAAGGAACTCCTCGCCCTCACCAAGAACGCGCTCAAAACCCGCACCACGCCCGTCGTCTCCTACACGGCCGACGTGACCGCCCTCGGCCAAGCCGGCTACGACCCGGAAGGCGCGGACGTCGGCGACAGCGTGCAGATCATCGACACCAGCTTCACCAATCCCCTCCGCCTCGAAGGCCGCATCCTCCAGATCGAGGAAGACCTGGCCGGCAGCCTCGCCGACACCAAGATCACCCTCGGCAACATCCGGCAATCCTACACGCAGCGCCTCGCCGCCCAACAGCAGGCACTCGACAAACTCGTCTCCAACTCCGGCGCATGGAACAGCGCCGCCGGCGGCACCGGCCCGTACATGAAGGACCTCATCGACCGGATCAACCAGATCATGAACGCCACCGGCGGGTACACGTACCTCAAACCCGGCCAAGGCATCTACGTGTACGACAAGCCCGAAGACCAGAACCCCACCCAATGCATCCACATCGGCGGCGGCTACTGGCGCATCGCCGACCACAAGAACGCAAACGGAGACTGGGACTTCCGATCGCTCGCCAACGGCAAGGGCATCTTCGCCGACACCATCTTCACCGGCCGACTCTCCGACGCCGCAGGCCTGAACTATTGGGACATGGACACCGGCGAATTCAGCCTGTCCGCCCGCAGCACCATCGGCGGCAAGACCGTCCAGCAATACGCCGACGGCGCGGTGTCCGACGCGAACTCGTACACCGACGCGGCGAAACAGGCGGCGATCACCGAGGCCAAGCGTCAGGCCGACGCGGCCGATACGGCCAAGCTCGCGGAGGCGAGGAAGTACGCCGAGACCAAGGCCTCGGATGCGCTGACCGCAGCCAAGGCGCAGTCCAAAACGGACAGCGAGGCCGCGAAGGCGGCGGCGCAGGCCTACGTGGACGCGCTCGACGAATCTCTGGGCCAGCGCAGCATCTTCGACCGTTTGACGAACAACGGCAAGACGCAGGGCATCTACCTGTCCGGCGGACTGCTGTATCTGAACGCCACGTACATGAAGACCGGCGTACTGGATGCGGCACTCGTCAAGGCCGGCCGCCTCACCGACAAAAAGGGCCTGAACTATTGGGACATGGACACCGGCGAATTCAGCCTGTCCGCCAATTCGACCATCAACGGCAACAAGGCGTCCAGCCTCGCCACCCAGACCCAAGCCCAGAAACTCGCCACGGACGCGCAGACCGCCGCCAAGACCTACGCCGACAGCGTGGGAGCCAGCACGCTCAACAGCGCGAAAAGCGACGCGACCGCCAAGGCCGACACGGCCCTGTCCGGCGCGAAGACCTACGCCGAGGCGATCATGGCCTACGGCAGCAACCTCGTGCGCAACCCGAACGGCAACCCCGACCACGACCTCGACAAGCTCGGCGCGAGCAAACTCACCAAGACAATGCCCGCCACACACCCCGAGGGCATCACGAGCGCGATCCACCTGGGCAACGTGCGAGACACGTACTTCGGATGGCCGCTCGACACGTTCCGGGGCCACACGTTCCGCCTGTCCGGCTGGGCATACCGCAAGGCCGGCAATGTCACCAGCAGCTTCGGCATCCACTGGACGGACACCGGCAACGGCAACCACTGGCAGACCATCGCCCAATCCGCCGCCGACGCGAACGGCTGGACATACGTGTCCGGCAGCTACACCGTGCCATCCAACGCCAAAACCGCACGCCTGTGGATGCAGGTCGATCGCAACCCCGCCACCGCATCCGACGCCGACTGGTACTGGACCGGCCTGCAATGCACCGACGAGACCGCCGCCCGCAGCTACGTGGACACCTTCGAAGGAGCACTCACCCAGACCTACATCTTCAACAAACTCACCAACAACGGCCAACAACAAGGCCTCTACCTGTCCAACGGACTGCTGTACATCAACGCCACCTATATGAAGACCGGCATCATCACCGGCAAGCGCTCCTACTGGAACCTCGACACCGGCCAGTTCGTCATGACCGACGCCAACGGCAACGAAACCGTCCACCTCGACGGGGACGGTGCCGACAACCTCCTGACCGGCACCTTCCGAACCGCCCGAACCGGCAACAGGGTGCAAATCAGCCCGAGTTTCAAACAGACCGAAATCTCCGGCACGGACTCCTTAGAAGGCGCAGGCATCCAGTTCTACCACGGAAGCGGTTCGTACCAGCACCCGTACATCGCGGTCGAGTCCACCACGCAGCAGGAGGGCGAAGTCAGCGCGCTCACGTTCAACGGCGGGCGGCGCGCGGAGCACGACCCCGGCGCGTTCGCCAGAATCGGCGAACGCAAGGCCGACGACAACACCACCAAGGTCGGCACCGTGTTTCTCGCCGCAGAAAAGGACTATGACTCGACCGATCCCAGCAGTAGGCGTGCCTACCTAAGTCTGTGGTCTCCCAAGACCGGGGCCACGACCGCCACGCTCGCCGCGCGAGACCCCAATGGCCTGGTCGGAATCCAAGCCGACATCGACAGCGGATACCTGTACATGGGAGGCTTCCTCGGCGGCTTCTCCGGCGGGCGCTCCACCTTCCAAACCGCGTGGTGGGAAGGCCAAAACATCGGAGCCATGAAATACGCACAATACACCCTCACATCCTCCAATCCCGCGAAATACGGGTCATACAAGGCGTTCGCCACCGTCGACCACCGAGGCGACGACTGGGCGCTGATATGGAGCACCGTATCCGACTGCACGGCAAGCGGATGGATCATATGGGTATCCACCGGGCCGAAGCAGGTCGTCACCGACGTCAACTCACACTGGAACTACAACACCAGCACCGGCGTCGTCTCCAACCTCTCCATCAACGTAAACAGCAGCGACCTATTCAACGGCACCAAAAACTACTACCTCAACACCATCGGATTCCTCAAAAAATAGGAGACACCATGCAGATCACCACCATCAACGGCCAACCCACCCTCCTCATAGACCGACCCCTCACCACTGCCGACACCATCCCGCCAGCCGCAGTCACCGAAGGCATGACCACCATCGCCACCACCCCACCCACACCCGGCATGCGCCACGACGCCATACCACTCGCCGCAATCGCATCATGGCGCACACTCCTCGGCATCGAAACCGACACCGAAGCCGTAGCCGCCATCCTCCACGTCCGAGACCACGGCGAACCAGACCCAGACCCCCAAACCGGCGAAACCGCATGGACAAGCGCCTACAACGCCATCGAAAAAGCCATCAACACCACCACCGCGCCCGCCGACAATACACCCGACGATCCGCTCACCGCCGGCCGCAACAAAACACGCGGCCTGCTCGGCCTCCCGCTCCTGCCGGACACGGCAACCACCAACCCATCCGCCGAAGACGAAACCGACGCCCCGACCACCATCGCGCTGCCCGCCGGCATCGAACCAACGGAACTCGGCAACCTCCTCGCCGACCACGCCGACGACATCAACGACGCCACCGACCGATTCATCGAATCACTCACCCAAACCAACGACGGAAAGGACCACGACTGATGGACGACAAAAACCTCTACCCGGCCATGATCGGCAAACTCCGCGAAATGCTCGCCGACAGCACCGTCCAGATCGCCGCACTCCAAGCCCAGATCGACATACTCGCCAAGGAAAACCAACGCCTCACCGACCAATCCAACAAGGACGACAATGGCAACGCTTGACAGCTTCCGCGAAGCCGCAGGCGAACCCATCCAACTCGACCTCGCCAACGGCTACATCGCAGACATACGCCTCAACGCCGGCGACAACAACGGCCGCACCATCACCGTCGAACTCACCGACAACGGCACCCCCATCACCAGCACCGACGGCATCACCGTCGCGCTCGCCTACAACACCAGTCCCGGCAGCGGGCTGGGCGACCGCGTGAGCATGCCAGCAGTGTTCGGCACCACCACGGCCACGTACCGCGTCGCCGTGCCGCGCAAGGCGTTGCAGCGCGCCGGCGCGATCCTCATGGGCATCGAGGTCAGCGTCAACGGCACGAAGACTTGTTCGCGCAACTTCCACGGCATCGTCGAACGAGCCGTGTTCGACGCGACCGCGCCCGACGCGCAGGATCAGATGGGTGTGCTCGACAAGCTCATAGACGACGCGACCACGGCCATCAACAAGGCCGTCAGCGCGGCCGGCGAAGCCAAGGACGCCGCAGACGCGGCACGCACCAGCGTGATCGAATACCGGCAGCTCTCCGACGACTGCAAGGCCAAGATCGCCGCCAGCGCGGCCGCCGGCGTGGTCTTCGCGACCCAAGCCGACATCGACGCCCAGTACGACACCGTGATCGCGCCGGCATTGTCCGACGCCGAAACGATCCCGCCGCTCACCCAGTCCGACATCGACTGGGCGCTCGACATCATCAACCGATAAACAGGAAGGAGCCATCATGGCGAACACGCAGAAGATCATGACCCTCGCCGACACCGCCCAGCTCATCGCCAAGGTGCACGCCAACGCCGCCAAGGGCGTGCGCTTCGAGTACGACGGCACCAAGGGCGAATACGGCAACATCGCCAGCTACTTCACCGCCCACAAGGACGGCAAGGTGTACGGCGTGAAATTCCCCAAATACACGTACAGCAACACGCCGACGGGCGTGAAGACCCGAGACAACGCCAACCTGACCATCGAGATCAGCACCAACGACAAGGCCGGCCGCGACGACTACGCGCCCCTGAACGCCTTCCGCGTGTGGGACGTCAACGCCACCATCGGCGACGACGGCGTGCCCCACGTCACCGCCATCGACGGCATCGACACCCGCTTCAGACGCGACGGATCGAACGGCGACGTGTACGTCATGACATGCCCCGGCTACTACAAGCTCGAAGCCACGAGCACCCACAATGAATTCCTCTACAGCGACACCCAGTACGACGGCTACGCGCCATTGCCCGGCGTGCTGCTGCCCGACGGCAGCAAACGGCCATGCCTATTGTTCGCGAAATACGCCGCGTCCCTCGACTCCCAGCAGCGACCCCTGTCGGTCAGCGGCAAGGAGATTGACCGCGAATTCGGCTCGCAGAACCGGGCCATCGACTACGCGCTCAAAAAGGGCCAGGGATACGCCGGCCGCTGCCAAGGCGACACCTTCTATGTCCAGCTCATGCTCATGCTCAAATACGCCACCAAAAACTCGGACGTGCTCGGCGGCTGCTGGCAGTACACGCCGCAGACCGCCGTCACCAAGGCCGAAACCGGCGTCAAGCGCGTCATCATCGCCACCAGCGCCGCCAGCGGCTTCGACATCGGCAGCACCGTCAATGTCGGCACCGACAAGGAACGCAACAACGCCGGCAACTACAGCGCCGCCCGCGCCCGCACCATCCTGAGCAAGACCAACCTCGACGCCAACAACACCGCCCTCAACCTCGACGGCACCCCCATCACCACGACCACCGCATGCTTCGTCAGCAGCATGCCGTGGAAGACCGGGGCCACCGACAAGCTGCTCGGCACCGACGGCCGCCCATCCGCCGCGTTCGCCGCAAACCACCAGCCCATCCGGCTGCAAGGCATCGAACTATTCAACGGCATCTACGAAAGCGACGCCGACCTCATCGCCAACGCCGTCAAGGAAAGCGACGACAAGGGCCGACTCGACATCTACCGCGTGTTCGACATCACCAAGGCCAGCAAGACCTCGACGACGAACTACACCAAAATCGGCGAATTCACACCACGCGACAAGACCACGGACAACTCATGGCGATACGCCGAGGACTTCACCCTGTCCAACGGCGTCATCATCCCCACGGGCCTGACCGCGACGAGCACCACAGGCATGTGCGACGCCATCGGGGCCAACCCGCTCACATCCCAAGGCCTCCGACAGGTGCTGCGCTTCGGCTGCCTCTGGGATGGGGTGCAGTGCGGCGCTTTCGCCGCGAGCCTCAGGATCGACCTCGCGGGCCGCGGGTGGTACATCGGGGGCCGCCTTTCTGCGCTCGGTCGCACGAAGGCGTAGCCGCAGTGCGATGGGGGTGAAGCGCAGCGAGGGGGCGAAAGCCCCCTCATGACGTTTCGCAGCCTTTTGGGATTTGTGGCGGTACGCCTCCGACGTCCCAGTGCGTGGTGCAGCGCTTCGGCAACCTCAGGGATGGGGTGCAGTACGGCGCTTTCGCCGCGAACCTCAGGAACGACCTCGCGAACCGCAGGTGGAACATCGGGGGCCGCATATCCGGTCAATCCTGTCAACACGATCATTACGCCACAACTACCCTCCACGCCAGCCAGTGAGAGGGCAAGCCACGGCCCAGCCGAAAATCAAACCGAGCACCCGGCCAGTAGACCCGAACCCATCCAGCACCGTCGAACGCCGGCATAGTCCAGATAGGAAACGCTCTGAAAACCCATTGCAAGCACACCCGCTGCGCCACGCCCATGTTCGTCCGCAGGGCGATCGACCACTACCTCAAAGGCAAGCGATCGCGCCGAGACGTCACCCGGTTCCTCGAAACCCACCCCGACCTCGCCCGGCTCGCCAGCCAGATCGGCGACGAGATACGCGAAGGCCGATACCGCGACACCCGGATCGCATACTTCAACCGCATCGAACCGATCAGCGGCAAACACCGCGTCATCGGCCGCGAAACGGTCAGGCACCAAATCTACGACCATGTGGCCGTCATGGCCCTGCAACCGTTGTTCGACGCGAAGGTGGGACGATGGCAGACCGCCAGCATCCCCAATCGCGGCACCATCGACGCCCGCCGCGCGATCAAACGATGGACACGCGAACGATCCAGCAAATGGTTCGTGAAGCTCGACGTGCGCAAATACTATCCCAGCATCGACCGCACCACCCTGAAGGCGATGCTCACGCGCGACGTCGGCGACCCAATCCTATTGCGCCTCGTGTTCCACCTCATCGACCGGTACCAAGGCGACAACGGCCTCAACATCGGCAGCCACCTCAGCCAATGGCTCGCCAACTACTACCTGAGCCACGCCTACCACTGGATCGAATCGCCGGCCATGACCATCGAACGCACCAGCCGGCGCACCGGCGAGATCACCCGCCGCCGGCTCATCACGCACCAACTGTGGTACATGGACGACCTGCTGCTCATCGGCACCTCCAAACGAGATCTGAAGATCGCAGCCCGCCGCACCGTCCGCTACCTCAAAGACCGGCTCAAACTCGACGTGCACGAGGAATGGAACTGCAAACGCCTCGACCTCGAACCCATCGACATGGTCGGCTACACGTTCCGGCCCCACGGGCGCGTCAACATCCGCAGCGGCGTGTTCCTCCGCGCCCGCCGCACCTTCAACCGCGCCAGACGCCGGCCCATGACCGAACGGCTCGCGCGGCGCTGCTGCTCCTACTACGGATACCTGCGCAACAGCGACAGCATCCAATACCGCCGCAGGCACCGCATCGATTCAACCATGCGCCGCGCGACCCGATACCTCAGCGCGACGCCCACCACACACAGGAAGGCACCACCATGCTCCAGACGGTATCCAGCCCCGAACCCCTCGAAGAGGTCAGCTACTACCCGCGCGGCGACGGCCTCGCGGACATCCGCATCCGCCGCAACATCGCCACCGTCGTGCACGAGGACGGCGATGCCACGTGGACGGAATACACCGCCGACGAAGCCTATACCGTGCGCGACCTGACCGAACAGGAAGCCGTCGAACAGGCCGACAGCATTTGGCTCGACTGTTTGCAGGCGTCCAAATCGGACAGTCAGCGCCTCGCCGGCTTGGAGGCGTCCAGTCTCGATCAGGACGAGGCTCTGGCCGAAATCTACCAGCTTCTCGCGGGAGGTGAAGCATGAGCAAAGCCATGATCCGCGTCTACGCGCGCCTCGTCATCGCCGGCCGCAAGACCATCGACGACGTGCCCGAAGCGGGCCGCGAAGCCGTACGGGCATACATCGCCGGCCTCGACGGGGGGAGCGGAGAGTGAACCCCATAGCCCAGCAGCTCACCGTCTGGGCCGTCACCGGCATCGTCACCGCCCTGGGCGGGTACATGCTCGGATGGTGGCGCGGCTACCGACGCAAATCCGACGCCATGCAGGCCGGCGTGCGCGTGCTCCTGCTGTGCAAGCTGGAACAGATGCAGCGCGACATGGTCGCCGACGACGGCATCGCCGACAACGCCGCCAAACGGACCGCGCAGCTCGTCTACGACAGCTATCACAGCCTCGGAGGCAACGGCCACGGCACCCAAGTCAATCAGGACATACAGGACGCGCCGATCGCCCCGAGAAAACCACAGGCTTAGCCCTCGCCGATCCCGGCGGGGGCTATTTTCATGCCCACCACATAGGAAGGAAAACGAATGGGCAGATTCAAGAACAAAAGCAAGCCGCTACAGGCCCTCATCGCGGCGCTGTTCGCCGTGCTGCTCGCGTGTACGCCGGCGATCGCGATGGCCGACATGGTCGGCATCGACGTGTCCGGCTGGCAGGCCTCGAACGTGACCTGCACCGCCAGCTACGACTTCGCCGTCGTCAAGGTCAGTCAGGGCGTCGGCTTCGAGAACGGGAGCTGGCGCACGCAGGCCAGGTGCGTGACGGACCGGGGCAAGAGCCTCGGCCTGTACCATTACGCCGGCGGCAACAACGCCGCGAGCGAGGCCGACTACTTCGTCGGCCGGGCGAGGGACTACATCGGCAGGGCCGTGCTCGTGCTCGACTGGGAGTCCTACCAGAACGCCCAGTGGGGCAATTCCGACTGGGTTCGCCGGTTCGTGCAGCGCGTGCACACGCTCACCGGCGTATGGCCGATGGTGTACGTGCAGGCCAGCGCGCTGGGCCAGATACCCGGCGACGTGCGCGCCAACTGCGGCCTGTGGGTCGCCCAGTACGCCAGCAACGCGCCCACCGGCTACCAGAGCCGACCGTGGAACTACGCGATCTACGGCGAGGCCATGCGCCAGTACACCTCCAACGGCTGGGTCAACGGCTACAACGGGCCGCTCGACCTCAACTACTTCAGAGGCGACGCAAGCCAGTGGCAGGCCTACGCCAACCCCGCAGGCGCAGCCAAGCCGGCCACGCCGCCGCAGACCGAGAGGCCACCGACCCAGACCGTCGACCTACAGGCCCTCGCCACCGCCACGATCCGTGGCGACTACGGCAACGGCCAGCAGCGGCGCGACGCGCTCGGCGCGAACTACGACAGGGTAATGGCGATCGTCAACCAGCGCCTCGCCGGTGTCGCGACCGTAGCGCCGCAGCAGGCCGCGCAGGCCAACACGACCCGCGTGGCCGTCCGCTCCGGCGACACCATGAGCGGCATCGCCTCGCGCACCGGCCTGTGGCCGCTGTCCAGGTGGAGCGTGCCCAGCGGCAACATCAACCGCATCTGGCCCGGTCAGGTCGTCACCTACAACGGCGGCGGCAGCGTCGCCACCGGCGGCAACGCGCCGCCGGCAACCCGTACCGTGACCGTCCGCGCGGGCGACACGCTCAGCGGCATCGCGGCACGCCTCGGCATCAGCTACACGCAGCTCACCGGGTATCGCAGCGGCAACCCCAACGTGATCTACCCCGGCGAAGTGCTGCACTACTGAGCGCCGACCCGAACCCGACCTGGGAACCGTGAACCCGACACCGGGCGAGGTTCCTAGGTTTCAAATCACAGAATCGAGGACAATATGACCGACGAAAACACCGAACCCAAGACCGCCGGCACGGAGCCGACCGTGCCCGATTGGCTGCTGCCTAACCGAGCCTATGACGTGCTCAAATGGCTCGCGCTGATCGTGCTGCCGGCCATCGGCGTGCTCGTGCAGACTCTCGGCCCCGTATGGGGCTGGACGTGGGCCGATCCGGCCGCGACGACCATCAACGCCGTCGCCCTGACCATCGGCGTCGTCATCGGCGCAAGCACCCTCAAGGCCAAGGCATCCAAGGCCGAATAACAAGAAGCCCCCGAACCTACCGCACTCACGGTATGGTTCGGGGGCTTTTCGTCGTTTATGGGCTAGGCGTGGATCGTTTCGCGGCGTCGCGTGGTGCGCAGCCGGTCGGCGATCCATGTGTTGACGACGGCGTTGCGGCTGATCGCCAGATCGGCGGCTTCCTCGTCCAGTTCGCCGACCATCCATGCGGGCATCGTGAGCGTGATGCGTTTTTCCAGCGGGGGGTGATGTTCGACCACGGGATTGCTCATGTCCACGTAGTCGAGGATGTCGTCGCCGTTGTCGAACATCTCCTCGAGCTGGTCGCTGGTGATCGCCTTGGCGTCGGGCTTAGTCTTGGCTGTCATAGTATGCCTCCTCGTTCTTGCGTGATCGGCGCACGGATATGATGCGGATGCGTTTGCCGCGCTTGGTGGTGATCGCCGTCCAGTGCTTGCCGTCGATCATGCCGAGCACGATGTAGCGCACGTCGTCGTTGCCGGGATTGGGAGCGGTCAGCGTAACCGTCTTCGAGTTGTCCCACATGCGCTGGGCCGCCTCGAAGTCGATGCCGTGCTTGGCGAGGTTCTTCGCGCTCTTCGCCGGATCGTATTCAAACTCCATCAAACCTCCTAATAACATCTATTATACATCAATATGACATCAATACAACATCACGCGGCGAGGCGTGTGGCCGCGACGGCGGCGCGCAGCCGTTCGTCGGGCATGGCGATATAGCGCTGCGTGGTCTCGACCGATGCGTGTCCCAAGAGCTTGGAGACGAGCAGCAGGTCGTGCGTGGCGGCGTAGGTCGTGGTCGCGTACCTGTGGCGCAGGCTGTGGGCCGTCCATCCGTCGCCAAGCAGGTCGCTCAGGTGCCGGCCGATGTAGCTCGACTCGACGTGCCCGCTCCACCGTCCTGGGAAACAGTAGCCGTGGGCGGACCGGATCAGCAGGGCGAGGTCGTCGCCGATCGGCACGATGCGCTGCTTGTCGCCCTTGCCCACGACCGCGAGGCTCCAGCCCACGAGGTCGCGCATGACGTCGCGGCTGTGCACCTTCGCGATCTCGAAACGCCGCAACCCACACTCCGCGCCCAGCCGAAGCATGAGCCGTTCGCCTTCCGTGGCCTTGCTCAGGGCGGCGAGGATGACCACATCGGGGCACGGGCGGGGATGCGGCTCTGGTCGCTTGACGGTCGGCAGGAACTCGCTCGGGTCGCTGTCGGCGCGACCGCTGACACGGAGCCATCGGAAATAGCTGACGCAGGCGTTCTTCGCGCCCTTGCGCGTCTCCGGCTTCCATTCCTTGCCGGCGAAGTGGGCGAGCAGGTCGTCGCCCTCCACGTCCCTCGGATCGCCTTCGAGCGCCCGCGACAGCGCGCTCATCTGGCAGCGCCGTGTGTTGAGCGTGTTGGGGGAGTAGCCCGCCGCCTTCAGTGAGTCGAGCCACATGTTGATAGATTCTGCCCAGAGTGGGGCTGGATGTTGTTTTTTCACGGGACATCATCGTCCAATCGGCAATAATGCTGCTGGGAAACAAAAAGCCGCCACGATGAATTCGTGACGGCTTCCCGCGATTCGTAGCGGGGACAGGATTTGAACCTGTGACCTCTGGGTTATGAGCCCAGCGAGCTACCGAGCTGCTCCACCCCGCGTCGGCTTGTCTTTAAGACAGCTCTATTAACTTTACGATTACTTCCAAATATGTCAAATCGGCGTGTCGCATCAGTCCGGCCATGCAAAACCGCGTTGCAAATAGCGCGTTATTCATTTTTCCTATAACGGTTTCGGCTGATCGTGGGGGCAGGGAAGTGCGCCATATCCGAGCCCGCACCATAATAGAAGCATGCCTATCAAGATCCCCAGCGGCCTTCCGGCCAGAGACATTCTCGACTCCGAGCGTATTTTCGCGCTTGAAAAGCCTGAAGCGGAGCGCCAGCGCGTGCGTCCGCTCAAGCTGGTGATCTTAAATCTCATGCCGAAGAAAATCGAGACGGAAACGCAGCTGCTGCGTTTGATCTCGAAAAGTCCGCTGCAGGTGGAGATCGATTTCATGAAGACCTCCACGCACGAGGGTACGCATGTGAGCGCCGACCATCTGGTGAAGTTCTATGAGACCATTGAGGCGTTCCAAGACAACTATTACGACGGCTTCGTGGTGACGGGTGCCCCTGTTGAGCATCTTGATTTCGAACAGGTCGATTATTGGGATGAGTTCAAGCAGATTCTTGACTGGGCTTCCGCGCATGTGTTCTCCACTATGTATTTGTGCTGGGGCGCGATGGGTGCGCTCAATTATCGCTATAACGTGCGTAAAGAGAATTTGCCAGAGAAGATTTTTGGCGTGTTTCCGCAGTATTTGCAGGATGAATACTGCTTTTTGACGAACGGCTTCGATGAGATTTGCCTGCAGCCGCATTCTCGCCTTGCGGGGGTGGACGAGGGTGATATCGCGCGCAATCCGGAGTTGCAGGTGCTCACGTGGGGTCCGAAGTCCGGTCCTGGGCTGATCGCCACCCGTGATTTTTCGGAAGTGTTCGCGCTTGGCCATTGGGAGTACGGCAAGTACACCTTGGCCGAGGAGTATGAGCGTGATATGAAGAAGGGCATGACGAATGTGCCGTTCCCCGAAAACTATTTCCCGCATGATGATCCGCAGTTGGAGCCGGTGTTCGCGTGGCGCGCCCATGCCAATCTCCTGTGGCGCAATTGGCTGAATTGGGTGTATCAGACCACGCCATACGATTTGAGCGAGGTTCCGCAGCTTCGTGCGCAGAAGCGTCTTGGCACGGATCGTTCGATTCGTCATCAGCCGGGTTCGCCGCGTGTCGACGCGTTTGCGCCGTTCGTGCGTGACGGTTATGGCGTGATTCGCGATTGATTTGTGGATTGATCCGCATATTGATGTGATTGACATGCGGCCGTGATTGGCGCGTGACTTTACGGCTGTTTACTGGTGGGGGCTTGCGTATGCGGCCCCTCTTTCTTTATATGCAGCACCTGTGTTATATGTGATATACTTGGTGAAACGTTTTATCAATATGCTGTTTTCGTAAAACAAACTATTGGTTGCGTCGGCTATCCGACGATTCACAAAGCTGTGTCTAGTTAGTACAGCTTGCTGCGAAACGCCGGGAAAACCAAATGGGAGTATGGAAAAGCCCAAGTGTGTGGATGTTGTCTAGACACGGGCTAATAATCCTATCCAGCCATTCGGAGTCGAATGCGTCGCACGGGACTCCGTTCGCGTCGACGCGCACTTCGAAGTACGCTTTGGTTAAGTAACCAGAACGTCACATTCGACTCGGTTGTTGGGTTAAACTAACAGCTGACACAAGAGCAGGAGGCGTGAATGATTGGTGCATTGGGAAAGGGCATGCTGACCATCGCTGATGGTCCCGAAATGCCCAGTGTCGATGACTTCCTTCCCGATCCGTTCGTTTTTCAGGGCACGCCGTTCGCCATCAACCGCATCATCCTCGTTCGCATCCTTGCGACCGTCATCATGTTGCTGGTTCTCGGAATTACGGCAAGCCGTGCAAAGCTCATCCCCAGCCGTTGGCAGGGAGCAGTCGAATGGTTGATCGAATTCGTCCGTGACAACATCGTCTATCAGGTGATGGGCGAGCTGCGCGGCAAGCGTTATGTGCCGATGATCACCACCGTGTTCTGCACGTTGTTGGTCTTCAATCTGTGTGGCATCATCCCAGGCTTCAATATCGCGGCAAGCGCAACCATTACGCTGCCGCTGGTATTCGCCATGTGGTGCTTCTGCCAATACTGGATTGCAGGCATTCGTGAAAAGGGCCTCGGTCACTTCCTGAGGGATGAGATCTTCCCGAAGGGTGTTCCGGCCCCGATCTACATTCTGCTGTCCCCGATTCAGCTGCTTGAGCTGCTGATTATCCGTCCGTTCTCGTTGACGATCCGACTGTTCGCCAACATGGTTTCGGGCCACTTGATTCTTGCGCTGTGCCTTTCGGCCACGCAGTACTTCCTCATTGATGTGGTGAACAAGGTGTTCATGCCATTCGGCGTCGTCACCTTCGCGGCTGGCATGTTCATGTTCCTGTTCGAAGCGCTGGTCGCTTGCCTGCAGGCTTACATCTTCGCCATCCTGACCACCGCATACATCAATATGAGCTATCCGGAGATCGACTGACCGCCGGCTTTTTAATTGTTGCTTCTTGTCAAGCAATAACCAGAAAGGAAACAATCATGGATATCGTTACCCTCGCTGAGGTTGCCGGCAACCTGAACGTCGTTGGCTACGGCCTCGCCGCCATCGGCCCTGGCATCGGTCTGGGCATCCTGATCGGCAAGACCATCGAAGGCACCGCTCGCCAGCCTGAGCTCGGCAGCCGTCTGCAGACCCTCATGTTTCTGGGTCTGGCATTCGTCGAGGTGCTGGCACTGCTCGGCTTCGTGCTCGCCTTCATCAAGTAAGACTTGATTCAAGGTAACACCGAAGACGCAAACGAACATGAAAGGAGGAAGACACTATGGTGACCGCAGCTAGCGAAATGGAATTGTTCCTTCCGAAAAGCTACGACATTTTCTGGTCGTTGGTCATTCTGATCATCGTCGCCGTGTTCTTCTACAAGTTCTTCCTGCCGAAGTTCCAGGCCGTGTTCGATGAGCGCGCTGCCAAGATCGAAGGTGGCATCGCCAAGGCCGAACAGGCCCAGAAAGATGCCGATGAAGCCAAGGCGAAGTATGAGGCTCAGCTGAGCAAAGCTCGCGTCGAGGCATCCAAGATCCGTGACGACGCACGTACGGAGGCATCGCATATCATCGCTGACGCGCGCACTCGTGCCGAAAACGATGCGGCGCAGATCACCGCCACCGCCCAGCGTTCCATCGAATCGCAGCAGCAGCAGGCTCTGGTGAGCCTCAAGGGTGAGGTCGGCGTGCTGGCAACGGCACTGGCCGGCAAGATCCTGGGTAGCAAGCTCGAGAATGACGATGTGCAGTCGTCGATGATCGACCAGATGATCGCCGACTTGGACAGCGACAAGAAGTGATCGAAACCTTCAAGAAAGGGAGGTGACCAATGCGAGGAGAAGCATCGCGTATCGCAGACCGCGTATCGCGTGACTCGCTGGCCCCCAAGCTGCGTGACAGCGGTGAGGACGCATGGCGTATCGGGAACGAACTGTTCACGATCACCAGCGCGCTTGACCACAATATCCAGCTTGAACGTGCCCTCACCGACCCGTCGCGCCCAGTCGAAGACAAGGTTGCGGTAGTCAAGACTCTGATCGGAGACCAGGCCCATCCGCTCGTGATGGAGATCATGTCCGATCTGGTGTCTCGCCGTTGGAGCCGCGTGTCTGATATCGCCAATGCCGTTGAGGATTTCGGCGTTGATGGCATGATGTACTACGCGGATTACACCAATACGACTTTGCAGGTCTCTATCGAGCTCGCAGAGTTGCATTCCGCACTGCTCAACCTTCCGGTCGTGCGTACCAAGCTGTATGACGCAACCGTTTCCAGTGAAGCCCGTGTCAAGCTGCTGTACAGCCTGATTGGAGACGCGGATTTCACCAAGGTGACCAAGCGTCTGGCCGAACACGCGACCTGCAATCTGCGCAATCGCCGCTACTTGCAGACCATTCAGTGGCTGATCAACAAATTCTCCCGCCATATGGGCGAATCGATGGTCACTGTTACCACGGCAACGCCGTTGAGCAAGGAGCAGGTGGAAAAGCTCATCGCCATTTACTCGGCGAAGACCGGTCATCCGGTGCACATCAACTCGGTGGTCGATCCGACCGTCATGGGTGGCATGCGCATCCAGGTGGGCGACGAGGTCACCGACAACACGGTGGTCGCACAGCTGCAGCATCTTCAGCGCACGGTGAAGGCAACCGCCTGACGGTTCGCCGCACGGTGAACAAGCCTGAAACAAGACTTGACTGAATTTATAAACAACAATAAGGAGTGATCATGGCAGAACTTACCATTGATCCCACCACGATACGCAAGGCGCTCGATGAGTTCGTCGAGTCGTACAAGCCGTCGGATACCCCGACTCAGGAAGTCGGTTATGTCGCGACTGCTGGCGACGGCATTGCGCACGTGACGGGACTGCCTGGTTGCATGGCCAATGAGCTGCTGACCTTCGAAGACGGCACGCTTGGCCTGGCGTTCAACCTTGACGCCCGCGAGATCGGCGTGGTTATTCTCGGCGACTTCGCAGGTATCGAGGAAGGCCAGGAAGTGCGTCGTACCGGCGAAGTGCTCTCCGTGCCCGTCGGCGACGGCTACCTTGGCCGCGTCGTGGACCCGCTAGGCAACCCGATTGATGGTCTTGGCGAGATCAAGACCGAAGGCCGTCGTATTCTCGAGGCCCAGGCACCTGACGTTATGCATCGTCATCCGGTTGACGAGCCAATGTCCACCGGTCTGAAGGCCATCGACGCAATGACGCCTATCGGCCGTGGCCAGCGCCAGCTCATCATTGGCGACCGCCAGACCGGTAAGACCGCTATCGCAATCGATACGATCATCAACCAGAAGCGTAATTGGGAATCCGGTGATCCGAAGAAGCAGGTCCGCTGCATCTACGTGGCCATCGGCCAGAAGGGCTCCACCATCGCATCGGTGAAGCAGTCCCTCGAAGAGTCCGGCGCCATGGAGTACACCACTATCGTGGCCTCCCCGGCTTCCGATTCCGCAGGCTTCAAGTACATCGCACCGTACACCGGTTCCGCCATCGGACAGCACTGGATGTACAACGGCAAGCACGTGCTCATCGTCTTCGACGATCTGTCGAAGCAGGCTGAAGCCTACCGTTCGATCTCCCTGCTGCTGCGCCGCCCGCCGGGACGTGAGGCATACCCGGGCGATGTGTTCTACCTGCATTCCCGTCTGCTCGAACGCTGCGCCAAGGTTTCCGATGACCTCGGCGGCGGTTCGATGACCGGCCTGCCGATCGTCGAAACCAAGGCAAACGACGTGTCCGCATACATTCCGACCAACGTGATCTCCATCACCGACGGTCAGATCTTCCTGCAGTCCGACCTGTTCAACGCGAACCAGCGTCCGGCTGTCGACGTCGGCATCTCCGTGTCCCGAGTTGGTGGCGCGGCACAGACCAAGGCGTTGAAGAAGGTCTCCGGCACGCTGAAGATCTCCTTGGCCCAGTACCGTTCCCTGGAATCCTTCGCCATGTTCGCTTCCGATCTGGATGCGGCTTCGAAGGCCCAGCTGAACCGTGGTTCCCACTTGACCGAGCTGCTCAAGCAGCCGCAGTTCTCCCCGTATTCCATGGAACAGGAAGTCGTCTCCGTGTGGGCCGGCACCCATGGCAAGATGGATGATCTGCCGCTGAACGACGTGCTGCCGTTCGAGAAGGCCATGCTGGACTACCTGGACCACAACACCGATATTCTCAAGACCATCCGCGAGACCGAAGATTTCACCGCCGACACCGAGGCTGCCCTCGACAAGGCTGTGGAAGCGTTCCGTGAGACTTTCGTGACCAGCGCGGGCAAGCCGCTGGTCGAGAAGAAGCCTAACGTCAAGAACGCCACCCCGGTCGAGCAGGAAAAGATCGTCGCAGGAGAGAAGTGATCCATGGGCTCGCAACTCGCATTGAAATCTAGGATCGCCTCCACCGCGTCGTTGGAGAAAATCTTCAACGCGCAGGAGATGATCGCGTCTTCGCATATCGCCAAGGCACGTGACGTCGCCTTGAACGCGAAGCCGTATACCGATGCGATTTTCGACGCCGTGCAAGCGCTGGTGGCCCACACCCATATCGACCATCCGATCGTGAAGAAGGACGAGGACAACCCTCGCGTGGCTGTCCTCGCCCTCACCTCGGATCGTGGTATGGCGGGTCCGTACACCTCCTCGATCATCCGCGAAACGGAATCGCTGCTGGCCCGCCTCGATGCGGCAGGCAAGCAGCCGGAACTGTATGTGTATGGTCGTCGCGGTGTGACGTACTACAAGTACCGCAATCGTGATGTTGCCGGTACTTGGGAAGGCGATACCGACCAGCCCGGCGTGGAAGTCGCAGAGTCCATCTCGAAGGCACTGATGGACGCCTACATGAAGCCGGCGAGCGAAGGTGGAGTTTCCGAACTCTACATTGTGTTCACCGAATTCGTGAATATGGTCGTTCAGAAGGTGCGCGTGCTGCGTATGCTGCCCGTTGAACTCGTGCTTCCGGAACAGCAGGACTCCGGCCCTGTGCCCGAATCCGATGCCGATGCCGCGACCCCGCTTTATGCGTTCGAGCCGAGCGTCGACGAAGTGCTTGACGCGATTCTGCCGAAGTACATCCAGTCCCGTATTCATGAATGCCTGCTCACCGCGGCGGCATCCGAGACTGCAAGCCGACAGAACGCCATGCATACGGCTACAGACAACGCCCGCAGCCTGATCGACGACCTGACCCGCAAGCTCAACGCTTCGCGACAGGCTTCGATTACCCAGGAACTTACCGAAATCATCGGCAGCGCCGACGCGCTGAATAAGAAGGAAGAGTAGGAACGCATATGGCTGAGAATCAGACCACAGCGGCTCCCGAGACGGCTGCAGAGCCGACCACTGGACGCGTCACGCGTATCCAGGGTTCGGTTATCGACGTCGAATTCCCGGTGGGCCACCTGCCCGACATTTACAACGCACTTACCGTTGAGCTGACCAACACCGCCAACGAAGAGGGCGAAACCACGAAGAAGATCACGCTTGAGGTCGAACAGCACCTTGGCGACTCTACCGTGCGTACCGTGGCGCTGAAGCCGACCGACGGCCTCGTTCGTGGCGCCACCGTGCTCGACACTGGCGGTCCGATCTCCGTTCCTGTTGGCGATGTCACCAAGGGTCACGTGTTCGACGTGTCCGGCAACATCCTCAACAAGAAGGATGACGAAACCATCACGGTCACCGAGCGTTGGCCTATCCACCGCAACCCGCCGGCATTCGATCAGCTGGAATCCAAGACCCAGATGTTCGAAACCGGTATCAAGGTCATCGATTTGCTGACCCCGTACGTGCAGGGCGGCAAGATCGGTCTGTTCGGTGGCGCAGGCGTCGGCAAGACCGTGCTTATTCAGGAAATGATCCAGCGAGTCGCCCAGAACCACGGCGGTGTGTCCGTGTTCGCAGGCGTCGGCGAGCGTACCCGTGAGGGTAACGATCTGATCGGCGAAATGGATGAGGCTGGCGTTCTTGAGAAGACCGCACTGGTCTTCGGCCAGATGGATGAGCAGCCGGGTACCCGTCTGCGTGTGCCGCTGACCGCACTGACCATGGCAGAGTACTTCCGTGACGTGCAAAATCAGGACGTGCTGCTGTTCATCGATAACATCTTCCGTTTCACCCAGGCTGGTTCCGAGGTGTCCACCCTGCTCGGCCGTATGCCGTCCGCAGTGGGCTACCAGCCGAACCTGGCTGACGAAATGGGTGCCCTGCAGGAGCGCATCACTTCGACCCGCGGTCACTCCATCACCTCGCTGCAGGCCATCTATGTGCCGGCCGATGATTACACCGACCCGGCTCCTGCAACGACCTTCGCCCACTTGGATGCAACCACCGAGCTTTCCCGTGACATCGCTTCCAAGGGTATCTATCCGGCAGTGGACCCGCTGAGCTCCACCTCGCGAATCCTTGATCCGCGTTACGTGGGCCAGGCTCACTACGATTGCGCGAACCGCGTCAAGGCGATTCTGCAGCGTAACAAGGAGCTGCAGGACATCATCGCTCTGATCGGTATCGACGAACTCGGCGAAGAAGACAAGACCACCGTGAACCGCGCTCGTAAGATCGAGCAGTTCCTCGGCCAGAACTTCTACGTCGCTGAAAAGTTCACCGGTCGTCCGGGCTCCTACGTGCCGGCCGATGAGACCATCGAAGCGTTCACCCGCATTTGCGACGGCGTGTACGACGACGTTCCGGAGCAGGCATTCTCCGGTATCGGCGGCATCGACGATCTCGAGAAGAAGTGGCACGACATGCAGAAGGAATACGGTGCGTGATGGCCGGATTGACAATGCAGGTGAACATCGTCGCCGCCGACCACCCCGTGTGGCACGGTACGGCGAAGTCCGTCACCATTCCTGCCTCTGAAGGCGGAATGGGCATCCTGCCCAACCACGAGCCTGTATTGACCGTAATCAAGGAAGGAACCATCGTTGTGGTGGATCCGGATGGCAGCCGTCGCTCCTTCGAAGTGACCGACGGTTTCATCTCCTTCGATTCGAACAAGCTCACCGTTGCGGTTGAGCGTGGACGTGACGTCAAGATGGCAGAGTAGCACTCGGTAGCATACTTCTGACGGTCCGTCTGTTGCGATTGCAGCAATTGCATATGATTGCGATTCTGTAGTTGCAGCAGACGGACTGTTTTTTTTTAAAAAAAAAGATTAATCAAAACAAAAATAGGATTGTACATATCGTGGGATTCATGGCTTACGACAATCATGGTAGGGTAGTGCCTCGTGCGAATTATTGTTGCTGATTGCTCTGCCGAATATTCCGGGCGTTTGAATGCGTCCTTGCCGCTCGCCAAGCGTGTGTTGCTTATCAAAGCCGATAACAGTCTGCTGATTTTCTCCGAACTTGGTTCGTACAAGCCACTCAACTGGATGGCGGCGCCCTGCACCATCAAAGACATCACTCCGGAACATGCCGACGACGACGTGACTACGGAGGTTCCGCAGAAAGTCATTCGTGCTTCGGCGGATAAATCCAATGACGTGCTCGAAGTGACATTGCAGCATATTTATTCCGACGAAACATACGATTTGGGCGAAGATCCGGGGCTGATCAAAGACGGTGTCGAAGACCATCTGCAGAAGTATCTGGCCGAACAGATCGAACGCATCGGAGAAGGTGCGACATTGGTGCGCCGCGAATACCCGACCGCCATCGGACCGGTCGACATTATGGCCATCGACGGCAGTGGCAAGCATGTTGCCATCGAAATCAAACGTAACGGCGGCATCGATGGCGTGGAGCAGCTCACCCGTTACTGCGAGCTGTTGAACCGAGACCCGCTGTTGGCCCCCGTGCGTGGCATTTTCGCCGCGCAGACCATCACGCCGCAAGCCCGCGTGCTCGCTCAGGACCGCGGCTTCGACTGCCTGATCCTCGACTATGACGAAATGAAAGGTGCCGAAGACGACTCCCTACGACTCTTCTAGCTTATAAAAAACTCCCTGTTGTTATGCAGGGAGTTTTTATAAGCGAATCGTGATGTAGATCAGTAGGCGGCGAGGATGTCGACTACGAAGACCAACGTGGAGTTCGCTGGAATCTTGCCGGAATCCTTGTCTCCATAGCCAAGGTCCGGCGGCACGACCAGCAGCACCTGCGAGCCGACGGTATGCCCTGCCAAGCCCTGCTTCCAACCGGTGATCACCTCATCAAGCGAGAAGCTCGACGAAGCACCGCGATCCCACGAGGAATCGAACTGTGTGCCGTCAAGCAGCCAGCCGGTATAGTGCGCGATCACGGTCTGCGTATCCTTGACCTCGGCGCCTTCGCCCTTGATCAAATCCTGCGAGATCAACGTGTCGGAACCCTTGTATCCGTTCATATCGATCGACGGCTTGCCATCCTTCGCAAGCGTCACCTTCGGCAGATCGGCAGGAACGTCAAGCACCTTCGTGCCCGTTGCCTTCGTCAGATCCTTCGACTTCGACACGATCGTGAGCACCATCAAATAGGAGGTGCCAGCGGAATTCGAATCGTTCACACCGAACGCAAGCGTGGCGTTAAGCTTCTGATCCTTGAAAATGTTGTAATAATCCTCAGTCATCTGACTGGTGTCGGAGGTGACCACCGTAGAGCAATCGGGGGTGTTTTTCTCCCAGGTGCTCATGAGTTCGGAACCATCCTTGACATTGATGGCGATACCCTGCGTGCATATGCGGTCGCCGTCTTCAATCTGGTCGCCATTGCCTTTCTGCAATACGACGTAGCTGTTGTCTTCCACCGTCATAGGGGTTTTGAAGGAGACGGTCGGCTTCTCACCGGGCTCACCTGTGGCGGTCACACCGGCGATCTGATTCATCTTCGACGAGGAATCGGAAGAAGACGAAGATGAATCGGAGGAGGAATCAGACTTCGTGTCGGAACTTCCGCATGCCGCGAAACCCAAGCACATGATCGTTGTGCAGGCGGCTGCGACGGCTTTGAAAAGAGTAGATTTGCGCATAGGTTCCACTTTAGTGGCAATCGTTGATTTTCACAGTTTTTTCAGGCTTTTGCAGAGAGGCAATGTAGAATAGTGAATGCTATGACTTTATTGCAGGAAGAACAGGAAAAGCCGCAGTCCAAGGCGGGCCCCACGCGACACGCCAAGATTATGCGCGGCATTGTCACGCCTATTTTCGGCTTGCTTGCCATTGCTTGCATCGTGCTTGGCGTCTTGAACGCGACGATTTGGAAGCCCTCGGCACAGGTCACGGCGTCCGCCTCGGTCACGGGATCGCAGTATGTGGTCACCGATCCGAATGTGCTGCAATTGGTTGACGATCGCGTCACCATTTCGGCGAAGTCGCGCGATAAATCCGCGAACGTGTGCATCGCCATCGGTTCCGCCCGCGATATCGCCGGATGGATCGCGGGATCCAAATACACGCGCGTCACCGGACTGTCCGACTGGTCCACCCTGTCCACGCTGAAGACCACGGCTCAGGGCACCGCCGATAATTCCGAAGGCCAGGTCGCCTTCCAGGATTCCGACATGTGGCGCACCGTCAAATGCAATGCCGGTTCCGTTGATATGCAGTTCAAGGGTGCTAATACGAATAATGCCGAAGATTCCGTTGCGATTATCGATTACGGCGATCGCAAGGGAGGTTCGGTCACACTTGATTGGAACCGTCGTTCGATGCTGAATTTCGCCATGCCGTTCTATCTTTCCGGCGGATTGCTGGCGATACTTGCGGTGCTTTCGGCTTCCGTGTTTGCCATGCCTCCGCATAAGCGTCGCAACAAGCGCGCGTTTGCCATGGTTGACGGCATCGGTTCCACGCAGGGTGACGATGACGAGGTTGCCGCATGGGTGAAGAACGCCGAAGCGAGTGCCGCCCGTAGCGAAAAGAGCGGGCCGAAGCGTAAGCGTCGCCGTCATGCTGGGCATCGCGCGAGTGGTTCGGAAAATAGCCAAAACGAAGTTGCGCAGCCTACGATTGTCGATCCCGGCGCGCGCAATCTCGTTGCCGATCAGCAGAACGCTGCCGCTGATGGTGTTGAAGAAAACGACGATTTCGAACAGACTTCCGTGATTTCGCAAGATGAGCTTGCCGCATATTTCGCACGTCTCGCACAAGAGGAAAGCAGTGCGGCCGCAGCGGCCTCGGGATCTGTAGAATTCGCGGTATCCGATGAAATCAACGTGCCTAACGAAGTTGACGAAATGGCCGTAACGACCGAGTCGGTCGGATCCAACGAAACATCCGAAAACGACGAATCCGACAACGACAAGTCCGACGAACCTGACAACGAGGAGGCCAAGTGATGAAGAAGCGTTTCAACGTAATCGCGGCGGCCGTACTCGCATTGGGAATGGTCGTTGGCATGTGCGGATGCGAGGGGCAGCTGCCGCAGCCGAAAACCACGCAACGTCAAGATGCGCCGAATCTGACCGCCAAGCAAGAGAAAACCATCCGTACGAATATTCTCAAAACGCTTGACCAGTGCAATAACGATCGCAATATCGACGCCCTCGGTTCGATTTTGGAGGGGCCGGAACTTGAGATTCGCACTAGCGAACTTCATGTGGCGCAGGTCACGGGCAATCTTGACCGCAAGACCACGATTCCAACTGATCTTGCGCAGGCCGTGATTTCCACGGACAGTGGATGGCCGCGTTCGGTGTTTTCCATCACTTCCACCACGGATGACCAGCAGTCCAAGCGTCTGCTGGTGTTCCGCCAGGATTCCGCACGTCAGAACTACAAGTTGTGGGGTGTGGCACGACTGTTTTCGGGCGTGAAGATGCCGAGTTTTGAGATTTCCAAAACCGGTAGCGAGCAGGGAACGGAAAAAGACACCGGTCTGGTCATGACCCCGAAGGATGCGGTCGCCGCGTATGCCGACGTGTTGCAGAATGGTGCGTCCAGCCAGTATGCGCAGAAGTTTGCCGACGACGATTTGCGTACGAAGCTTGCCGATCTGACCGAACAGGTGCAGAAGGCCATGGAGTTGAACGAGGGATCGCAGCAGCAGGTGTTCACACCGGTTGACGGTGCCATCAGCGTTATGCGTTCCGCGGATGGTGGCGATCTGGTGGTGGCGCAGATCAATTCCGAATGGACGCGTTCAGCTGGCTCCGGCCGTGAGTCGCAGCCCGCTTCCGATGCGGAAAAAGCGCTGTTTGGCGACGGTCAGGCCACCAGCACCATGAAAACCACGTATGTGAATGTGGTCGCGCTGTACGTGCCTCCGGCAAATTCTGACGCGAAGATCACTGCAGTCGGTTCCGAGCGCCAGCCGGTTCGTGTTGAGGCACTGTGATCGTGACAGTCGCACGAATGCGCGTAAGCTTGGGGCGAACGTTTGCAATGCGTGTTGCGCTGGGCGCTTAATGTTGTTGATTGTTGATATCTAGGAGGCAAGCATGGCAGGTCAAAGGCCGTTTAATCCGGGAGTTTCCTTGGCGGGAGCCGTCGATCTTGAGGCGTTGAAGCATCAGGTGAAGGCCGAACCGGGGCAGGCTGGAGGCGCTCCGGCCGCCGGCGGTTATGTGATCGACACCACGGAGAACACGTTCCAGGCCATGGTGCAGACGTCGGCCACGTTCCCGATTCTGTTGCTGCTGTGGGTGCCGACCGATGATCGCCTGTTCGACATGGCACGCCAGCTGGGCGATGCCGTGAACCAGCTGAACGGCCAGATTCAGCTGTCTCGTATCGATATCGCGTCGAATTCGTCGATCGCGCAGGCGTTCCAAGTGCAGGGCGCGCCTGCATTGTTCGCGTTGATCAACGGCCGTCCGATGCCGATTTTGCAGGGCTTGCCGTCCGCTGAGGAAATGCAGCAGATCGTGGATACGGTGATTCCGAATCTGGTCGCAGCCGCGCAGCAGGCCGGTGTGACCGGTTCCGCGCCGTATTCCGGCGATCCGAATTCCGATGCGGCAAACTCGGCTTCCGCTGCCGGCGCCCAGGAGCAGGTGCCTCCGGAGCATCAGGAGGCGTATATGCTGGCACAGCAGGGCGATTACGCTGGCGCCGCAGCCGCGTACGAGAAGGTGCTTGAAGCCGATCCGAACGATGCGCGTGCCGCCCGCGAGCGTGCGAAGGCGTTGCTGTTGGCCCGTTCCGCCAATGCGAACGTGCGTGAGGTGCGTGCCGCCGCTGCCGACAATCCCGATGATGTTGAAGCACAGCTTGCCGTCGCTGACATTGATATGATCGGCGGTCAGATTCAGGATGCGTTCGATCGTTTGCTGGATTTCGTTGCGGCCGGCCATAAGGCCGATATTGAACCGGTGCGCAAGCGTCTGCTGGAATATTTCACGATTCCTGAGCCGACCGACGAGCGTTTGAAGCGCGCCCGCCGTCGCCTCGCCACGCTCATGTACTGACTCGTTTATTGACTTTAGGTACCGTTTTAGGTACCGCTCAACCGTAGGCTGCGCAACTACATCGTTCTTTACGGCCTACGGTTGTTTTTTAAAAGACTTATTCCATACGGTTGGTGCCGAAATAGTCGAGGAATTGCGGTCCGTCTGCTTCCAGTTCGTCTTCGAATTCGGATTTCCATCGTGAATATGGATTCGCGGCAAGCCCTTCATTGCTGAACCGCGATTGGTCGGTGATTTCGGTGGTGCAGAATTTCGGGATCACCAGATTGGTGACCGGCCCGATACGTTCCGCTTCCGCAATGATCAGGGGAGCGTTGGTGCCTCCGAACACGTCGATGTTCCAGCCGTCCTCATCGATCCAGTCGGTGAAACGGTTTTTGATGGTCACGTGTCCGCCGCGTTTGATGAGCTCCCCTGCGATGCGCGAATCCAAATCGCGGCTCGCCTCATAGCGCGTGCCTCCCACGGACGGCCCTTTCACGGTGACTGATCCAAGCCGGAATTCGTCGCGATACTTTTCGAGCACAGCCAGCGGGTCGAGGTCCGGAGTCATGGCAATGCGGACGGACTTTGTTTTCAATCGCACGCGCAGCGCGTAATTATCCTGATGCACGTAATAACTTTGTATGATCAGCGTCGGACTGTCGTTATCATCCAACTGCGTCGGCAGGGCACGGCAGAAAAAACGGCGCGTGTATTCGAAATCGCCTATATTTCTGCCTGAATCCTCAACCATATTTTCAGTTTAGTGGAAAAGACGCTTCAAATGGTGTTATGTTGCTACAAATTTCGTTGTGACGCACGCTATCTCTCGTTCCTTCCCCGTTCTATGCCCGTTATTTCCCCTCTAGGGTTGGGTGTGCTGTCGAAAGACCCGTCGTAGCTATGTTTTCGCAATAATGATCCGAGATTCGAAGATCGTTTTTCCGTAAAAAGTGTCGCTTTCATCTCAAGGCAGTGTAAAGTAGTTTGACGCACGGGTTTGTAGCTCAGTGGATAGAGCGTCTGTCTCCGGAACAGAAGGTCGTGGGTTCGATCCCCATCAAGCCCACCACAAAGACAAGTGAAGAGCCGGGGCAGGGAGCCGGTATTTGGAACATGGGACAATGCGTGTCGATTCCATGGGTACAGTGATTGCTTGAGATTGCGTTGTCGTGGTTTGCCGCGGCCTGAACGCAAGCAACATGCATAACACATTCTTCAAAGGAGAACATTATGAGCGAGAAGATGGAAGCGGTTGCGACTTCTGAAGCCCCGGCGGCGCTGGGCGCATACAGCCAGGCCGTGAAGGCCAACGGTTTCGTGTTCGTCTCCGGCCAGCTGGGCATCGACCCAGTCACCGGCGAACTGGCTGGCGAAACCGCCGGCGAGCAGGCAGCCCAGGCACTGAAGAACATCAAGCATATTCTTGACGCCGCAGGCACCGGCATCGAACACGTCTGCCGCGCCACCATCTACATGAAGAACGTCGAAGACTTCCACGAGATCGACGACGTGTATGCGCAGACCTTCATCGGCTCCGTGAAGCCGGCCCGCGTCGCGTTCGGCGGCAACAACATTCCGAAGGGCGCTCTCGTTGAGATCGACGCCATCGCTGTGTTCTGATTTCAGTGCGCTGATTGCAAATCTCCAGAAAATCCTTTTCAGGCTCGTATGCGGTTTCTTACGCTGCATGCGAGCCTGTTTTTGTTTATGCAATCTCAGGATTGCCGCTAAAAGTGAACGGCAGGCAACATGATTCCACCGATTTCCGTATAGTAATGCGATTGGGTATTGTGCAAACGCATGCAAACGCAAGAACGCAAGAACGCGCCCATCCAAATATGAAGGAGCAGTCGCGCATGGCCGAATCGCAAGTCAACGCATCCACTGCAGACACTGACGCCGCTGAATCCGCTGAAGCCAAGCAGGGCGGTCTTGAACGCAAGATGGAAACCCGCCATCTGACCATGATTTCGCTAGGTGGTGTGATCGGTACGGGCTTGTTCCTCAGCTCCGGCTACACGATTCACCAAGCCGGCCCTCTTGGCGCGATCATCGCGTATGGCATCGGATCCATGCTTGTGTATTTTGTGATGCTCAGCCTTGGCGAACTGTCGGTGGCCATGCCGTATGCGGGCAGCTTTCACCTGTATGCGAAGCGTTTCATCGGCCCCGGCACCGCGTTCACCATCGCCGTGCTGTACTGGCTGAATTGGGCGGTGGCGCTCGCTTCGGAATTCACGGCAGCCGGTCTGCTGATGCAACGTTGGTTTCCTGATTCGCCCGCGTGGATTTGGTCCGCCGCCTTCATTGCGGTGGTGTTCATGCTCAATATTCTGTCGGTGAGGCTGTATGGCGAGTCGGAATTCTGGTTCGCATCCATTAAGGTGTTTGCGATTATCGTGTTCATTGTGATCGGCTTGCTTGCCATGTTTGGTGCGATTCCGATTGCCGGTTACGATCACGCACCGCTGTTTGAGAATTTCTATAATGACGGCTGGTTCCCCAATGGTGTGCTGCCGATTTTTTCGACGCTGCTGACGGTGGTGTTCGCATTTTCGGGCACTGAGGTTGTTGGTGTCGCGGCGGGGGAGACGAAGGATCCGGCGCAGGCGATTCCGAAGGCCGTGCATACCACGGTGTTGCGTCTTGCGATTTTTTTCATCGGTTCGATTGCGGTGATGTCCGCGCTGATTCCGTGGCATCGGTCAGGCGTCGACACGAGTCCGTTTGTGCTCGTGTTCCAGTCGATCGGCATGCCGTTTGCCGGCGATGTGATGAATTTCGTGGTGTTGACGGCAGTGCTTTCCGCTGCGAATTCCGGCTTGTACGTGTGCTCGCGCATGGTCTGGTCGCTTGCGCAGGAGGGTATGATCCCGCGCGTGCTCGGCAAGACGAATTTCCATGGTGTGCCCGTGTTCGCGGTGCTGTTCAGCATGGCTGGATCGCTGTTGGCGTTGTTGTCTTCCGTGGTTGCCGCTTCGACGGTGTATTTGGCGTTGGTTGCGGTTTCCGGCTTGGCCACACTGGTGGTGTGGGCGTCGGTTTCCGTCTGCCACTTGCGTTTCCGCAAGCAGTGGCTTGATCAAGGGCATTCGGCTGACGATTTGAAGTATCGTGCCCCCGGTTTCCCGTTCGTGCCGATTGCTGCGATTGTGATGTGCATCGGCGCGTTGGTTTTGGTGATTTGCGATTCGTCGCAGCGTTCCACATTGCTGTATATGATTCCGTTCGTTGCGATCTGCTATATCGGCTATTACGCTTCGGTGGCTTGGCGCAGGAAGCATGGCGAACTGCAGGATGATACGCGGGGCGATACGCAAGGCTGATTCTGTCTGCATAATCGGTAGACTTGGAGGAATGAGTCCAGAAGCGCTTAGTGAACTGATTTTCAATATTGCCAACAACCTTGTGAATGAAGGCAAGGCTGGCACCCTGACCACCGATCTCATCCCTCCGCAGGCCAAATTCGCCGTCATGCGTCCGAAGGACCGCGCACACGGCGATTGGGCATCGAACGCGGCCATGCAGCTGGCCAAGAAGGCCGGCATGAAGCCTCACGATTTCGCCGAACTGTTCGCCGCGGAACTCGCCAATGCCGATGGCATCAAGTCCGTGGAAGTGGCCGGCCCCGGCTTCATTAACATTGTGCTTGATTCCGCGTCCGCCGCAGCCGTGGTTGACACTGTGCTTAACGAGGGTGCGAACTACGGCAAGAACGACCATCTTTCCGGCAAAACCCTGAATCTTGAATTCGTGTCCGCCAATCCGACCGGTCCGATCCATATCGGCGGCACCCGTTGGGCCGCGGTCGGCGACTCCATGGCCCGCGTGCTTGAGGCGAACGGTGCCAAGGTGGTGCGCGAATACTATTTCAACGATCACGGCGAGCAGATCAACCGTTTCGCCAAGTCGCTGGTCGCGGCAGCCCACGGTGAGGAAACCCCGATCGACGGTTACAAGGGCGCTTATATCGATGAGATCGCACGTCGCGTCATCGATGAGGCAAAAGCCGACGGTATTGCGATTCTCGACCTGCCGCGCGTCGACGGTGGCGTTGACAACGATGGCAATCCGCTGGGTGAGGGCGATTCCGAACAGCGTGAGGAATTCCGCAAGCGTGCAGTGCCGATGATGTTCGACGAAATCCGCAAATCCATGAAGGATTTCCGTGTGAATTTCGACGTGTGGTTCCATGAGAACAGCTTGTATTCCGATGGCGAAGTCGACAAGGCGATCGCCGATCTGCGTGAACGCGGCGACATTTACGAAAAGGATGGCGCAACCTGGTTCGAATCCACCAAGCATGGTGACGACAAGGATCGTGTGATTATCAAGTCCGACGGCAACTACGCGTATTTCGCAGCTGATATTGCTTACTATCGCAACAAGCGTCATCGTGACAACGATCCGGCAGACATCGCCATTTACATGCTGGGTGCCGACCATCACGGCTATATCGGCCGTATGATGGCCATGTGCGCCGCATTCGGCGACGAACCTGGCGAAAACATGCAGATTCTTATCGGCCAGCTCGTCAACGTGCTGAAGGACGGCAAGGCAGTGCGCATGTCGAAGCGCGCCGGCAATGTGGTGACCATCGACGATCTGACCGACGCTATCGGCGTGGATGCCTCCCGTTATTCGTTGGCACGCACCGACTACAATTCCCCGGTCGACATCGACCTGAACCTGCTCGCTTCGCATTCCAACGAGAATCCGGTGTACTACGTGCAGTACGCGCACGCCCGCTCCTGCAATGTGGATCGCAATGCGGCTGCTGCCGGCATCACCTACGAGGGCGCCGACGTGAGCCTGCTCGACACCGCCGCCGACGGCGAAGTGCTTGCCGCGCTCGCCCAGTGGCCGGCCCTGCTGCGCGAAGCCGGAGACCTGCGCGCCCCGCATCGCGTAGCCCATTACTTGGAAGACCTCGCCGCCACCTACCACAAGTGGTACAACGTGGAACGCGTGGTTCCCATGGAGCTCACCGATCCGGAAGCTCGCGGCGAACAGGCTGAAGCCCTGCGCATCGCCAAGGCTCCGGAACCGGCTCGTGCAGCCGCACGTTTGAAGCTCAATGACGCCGTCAAGACGGTTATCGCCGAAGGCCTTGACCTGCTTGGCGTCGCAGCCCCAGACAGGATGTGATCACCATGGCAGTCACCCCCATCTGGCCGGCCGGCTCCAACGTGAACGAGCAAGGTGAAATCACGTTCCATGGCCGCACTGCCGAAAGCCTGCTGAACGAATTTGGTTCGCCGCTCTACGTCATCGACACCGATGACGTGCGAGCCCGCGCCGCCAAATTCGTCAAATCCGCGGCAAATGCGTTCAACAACACCGTAACCCACGTCAGCTTCGCCGGAAAAGCACTGCTTTCCAAGGAAATCTGCCGTATCGTCACCGAATCCGGCATGCTGATCGACACCTGCACCATGGGCGAGATGCGCATCGCGCTCGCCGCGGGCGTTCCCGGACGGCGACTCGTGCTGCACGGCAACAACAAGTCCGATGCGGAAATCGAACTCGCCATTACCGAAGGCTTCGCCAAAATCGTGGTGGACGAGCCGAACGAGCCGGCCCGCATCGCCGAAATCGCCAAGCGTCTCGGCAAGCGCGCTCGCGTGATGTTGCGTGTTACGTCCGGTATTCATGCGGGCGGCCACGAATTCGTGTCTACCGCGCATGAGGACCAGAAGTTCGGTGTCGCCTTGCTGCCGGTTGGTGCCGATGCAAGCAAGCTGAACGTGCTCGACGATTTGGCTGACGTGACCCCCGCAGGGTCGAACGCACGCCTAGGTGAAAGCGAAGCCACTCCGGGCGAAAGCGCAGAACGCCAACTGCAGTACGACATCAAATACCCGTACGACATGAGCCACGAGAAGGTTTCCGAAGGCGACCGCAAACTCGCCGAAGCCATGACCATGGTGGCTGATGGCCCCGCGCTCGCCGTATTGAAGGAGATCTACCGCCATCAGGACGTGCTCGAACTGGTCGGCGTGCATTCGCATATCGGATCGAACATTCACGATGCGGACGCCTTTATCCAGGCCGCGAAGCGCATGATGCTGCTGCGCAAGACCTTCTACGCCACCGACGCATACACCCTGCCGGAGGTCGACTTGGGCGGCGGCTATTCCGTGGCCTACACCGATGGCGAGGATTCCATGGATCTCGATACGGAACTTGCCCGCCTTGCCGATGCGGTCACCACCGTGAACCGTGCGCTCGGCATGCCCGCTCCGGTCATCTCGTTCGAGCCGGGCCGTTGGACGGTCGCCCCGACCGGCGTCACCCTGTATCGTGTGGGCACGGTCAAGCCGGTGCAGCTTGCCGGAACCGCGAAAGACAAGGCTGGCAATCCGGTTACGGAACGCGTGTACGTGTCTGTCGACGGCGGCATGAGCGACAATATTCGTCCGGCATTGTATGGATCGGATTACACTGCGAGAATCGCCAATCGTGAGGGTTCCAGCGAAACCAAGCTGTGCCGTGTGGTCGGCATGCACTGCGAATCGGGCGATATCATCGTCAACGAGGTGCGTCTTCCTGCCGATATTCAGCGTGGTGACGTGCTGGCGGTGCCTGTTACGGGTGCATACGGTCGCACGATGGCCAGCAACTACAATCAGGCGCTGATTCCTGCGGTTGTTGCCATATCCGAGCAAGACGCGCATGTGATGATTCGCCGTCAGACGGTCGATGATCTGCTGGATTGGGATGTGAGCGAATAGCGATTCGTGGCGTTTCGCTCGTGTTTCGTATTGTTCATGGCGATTCGTCTCAAATTACGGATGCAGTATGGGCGGTTTTCGGGGCAAAGCTCGGAAACCGTCCATTTTCGTATGATTTCGCGGTCTTACGTCATATCGGGACCGTACAATAGGCAGGGTTACACCAATACTTCACATTCAAGGGAGGATGCCTTGGTACAGGAAGATGTTGCGCCGATTCGCGTTGGATTGTTGGGCGCGGGCACGGTCGGCTCTCAGACCGCACGCCTGCTGGTGGAGCAGAAGGATGAGCTCGCCGCACGCATCGGACGACCGATCGAACTGACCGGCGTCGCCTGCCTTGATCCGTCGGAAACCGACCCGTTCCCGTGGATCGACAAGTCCGTGGTGACCACCGACACCATGAGCGTGGCCACCAATGCTGACATTGTAGTCGAACTGATCGGTGGAACCGGCGTGGCCCGCAAGTTCGTGCTTGCGGCCATCGAATCCGGCGCTTCCGTGGTTACCGCCAACAAGGCGCTGTTGGCCAAGTATGGTCCAGAAATCTATGCCGCCGCCGAAGCCAAGGGCGTCGATATCTACTTCGAGGCTTCCGTGGGCGGTGCTATTCCGTTCCTCAAGCCACTGCGTGAATCCCTCGTCGGAGACAAGGTGACGAGCATGCTCGGCATCGTCAACGGCACCACGAACTACATTCTCGACGAAATGACCACCAAGGGTCTTGATTTCGACGACGTGCTGAAGGACGCTCAGGCCAAGGGATACGCCGAAGCGGATCCGACCGGGGACATCGAAGGCTACGATGCGGCCAACAAGGCGGCCATCATGGCCACGCTCGGCTTCCACACCAACGTGACCATCGATGATGTGTCCGTTGAGGGCATCACCAAGATCACCGCCGACGATATTGCTGCCGCAACCGCCGAAAACAAGGTCATCAAGCTGCTGGCCGTGGTGGAGAATGGCGAGGCCGGCGTGTCTGCCCGCGTGTATCCGGCGCTGATTTCCAACGAGCATCCGCTGGCTTCCGTGCATGGTTCCTTTAACGCGGTGTTCGTGAAGGCCGAAGCGGCTGACGATCTGATGTTCTACGGTCGTGGCGCTGGCGGCGCTCCGACCGCTTCCGCAGTGGTCGGCGATGTGGTGACCGAAGCACGTCACATCGCACAGGGCTGCACCGGCCCGACCATTCCGTTGTATAAGGATTTGAAGAAGGCTCCGATCGAGGCTTCCAAGGCCGAGTTCGCGGTGCGTTTCGTGATTCACGACAATCCGGGCGTACTTGCGGCCATTGCGGCCAAGTTCGCCGAACATGGCGTGTCCATCAATGGTGTGAACCAGGATCTCAAGCCCACGCTGAAGGATCCGGGCTACGACGGCGAACTGCAGCAGCTGCGCCTTGTCACGCACATGACCGACGAGCTTACCCTGCGTGAAACCGTGAAAGACGTGTGCGCACTCGACTGCGTGGTTGGCGAGCCTTCCATCCTCCGCGTGCTCAACTAACAGTTATGAGACGGCTGCTCAAATCGTTGCGATTGGGCGGCCGTCTCTTTATTCATATTCCGGCTGCTGTGTTGGGCAATTGCTTGCCGATTGTTTACTCAATCGCCCGCTGATTATGGGCTTGAATTTGACTCTTGTACCCTTTCGGGTATACGGTGCTACATTTGTAAAGAAGATGTGACGAAGGACGACGAGATATGACTCCAGTTACTCGTAAAGTGCGTGTGCGTGTTCCGGCTACCAGCGCCAATCTTGGTTCTGGCTTTGATACGGTCGGACTTGCTCTGGACTACCACGACGAACTTGAATTCACGCTGAGCGCCGATCCGGTGAACACTGCGGCTCAGGTGATGATCGAAGGCGAAGGCGCCGATACTCTCCCGCGTGACGAAACCCACTTGGTGGTTTCCACGTTCCGCCGCGCATGCCAGACCTTTGGTCTGGGCCGTGTGGGCTTCATTCTTCAGGCTCACAACAACATTCCTCAGGCACGAGGCATGGGCTCTTCCGCAGAGGCCATTGTGGCGGGCATCGCAGCCGCGGCCGCCTTCGCGCAGGACGACGAACTCAACCGTGATGCCGTGTTTGAGCTTGCTGCGGCCATCGAAGGCCATCCGGACAACGTGGCTCCGGCCGTGTACGGCGGGCTCACCATGTCTTGGGACATGGAAACCCCCGAAGGTGTCGGTTCCGTGCCGATTCCGGGCGGCGAACCGCTGCATAAGGGCTTCCATACCATTAACTATCGCGTTGCCGACGATCTGACCGCCGCCGTGTTCGTGCCGGATTATGAGCTGTCCACCGAAAAGGCACGCCAGGCGCTGCCGGGCCAGCTGGCGTTCAAGGATGCCGTGCACAATGTGTCTCGCGTGAGCCTGCTGCCGGCCGCCATGAATCCTGCGATGCTGGCGACTGGTCAGCGTCAGGACGTCAACGCGTTGCTGTTCGCCGCCACGCAGGATCGTCTGCATCAGCCGTATCGCGCTCCTTTGATGGAACCGTCGTGGACGTTGATCGAAAAGCTGCGTTCCCATGGTTTTGCTTCCATGGTTTCCGGCGCTGGCCCATGCGTGCTCGTGCTGCATCATGGCGACGCTCGCGAACAGCTGGGACAGCTTGCTTCCGAAGAGCTCGCTTCCGGTCATTGGCGTGTGCTGCATTTGGGCGTCGACACCAAGGGTGTGCAGGTGGAACGCGCATGAACAACTCCATTCCGCTGATTCTCGCTTCCAAATCCAAGCCTCGCCGTGACGTGCTTTTCTCGGCGGGCATTTGCCCCACGATTCGCGTATCGAACGTGGACGAGCCGGCGGCGCTCGAACGTGAGGCGGCCGCCATGGGCGTTGCCGTAAGCGATCTGAGCGTGGAACAGCGGGTGATGATTCTCGCTACGGCCAAAGCCGAAGCCGTACATCAGGCGTATCGGAACGTTGCCGCCACCGCTGCGGCGGCGCACGGCGATCGTGTGGTCGGATTTCCGCTGAAAGCCGTTGCCGAATCTTCCGAACATTCGGATAATGCTGAAAATACTGGGGATTCCGCATCTTTAGAACATCATCGTGTTACGTTGCGTGCGGACGAAGTGCAGTCCGCCTCCGATGTGAAGACCCGCGATTTTTCGGGAGTCACCATTCCTACGATCACCGAATCGATTGCTGATTTCGTTGATGGCAAGCCGAGCCTGACCCGTGCGAAAGTCGGTCCGCTGATTCTTGGCTGCGATTCCATGTTCCTGCTTGACGGCGAATGTTACGGCAAGCCGCATAGCGCTGAGGTGGCTCGGGAACGACTGCGTGCCATGCGTGGCGCCACCGGTGAATTGTGGACGGGCCATTGCCTGATCGACTTCGCCACCGGGCGTATCGCGCGAGGCGCGAGCAGGGCAACGCTGCACTTCTGCGAATATTCCGACACCGATATCGAACGGTACATCGCCACCGGAGAACCGTTGGAAGTGGCTGGTTCCTTCACGCTTGAGGGCTTCGGCGGAGCATTCATCGACTCCATCGAAGGCGATCCGCACGGCATTATCGGCCTGAGCCTTCCGCTGGCGCGCCGTTTGGCCGCCGAGCTCGGCGTGGAATGGACTGATCTGTGGAATGTGACGCGAGCCGATCAAGAACCGAACGTCGAACACGATTCGCGAACCGGTGCCGCGAAGCCGCTTCCTCCCAAGGAAAACGTGCATCAGCCGGGTGATGGTTGGATTGATTGCGATTGCGGCCGCAAGCATTGGGGCACGAACGGCGCGTCCGGCGTGCTCTTGGCCCGCCGAAGCGAACAGACCGGCGAAGTGACGCACGTTGTCATGCAACATCGCGCGGTGTGGAGCGCGGAAGGTGGCACATGGGGCATTCCAGGAGGTGCCACCGCCGACGGTGAAAGCCCGATCGAGGGCGCGCTGCGCGAATCGTACGAGGAAGCCAACATCACGCCGGAAGATATCGACGTGGTCGGATCATACTGCGAAGACCACGGACCGTGGGCCTACACCACCGTGTTCGCTTTCGAAAAGCCGGGGCACCGCGTGGAGCCGAAGGCCAACGACGACGAAAGCATGGAAATCGAATGGGTGCCGATTGAGGAAGTCCCCAATCGTAAACTGTTGACCGCCATGCGTACCGACTGGCCGAATTTCGCTGCGCGACTCGCTCAAATGGCTGAAAAATAGCGTCTGTTAGCGCTAACCGAAGTTGCGTGTAGAATAGTCGAAAGTACCAACGGTAGTGTGCGGAAGGCGACGGAGCATGGCAGGCAAGCGCAATGCGGCAAACAAACGCCCCTCGATGTTCGAAGTGGCGAAAATGGCTGGTGTCAGCCATCAAACGGTGTCGCGCGTCATCAATCATTCCCCCGACGTGTCTGATGCCACCCGCGAAAAAGTACAGAAAGCCATCGACGCGCTTGGATACCGTCCCAGCAATTCCGCGCGTGCCCTCGCTTCGCATCGCTCCCGCACCATCGGCTTGGTTGCGGGCGGGCAACGCTTTTATGGTCCGATTTCCGCGATTTCCTCGATTGAGGCGATGGCGAGGCAGCATGGACTGTTCATGTCGGTGAGCATGGTGCACGAGGCGCTCTGCTCGCAGACGGAATTCGACGAATTGTGCTCAACGTTCGATGAGATGAACGTGGACGCGTTCATTTTCCTCACGCCGACGGATGTTATGTTTTCCGCCGCCTGCCGTGCGCAGATCACGCAGCCGCGCGTCATCGTCACCTCCACGCACGGCAGCATCAGCGTGCAGGATGGTTTGCGCTTGATGAAACCGGCCGACCGTCGCCGAGTATCCGTAGTGGGAGTGGACCAATGGTCGGCCATGGCCGACGTGATGCATTTGGTGGTCGAGCATGGGCATCGTTCCGTGCTTTATTTCGCAGGTCCGAAGGAATGGCGTGACGCCGCCACGCGTTTGATGGCGTGGAATAAGCTGTGCGCGGCCAATGCGGTGAGTTCCGTCACCGTGCAATGCGAAACCTGGGAATCGACCGAAGCGTATGGCAAGATGAACCATATTCTCGAAAACATCGGTCGTACCGGCGGAAATCTGCCGACGTGCATGGTGTGTGCGAACGACAGCCAGGCGGTTGGTGTGTCTCGTGCGCTGCATGAACATGGCATGCGTATTCCGCAGGATGTGAGCTTGGTCGGTTTCGACGACATGCCCGCCATGGACAACATGTACCCGCCGCTGGCCACGGTTCGACCGGATTTTGAACAGCTTGGCGTTGCCGCCATGCGTGAGACGCTGTTTTTGCTGGGGGAGGGCGATGAGAATTCGTTCGCCTCGTCGCAGCATGGCGTCGGCCTGATTCCCGCGAAGGTGATCGGCCGCACTTCTTTGGGCACCGCCAGCCGTCGCTGAATATTTCCTGCGATTTTTGTATTTCTTGTGATTCTCGTATCTCTTTTTGCCGCATGTGCTGCGATTGCCGGATTTCGCAATGCCGGTATATCAAGAAAATCGGCTGACGATCTGCCGGTAGTACGTTGACGATTGCGTGACACGTCGAACTTGTATAGTCGCCACTTTCTGTTTAGAATAGTGAGCGTTAACAGTGAGCGCTAACATTCCGTCGACAATGTGGTTGTGAGGCGCTCGGATGCAAGGAGTTTGAAACTATGGCGCAAGAGCAGGGACTTGACGATCGCATCGCGCTGACCGCCGAGAAAATCCGCGCTGGCAAGACGAGTCTGGGCATCGAATTCGGCTCCACCCGAATCAAGGCCGTGCTCATCGACGACACGTACACCACCATCGCAGCCGGCGACTACGGCTGGGCCAGCCACTTGGAAGACGGCCTGTGGAGCTATTCGCAGGAAGAAATCTGGACCGGGCTGCAGACCGCATACGCGGCGCTCGCCGAAGATGTCGAAAACGCTTACGGCGAAAAGCTCACCCGCGTGGGACGCATCGGCTTCTCCGCCATGATGCACGGCTACCTCGCCTTCGGCAAAGATGGCGAACTGCTGGTGCCGTTCCGCACCTGGCAGAACACCAACACTTCCGAAGCACACGAGAAGCTTTCCGAACTGTTCCAGTACAACATTCCGGAACGCTGGTCCATCGCACACCTGTACCAGGCCGTGCTCAACAACGAAGAGCACATCGGCAAGGTCGATTTCTTCACCACCCTCGCCGGCTACGTGCACTGGAAGCTCACCGGCAAGAAGGTGCTCGGCGTTGGCGACGCATCCGGCATGTTCCCGATCGACCCTACCACGCACACCTACGAAACCGAATTCATTGAGAAGTTCAATGCGATTCCGGAAGTCGCAGCCCAGCCGTGGAAGCTTGCCGACCTGCTGCCGGAACCGCTGGTTGCAGGCACTCCTGCGGGCACGCTGACCGAAGAGGGCGCCAAGCTGCTCGATCCGACAGGCACGCTGCAGCCGGGAATCACATTCGCTCCGCCGGAGGGCGATGCTGGCACCGGTATGGTGGCCACCAACTCCGTACGCGTGCGCACCGGCAACGTTTCCGCCGGCACCTCCATCTTCGCCATGGTTGTACTCGAACGCAAGCTGGAACGCCTGCACCCGGAAGTGGACCTCGTCACCACTCCGGCAGGCGATCTCGCAGGCATGAGCCACGCCAACAACTTCACCTCCGACCTCAACGCATGGGTTGGTCTGTTCGGACAGTTCGCAGCTGCAATCGGCACTCCGGTCGACGCCGGCACCCTGTATGGCACGCTGTTCCGCGCCGCCATCGCGGACGATGTTGACTCCAACTGCGGCGGACTCATCAACTACCCGTTCCGCTCCGGCGAATTCCTCGCAGGACTGCCCGAAGGCCGCCCGCTGTTCGCGCGCGGTCCGGAAGCCCGCATGAGCCTCGGCAACTTCATGCGCGCCCAGCTGTTCAGCGCCTTTTCCCCGGTGAAGATCGGCATGGACGTGATGACCAAAGACGAAGGTGTTGCCGTTGACTCCCTCGTCGGCCACGGTGGCATCTTCACCACCCCGAAGGTTGCCCAGAAGATCCTCGCAGCCGCATTCGATACGCCGATCAAGGTGATGTCCACCGCTGCCGAAGGCGGCGCATGGGGCATGGCCGTGCTCGCCGACTACCTGTGGCACGCCGATCAGCCGCTCGACGAATTCCTTGACGCTCGCGTATTCGCCGATGCAGCTTCCACCACGGAAAATCCGGACGAAAACGACGTCGCAGGATTCGAGGAATTCTTCGATCGCTTCCGCAAGGGACTGCCGATCGAGCATGTTGCAATCGAAAGCATTCCGCTGGAAACCAAGTAAATAAATATTTTAAAAACTTATTTCAATTTGAAAGGAAATGATTATGGCTACTTTGGCTGATTATGGTCCCGAGGTGCGTGCGGAGGTCAAGCAGGTGCGTGAGGTCGTGGCGACCTTGCACGAGCAGCTGGTCAAGTGGAACCTGGTGGTGTGGACGGCTGGCAACGTGTCGCAGCGTCTGCGCACTGCGGATCTGATGGTGATCAAGCCGTCGGGCCTGCGTTACGAGTACCTGACCCCGTCGAGCATGGTGGTGTGCGATCTGGACGGCAACGTGGTGGACGGTTCGGAGGCTCCTTCCTCCGATACGGCGTCGCATGCGTACATCTACCGTCATATGCCGGACGTGTACGGCGTGGTGCATACGCATTCGACGTATGCGACGGCGTGGGCGGCGACGGGGCAGAACATTCCGTGCGGTCTGACGATGATGGGCGACGAGTTCGGCGGGCCTGTTCCGGTGGGTCCGTTCCGTCTGATCGGTTCCGAGGCGATCGGCGAGGGCGTGGTCGAGACGCTCAGGGAGTATCCGAAGTCTCCTGCGGTGCTGATGCAGAACCATGGTCCGTTCACCATCGGCAAGGACGCGGAGTCGGCGGTGAAGGCCGCGGCGATGACGGAGGAGGTCGCTCATACGATGTGGGCGGCGAGGCAGTTGGGTGAGATCATTCCGATTTCGGATGAGGATATCGCGAAGCTGAACGATCGTTACACCAACGTCTACGGCCAGCACTGAGCTGCAATCCTACGATTCCGTAATCCTACATAATTTCACAATCGTACGAACTCGCGCTACGCAACAGAACAACGCGAAGCGCGAGTTCGCAATCGCAATAAATAATTAAAAACTCCATAAACAACGAAGTAAAGGAACAATCACATGGCAATGGAAAACCCGTTTGAAGGCAAGGAAGTCTGGTTCGGCGTCGGATCCCAGGATCTGTACGGCGAAGAAGCGCTGCGTCAGGTGGCCGAGCAGTCCGGCGAAATCGTCGACGCGCTCAACGCAACCGGCAAGATTCCGGTCAAGGTGGTGCTTAAGCCGACCCTGAAGTCCTCCGACGGCGTCAAGGCCTTCATGGTCGAAGCCTCCGCCAACCCGAACGTCATCGGCGTGATCACCTGGTGCCACACCTTCTCCCCGGCCAAGATGTGGATCCGCGGCCTCGAAGTGCTCACCAAGCCGCTGCTGCAGCTCAACACGCAGCACCACTTCGAAATCCCGTGGGAAACCATCGACATGGACTTCATGAACCTGAACCAGGCCGCACACGGCGACCGTGAGTTCGGTTACATCCTGACCCGTCTGGGCATCAACCGCAAGATCGTGGTCGGCCACTACACCGATCCGGCCGTTGCCGAAGAAATCGGCACCTGGGCACGCGCCTGCGCCGGCTGGGATGCTTCCAACAACATGAAGGTCATGCGTTGGGGCGACAACATGCGCAACGTGGCCGTCACCGAAGGCGACAAGACCGAAGCCGAGCGCGTGTTCGGCGCATCCATCAACACTTGGGCCGTCAACGAGCTCGTCGCAGCCTACGAAGCCGTCAAGGACGATCAGGTCAAGAGCATCATCGAAGACTACAAGGTTAAGTACGACGTTGATCCGGCTCTGCTCGACGCCAAGTACGATTCCCTGTTCATCGCGGCCAAGGAAGAAGCCGCCATGGTCAACATGATGCGCGCCAATGGCTGCACCGCCGGCGTTGACAACTTCGAAGACTTGGGTGCTCTCCCGCAGCTGCCGGGCGTTGGCCCGCAGCGCTTCCCGTCCGAGTACGGCTTCGGCTTCTCCGCCGAAGGCGACTGGAAGACCGCAGTGCTCGTGCGCATCGGCGCAGTGATGGGCTACGGCCTCGAAGGTGGCGCTTCCCTCATGGAAGACTACTCCTACAACTTCACCCCGGGCAACGAGATGATCATGGGCTCCCACATGCTCGAAGTCTCCCCGTCCGTCGGCACCATCGCCAAGCCGAAGCTGGAAATCCACCCGCTCGGCATCGGTGGCAAGGCCGATCCGGTGCGTCTGGTCTTCACTGTCGCCCCGAAGAAGGACGCCGTCGTCGTGTCCATGTCTGACGTGCGCGAACGTTTCCGCCTGACCATGAACCTGGTCGACGTGGTCGAGCCGCTCGGAGAGCTCAAGCAGTTGCCGTGCGCCCGTGGCCTGTGGAAGCCGCAGCCGGACCTCAAGACCTCCGCCGAGTGCTGGCTGCGTTCCGGCGCCTCCCACCACACCTGCATGACCACCTCCGTCGGTCGCGAGGCTTGGGAAGACTTCGCCCGCATCGCCGGTGTCGAACTCGCCACCATCGACGCGAACACCAAGGCCGCAGAATTCGAGCGCGACCTTGAGATCTCCGAAATGTACCACCGCCTCAACAACCGTCACTGACATAACGGAGCGTTAACGGCACGGCAGAAGACTCGACGTACCCTCGTACGCCTTCGCCTTCTGTCGCACCGTTACCGCACGCGTTATGCACTGACGGAACCGTCACTGATTGTCGCTTTACTGACAATGGCTGATGGAGTGTCGTTAGCCATTCTGGATTCATCACTAATCTCTGCCATATGAGCGCCGGCGGGTCGGATCGCTTCCGATCACCGGCGCTCGTTTGCATTCCTTGAAAGTTGTACAGACAGAACAAAAGCGTGGGGTACGAGAGAATACAAACGTTCTCTCGTACCCCACGCTTTTATGCATTATGCGATTCAGCGCTTGCCGGAGTACAGCTGCTGATCGATCACCTGTGCGAACACGCGGTTCACTGCCGGACGCACCACTTTCAGCGACGGGGTCAGGCACTTGTTTTCCTGCGTGAACTGGGTATCCAGCACTACGAACTTACGTACGGATTCGGCGCGGGAAACGGTCGCGTTCGCCTTGTCGACGTACTTCTGGATTTCGTCGTGAACGGCGGCGGTCGCAGCCACGCGATCCAACGGCGTATCGGCAGACAGTCCAATGGAAGGCAGCCAAGCCTCCAATCCCTCCGGATCCAGCGTGACCAGCGCACCGATGAACGGGCGATTGTCGCCAACAACTACCGCATGCTCCACAATCGGACATTTCACGATCTCCTGTTCCATCGGAATCGGGGAGACGTTCTTACCGCCGGCCGTGATGATGATGTCCTTCTTACGGCCAGTGATCGTAATACGTCCCTCGTCATCGATCGACGCCAAATCGCCTGTTTTCAGCCATCCATCCTCGGTGAACGCTTCCGCCGTCTTCTCGGGCAGATTATGGTAGCCTCTGAACACGTTTGGTCCCTTGACCTGTAGTTCGCCATCATCGGAAATGCGTACAGACGATCCCGGAGCCGGTTGACCAACAGTGCCGATCACATTGTCGGTGACACGGTTGGCTGCGAACGGCGCAGCGGTTTCCGTCATACCGTAACCCTGAATCATCGGCAGGCCGATGCCGTTGAAGAAATGCGCCAAAGACACGTCCAGAGGAGCGCCACCGCATGCCACGTAGCGGATGCGCGGGCCGAGGGCGCCACGCACGGTACGGTATACGGAAGCCTCATACGAGAGATGTTCGGCGGTCTGCTTCATGGTTGGCTTCTCACCAGCCTGCTGCATGCGCGACCAATCGCGTGCGGCCTCGGCAGCCTTGAGGAACAGGCGTCCCTTCCAACCCATGCCGGCCTTGCGGGAGGCCGCGTTATACACCTTCTCAAACACTCGTGGCACGCCCAGCAGATATGTCGGTTCGAAGGAACGCAAATCGGGCAGCAGCGTCTTTGTGTCCGGCAGATAGCCGACCACGCCGTCGTCGGAAGCGATCGACGCGTACTGAATGAACCGTGCGAAACAGTGGGCAAGCGGCAGGAAGAGGAGCAGTCGCGGATGATCTTCGAGAACGATCTCATGCAACGCCAGACTGCCCGCACGCGTGATCGATATGAAATTGCGGTGCGATAGCTCGGCACCCTTTGGAGCTCCCGTCGAACCAGACGTGTACACGATGGTAGCCAGATCGTCTGCATGCACCGAATCGATGCGCGCTTCCAGCTCCTCGTCGGACACGGTGACGCCCAAGCCTTCCAACGCGCCCATGGCGTTGGAATCGAGCATCAGAATGTGCTTGAGAGACGGGCAGCGGTCGATTACGGAGTCGAGACGGTCGAAGCGCTCGCGATTGTCGGCGATAGCCAGTTTCACATCCGAATCGTTGAGGATACGCTCGGCTTGCGCTGCGGAATCAGTGTCGTAGATCGGCACATTGACCGCGCCGATTGCGGCCAGTGCGAAATCGAGCACACCCCACTCGTAGCGGGTGGCGGAGAAGATGGTGACGGCGTCGCCCTTGGCGATGCCGAACGCGATAAGACCTTTGGCGGCGGCGATCACATCCTTGTGAAATTCGCCGGTAGTGACCTTCATCCATTGGCCGGGGGCGGTTTTGCGTTCCGCGATCACGGTATCCTCGCCAGTGCGCGCGATGCGTCCGGTAAGCAGGGAATAGATGGATTCGTCGTCGCCGACCTCGACGGATTCGCCCGGTGCAGTGTACTCGGTGAGCATGAAGCGTTCTCTTTCTCGCGGTTTTTGCGTTATTTCCGCGTATTTCTGCTTGTGATGCGTGCGGGAGCGATGCAAACCGTGTGTCCGCGTTTCCTACCCCTTGCGCACCTCGCACATTCTAAGTTACGGGGCCGTAAGTCTGCATTGTGAGAAGCGACAAGAAATATTTCATCAACTTTGTATGAACTGACAAATGGTGATATTCCGTCAAAAATCAAGTGTTTGATGTCGCGCTATATCCGTTCGGAAAAAGGCTTGACGTAACGGTTGTGGGGGAGCTGCCATGCTTTCCATATATTCCCGAAATGACCGTAAAACCAGAGAAATACGAAGAAATGGTGGTGCGAGCGATTTTTATCGAGTACACTCACGAGTGACGCAATTTACCCCTTGCGTCAGAGGGCTGCCTGCTCAACGGCGAACATCCAGCCTTTCTCTTTTCAACGTTGCTGATTTGAGGTCGATTATGGCAATTCGATTGCGACGGTTCGCTGTATGCAATGCGCCCTTGACGATTGCGAGCTGCCTTGGATAGGCTGAAAACGGTTTGCCGCGCACCGGTTTTCCCGTATTGGCCTGTTGCGATTCGTTTGTTGGATGCATGGCGATTGCGCTTTGGGCCGTAGGCGAGCTGGCAACGCGAGTGCGCTCATTGGACGGAAGGTGTTTATGTTTGACAAGAGGCTGTTTTCCCTCGCTCCCGGCGTGGGGCGGTTGGTTGCGGCGAAAGTGCTCTGCCAATGGGTCGGACTGCTGGCCAACGTCGTGTTCGTGGTGACGGTGGTGGTCATGCTTTCGCCGGCGCTTGCCGTGGTGGAATCGGCGTTCGACCCCATGTTCTCCATGGGTGATAGTGGCCTGATTTCCCGCCTGTTCATCGGCTTTGGCTACGGCGGATTCAGTGCGGAAACATACGTCGGATGCGTGCTGGCGATCGTGGTCTGTGCGGTACTGCGTTTTCTGATGATGCGCGCAGCGGCCTATTTCGGCGCGGAAGCGGCTGAGCGTGTCAAACTCGCGTTACGTGAACAGCTTTTTAATAAAATGCTTGCGATCGGACCATCATATTCGCAACATATCAGCACTGCCGACGTGGTGCAATCTGCCGGTGAAGGCATCGAACAAATCCAAAGCTTCTTCGAATTATTCCTACCGCAACTGTTTTATGCGATTCTCGCACCGGTAACATTATTTTTTATAGTTGCGCCGATTAATATGCCGACGGCTGTTACATTGCTTGTATGCGCGCCTTTGATTGTATTGATTGTTGGCATGGTCGCAATGCGCGCAGCCCGAGTATTCAAAAAATATTGGGGAAAATACACCGACATGGGATCTGTGTTTCTTGACAATGTACAAGGTCTTGAAACGCTGAAAACTTTTGACGCGGATGCGCATGCCGCCAAGAAAATGGGCGAGCAAGCGGAACAATTCCGCGTAATGACCATGAATGTTCTGCAAATTCAGCTGCGCTCGCTCACCGCCATGGACGTCGTCGCATACGGGGGTGCCGCGGCCGGCGTGGGCGTATCGATCTGGCAGTATGCGAGTGGTGCCGCATTGCCGCTTGCCGGCGTGCTGCTGATAGTGCTTCTTTCCGCGGATTTCTTCATTCCGCTGCGCCAATTGGGGTCGTTCTTCCATGTTGCGATGAACGGCATGACTTCGACCAAGCGTATTTTCGCATTGCTTGATACGCCGATTCCTGCGCATGGGATGCAGGAAATGCCGGAATTCGGCGCTTCTGATAACGGTGTGGACGTGTGCTTTGATGACGTGTCGTTCCGATATGTGGACGTGAATACGGATGCTGCGGCGGCTGTGAGTGTGGCTGCGGATACGGCTGTGACGGCGGATATGGAAACTGGAAAAACTGGACAAATCGGGGGAAAGTCCGGTGTGGTTGGTGCTGGAAAAACAGGCATGTCGAAAGATGATGATGGTTCGGTCGTCGCATTGCATGGCGTCTCTTTCACTGCGCGGCGCGGGCAGGTGACCGCCATCGTCGGTCCGTCCGGATCCGGCAAATCCACCGCCGTCGAACTGCTCTCCGGAAATCTTTCCGGATATGAAGGATGTATGTGGCTGCAATCCGGAAACACAGGAAACAACTCGACGCAACGGTACCAAATCAACGATCTTTCCATCGAATCCCTTACGAGGGAAATCGCCATAGTGGCGGCGCAAAGCCACCTTTTTGCAGGAACGTTGCGTGACAATCTGCTGATGGCCAAGCCGGATGCCACCGAAAGCGAACTGTGGCAAGCGCTGGAAGCGGCGCATATCAGCGATTTCGTGCGTGCGCAATCGCAAGAACTTGACCTGGCCATCGAACAGGGCGCAAGCAACCTGTCGGGAGGGCAGAAGCAGCGCATCGCCATTGCGCGCGCATTGCTGCGGGAGCCTGCCGTCTACATTTTCGACGAAGCCACCAGCAGCGTCGATGTGGAAAGCGAAACCCTGATTCTGCAAACCATTCGGGCGCTTGCGGATCGGGGCAAAACCGTGATCATGGTGACGCACCGCATGGCGAATGCAGCCGACGCCGACCATGTGGTGGTATTCGAACACGGGCGCGTGGCGGAACAAGGCACGCATGCGGAACTCATGCGTGCCAACGGAACATACGCCAAACTGTTCCACGCCCAACAAACCGTGGAAAACATAGGTCTACGCAATAACGCAACCCATTCCACCTCTGCATCCCACGCACTTAAAGCGTCCGATTCTGCAGAATCAGTCACGCAGCGTGCGGAAATGGGTCTCCAAGTGTCCGATTCTGCAGAAACGGACAACCAACTCACTAAAAACACCGCTCAGTTGTCCGATTCTCCCGAATCGGTCACGCAGCGTGCCGAAACTACGTCTCGAATGTCCAATTCTGCAGAAACGGACGCACAGGGTGCGAAAACGGGCGTTCGGATGTCCGATTCGGCAGAATCGGACGCGAAGGCAATGCCGACGGCGCGGGTGATTGCGCGTTTGCTCAAAGAGGTTGGGCCGCAGCGCAAGTACATGATCGTCGCGTGCGTCTGCGGCACGCTCGGCCATCTCGCCGCCACTTTCCTGCCGGTGTTCGGCATCGCGGCGGCCTTCGCTGCAGTCGGTTCGCCGGTCTGGAACCTCAGCGTTCCCGCGGCGCTCGCAGCCATGGCCGTATGCGCGCTGATCCGCGGCGGCATGCGTTACGCCGAACAGTTCATGAACCATAACGTGGCGTTCCGTCTGCTTGCGCTATTCCGTGCGAAAGCCTTCGCGGCCCTGCGCCGTCTCGCCCCCGCCAAGCTTGCAGGCAAAGGCAAAGGCGACCTGATCGCACTGGTCACCACCGACGTGGAACTGCTGGAAATCTTCTTCGCACACACCATCAGCCCGGTCGTCATCGCCATTGTGACTGCCGTCGTCTACGCGCTCGCGCTACTCACCCTCAGTCCGCCCCTCGCGGCGACGCTCATCATCGCGCACCTCATTATCGGCGTCATACTGCCGAAACTCTTTGCATCCGCGGTGCGCGGCATCGGTCCGGAACTGCGCAAGGAGTCGTCCGCCCTCGATGACGAAATGCTTGACGACATGCGTGGCATCGGCGAAATCATCCGCTTCGGCCAAGGCGATGCCCGGCTTGCGTCCATTCAGCGTCGCACGCGCTCGCTGTGGGTCAAACGTGTGCGTCTGAGCGTGAAAAATGGCGATTTTGCAGGATTTGGCGCGGTATTGGTGATGCTGTTCACGGCGATTGCGGCTTTCCTTGCGATGACGTTGTGCACTGCGGTTTCCACTGCCGCCGATATGTCGGAAGGCCTGATGTGGATGGGTTCCGTGGGATCGAACGCCCCAGCGTTGGTTGCGGCTTTCGTGCTGCTCGCCAGCTCGTTTGGGCCGACGCTTGCGTTGAGTGCGTTGCCGGCGAATCTGACGCAAACGTTTGCTTCGGCACGCCGCCTGTTCGCGTTGATGGATGAGGCTCCCGCTGTGGTCGAGCAGGGGAGCGAACGCCCGGAATATCAGGGCATGACAATGCGCGATGTCACATTCGGCTATGGATCCGGCGCCTGTATTTCCGGCGAACGCACGCCAAACGGGCGGTCGGAGCATGCGACTGGCATGAGTCCGGCACGCCCCGCGGAAGCGCAATCCTCCGGCGAACAAGGTGCCGGCATCGCCTCGCAACCGGTGCTCGACCATGTTTCACTCGATGTTTCACGGCAGGGCATTCTCGGTATTCAAGGCCCGTCCGGGCGTGGAAAATCAACGATGTTGAAACTGCTGATGCGCTACTGGGATCCGGATTCCGGCACGATTTCGCTGTCGGATGTTCCATTGCCGCAGGTTGACGCCGGATGGCGTCGGCGCGTGCAGACGATGATGGGACAGGAGACGTATCTGTTCGACGGAACGATTCGCGAAAATCTCGCTATTGCCTGCAATGACGCCGATTTTTCGGATTCTGGCAGTAATTCTGGCAGTAATTTCTGTAGTAATTCCAGCAGTAATGCTGGCGGTGATTCCGCTGATTCCTCCGATTCGGACCTCGCGCACGACATTCCCGATTCCGTATTGCGCGAAGCCCTCGCCAAGGCGTCCGCGCTCGAACTGGTCGATGCGCTGCCGAACGGCTTGGATACGCAGGTCGGCGAGCTGGGTGGCCGCCTTTCGGAGGGTGAGAAACAGCGCATCGGATTGGCCCGCATGTTCCTTCGCGACTCCGATTTGGTGCTGTTCGACGAGCCGACGAGCCGTCTTGACGCCTATAACGAGTCGGTGATTCTCGGGTCGATCAATGATCTTGCCGAGCGGGGGAGCACCGTCGTGCTGGTGTCGCACCGCGATTCCACCATGCGCATCGCCGATCGCATACTGCGTATGTAGTGCGCAATACGCGAATCCATCTGCACCCCCGTCCGCAATGTGGTCGTATGAAAATCATGCGTCATTCGTATTTCTTATAGCGTGCATCGAAAGTGCGGTCGAAAGGAGCAGTGCGCGCGAATCGAAAGCGAATGGCGCATATCAAGCAAGAAAAGCGAATGAAATTGCGGAATCGTCGGCAGAATCGAAATCGTAAGAAAATGAAACAATCATGAAAATGATAGTCAGAATTTAAGAAAAGCAACTTTTTAAGACGTGCAAATATTCAGTTCACATGATTTTGTAACGAAAAATCGTTAGTATCTGTGTCAAGAGATATCCGCTCTGCAGCAGGGTGGAATACGATTCGACGAAAGGCTGGCGATGGCCAACAACAGGAACGAACTGAACAAGAATCTGGCGCAGATGCTCAAGGGTGGCGTGATCATGGACGTCACCACCCCGGAGCAGGCGAAGATCGCACAGGACGCGGGCGCATGCGCGGTGATGGCTCTCGAGCGTATTCCGGCCGATATTCGTGCTGCCGGCGGCGTTTCCCGCATGAGCGATCCGGCCATGATCAAGGGCATTCAGGAAGCCGTGTCCATTCCGGTCATGGCAAAGGTTCGTATCGGCCATGTTGCCGAAGCCCGCATTCTGCAGGCCATCGAAATCGACTACATCGACGAATCCGAAGTGCTGAGCCCCGCCGACGACGTGTACCACATCGACAAGAACCAGTTCGACGTGCCGTTCGTGTGCGGCGCGAAGAACCTGGGCGAGGCGCTGCGCCGTATCGCCGAGGGCGCTTCCATGATCCGCACCAAGGGCGAGCCGGGCACCGGCGACGTGATCCAGGCCGTGCGCCACATGCGCACCATGAACAAGCAGATCCGCGAGCTCGTCTCCCTTCGCGACGACGAGGTGTATGAGGCCGCCAAGCAGCTGGCCGTGCCGTACGATCTCGCCAAGTATGTGCACGACAACGGTCGTCTGCCGGTCGTCAACTTCGCCGCCGGTGGCGTGGCCACTCCGGCCGATGCCGCGCTCATGATGGAACTGGGTGCCGAAGGTGTGTTCGTCGGTTCCGGCATCTTCAAGTCCGGAGACCCGGCCAAGCGTGCCGCCGCCATCGTGCAGGCCACCGCCAATTGGCAGGATGCCGACCTGCTCGCACGCCTTTCCGAGAACCTTGGCGAGGCCATGGTCGGCATCAACGAAGACGAGATCGAAACCATCATGGCCGCTCGCGGCGAGTGATTGCGCTGTAATTTCGTGCGCTGTGCGCTGTGCGCGGCTGTCGGCATGTCTGTTCGATGCGCCGCGCGCAGCCCGTTTCGCATGATTCGCGATGGTTTGGGTAAGGAGATCCGATGGTTGTTGCCGTTGAATACATTTCGAAGGAAGAATCGACTGACGTTGCCGAAGGTGCGGCTTCCGCGCAGCATGGCGTGACCGGCATCCTTGCGGTGCAAGGCGCGTTCGCCGAGCATGCGGCGATGCTGGATCGGCTTGGTGCGCCGTGGAAACTGCTGCGTGCCGCCGAGGATTTCGACGATTCGATCGACCGCGTGATTCTGCCTGGCGGCGAAAGCACCACGCAGGGCAAATTGCTGCGTTCGACCGGCTTGTTCGATCCGATCGCCGCGCATATCGCCGCTGGAAAGCCGGTATTCGGCACCTGCGCGGGCATGATTTTGCTCGCTCGTCGTCTCGATAACGACGAGAACGTCTATTTTGGCGCGTTGGATGCGGTCGTGCGCCGCAATGCGTATGGACGTCAGCTTGGTTCGTTCGCTGCGTCCGCCGATTTCGGCGCTTCCGACGATGCGGATGCTGTGGTGGTTGCGTCGGGGGAGTCTGTCTCTTCTGCGATTTCCGCGGCTGCTGGTGAGGAGGGGACTTCCGAGGCTTCGGATACGTCGGTGGTGCTCAAGGATTTCCCTCTGGTGTTCATTCGCGGACCGTTCGTTGCCGAGGTCGGCGAGCGGGCCACGGTCGAAACGTCGGTCGACGGCAATGTGGTCGGTTTGCGTCAGGGCAAGATTCTCGCTACGGCGTTCCACCCCGAACTGACCGACGATACCCGCATTCACGAGCTGTTCCTCAGTTTGTAGGCTCATCGAGCGGTGCGGAGTCCGTCTCTTCGTCGTATGCGTTGTTTTGGGAGGTTTGCGATTCGCAGACCTCCTTTGTATATGTTCTTTATATGTTTTCTCTTGTGAGGTAGCTTTCTTGCGATCCATTTTTTGGTTGAGATGCGCGGACAATCGCAGATTATTGTGCAAACGATGTCATTCTGTTTGTGCGAAACGCCGATGATTTCGTTGGCGCTTCAATAGCGCACAACAGTTGCAGGGGGGCTATCGAACCGGTTTGCTTGACACCTTGATACAACCGTGTATCATCGGAGCTAATGGTACACGGTTGTATCAGAAAGGAAACAAAGCCATCCTACCAGTCCAAACATCACCACGGGGGTATTGTTTGGCAGGTCGCGAACATACAAACATCACCAAGTGGAAAGCACGGCATGTGCATTCCGCGGCGGATGTTCCGAAACATATGCGACCGACATGCAATCAGCATGCGAAGCGGATGGCAGAAAGGGAAAAGAACATGCGCAACATGAAGAAGGCTCTCGCAGCGGTAGCAGCAGTGGCAACCCTCGCCAGCCTCGCGGCCTGCGGTGGCAGCGACGGCGGCAACGACGCCAAGGCCAACGCCGGAGACGCAGACAAGGCGGATCTCGTTTTCTGGGGCTGGGACACCGGCAACACCATGAAGGCCCTGATCGCCGACTTCGAAAAGGCCAATCCCGGAATCACCGTCAAATTCAACAACACCGGCACCGCATCCGACACCCAGACCGCACTGAGCAACGCCGTCGCGGCAGGCAAGGGTGCCCCCGACGTGGTCATGCTGGAAGACCCGACCGTCACCCAGTTCGCGGTTACCGGCGACCTCGTTGACCTCACCGCCTACGGTGCCGACAAGCTCGAAGACGACTTCTCCGCAGGCCCGTGGAGCAAGCTACAGTATGATGGCAAGCCGTATGCGCTGCCGATTGATTCCGGCCCGGAAGTCTTCTTCTACAACGATGCCGTGCTCAAGAAGGCCGGCGTCGACGGCTCCCAGATCAAGACTTGGGACGATTATTACGAGGCAGCCAAGAAGGTCAAGGCCATCGGCGCCTACATGACCAACAATTCCGGCTCCTCCATGGAATACCAGCCCTTCACCGCCCAGGCATGGCAGGCCGGTGCGCAGCCGTGGAAGGTCGATGGCGAGAACATCACCATTGACATGACCAAGGATTCCGGCATGAAGAAGTACATCGAATTCCAGCAGAAGCTCATCGACGAAGACCTCGTCGACACCAAGATCGCCAACTGGTCCGACGACTGGAACCGTGCGCTCAACGAAGGCGACATCGCCACTCTCACCATCGGCGCATGGATGCCGGTTAACCTCATGAACGGCGCTCCTGACCAGGCCGGCAACTGGCGCGTGGCCCAGCTCCCGCAGTGGAACGAAGGTGACGAGGTCTCCGCTGAAGACGGCGGCTCCGCACTCGCGGTCGTCTCCCAGTCCAAGCAGCAGGCCGCGGCCTACAAGTTCGTCGAATACTTGACCCACGGCGACGGCGCCCAGACCATGGCCGACACCGGCACCTTCCCGAGCCTGAAGAAGATCCTCTCCTCCGACTCCTTCACCGATCCGAACACTGAAGCCAACAAGAAGGTCAACGACTACTTCGGCGGCCAGAACGTGAACGAGATTCTCTCCGAAGCCGCCCAGCGCAAGGTCTCCGCCTTCCAGTACCTGCCGTACAACCCGTACGCGCAGTCCACCTTCGGCGATCAGATCTCCAAGGCCTACAGCGAGGACATCACTCTGGAGGAAGCCTTCGTCAACTACAGCAAGGCGCTCACCGATCACGGCAACCAGCAGGGCTACACCGTCACCAGCAAGGACTGACGGCGCCCAGCCGCTGCCGTGCGGCACAACGAAAAACGCGATAATGCGATCCGACATACGCAACGCACCATCGCAACCATGAAGATCGACGGCAGGTGGGAATCGTCTGACGTGACCCGCCTGCCTCACTTCGCAAAAATAATTTTAAAAACGAAATCTTACAATAGAAAAAGATTTCAAAAAAATAGCAATTCTGTAATTCAAACAATAAAAGATTTTGCGGATTAACAATTGCACATGGTTGTGCGATCAATAGAGCAAAAAGCATACAGAAAGAAGAAAGCATGTCTCAGCAAGCAGCAGTCGCGGCGGATGCGCTGCATACGCCTGCGGACCAGGTTCGCGTCAACCGTCACCGTGCGGATTGGCGTGGTTGGAAGTTCATGTGGCCGTTCGCGTTGGTGTTCGTGTTCGTGTTCGTGATCCCGATCCTGTACGCGATCTACATCAGCTTCTTCCAGAAGCAGATGATCGGCGGCACGAAGTTCGTGGGAATCAGCAATTACATTCGTCTGTTCCACGACCAGCAGTTCTGGAGCTCGGTCGGCAGGGTCGCGCTGTTCACCTGCGTGCAGGTGCCGATCATGCTGTTCCTGTCGGCGGCGATGGCCCTGGCGTTGGATTCCATGAAGCTGCACGGCGCGAAGTTCTTCCGCATCAGCACGTTCCTGCCGTACGCGGTGCCGGCCGTGGTATCGACTTTGGTGTGGGGCTTCATGTACGGCGCGAAGTACGGTCTGGTCGGCTCCCTGAACGACTGGCTGGGCACGAACCTCGACGTGCTGAGCCCGAACGTGCTGCTCGCTTCGATCGGCAACATCGTGACCTGGGAGTTCACGGGCTACAACATGCTGATCTTCTACAGCTCGCTGTCCACGATCCCGCATTCGCTGTACGAGGCCGCCTCGATCGACGGGGCGTCCGAGTGGCAGATCGTCAAGTCCATCAAGCTGCCCGAACTGAAGGGCTCGCTCGCGATCACGGTGATCTTCTCGATCATCGGCTCGTTCCAGCTGTTCAACGAGCCGAGCATCCTGCAGAACATGGTGCCGGGCAACGCGATCACCACGTACTACACGCCGAACATGTACGCGTACAACCTGAGCTTCGCGGGCAACCAGTCGAACTACGCCGCCGCCCTGGCGATCACGATGGCCGTGATCACGATGGCGATCGCGTACGCGGTGCAGCTCAACAGCATGAAGGAGCAGATGAAGTAACGCCCGGTGGCGCGAACCATCCGCATATAGGGGAAGAAACGCTAAGGAGCATCGAAAATGAGTGACGCAACAATCGCCGCGGGCACGGAGCAGAGGCTCACCGCTCAGGAGCTCAAAGCCCAGGAGAAGGCCGCGAAAAAGGCCGAGAAGGAACGCCTCAAGAGGGTCGCGCGCGACGAGAAGGCCGAGCGCAAGAGGGCTGCGAAGTCCGGCTTCGCGAACGTGGCGAACCCGCGCAGGAGCACGCTGCTGACCATCGTGTGCGCGCTGTTCGCGGTGTACTGCCTGTTCCCGTTCGTGTACCTGCTGATCAACGCCACGAAGACGCAGGCGGACTTCACGTCCACGTTCGGTCTGGGCTTCGGCCGCACGTTCGCTTTGTGGGACAACATCAAGACCGTGTTCACCTACCAGGACGGCATCTTCGGACGCTGGTTCCTGAACACGATCCTGTACGTGGTCGTGGGCGCCGGCGGCGCGACCCTGCTCGCCATCATGGGCGGGTACGGCCTGGCGAAGTTCCGTTTCCCGGGACGCAAGGCCGTGTTCGCGGTGATCATCGGCGCCATCTCGGTGCCGGGCATCGCCCTGGCCGTGCCGCAGTTCCTGCTGTTCGCCAAGCTGAACCTGACGAACACCCCGTGGGCCATGATCATCCCGAGCCTGGTGTCGACGTTCGGCCTGTACCTGATGTGGATCTTCTCCGACCAGGCCGTGCCGACCGAGCTGCTCGAAGCCGCCCGCGTGGACGGCGCCGGTGAGTTCCGCACGTTCTTCCAGGTATCCCTGCCGCTGCTCGCCCCGGGGATCGTGACGACGGCCCTGTTCACGATCGTGGCGACGTGGAACAACTACTTCCTGCCGTTGATCATGCTGAAGGATTCGAACTGGTATCCGCTCACGATCGGTCTGAACCAGTGGAAGGACCAGGCGAGCACCGCGGGCGGCCAGGCGATCCAGAACCTGGTGGTCACGGGTTCGTTGATCACGATCGTCCCGTTGGTCATCGCGTTCCTGTGCCTGCAGAAGTACTGGCAGTCCGGCCTTGCCGCAGGCGCCGTCAAGGAATGATCGCAACGGTCGCATGCTGAAATTTCGGTAAAGCGCATACCGATTTTTCGGCAATCGTCCGAAAAGAACAAAAAATAAGACCTCGGGGGTGTCATCGTGGACATCCCCGGGACCATCTCAAATATCTTAGTAAATATATATACTAGATTTTATAAAAAGATTTTACGAGAGCTTTCGAAGGGAAGCTGTCGAGTTGGCATCCTCAGCGTTATAGCGGATGCCATACGCACACAAAGGAGTAATCCATGCATCGCACGTTCAAATGGCCGGAACTGCTGACCGACAACGGCAAAGGCATCGCATACGGCGGTGATTACAATCCCGACCAGTGGTCGGAAGACGTGTGGGACGAAGACGTCCGCCTCATGAAACAGGCCGGTGTCAATACCGTGGCCGTGGCCATTTTCAGCTGGGATCGCATTCAGCCGGAAGAAAACCGTTGGGATTTCGTCTGGCTTGACCGCATCATCGACAAGCTCGGCAAAGCCGGCATCGCGGTCGATCTGGCCTCCGCAACCGCCACCGCGCCGCTGTGGCTGTACGAAAAGCACCCGGAAGTGCTGCCGCAAGACAAATTCGGCCATCCCGTCAACGCGGGATCGCGCCAATCCTGGAGCCCGACAAGCCCGGTGTTCAAGGAATACGCGCTCACCCTGTGCCGCAAACTGGCCGAACGCTACGGCACCAACCCGTACGTCACCGCATGGCATATGGGCAACGAATACGGCTGGAACAACCGTTACGATTACTCCGACAACGCGCTCAATGCCTTCCGCCTGTGGTGCGAACGCAAATACGGTACCATCGAAAACCTCAACAAGGCGTGGGGCACCACCTTCTGGGGTCAGGAAATGAACGGTTTCCACGAAGTGCTCATCCCGCGTTTCATGGGTGCCGACTCCATGGTGAACCCCGGTCAAAAGCTTGATTTCGAGCGTTTCGGCAACGATATGCTGCTCGACTTCTATAAGGCCGAACGCGACGCCATCGCCGAAATCTGCCCCGACAAGCCGTTCACCACGAACTTCATGGTCTCCACCGACCAGTGCTGCATGGACTACGCCGACTGGGCCGAGGAAGTCGATTTCGTGTCGAACGACCATTACTTCCATGAGGGCGAATCGCATATCGACGAACTGTTCTGCTCCGACGCTTTGATGGATTCCCTCGCGCTCGGCAAGCCGTGGTATGTGATGGAACATTCCACTTCGGCCGTGCAGTGGAAGCCGCTCAACGCACGCAAGCGCAAGGGTGAAACCGTGCGTGACTCCATTGCGCATGTGGCCATGGGTGCCGACGCCATCAACTTCTTCCAGTGGCGTGCCTCCGCATTCGGAGCCGAATCCTTCCACTCCGCACTCGTGCCCCACGCAGGCGAAGACACCAAACTGTTCCGCCAAGTGTGCGAACTGGGCGCAGCGCTGAAAACCCTCGGCGACGCTGGCGTGCAGGGTACCGAGCTGGAACAGTCCGATACGGCGATCCTGTTCAGCGCGGAATCCGAATGGGCCACACGCTCCGAAACCCTGCCGAGCATGAAGCTCAACCATTGGCATGACGTGCGCGACTGGTACCGTGCGTTCCTCAACGCCGGCACCCGTGCCGACATTGTGCCGTTGAAATACGATTGGAGCGCATACAAGACCGTCGTACTGCCGACCGTGATCATGCTCAGCGCCGAAGATACGCAGCGTTTGGCCGATTTCGCAGCTGCCGGCGGCCGTGTGGTCATCGGTTACGCAACCGGACTGATCGACGAAAACTTCCACACCTGGCTCGGCGGATACCCGGGAGCCGGAGACGGCCTGCTGCGCGAAATGCTGGGTATTCGCGGCGAGGAATTCAACATTCTCGGCGCGGAAGCCGAAGGCGAACCGTCCGAAATTCGTTTGAGCTCCGGTGCGGTCACCCGCCTGTGGCAGAACGATGTGAACGTCGACGGCGAACGCGCGCAGGTATTGGCCACCTACGAAGGTGAAGAAGCCGACGAATGGGAACTCGGCGGCACCGCCGCAATCACCCGCAATCCGTACGGTTCCGGCGAAACATACTTCGTCGGCTGCGATCTCAACGTCGCCGATCTTACGGAATTCGTGCGCGAGAATATCGTGGAAGATTCCGCAAATGTCGCCAATCCGACCGATTCCGACGTACTGCACACCGTGCGCAAGTCCGCCGACGCAACCTTCGATTTCTATCTGCCGCGCGGCAAGAAAGAAATCGCATTGCAGGGCATCGAAGGCGAACCAATCTACCTGTTCCAAGCGGAAGCAGAGGAACGGACGGGCAGCTACACCGTGCATCGCAACGGCGTACTCGTCGTAAAGCGCGCATAATTCCGCATAATTTCGCGCAATTTCGCGCGATTGATTGCGTAACACAACAATCTCACACAACCTGAGCCCGCCATTCTGAAACTCAAGAATGGCGGGCTTGCCATAACTGGTAAACTTTTTACCGGCATATTCAACAATCACGGAGACGAACATGGGCGAGTCAAAGCCGGAGCCGAAGCCGGACAAAAAACGCGTCACCCTACGAGACGTGGCCGAAGAGGCAGGCGTTTCACTCAAAACCGCATCCAACGTGATCAACCATTCCGGCCGTATGACCGACTCCACGCGAGAAAAAGTCCAGGAAGTCATCGACCGACTCGGATACCGCGTGAACGTGTCCGCGCGCAATCTCAACCGCGGCAAAACCGGTTTCATCACACTCGCCGTACCAACATTGACCGCCCCATACCTGTCGGAGCTCGCCAACCGCGTAATCGACGCGGCCCGCGGCTACGGCTACTCCGTATACGTCACCACCTACGCCGAAGGATCCGCACAAGGAGCGCAATCACTCCTGCGCAACTTCAACACCACCGTCTCGGACGGCATGATCCTGTCGATCTCCGAAGTCGAAAACCTTGAAGCGGCGGACTTGGACGTGGACTATCCGCTCGTATGCGTGGGCGCGCGTTCCACACACGGCAAAGCCGACCATGTTACCCCCGACGATATTCAGGAAGCCCGACTCGCAGCCGAATACCTGTTCGACCATGGCGCAACCCGGCTCGCGGTGGTCGGATCGCGAACCGAACCGGAGCATATCGATTCCGTGCGTGAAGCAGTGGAAGGCAATGCGCAACTGCGACTTCGCGGCGTGCTCGAAGCGTGCGCCGCGCGGGGAGCGGCATTCGATTCCCGACTGGTAATGAGCACTGGGCAGGATTGGACGATTGGTTCCGGCGCTCGCATTACGCAGCAGCTTATTGATTCCGGGATTCCATTCGACGGTATTGTGGCGTTCAATGACCAGCTTGCGTTGGGTGCGCTGTTCACTTTGGCTGCGAACGGCATTTCCGTGCCTGAACAGATGCAGGTGATCGGCTTCGACAATATTGAAGAAGCCGCATATTTCCAGCCTCCGCTGACCACCATGGATTCTTGTCTCGACTGGATTGCGCCGACTGCGGTCAGCCGCATTCTCGACCGGATCGACGGCACGCGTGTGCTGGAGCCGAGTTACATCACCACCCAGTCGCACGTGATCGCCCGCGCCACCACGCGCGTGTAGCTCGCCGTTGGTTTCGTGCCGTCGCCCTTCGAGCCATCGGTTTCGTACCGTTGTCCTTCGTGCCGTTGATTTCGCGCTATCGCCCTTTGTGCTGTTGATTTCGTATCGTTGGCTTCGCGACGCAGCTCGCGATGTTTGTGCAGACCCGAATCAACCTCGGTGTTCCGGCAATTCCTGCGCGGGCAGCTGCGCCGGTCGACTGGCGGACACCGAAATGGGACCCACATCAGGAACGACCGGAGAGCGTGAGAATTACAAGAATCACGTTAAGTGCGACAATCAGCGAAACAACTACCATATTGATCGCGAATTTCACCGGACCATCCACATAATCGCCCATTAATGATCGATCGTGAGTGTATTTCATTAACGGAATAATCGCAAATGGAATGCCGATCGACAGCACAACTTGCCCTATGATCAGCGCTTCCGTCGGATTCTTGGCAAACCACAACACCACCAACGCCGGTACGAGCGTCACCACGCGGCATGCCCACATCGGCGCTTTGATCCGCAGCAGTCCATGCATGATTTCGGCGCCCGCATATGTGCCGACCGACGTGGAACTCAGGCTGGAAGCCAGCAATCCGACCGAGAAAATCGTGCCGATCACCGGACCTAGCACATGCTGAATGGCCTGTTGCGCACCCTCGATCGTATCCGTGCCGGTCATGCCATGCAATGAATTCGCCGCAAGAATCAATAGTGCAAGATTCACCGATCCAGCAAGTAATAATGCCCAGAACACGTCTATTTTGCTTCCGTGTAGCAGGGTCTTTACGCTCGGTTTGGGCTCTCCTGGCACGTAATGGTCGTTCACCAGCGTGGAATGCAGGTAAATCGCGTGCGGCATCACCGTGGCGCCCAGCATGGAAGTTGCCATCAATACCGTTTCGGTTCCTTTGAAATGCGGAACAAGACCTTGCAAAACTTGCGCAGGATTTGGTGGATCAATAAAAAGGCCTGCAATAAATCCAAAAGTAATCACCAGCAGCAATGCAATAATCAGCTTTTCAAAAATATGATGCGTGGCACTCTTTTGAAAAATAAGCAAGACCGTAGAAATAATGCCGATTATGCACCCACCAATAAAAAGCGGAAGTCCAAATAATAATTTCAGTGCGATTGCGCCGCCAATTACTTCCGCAAGATCAGTCGCTATTGCAATGACTTCCGCTTGCATGAAAAACATGAATCGACCGCCGTCGCCAAGTCGTTCTCCCAGGATTTCGGGAAGACTTTTTCCGGTGACGATACCAAGTTTTGCGGACTGATATTGAATGAGCACGCTCATACAATTGGCGAGTACCAGCACCCACACCAGCAGATATCCGTACCTCGCGCCGGATGTGATATTCGCCGCCACATTGCCGGGATCCACGTAGGCGACGGCCGCCACAAAAGCAGGTCCAAGCATGCCGGCAAGCGCGTGCCCGTGGCGGGAAGAGAAATCGTGATTCGCCCGTGCCGTTTCCCAGCATTCCACGCCATCCGTCGCACCCGCATTGACCATGCCTCCCATGCCGTCCATATCGTTCGCGTCGTCTGTACTGTTCATGTTCGTCGCCCTCTTATCCGAGCAATGTTATAGCGCACGAGACTGCGCGGTTATGTTACGTACGCGCATATCATCTGTCGGCATATGCGCGACTCATGCAACGGCGCGTCCGAACCGTTCCAAGACGCAATGCGAGGCATGTGCCACGAAATATGGCCGAATTGCGGCGACCTGCGGCTAAGCTGGAACAAGCATGAGAACGGTTGAGAATAATCGCCTGAAACACAGCCTTCGAAAGGACAACGCATGGAAACTTTCCATACCCCCATGGTCACATTGAACGACGGCAATCTGATTCCGCAAATTGGCTTGGGCGTGCTGCGCATCGACGATGAGGGCGTTACCTCCGTAGTGGAGAGTGCGCTGGAAGCCGGCTACCGTCATATCGACGGCGCGGCGGGGTACAACAATGAGGCCGGCGTGGGTCGCGCGCTGAACAATGCGGGATTCACGGAAGGTGAGCAGCGCAAAAACCTGTGGGTTACGACGAAACTGCGCGATTCCGAGCAGGGGTATGACAGCGCACGCAAGGCGTTCGACCGCCAGCTTGGCTTGCTGCAGCTCGATTATGTCGACATGTACATGCTGCATTGGCCCACCCCGTTCGACTGGCGTTCCAGCGAAACGTGGAAGGCGTTCCAGGAATTCCGCGCGGAGGGGCGCGTGCGCACGCTGGGTGTGTGCAATTTCCTGCCCGAGCATCTTGACCGCTTGCATGAGGAGACCGGCGAATATCCTGCCGTCAACCAGATTGAGCTGCATCCGACCTGGCAGCAGCGCGAGGTCGTGGACTATTGCAAGGCGCACGGCATTGCCGTGGAAGCATATTCGCCGATGGCTCGCGGTGCTGATTTGAACGCCGGAAATGGTGCGATTGAGCGCATCGCAGCGGAGCATGGGGTTACCCCTGCGCAGGTGATTCTGCGTTGGCATATCGAAAATGGCACGATCATCATCCCCAAGTCGGTGCATGCGGATCGGCAGAAGCAGAATCTCGATTTGTTTGGATTCGTGCTCACCCCTGAAGAACATGCCGCGATCGACGCGCTTGACGGTCCGACGCGCGCCGGACATGATCCGATGACGTTCACGTACGCCTGATACTCCGTAATTCCGTAATTTCGTATTATTTTTAATAATTATGCCTCGAAAGAATAATCGTAATTCTTATAATTATCGGAATATTGAACGCGACGTGCGTGATATCCAGCGGGCCGGCAATCGGTTCAAAAAAAGTTGGATCAACGCCGACGGTCCGCTGGAACGTATTCTTATTTTGCTGGTAGTCGTTGCGGTAATCGGCGTCACTATCGGCATGCTGCTGCCGAAAGTCAATCCGACCGTAGGCGAAATCACCGGCGAGTACACGGCAACCGGCACAGCTGCGGAAACGTTGGAAAAACTTACCGTCGACGACAATCCCAGCAAGGCCGGATATGATCGCGATGCGTTCGGATTCCGCGAAACCGACGACGATGGCAACGGTTGCGACGTGCGCGAAGACGTGCTCGCGCGCGATCTGACAGACGTGCAATATAAGAACGGCCGTAGCTGCCAGGTTGCGTCGGGCACGCTTGACGATCCGTATACCGGTCAGACCATCCAATTCGTACGTGGAGTGAAAACGTCTTCGGCGGTGCAGATCGATCATGTGGTCGCGTTGGAAAATGCGTGGCAGTCGGGCGCGAACACGTGGGATCATGCGAAGCTGTACCAATTCGGCAACGACATGTACAATCTGCTGGCCGTGGACGGGCCCGCGAATCAGCAGAAGGGTTCCGCTTCGGCCGCATACTGGCTGCCGACGAACAGTGAATACCGTTGCGATTACGTGGCCCGGCAGATTGGCGTGAAAGACAAGTACGGGCTGACTGTCACTTTGCAGGAAAAGCGGGCGATGCTTTCCGTATTGCACGGTTGCCCAGCGCAGGAATTGCCGGAAAGCTGAAGCTGCTCATTTAGGCGCGGATATTTGCGGGTGCTGGCTGGGAACGGTCGTAGTTGTAGACGGTGAACGTTCCTTTGTTGAATCGTTTGGTTTCGTACAGCGCCAAGTCGGCCTGTGCGACGCATTGGTCGAAATCCACGCTTCCGATCGCGTCTCCATCGGCGCGCCCCGTGCCAAGGCTGGCACCGTCAGCGGCTGCAATGCGGCACACGCCTACGCTGCAATGCACGTCTTGCCCGTGCTGTTCCGAGGTGCGTGCCAACTGTTGGAAGAACATGCCCAGCGTGGTTTCAAGCACCTGTTCGCTGGCGGTGTTGCGAATAAGCGCCAAGAATTCGTCACCGCCATATCGGCAGATAATGTCATCGTGCCGGTAGATGTGCCGAAGTTGGGATGCGACCTCGCGGATCCAGAAATCGCCGACCGTGTGTCCGTATGTGTCGTTGATGGTTTTGAAATCGTCGATGTCGACGAACATCAGCATCGCTTCGTCGTGCGAATCCATGCGGTCGAAGTATTTGCGCATGTGCTTCCATCCCGCTTCTTTGTTCAGTAAACCGGTCATGCCGTCATGTTCGGCTTCGTACCTTGCTTTTTCGTAGGCGGCCTGTTGCGAGTGGAATCGCATGTTCATTTCCACGGTGTCCATGACGAACATGATCTGTGTGGAAATCACAATCGCCAAACATTGCAATGAAAAACTGTATGCCAGTGCTTGGTAGATGGTCGCCAATACTGGTAGCACGAAGAACGACATCATGGAAAGGAAAATAATGCGATCAAGGTTCTTGCGATATGAGATCAGCATGAAGAGGCATAATGCGATTCCCAGGACCGCAATTGCCTGCGAAAGAAGATAGAAATTACCGCGATGGTAAAGATTGTGGTCATCGAAATAGTAGAAAAGGCCAGTGAATTGTGTGATGATAAGTAAGAGAATTCCAATTACGGATAATGCGTAGACAGCACGCAATGCGGCTGGTTTGCGATGCTGATGTTTGCTTACTGTCAACCAAACATAGGTTGCGAAGAAACTCATGAAAATATAGTTGATGCAGAATACTGAGAAATTGCTTATGCGAACCATATAGTATGCGGTTTTGTCTGCATCTACGCGAAAATACCAGCTGAGCGCGTCGGTTCCAAGAAGAAGCATGCAGGCGATCTGCATGAGTATTTTGATGCGAGTTCGTCTGGTTTTTTGTGGTGTTGCAATGAAAATTCCGCCTGCGCAAATCAGGCATATGAAAATGCCCCACAACTCCATGCAGATGTGGAACATGGCCCTGACTGTCATTATCCTCCCCCCCCCCTCGACGCTGCCTGCGTCGAAAACTTGCCTACCTCTTTCGTGTGCCATGATACCTCTAAATAGGGGAGCGTTACCCCGAAATGACAAAAACAGGAATCCGCGGCGACTATCCATGCCTCTGTCATACGGGCTATCATATAGTTTGTGCGTTTGAATGTGGAGAAGGTGATTGATGTCAGCGAAGCGGAGCATGTCCCGAGCGCTTACTCGAGAGGAATCGTATCAGAACGGTCATTTAACGCGCACGGCGTTTATTTCCATTGCGATTCTTACATTTATTACGTTCGTCGGTAATTTCACGCAATTGCAGTTGAGCGCCGCGTTGCCGACGATCGTCAGTGATTTTGGTATTTCCGTTACGACCGGTCAGTGGCTGACGTCGATTTTCCAGCTGGTCATGGGCGTGATGGTGCCGCTTACGGCATACCTTACGAGACGTTTTTCGACGCGCGAAATCGTGCTTGTTTCCATGGTTGTGTTCACGATCGGTTCACTGTTCGCTTGGCTTGGTCCAACTTTTTTGATGGTGCTGATCGGGCGTTTGCTTGAGGCGGTTGGCACGGGTGTGATGTGGCCGGTGTTGCAGATCACGGTGTTTTCGATTTATCCGCTGTCTCGCCGTGGTTTCGCAATGGGTACGGTTGGCATGGCGATGAGCGTGGCTCCGGCGATCGGCCCGACGCTTGGCGGTGTGCAGACGGACTTGAACGGTTGGCGTTCAATTTTCCTCACGTTGACCATTATCGGCGTGATTTCGCTGCTTCTTGCCTATTTTGGATTGCATAATTTCGGTGAGAACGATAAAACCGCGAAGGCTGACTTTTTTTCCGTTGGACTGTCTATTTTCGGTTTCGGCGGGCTAATGTTCGGCTTTACGAATATTGAATCGTATTCGTTTGTAAATCCTATGGTTTGGCTGCCAATGGTGATTGGCGTTGTGGGAATTATTTGGTTTGTGCTCCGCCAGATTCATGGCGCGCGCAGGCAGATTGAAAATCCTGAAGCGCAGCCGCCACTGTTGAATTTGAGCGTGTTGAAGAATCGTAGTTTTACTGTTGGCACGATCACGGCCGCGCTCTCGTTCTTCGCGTTCAGTTCGATTATGGTGATCATGCCCCTGTACATTCAGGATTGCCGTGGCTATTCTGCTGCGATTAGCGGCCTGGTGATGCTTCCGGGTGCTTTGGGCCAGTGCATTTCGCAGTTTTTCGGTGGTAAGGTGCTTGACCGTTTCGGCGCACGTCCGGTGGCGTTGATAGGCACGATTACCTTGTGTTTCGGCACGATCATGATGAGTTTGATTTCCATGACCTCGTGGATTTGGTGGGTGTCGATTTGGCAGTTTGTGCGCCAGATCGGCATGGGTTTCGTGTTGATGCCGATCACCACATGGTCACTGAATTGTTTGGAACCGGAAGAGGTGAGCGCCGGATCCGCGGTGACGAATACGGTTCGTCAGATTGCGGGCGCGATTGGCGCTCCGGTGTTGGTGATTTTGATGGAGACGTTCACGTCTCTTCGTTGGACTGCGCTTGGTGGCACAAAAGCCGTGTATGCGGCTGCCAACGTGTTCGGCATTCAGTGGGCGCTTCGTATCAGTGCAGCAATCTGCTTCGTGATGGTGCTAATGGTGTTCTTCGGCGTGCGCGGCCAGGGTGCCGGTTCCACGCATGAAACCGTGCAACGCGCCCTCAACCGCAGGCGTGCCGCCTGACCGTGCATGCTGCGACGGCTACTCCTCTTCGTTGGGCTTGTATTCCACTACGCTGAGGGCCACCACGCCTGCGCTGGTGTGCACGAACACATTGGCGCTCCCGCCTACGGCTTCCAAGCCTTCCACCAAGTGTGAGATCGGCTCGGAATCGAGCACTGGCAGCACTTGCGCCACGCCGTCTGCGTCGGTGACGGTGAGCGTATCGTCCAAATATCCGGAGGCGAGCGTTTCGTCGATGGCGCTTTCGAATTCGGCCAGCTTGCTGATTTCCTCTTCGGCGGCCTTGTTTGCGGCCACTTCCACAGCTTGCGCCACTTCTTCTCGCATTGCTTCTTCGCTCATGATTGCCTCTTTTGTTAAGCACCGTTTTGCAACCTATAGATTATCGGATGAACGTATCAGAACGATTCCAAATGCCGGAAAGTGTCCATATAGTGGCACTTTTGTGAAAGCATCACCCTCAATGCACGCGGGAAACATATGCGGGGATGAACGCGGGTAGCGTTCACGAGAAGAGATGTTGTGAGAGATGTTGTGAAAAACGATGCGTAAGACTATCGGTTGCAACATGTGATTGCATACGATTGCGGATTGCGCGGAATAGGAAGTGAAACGGGAAGATGGAATGTGAAAGGAGTGCGCATGACTCGACTTGGCGATGTCCAACGAAGTGAGACGCGTCGTGAAACGCGCGCTTCACTGCTTACGGCGTTGCTGTGGTTCGCATCCGCCGTCATCGTGTTCGCGATGCTTCTGCGCATGCTACCGAACAGTCTCGATGGTAAACGCTACGTGCCTCTAATCGTCGCGCTCATGCCTTGGCTTGGCTTGCTTTCCGTAATTATCGCAGTTTGTGCAACAGTTTTTCGTACTGTTGGCAAACGAAAACTTTTGATCGCGTTGAGCGTGTTGTGCGTGATCATCCAGATTATCTGGCATTGGGGGTATGTCGTTCCGACCAATGATCGTGCCATACAACCTTCTGCAACAGTGCGTGTCATGACGTTCAATACGAAGCAAGGTTGTGCCGATGCGCAGCAAATCGTGCGAACAATCCAAAGCGAGCATGTTGAAATTCTTGCAATGCAGGAAGTTCCATCAGGATTATTAGATCGGTTGCATGATGCTGGAATTGAGGATTATCTTCCGTATTCCGTTTCCGCGCAACTCACTTGGCACGATAATGGCGGTGTGAACGTACTGTATAGTGCGCATCCTCTGCAGGAAACAACGCAGGATCTCATTCCTATTGAATCCAGTAGTATTCCTGCCGCGACAGTTGATTTCAATGGCAGAAAAGTACGATTTGGGTCGGTTCATCCGTTTTCTCCACGACCAAGCAATCAGGGATTATGGAATAAAAGTTTGGATTCCATAGCGCAATTACAGCATTACGATAATGGGGAATCGTATGTGCTGATGGGGGATTTTAATTCCACGTGGGATCATGCAAGCTTCAGATATTTGCTTGGTGATCGTTTCACTGACGCTGGTCAGAGTGCGGGGGAGGGTCTGCATATGACGTTCCCTGCAGTATTTCCGATTGCTGAAATCGACCATATTATTTACGACAAGGGCGTGCGTGCAACTGATCTTGCAACCAAACGGATTCAAGGTTCTGACCATCTCGCACTGCTTGCCACCCTAACCATTGCATAGCGGCGGAAAATGGCGGCGGAAACGAACTTCTGCGATAAACCTACAACTCAAGAAGCCCGCTCCTTTGTCGGGGTGTGTATGTTTCCTGCGGTATTTCTTAAGGGGTAAAACGGTTAAACCCCAAATTGTAATATCTATACCTGAGGTAAGATTAAGGATTGTAGTTTTCATTAGTTAGGTAGAGATACAAAGGGGTGTGCGGTATGCATATCATGTTCGTCTGTACAGGCAATATCTGCCGGTCGCCTATGGGCGAACTCTTGCTCACTCGCTACCTCGCTGGCACCACTGTGCAGGTTTCTAGCGCCGGCACGCGTGGCCTTCCGCGATGCCAGATGGATCCGTCCAGTGCCAGACTTATGACCAGCGTCAACATTGAACCAAGCGGATTCCGATCCCGCAGACTCACCCGATCTATGGCTGAGAGTGCTGATCTGATTCTCTGTTTCGAGAAAGAACAGCGCAAGGACATCGTTGCCCTCGCGCCAGGCGCGGTCCGTTATACATTTCTGCTTAACGACTTTGCCAACATGTGCCAATACTGCGCGCAAAACGGCATGGTAAGCGGACGGACCATCCAGGAGCGCCTCGCTTCCGTTATCAAAGTCTCCTCCATGATTCGTCCGATGCTGCCCACTCCCAAAGATATCGATGACCCGCACGGCAAGTCGTTCGATAAGTTCCGTATCGCGGCCAACCAGACCAATAATGCTCTGCGAACCATGCTGAAAAGCATGAAAAAGCATTACGGCGTGGGTATAGCGCCTGTACGCTCACAGATTTGTTCTGCGCAGTCCACTACCACATACAATATGTGGGCTTAGATGGCAGTGGCCGTCATGGTCGACGATTTCGTGCCGGCGCTGACTGAAAGCGCCGGCACGAATCGGTCAGTACTGGTAGTTGACCTCGTTGGTCATTTTGCCGGATGGTGTCTGATCGATGGTCAGGTCGTTTTCGGCCTTCGGCGAGGTGGTCACGTCGAAATCGAAAGTCACGCTTTCTCCGGGGGCGATATAAGCCACATTGGTGACCAGTTTTTGACCATCCATCACAGCATTGCTTTGGTCTCGCACGTCTCCGGATGAGGTGATCTCGCTGATGGAACCACCCTTTGGCGCGTAAAACAGCATACGCTGCGCAGACGTTCCCGGAGCCGCAACAGGCTTGCCCGTTACACCCGCCTGCTCGCCGCCCAGAATATAGCCGGTGCAGATGGCCATTTCGCTGGAAGTCAGCGTATTGGTCAACGTGTAGGTGACATGGTAGGTTTTCGACCCATCGGCATTCTGACCGGTTTTGGTAATCTGCGTCTTACGGTCGATATACCATCCCAACTTCGACGGATTCTGTTCGTTGAGGTAAATGCCCACTTCCGGATCGGTTTCGCTGTCTGGAGTGCCCTTGGCGAGTCCGGCACCTTGGAAATATTTGGCTTCATCATCATGGAACGTGTATGCGTAGAAATGACGGTTCCTGGTTAATTCGCCGATGCTTTGAGCCACCTTCATCATCTTGGTGATGTCCATGTTGCTGAAGGCGTTGTTCATGATGGTGGAGGCGATGTATTCGAAATACGTGTCTTGTAGAGATACAGGAACTTCCTTATAGATGGTGTTGAGCATGTATTCAGCGGTATTTTTGCCGGTGAGCACAGTACCATCTTCCAGCGTCACATTGCCGTTGATCTCCACCATTTTCTGGATGAACACCGGATCGATAGATACGATGCCATCAACATCGCAAGCATATTGGGAACGCTGCCAAGCTTCATTCATCATTTCCGCATTGCGGGCGATGTCTGGCACCGCGAACGTATCGCGAATATCGAAGGAGAATCCCAGGGGCTCCTTGAACACGGCATGTTCCGAAGCATTGCCATTACTGCCGTTAATGAAGTCTCCATTGTGATGGAACTCACCGACCTGAATTTGTCCATGATCGGTCTGCAACGTACCCATGGAGCCCACCAGTCCGCCGCCGGAACGTTGTTCGGAAGTGGTCTGCGCCACCAGCAGATACGTTCGGGCACCGTTCTGTCCCAAGAAGGAGGGGAGCATCTGTAGCGCATTGTTCACTTGCTCCACCATGTCCGTAACCTTGGTGAACTGGCTGCGACTCTGCGAATATGCCTTCTTCACCATGCCGATACGTGGCTCAGGCAGATTGCTGAGCTTCGAATTCAACGACTTCACCTGCTTGCTTACCGAAGAGAAGTCGTCTTGCGCATCCACAATGGGCTGAAGATTCAACTGGCCATTCTCACCGCTGATCTGCGCGTTCGCAAGCTGTTGTACCACATCGGTGAGTGACGGCAGTGTTTGTTGCACCAAATCATCCACCACCTGAGTCATGCCCTGCACGTTGGTAACATCACCGCCCACAACTGGCATCTTCGACAGCATGTTCCACGGTGTTCCATTGGCAATATCTCTTGCCGCGGCGGTATGGGTCCGCGCCTGCTTGATCGCGGCATCCGACGCCTGCGCATCCTTCAACGTATTGACGTCGGTGATGGCCGAAAGAGACGAGACCGCCTGCTCCTCGTGAGCTTTGACTTCCTTCGCCTGCTTGTAGAAATTCAGACCGACGACGCCCCCGGCAATGACCAGCAGGATGAGCAGTGCCGCAATAACAAACAATGTATTGCGAAGCTTGTGAGAACGGGCGGCGTGAGCGCTCGCATGTTGAGACATTAATCCCCCTCTGTTAGGTGTTCCAGCTTTTTATCATGGCACATTCGTATGGATGAATAGTGAAAAAGCGATTGCTGCCTGATAAAACAGACTCTATTTCTAGGGGGTAGGGTAGCATTTTCTAAGGTTTTTGACATACGGAGATGAGGGGTTCAGTGACTTCCGCAGAGAACACTAACGTCCAGCAGGTTGTCGTTGCAGATGATTCTGAAGACGGCATCACGCTGATGGATTTGATGCGTATCATTCGCAAGCATCTGGTCACCGCTACCATCGTATTTGTGATGGTTTTCGCCGGGGTGACTGCGTACACCTTCTTGGTTCCGCCGAAGTATACCGCCACGGCTCAGGCTATGGCTACGTACAATGCTTCCCAGGGGGATGATGCGGGCATTAGCCAGCAGTACACGGGTGGCACGTACATCGCTGGCCAGATCACGTCGTATACAACGTTGGCAACCACCGAAACCGTACTTGAGCCGGTCATCAAGGATCTTGGACTGGATACTTCGGTGAAGAGTCTGGCCGAGCAACTGACTGTCACCAATCCTACGAACACCGCGTTCGTGAACATTTCCGCGGAAGACGGTGACGCGCAGCAGGCATCCGACATTGCCAATGCGGTGGCGGTGTCCATGCAGAACGTGATTCAAAACGATTTGTATTCCGCGGCAGATAAGTCTCCGGTGAAGATCTCCATCGTGCAGAGGGCACGTGTGCCTGAAAGCCCGAGCTCGCCGAATAAGCCGCTGTATCTGGCGGTCGGTGTGGTCGCAGGTCTGGTGCTTGGCGTGTTCGCCGCACTGCTGAAAGACATGCTGAACACCAAGGTCGAGGAGACCTCCGACGTGCGCAGCTTGGTTGGGGCATCTTCCTTGGGTTCCGTGCCTCAGGATAATTCCCTGGGTGAGAAGCGTCCAGTGCTTGTCAGCCAGCCTAATGGCCCTATTGCTGAGGAATTCCGCCGTATACACACCAATATCGAATTCTTGCAGACCGATAAGGTTGCGGGCAAGGGGCAGCTGCTGGTCATTACCAGTGCGCAGCCTTCTGAAGGCAAGACCACCACGTCAATCAACGTGGCTGCGGCCTTGGCTGAAGATGGTGCTCGCGTGCTGCTGGTCGACGCCGATTTGCGCCATCCTTCCGTTGCACATCATTTGGGTCTTGAAGGTTCGGCCGGTTTGGCGCACGTGCTTTCTGGCCAGATGTCTCCGAAAGATGTGGTGCAGAACTATTGGAAGCCGACTCTGCATATTCTTCCTGCTGGTAAGCGTCCGGCGAATGCTGGCGTGCTTCTTGGATCAGACACCATGCGCATTATGGTCGAGCAGGCTTTAACCCAGTACGATTACGTTATTATTGATACCGCTCCGTTGAGTGTTTCCAACGATGGTATCGTGTTCGGACGTTGGGCCAAGGGCCTGGTTCTGGTGACCGGTCGTGGCGTGTGCGAGAAGAAGGAACTCAAGGAGATTTCCGAATCCTTGCATACAGCCAAGGTTCCGGTGCTTGGTTTCATCTTCAACTATGCCGATTCGAAGAAGACGCATTCCAAATCGAACTACTATTACTACTACGAGGATGCTCCGCGGAAGAAAAGCCACAAAAAGTAGCCGCAAGTAGTGTATATAAGGCGTGAATATGAGACCGGAGCGTGAAGCTTCGGTCTCATGCCGTAATAAGGAATCAACATGGGTGACAACAACAATACTGTGCCGAATCTGTCGCATCTTGTTTCGTCGGGAGACTCTTCAGGCTCTCAGGGCGAGCAGCAGACCAAGGCGCAGTTGGCTTCCGAGCGTGATGTGGTGGATACGTTCTGGGATATTCCACTGATCACCTTTTCGGAAGTTGAGTCGGCTGTGGAACGTGGCGAGGCATCTGATGCGGCTTATGCGCAGGCTGCAGCCACAAGCATGACCGCTGCCACGTCATCCACGCCGGTGAGTGATGCGCCCACGGTAAACCTTCGTGTTGAGGATTTTCCGAATAGTGCAGGAAAGCATATTTCTGGTGCTGAAAACGATTCCGCCTCGTCGTGCGAGCCTGATTCGACGTCTTCTTCGACCGCAACGCTCGATTTTACACAGTCTGCTGATGCTTCACCATCTGCTGAATCTGCCGAGAGAACTGTTTCGTTTGCGTCTCAGGTAGAGTCGGTCTCTTCTGCGGATTCCACTATGCCGCTTTTTGTGGATTCCCCTGCCTCTGCTTCTACTACTTTCATACCTGAAAGCCTGCCCATGCCAGATGATCTGTCTGACATGGAAAACGATGAGCATGATCCATTGAGGCTTGTTCCGGTTCCGCCGAAGAAGTCACATCGCAAGACAATTATTATTACCGTTGCGATTGTGGCCATAGTGGCGTTGGTTGCCGCGGGCGTTGGATTTGGTGTTTGGCAGCGCCAGCAGTATGACCGGGGGCTTGAACGGAACGAACAGCACCGTACCGCGTTGAGCATGTGCCAAAAGTCTTCCAAGGCATATGAGAAGGCTATGAAGGAACACAAGTCGGCGTTGAAGAACGCTAAATCGTTGCAGAATGTGAAAAGCGATCAGGTTTCGGATGCGAAAACGTTGACCGCGTTGCAGTCTGCAGTGAAAGATGCGCAGAATCTTACGGCGGTGGGGGAGTGCAGTGCTGATTTGAGCAACGCTGAACTTCGCCAGCGCAGTAAAGCCATGAACAAGCAACTGCCTACGTTGCAAAGCCAGTCCAAGACCTTGAATGATTCTGCAACAGCCGTTACGAACAGTCAGAAGGCTAAGGAAACGCAAGACAACGCTGATGCGCTGAAGAAGCTTGAAGCAGCCATCAATAATGCGCAGTCACTGCTTGACAATAGCCTGTACCAAGTGGCGGATGATTCCACGAGAGTGACGTTGCAGAGTGCCATTGACCATGCTTTGGAACTGTTCAATGGCAACAGTACCGACACTAATGCCATTAACCAGTCGATAACGGATTTGCAAACCGCATCTGATGATGTGAATGCTTCCATGAACGCGTTGGCTGCGCAGAATCAACAGCAGCAACAGAGCAATGCTGGCAATTCGTACAACTACCAGTACACGCGGCAGCCTTCCGGTGGATTGACTCCCTCGGCTCCTATTACACCTGACGATACTTCTAGTTCCGGTAGTAATCCTGGTTCTGGTTCGCAGACTCCAAGCGGTGGATTGACTCCCTCGACTCCTATTACACCTCCTGGCAATAATCCTGGTTCCGGCAGCGATTCTAGCTCTGGTTCGCAGACTCCGAGCGCTCAGGGTGTGCTCTGAGCTTTTTGGGTTCGCTCTTGTCGAGCTTCTGAATTTTCTTCTGCCCTAAGGTGTTATGCACTGGGAAATAGTGGGGTATGACGCGGTTCATGGGGTGTTTGTATCACCTTGATGGATCGCGTCGTTTTTGCATGCAATACTGACACATCAGCAAGAAAACTTTCCTATAATATTTGAATTGTGGCGTATCTTTTACCGTTTATTGTCATTCTTTATTTGTATAAAGAATTTCTAGGGAATTGCTTACATGATTGCAATACTAATGATAGAGAGTTAGTTACTCTACTATTTGTCTAGTTTCTTTCGGCAGTGAATTTGCTTTTTATGTAGATTGTATGAGATAATTTTTTAACGCTGTAATATTGTTATTTTGCTTTTCTTTATCCCTCAGGGCTGAGGGTGGTCTACACGCATTTCGGTGCGTTTGGAATAGTTAATCACCGCTCCATGCAAGGAACGATCATGTATAAGCATGAGAAGCAGGCGGTCGAACGCCTGCAATCAAACCACATCCATATGTTGCCAACGCTTTCGACGGCGATTATCACGTTTTTCTTGATTATCTCATTATCGGGAACGATGTTGTTTCCCATGATGGCGTTTGCAGATGAGCCGCAGCCGGTCGCTCAAGTGGGCAACACGACCTATATGAGCGTGCAAGATGCGATTGGTCATACGTCGCTGAAGAACAATACGGTCACATTGCTTACCGATACTACGGAAAGCGTTACCGTCACCCCACCGAAAGTGGTGCGCGGGGTCACGCTCGAATTGAACGGACATGCGCTCAACGCCAGCAATACCACGGCAATCACCGTTCCTGCCCACATGCAGCTCACCATCACCGGATCGGGCACGGTTGTCGGCGGAGATAATCCCGCAATCGACTGCCGTGGAGCGTTGCGGATTCAAGGTGGTAACTTCACATCGAACACCACGCTCATGCGGTTCGCAGAAACAGGCAGCGCCTCTGCCGAGGCCAGTATTTCCGCAGGAACATTCACCGCACCAACACTGATCGGCATGTTGGACGATGCGGAACACCTCGGCTATGTGAGTATTCGCGGCGGTGAGTACCATGGCGCAATCCCCGCCGGGCTTGACACGCTTGTGCTCATGGGCGGCTCATTCTCCACTACGGAGAATCTCACACCCTACTTGGCCGACATGGCAGGCCTGATTCCAGATAGCGATGATGGCATGTTTAATATTAGTGAGCTGGCTATTTCAAGTGATTACCCCACGGTGGAACTTGAGCAAGGCTCAACCTTGCAGAAGCTAACCAACGACAGTCTGCTAGACCTCACTAGAACCAAACTGAACGGTATTTCCGACTATCGTCTCGTAGCGGATGCCGAGCAACTGCAAGCTCTAAACAAGCAGATCGAGCTCGCGCTGCAGGCAGTCGCCAAGCGAAAGGCATTTGATGCGGTAAGCCAAACCGTCACCATCACTGCAACACGCAATGCTGAAACCGCCGATGGGGGAGCGGACCCGCAATTCCGTACCTCCGGCCATGATGAAATCAGCACGCAAGTAACAGTGAACATCAAATCCATCGCCAAGCCAGAAGAACCGGTCAAGCCGGACAAGCCAGATGAGCCTGGCAAGCCCGCCGAGCTCAAGCAGCCAGACATGCCCCGTACCGGCTCTGCAATCCAAGCGCTCGCCGTCGCATCGCTTCTGTTGCTGGTCGCTGCCGCCGTCTGCGCATTCGTAACGAGCCGACTGCGGTCTTCATAACTGCACAAGCTCGCATCTGCGTTATATAGGCGAGACATGGGCAAGAATCCGGATGTTATTGAGGCAATGCACATGGTATTGCATCTAATGAAAGCCGGCATGGCGATCTACGGTTATCCGGCGGCAGCGATAACGTCCGAATTCTTGCGCGCTTCGGGTTTCCGTCTTTGATGTGAAAGGCATGGCCCGCGTCCCGCGCACGTTTTCTTCATTTGCCAAAACGAAAAACCGCGATTGGAAACTAGGAGACGGAACCATGCCCGAGAATACCATGCGGATCGACCGGCATACGCCCGGGATCAGGCTCGACCGGCTCATCACGCAGAAGGCGTCCGAGGTGCTCAACGCGATGCCCGACGCTTCAGGACGACGAGATCGCCGGGGTGTCCAGATATACGAGTGTTCCGGCGGATGGAAGGCGTACCGCTCGCCGGAACCTCGACATGCTCCGGTTTGGCGGCACGCTGGGAAAGCGAACTGATCATCGTGCCATGGACGGCCATGACCAAAAGTGCGCAACCTTTCGGGCTACCCTGCTATCAGCAGCTTTTCGCCATTCTGCAAATCCTCGGCCTCCTGTTGGCGATCTATTTTGTGTCTGCACTCTGATTGACTTCATACGCCAAGGCCTGTTTGCTGTAACGGTCGACCGTAACCGTGGCCGCTGGTTCGAACTGGTTTGGGACAAAGCAACGGAACGGATCAAACGGGGCGAACATAAGCGGAGTAACGCAAAGGCATAACCCTAGGCAAATGGTGGTGGCCAAACATCGCATGGAATATTCGTCCACCACCATTTGCTTGATTCAAAAAGACATTATCTCGGTCCAGCTTTTCGGGCACTCCCAGAGCGCTCCATTCTCACCAGTCATTGCTCCACCTGCCGAATGGCTTATAGTGATGTGACCTGAATTGCAGGTAAATCGCTTTTAACATCTATGTCCAGTAAGAAGGAAAGACCTCTGACGAAGTTTGATTCTCGAAGGCAAAACAACGCCCTAGCTGAGCGCACACGGAATACTGAGTCAAAGACGCTTTTCGGCTTTCCGATTATTTCCTTTTCATGAATCCTCGCAAGGTTCCGAATGCCCATCGCGCGGTTGTTTCTCCCATAATCAGGGCCGCGACAAGCCAGACTATGGAATACACGGCGAAGCCCGCGACCACCTGGACCGCCACGTTCAGTCCGGCAAGAGGCAGGCTTGCGGCGAATGCGACCGCCGCGGCCATGATATGCGACATAAATGTCCGCAACACGTTGGATGCGTCGATATGTTCCCTGAGCACCGGCCAGCAATCATGCAATTGCATCAGGAAAATCACCAATTCGGATAGGCAGACTGATATCGCGGCACCAGTCGCACCGAGCGTACCATCTAGCAGCAGATTGCATACCAGACTGGTGGGAACGCCGGTGAGGTTCGCCCGCGCGAGCTTCGACTCCTGGTCCAAAGGAGAAAGAATGCCAAGGCCGAAAAAGTAACTCATACAAGAGAACAGGTTCACCAAGCCGATGATGCGCACGGGAAGGACCGCGTCCACATATTTCTCCGAAGAGATCAGCACCACCAGCGGGTATGCGTAGACCAAGAGATACAGGGCGGTCCCCAGACAGAGGTTCAACAGGAATCCCCATCCTTTTCGCAGCAGAGCTCCGTACGCTTCTAAATCGTTTTTTGCGTAATAGGAAAGCCGTGGAATCAAAACGCTGATAATCGCATTGACCACACTGTTGCAAAGGTTCTTCAATTTTGCAGCGAGCTGGTAGAACCCAACTTGAACGTTACTGGGTGACAACATGCCAAGCAGGATGCTGTCAAAGACTAAATACACGGATGTCGCGATGGATAATGCCGCGTACGATGCCAGCGGTCGCAGGTGTCTGCCGATACACATCGGACCGAGACCGGAGAATGACACCATGCGCAGCATGCGGGCCAGATTCAGCACGTTGTTGCCGCACACCACGAGCGCCAAGATCACGCCGTAGGCCAGGTAATCGCCCTCATCTCGCACGAAGACCAGCATCGCCACAAGCGAAAGCATTTTGAACACCATGCTGCGGATCGTGATGTACTTGTACTGCTCAATCGCCTGAAAATACCATTCCACACCATACGACAGCAGCAGGGTGCTCACCAGAAACACCCACATCAAGGCCGCGATCTGGTGGAACCTCGGAACGACAAGGATCGAGACGCCGAAGCACGTCAGCACCACGGCGGTGAAGATCGTGATGATGACGAGCAGCTCGCGCACGACCCTCGCCATCTCCCGTGGGTCGTCCCTCACGCGGGCGCATTCGCGTAGGCCGTACATGGGCACGCCGACCAGACACATGGCCGAAAGCCATTGCGACACGTTCTGGGCGAACGTCACGTCCCCATATCCCTCAACTGACAGCACGCGGGTGACATACGGAATAGTGACTATGCTGACGAGCATGTTAGATGCGGTCAATAGTATGTTCATCACCGCGTTGAATTTCACGGAATGAGTCTGCTTCTGATTCACTGATATTCCAATCTAGACTGGCAATTGCAAGGACTCTTCGCCCCTAGAGTCATGCGTTACAGGAATTGATGTGACTTGAGATCATTTCAATGATGTTGGAGTCTTTTCTTTCATCGAACTTCCGCGCGAACAGCATTGGCGACGATGCCAGCTCCTCATAGTCGTCGGTCTGAAATGTTTTTAAATCTCCGTTTGACCAATGTATGAGACGCATCATGGATTCACAGCTATCATCGGCATCGGGGTGATATACGTTGTCTCGATAAGGGGAATTGAGCAGCATCGTATGCAGAAACATTTCATCCGCGCAGAAAGAACTCATGAAACAAGGACCTATTTGGGGCCATTCGTCAATAACATACCTTGCAAATGCTTGAGTGATGGTGAACCAGTTGGTTCCTTTCCCGAGAACGAGTCCGGAACCTCTAAGACGATCAATATGCAGCAGAAGGCGTTGCGTTACGAACATTATTCGTTCGATCTGGCCAACGTTTCTCCCGACAGCATTTTGCAAAGGATGGTAGATGGCAATTCTGTCTCGAGTTCTTTGCCTCATCGTCTCGCCGATCTCCGAAAACTGCACGAATTCCTTTCCTGCATGCTGTTCGAAAAAGGAATCGAAGTAATCCATGCTGTGAAGAGGTAAATCGAATCCGGAAATAAGATGATAGTAATCGCTATTGCTCTTCAGGGCCTCTTCCAGCAGTATTATTTCCGCTTTGATTTGGGAATCGCCACCCCAGGTCACTGGAATACGATGTACGAAATGCAACGTTCCGCGCTTGACTGACCCCTCGAAAAAAGCAGGATTAAAATCTTTTGATTTTGCGTCCACATGCACGTATATGGAGCTGCGGGAATCATCCAGTAAGAATAGCAACGTTCTGAGCTGGTCCCAATTCGTATGGGCTTCAATAAGAAATGCATGTCTCATTTTGGGTCTTTCTTCTGTTTTTCCTCGCTGCAATAAAAACCAGCAAAAGAATGAATGCTGACACGATAAGAACAAGAGATGTCCATGAAAAAACTATGTTCTGGAATCGAACTCCTGCCCGCAAGTTATCTACGAAAATAACGATTGTCCCAAGGCACACCAGGGCAATAGGTAAAGAGACCTTCTCTTTCGTGATTTCTTTGGAGAAGAGTTCGCAGATAAAAGGAATCAGCATCAGCATCAGCATTGAGACGCTTCGAGAGAAAAGCTGCTCGTCAGCCAGCGACCCAGCTGCGAAACAGGCCATCATGATAGATAATCCGGCATAGTGTCTCGATAAATTATTTTTCCTCTTTAAAATATATAATAAAATGAACAGGTAAAAAACGAATAACAACAAATCTCGGGTTCTTGAGAAAATAGATGCGCTAACAATGTATGCTCTTTCTCCAAAATATTGCGTTGATTTGAAGGAAAGAGATGCAAAGAAAGGAATCGAGGAGAACTTCGAGAACAAGGAGAATACCGATTCTTGAATATAATGCTGGAGAAGTAGTGGAATACAACAGAACGCAAATGCCACGTTATGCTTCTTGTAGGTTGTCGACATGATATACAAAAGAGGAATCATTGCCGCAAACGGATGGATGAGAATCAACGGCAGATACAACAGAAGCGATGGGATATTAAATCTGTCTGAGAAATGATAAGCAATGCATATGGCAAGAAATCCCGCCATATAATTTCTGATTCCACTCACCCCTGCGTTGAAATTGAAGAGACACAGGAAACAGATAACACCGGCGATGAGGCTTCTTTTGTTCATTCCGTTGTTGGATTGTTTGAAGCAAAGATAGAATCCCGCGCCAATGTCCACCATGGCCGCGAGAAGGGTGAGAAATCCATTCTCCGGCTGCAACGATATCAGGAACATGATGGCTCCAATAACAGGCGTGCTATTGTATCCGCACGCATCCATGAGATATCGCCAAGCGTCTCCCAGACCCGTGACAGCGAAGTTACGCACTTCATCGAGGGTATCGAAGAAACGAACTGTGTCCGTATACATGTTCGCACGTGGCGTCATCATGAAACCGATAAGCCCGAAGAACAACGCGGAGAACACCAGCACGGTCTTTCGTTGTCCGGACGGAAGCAAAGCGAGCATTGCAAAGGTGACAAACGTCAATGCCACATAACAAATAGCGAACACTACCCCTCCTCTAAATTGCTTTGGCTGGTATGCCAACTAGGACGTTGCCGTCGGCGAAGGAATGCGTGACGACGGCGTTCATACCTGCGGAACAGCCACCACAGGCCGCAATTGCTCTAATGACTTTGGGAAGGATTCCGAGATTATTCATGATCTCTCATCCCCTCCTGAATGTTGGCGACGAAAAGACGCGTCTTGATGAACAGATACGAGAGCGGAATCGAACGCGCGACCAGACCGCGTAGCCAGCCCTGTCTCGGGCAATCGCCTAAGGATGCGAGCAGAGCCTCCATCTCTGGCTGGCGAAGTTTCACTTCCTTGGAGAATTGGCGGTACTTCCCCTTGCCTGCGAGGCCGTTGAACACGTTCCAACGGAATCCCATCGCGGTTTCCGCTGCCCAGCGCGTTTTGACCGCCATGGCCGATGCGCCTGTCTCGTCGCAGTAATCCGTCAGAGCCATAAACATCTGCCTATGGTCGCCGATGTAGTCCGGATGCGACTTGTGCGCGGAAGAAGTGTCCGAAAGCAGCCTATAGCGGTACAGCACGTCGGTCAGCACATCCATGCTTTGCGCGTGCGAGAGGAACCGGAGCACGAACTCAGCGTCCTCACCGGAGGGGATGGAAGAGAACTGGAGGTCCTCACGTTCGATGATTTCCTTGCGGAACAGCTTGTTCCATAAAGGATTCAGCAGATTCTCACCGAACAGATGATTGAAATTCCCAGCCATCTCACGGGACGTATCGTAACTTTTCGCCTCGCTGTTGACGATGGTCTCCACGGACTTGCCCCGGAGCTTGTCAAAGCCGAACAGGTAACAGTCTCTCGCGCTTTTCCCGATGGCCTTCAGCAGAATGGCGATGGCGTTAGGCGCGATTCCGTCATCCGCGTCAACGAACCAGATGTATTCCGAGTCGCATTCCTCTATGCCGAGGTTACGCGCCGAACCCACTCCGCCGTTCTCCTTATGAAGAACCCTGACTGCTTCGGATTCGAACTGTTTCGCGACCTGCAACGTGTTGTCGGAGGAACCGTCGTCCACTACCACGATGGCAACATCATCCGTGAGCTGTTCTTCGATCTGTTGGAGCAGCCTCTTCAACGGGAATGCCACGTTGTATGCGGGAATCACTATGCCAAGTCGCCTCATGATGCGTTCCCTTCCGTATTGTCGAAAAACATTTCCTTGACGAGTCGACCTCCGAACGAACCTTCCGGATACGAGGCTGGCTTCTTCCAAGACAGCTTGAACACGTCGGTGTGTTCGGTCAGGCGCTTCCAGACATTGGAGTCAAAAGAATCGCAAATCACTGGAGCGAGGTCGAACAGTTCCGGATTGTCCTTCCTCCGCTCGCCCTCACACCACGTTTTCAGCGAGCCGATTCCGTTACGGTAGGCGTAATCCAACGCGTAGTCGATCAGGAAATAGTCGGCAAGACTGTTGTTTCGCTCCCAATACAGGGCGAAGAACCTGTCCATGAACTCGAACAGCGGCTCCTCTCGGACGCCTCCGATGAAGAAGCCGGTCCACCGGCCGTCAGAAACATTGAAGAACGTCGGATCGGGATAGCCGCAGCAGGTGAAGAACGGGCCGGAATAACGAGACGAATCCAACGGTCTGACGGCATACAGCGTCGCGTCCATCCACAGGCCGCCATGCAGCTTTAGAAGGTTGAACCGCAGGATGTCCGAAAAATGCGTGATGGTGATTTCCCCCTCAGTCAGCTTGCGGAAGGCATAATCCGGAAGATCCGTATATTCGCGCACATTGTCTTTTGTGATGACGATGACGTCGCGACTGGCTGCGTTGCGTTTGATCGAGTCCACGCACGCCTTCACTCTAGTCGGCGCTGATTCAAGTCCTTGCCACCAGAACACCCAGATCGGTCCATTGTTTGTGGCCTCTTCGAACCGAACGTCCGCGCCGGAAATATTCATCTCACGCGCAGCCTGAGCGCATATGGAATCAAATTGCTCCGCAATGTGCCTATGCCTAAAATTGTTGAAAGCACGCGATGTAGACGCACCACAAGGGACTCTTTTCAGCACTTTGGCTACGTTTAATAAGAATACGTTTAAATTCAATGTGGTAATCCTATTTTTATCTCGTGAAATGATTCATTGCTTTAGACAGCGCGATAAATGAATGCATGCCAAGATATGAGGCAGCTGCGGCAAATCTTTTGATTTTTTTAGCTTTCTTATCCATAAGCAGGTCGTGCCTATAAGAACAAAGCTCATGCCATAGTGCACGCCTGAGCTTGACATCATATCTAGTTGTTTTCAACAATACAACGCGAGTTATCGAAAAACCGCACGAAGCTGCCGCAGAAGCATCGCCAGGATACCAACGATTCATATCGTCATAAACCCGCCGACCAAGTCGTATGGCGGAATCGACCAGCCTATAGCTGACCCCCTTATTCATTATGGAACCTTGCCGATTACGGTAAGCATAGAGGTTATTGCAAGGTATTAATGCGATTTCTTCCGCATCGTACGCAATGCGATACACAGTGGCAGCATCCTCGAACACCATATCCGGAAATGGATGAGATATGAGTTCTTCACGCCTATACAGACAGCAGTACGCTCCCGTATCGCAATACCGATAGAGGAGATTGTCAATATAGTCTTTCGCTGGCAGCATCTTAATATCGCCAGCAGCTCGAACATCGGACATACTCTGAGCTAAATCCGCGACATCACCATCTTGAAAAGGAAGACTGAAAGCAAAAGCCGCCATATTGCAATGTCTGCTTTCGACCGCAGTCCATAATGCCTCCACATACACTGGAGAGACATAGTCGTCACTATCAACAAACAGAATCCAGTCACCATGGCAGTGCTCAACTCCGTAATTCCTTGCTCTGCTCAGACCGCCATTAGTTTTGTGGAAAACAGAGATCCGTTCATCCCTTAAGGCAAATTCGTCACAAAGCTTGCCAGATTCATCAGTCGAACCGTCATCTATGAGAATGATTTCCAGATTGGAGTAAACTTGCGCAAGAACACTAGACACGCACTCCCGAAGGTATTGCTGAACGTTATAAACAGGAATGATGACAGAAATCAGCGGGAAATTTTCGGACGTGCTCTTTGTTTCTTCAACTGGCTTCAGCATCCTAGCACCTTTTCATACATTCCCATCAGCTTCGAGGCAGCAGTCTTGACGTCATAGCAATTGACACTTGACAACTCATCTTCGGTCAGAGAACGTTCAACCTTATTCAGATGGTTGTAGCAGGAGTCCAATTCGGCAAGCCAAACGGAACGATCCAATTCCTTCTTAACGGCTCTCGTTGTCACGATAGCTTCGTCAGGTACTGCGGGACTGACCACGGTGAAAAGACCTGAAACTTGGGCCTCCAATGTAACGAAAGAAAAGCCTTCGTAAACAGACGGAACGCACAGGCAGTCAAAGGCGGCATAGAGGGCAGGCATGTCATTGTATCTGCCCAGTATCCTAACCGAATCCTGAAGTCCCAGCTTCTGAATTTCGGATTCGATTGGTTGACGTAATTCGCCCTCTCCCGCAATTGCTAGAACACAAGATGGATGAGAAGCGTGAAACTCTGAAAACAGCGAAAGTAAGAATGGATAGTTCTTTTGCTCAACAAGGCGTCCGACAGCACCTATGACAAATTCAGAATCGTCTATGCCCCATTCATTTCGGACTTTTACGCGAGATGTTTCGCTATAGAAGTAATCCTTAACGTTGACACTGTTTGGGAACACAATAAACTTGTCATTGCCGAACAGCCATTCTCCCGCCGGCTTGGAACATGCGAGCTTAAGATCAGGCTTCTTACTGAAAAAGTGTCTTCCGATACCATTGACGGTTTTACCGATCAAACCAGACGAATGCTCTCCGTTATGGGAATGCGCAACGACTTTCGTTTTTCCCGACCAAAGTAGGGGAAGAAAATCTGCAGGACTGTTCTTGTGCAGATGGAGAATGTCATATCCATCGTCCAAAGACATACGAATTGCATTCCTGTATGCGACAAAGTTTTTTCGGTTGGGAAGGCTGATCAATCTCGCACCATACGATTTCAACTCTTCTGCATAGGCGGGATTATTTCCATAGCAAAAAAAATCAAATTGAAAAGAATTCCAATCTATATTTCTAGCAAGCTCTACCAAGAAAGTTTCGATTCCGCCTCTACGGTCATCAATTCCCATGTGTAAAACTCGTATCTTACGATTTGAACTCATCCAATAGCTCCATAACCATTAGTCAATTGGCTTGCTCACTTAACTTTTTCATGCGAAAGATATTCGTATTGAGCGCATATCTTTTTTGACTGTTCTTCAATATCGTAAAAATCAAGCTTTTTATTTGAACTAATTTGTTCACGCTTGTCGGTCCCCTGTATCCGAAGAATCTCCAAAGCCCAAGAGTCTGGCTCCTGAATGGGAATGAATGCCGACTGCCTAGATACATCGGCTTCGTGCGGAACCTGATCGCTGAGGACACAGGGGCATCCGGCGACCTGGGCTTCGATGGCGACCATGCCGAGACCTTCATAACGGCTCGGCAGACAGAAAGCATCGAACGCCTGGTAAAGGTGGTCGACGTCCGTGCGCTGGCCCAAGAACAGAATGTGGTCACCAATGCCGAGTTCTTGGGCGTGCTGCTGTACGCCTGGCCTGTCTGGACCGTCACCAACGAACGCGAGTATCGTGTCCGACTTCTGGGGAAGGAGCTCGGCGAGAACGTCGACAAGGAAAGTCTGATTCTTCTGCGGCATGAAACGACCCACATGGCCAATCAGGAACATGCCATCGGCTATGCCGAGTTCCTTGCGGGTTTCCTGGCGAATGACTGGGTCGAAACAGAACTTCTCCAGTTCAATGGCGTTGGGAATCACCGTGAAGTCAGCGTCTCTGCCGAACAGCCATTTTCCGGCGTATTCACTGCATGCGAAACGTTCTGTAGGGTAAAGGTTCGAGAGCGGACGCAGTGCGAGCTTCATCAGGTTCTTGGCAAACTCGCCCTTGCCCATCGTGGAATGTGAGTGGGCGATACGGACCGGCACTCCAGCCTTTTTGGCCGCAGACAATGGGAATACACTGAGCGTGTTGATATGGCTATGCACGATCGGCCAGTGTTCCTCACGGAAAAGCCTGACCAATTCCTTGCGGTATCGAAGGGGATGCTGGTATGGAGGGATGCGGAAAACGCGGCCTCCCAGCGCTTTGATCTCCTCTTCCGGGACGCGGGTAGAATCGGCATCCACCAAAAAATCGAACTGCACTTTGCTGCGGTCGATATGGCGGTAGTAGTTCATCACTACGGATTCGACACCACCGCCAAGCATTTTCCCCATGACCTGGGCTACGCGAATCGGCACTGGATTACCGTCCCCGAACCGGAATCAAACCGACGTAACGGCCGTTATCGGCTCTTTGTCTATTTCGAGACCATAAGAAAGATGTCAAAATCAGGTTTTGAGCAAGGCCTTCAAGTCACGAACAAGCAAAGTGTTCATGGGAAACCTGTGAAGAGCACCCCTGAGGTATATGGCGGGACTGGGTGTGTCTAAGGGGGATGCAAGAATCAGCACTGTCAGATAATGAACGGGATCGGGCAGCTCCTGTGCGGGTCGCTCTGCGCTTGAAAACACCAATTCGTGGTTCATTTGAAGGGAAAAGGACGGGACTCACATGCCGACCACAGGTCGATTGATTGCAAGAAGAGCCGATAACGGCCGTTATGTCGGCTTTGGCGGGCACGCCGTCTGCACTCCGCTTTCCGAGACCGTTACGGAGGTCCGTGGGATTTGAGCGAGTCGATCCGCATAGCAGTCGCAATGCACAAGCCGTACCGCACGCCCGACGACCCGGCCTACCTGCCGCTCCACGTCGGGGCAGCTCTGCACCCGGACGTGCTACCCGACATTCAGGGAGATGACGAGGGCAATAACATCTCGTCCCTCAACGCAAGCTATTCCGAACTGACGGCCCTGTACTGGATGTGGAGGAACTGCGACGCCAACTACAAGGGCCTCGTCCACTACCGCAGGCTGTTTGCGTCCCCCAGTCTCGCGAATCGACTGCAAAAAGACCGGTTCATTCGAATCGCATCCGGCAAGGAGATTAGGGAAGCGCTGAAAAAGACCGGCGTGGTCGTGCCCCGTAGACGGAACTACTATATCGAGACGATGCGCTCGCACTATGCGCACACGCTCGACGGGTCCCATCTGGACGTTATGAGGGACATTCTCACGTCGGAGACGCCCGAATACGTTCCCATGTTCGACAAGTGCATGGCCTCTACCGGCGGCCACATGTTCAATATGCTCGTCATGCGCGCCGACCTATTCGACGCGTACTGCGCATGGCTCTTCCCGCTGATCGACGAATTGACTAAACGGATCGACGCCTCGGCATACACCCCATTCGAGAAACGTTATCCCGGCAGGGTCAGCGAGCTCCTGCTGGACGTATGGCTCAAAACAAACGGACAGGATGTCGTCGAATTACCCCTTACCAGTCCGGAACCGACCGACTGGTGGAAAAAGGGCACGGGATTCCTCATGGCCAAGTTCACCGGCAGGAAATACGCGAAGAGCTTCTGATCTACGTCGGCGAATCAGAAAGGAATCAAAGATCCTTGTTCATTTTGTTCTTTATTATTTCAGTCTTCACTATATATTTGGACTATTCTGCCCACAAAGATATATCAAGTCCTGTGATCGTTTTCACTTCTTTATGGCTGTTCATATGCACCCTCGCATCATTACGACTCTATGGATTTACGGGTTATTCAGAAAAAACAATTGGCTATATTACCTGCGGCAGCGTGGCTTTTTCTTTGGGTGCTTTCTCATCTACGCTGGTAAATAAGCAGGCCGTTAAGCAAACACGATATGCTAGCTTGCACGGAAAGACTCTCCAAACGAGCGATAGCAATCAACAACAGCTTTGCTTCACATTTCTTGAGATAATATTAGCGCTAGCTTGCGTAGGTAGTGCATTATCTTTCTTTTCCTCACTAAACGCGTTAAGAAGCGGCGCATCCTATATGGAAGTGCGTGGCAGTCGTTTAGGATACAATGACGAGCAGGTATTTTCGAATCCAATCGTTGGATTGTTTGTCACTTACTTTTGTGGTCCAGCAATGACGGTACTTACGCCTGTCGCAATCATCTTTCTTTTTAAAAAACAACATAGAAAATTTAGTCTGATTGTTTTTTTATGCGTTCTTATGAATACTGTCTCCAGCGGCGGACGCATTCAAATAATATACATAGCTTTACAGTTAGTAGCAGCTTTTTTATACTATAGAAGGGCTATTTCCGCTAAAACAAAGAGAACTGTGACAATTGCTGTGATTGCAGGAATCATAGCACTATTTATTCTAACGTCGCTTAGGACAAATCAAAATTTCTCACAATCAATATATACCTATTTCACATTACCTGTAGGTCTTTTTTCATATTACACCTCAATTGTTGATATAAATAATTTTGAATCTTTTGGTGCGGCGACATTTTACCCTCCATTCTATGTTCTTGCGTCTGTTGCCACTTTTTTTGGAGCCAAGACGTCGTTTTTGGATAATTTAATCTATTACGTCGGATTACCGCAAGAAACCTGGACGTCAACCTTATTCCCAACAGGGTCTTACAATGCTTTCTGCTCCTTATTTTACTTTTTTTATCTCGATTTTCGAATTGTTGGAATAGTTCTTTTTTCATTGCTTTATGGCTTCATATCAGGATATGTATATAAAAAACAAAGAACTAGAACTAACGACATATGGTTCATGTTCTATCTGCTCATATTACAAACCATCATAGGCTCTTTCATGATTTTCCAGCTTGGAAATACAAAATTCTTCGTAAGTCTTTTTATTTTTGGAATCGCGATTCTCCTTGGGAAAAAGAGATAAAAGAGGAATCATGATGAAAGATAAATCATCCGTCAACATCGTGGTGCCGGTCTACAACGTCGCTGACCTGCTGTCCCGATGCATCGACTCACTGCTCGCACAGACATACGAGGACGTACGAATCGTCCTGGTCGACGACGGGTCCACAGACGACTGCCCCGCAATATGCGACCGATACGCAGAACAAGACCCGCGCGTCACCAGTCTCCATAGGACGAATGGCGGGCTCTCAGCTGCCCGTAACACGGGAATCGACCACGTGTTCTCAATCGAAGAACCCTCGCGCGGACGATACATAGCGTTCGTGGACTCCGACGACTGGGTCGAGCCCGGATACGTCGAGTCCATGCTCGAGACGCTGGAGGAGTCCGGCGCGGACGCGGCGCAGTGCGGCCATTTCATCTCCTACGCGCCGGACAACGAGGACGACAAGGACCCCGCCCACACGCGCACGACGCTCGACCGTGCGCAAGCAGTTGAGAGCCTGTGTCGCAACGGCCTGTGGGACGTGACCGCATGGAATAAGCTGTACCGGCTCGACCTGTTCAGGCAGATACGGTATCCGGAGGGGCTCTTGTATGAGGACACCGCCACTACATACCTAATCACACAGGAATGCGACAGGGTCGCGGCGGACATGACGCCCCAATACCACTACGCGCAGCGCTACACGTCCATCGCGAACGGCACCACCTGGAAGGACAGCAAGCTGGACCTCGTGCTCGCCGGCGACCGGATGGCCGCATGGGTGTGCGAGCACTATCCCGACCTTAAAACGGCCGCAGCTGAGAAGCGGGCGTACGTGCGTCTCTCCACGCTTTCCCAGATGGTCAACACTGGTCATCATGACAAGGACCTCGCGCGCAGGCTGCGCCGAGAGGTCCTCCCGCTCGCACCAACCGTGCTGTGCGACCGCAGGGCGTCGAAACGCGACAAGCTCGGCATTCTCGCCCTGCTTCCCGGCTTCTGGTGCTATCGCGCCATCTGGAGTCGCTACTACGAGGCCAAACGAAACAGGACCGTGGCCGGTCCGACCGGGACACCCGACACGACAGGAAAGGAACAATCATGACAACAGCGGCGGTGATCACGCTCCATCAAGTCGACAACTACGGCACACAGCTTCAGGCATACGCCACGCAGGAGAAGCTGAAGCAGTATTTCGACAACGTCGTTCTCATCGACTATCGACGTCCCGATACGTATGGCAAAGGCCTGGTCGACTCCTTCGCCAAAGGCAATCCGGTAAAGGCCCTGGCGTTCCTGCCAACCTACTTGCTATGGAAGAAAGTGTTCGACGGCTTCCGCAGCAAATATCTGAACCTCACGGAAAAGACGTATCTCAGCGAATCGGATTTCAAAAACTTCAACGATTTCGCTGACGTGTACGTTTCCGGCAGTGACCAAGTGTGGAATTTCGGATGGAACAAGGGAGTTATTCCATGCTTCTATCTAGACTTTGCCCCTGACGGGAAACCCAAGTACGCATATGCGTCCAGCTTCGGCCGAAGCCATCTCGACGAGAACGAAGTCAACCAGTCGAAGAAGTACATTGATCGTTTCGACATGATCTCCGTACGAGAACAGAGCGGCGTTGATATTCTGAACGATCAGTACGGATACCACAACGCTGTGCAAATCGTCGACCCCACGCTGGCGATGCCGGCATCGTTCTGGCGTTCCATCGCCACGAAACCGCGGGTTAAAGGCGACTACATCCTTATCTACAACCTGAACCGCAGCAAAGAGTTCGACGGATACGCGGATGAACTGTCACGCAGAACAGGCCTGCCTATCTACCGATTCTGCACCCGCGTGGACCAAGTATTCCGAAACGGTAAAAGCCTCGTAGTGCCTGAAATCCTCGATTTCGTTTCCCTTGTAGACAACGCGAAATACGTGCTGACTGACTCATTCCACGCGACCGCATTCTCCATGAACATGGGAACCGAGCCAATTTGCATCTACCCGGGCCAGTATTCCGGAAGGCTTTCCGAGTTCCTGAAGCTCGTGGACTCCGAGCAGCGCCATGTAGACGGATATGACGACTTCGACGTGATTAATCGGCATGTGGACTTCGCCGAGGTCGAACGAATACTCGACGCAGAGCGCACGAGGGTCGACGAATACCTCGCCAACATGCAGCAAGCAGTACTCGCAAACAAACAATGATTATTCATCACTCACACTTAATTGGAGGATTCAAATGAGTGAGAAGCTCAGGGCAGTGTTTCACGCGTGCGTCCCGCGTCCTATAGCGTCAGCAATACGAAATCTACGGCAAACGCTTCATCTTTACAAAGACTCCATTCTTCAGGCACATCGATATAACCGAAACTACTCCCGTGTTGCCTCTGCCGATCTCACACAGTTGGAAACACGAATCATGTTCCTGAGCCATCAGATAGAAAAAGGACTCAGCCATAGCGATTTTCGATATGGCTTTGGACGCAAAGTGTTTCTCGAACTTCCAGCCATGCTCAAGAGCTTAGAGCTAGCCGACAGCAACTATGAGGAAAACACCGTATTTCAAGAGTCGATGTCAGCACTACACGAGTACATGGAACGCCATATTCGCGCGGGCAAGGATATCTCATGGCAAAAAAGTCTTTTCACCAATGAGCAATGGAATCATATTAAGTCCGCAGATCCATCACGCGGAGGAAGCATCGTCATCCGACGGTCAACAAAAGCTAACAACTCGCTCCTACCTTACGTTCAACTTAATGAACACCGTCATTCAGTACGAGAGTTTTCCGATGAGCCAGTAGATGCTAATCTCATCGAGCAAGCCATTGACATGGCTATGAGGACACCGTCCGTCTGCAACAGACAACCAACTCGAGTTCATCTGATCCTAAACCCTGAAATCATCACTAAGGCTTTGGCTATCCAAGGAGGAGTGGGAGGATATGCGGCACCCCCTGCCCTTATTCTCATTACTTCCGACCTGCGATCGTTCATCACATCCTATGAACGGAATGAGGGGTTCACTGACGGCGGACTTTTTGGTATGTCCCTTCTTTTGTCGCTTGAATCCTTAGGACTTGCTTCCTGCCCTCTGAACACCATGTTCACGGCAAAAGCAGATAAGGATACCCGCAAACTTCTGAATCTCCCTGATAACGAAGTGCCAGTCATGTACATTGAGGTCGGCAACTTCCTTGAGGAAACTCGCACATGCGCATCTGTTCGTTATACAGGAAATCAAATCACGACAGTCATCAAATAGGAACTGCTGATTTCTTATGCACGAATCTAAAACATTAGCTAGATGAGTTAACCGAAAGACAATGAAGGCTACGAATAACAAATCACATTCGCGTATTTTTAAGAATGCGTTGTTCCTATACGCTCTCACGTTTTCGAACTATCTGATCGGACTGTTGCTCCTGCCGTACCTGTCTCGCGTGCTCAGCGTGGAGAAGTTCGGCGTGATTGGATTCGCGACGTCGTTCTGCCTGGTGTTCCAGATGGTGGTGGAGTACGGTTTCCAGCTGTCGACCACCGCGGCCATCTCCGTGCATCGCGACGACAAGGCAAAAATGTCCCGAACCATCTCGACGATGACGTACACCAAGCTGTTGCTGGCGTGCGGCGCGTCGGTCGTGTTCTTGGCATGCGCGATGTTCGTGAACATGCTCCGCGGCCATTTCGTAATCATCCTTCTGTTCTTCGTGGACTCGATTGCCAAAGCACTGCTTCCGGACGCCTACTTCAGGGGCATCGAACGCATGAAGGACATTACCATCCGCGCGGTGTCCGCGAAATCCGGAATCTTGGTGGCGACGCTGTTGTTTGTGAAGGGCGACGACACCCTGATCATATATCCCGTCTCGATGGTCGTATTCGATACCATCGCGCTCCTGTGGGCGTTCTCTCTGCTCAAACGCGACGGTTTGAAGGCGACCAGCACCACCATGAGGGAAATGTTGGAAGCGTTGAAAGACAGCTTCTGGTTCTTCATATCCCGCATATCCGTGAGCATCAACGGATCATTGGGATCCATCTTCCTCGGCATGCGCTACAGCCCCGAATCCGTGGAGATGGGCCTGTACTCCGGCGCGACCAAGTTGTCGTCCGCCGGAGAGCAGATGATTCCGCCGCTCGGCGACGCACTCTACCCGTCGATGGTCAACAAGAAGGACTACAGGCTGTTCTACCGCATAGTGTTGCGGGGCGGCATTCTCTGGTTCCTCGCGTGCGTGCTGGTGGAAGTGCTGGCAACGCCGTTGTGCGTGCTGATTCTCGGCGGACAGTACGCCAGCGCGGGCGGGTTCCTACGGATACTGATGGTCGGCGTGTTCTTCGGATATTTCAGTTTCATGTTTGGCTATCCAGCGCTCTCGCCGATCGGGAAGGCGACCTGGGCGAACGCGGCAATCATGGTCAGCGCGATTGTGAATCTTACGGCCTGCGCGGTTCTGTGGCTGGCCGGGAACATCACGCCGTTGACGGTGTGCGTGGTGTTCTCCAGCACCAACATCACGACCTTCATCGTGCGCTTCGGCGCGTTCATGAAATTCAGGAACTTAGCGGAACAGGATGCGAAATGAGTGATTCCAAGCGTATCGAGTGGATCGACGTGGCCAAGGGTGTCGGCATCGTACTGGTCAGTTTCGGACACCTCAGGAACGGTGACGGCGAAAGCGTATGGCTGCCCGCATTGGACGCGCCCATCGACGCGATATACCTGTTCCATATGCCCTTGTTCTTCCTACTGGGGGGGCTCACGTTCAGTAGGAGGGGCGGGTTCAAGGCGTTCTTGGCGCGCAAGGCCAAGACGTTGCTGGTGCCGTATTACGTGTTCTCCCTGTACTTCCTCGCGAAACCGTTTGCGATACTGCTCATACCATCCATGCGCGCGGCCTTTCAGACGAGCCACGACTACGGTATTGCGCACCAGTTCCTCGACGTGCTCGTCCTAGGCAACGGACTGTGGTTCCTCATGGCGTTCTTCGTGGGCGAATGCCTGATGTACGGGCTGACCAGCCTGACTGATGACGGGCGCGTGCTTGCCACTATTGGAATGGCGTCCGTCATCCTGTCGACATTCGTCTCGTCCCAGACCGGATGGCCTACACTACCCTTCCAGATTGTGGCCGGAGTCAAGGCAGCTGGCTACATGTGCGTCGGATACGTGCTGAAGGAATGGCTCAAAGCCATTCCGCGCGGAAGAGCGGGCGTATCGTCAGCTTGCGCGGCCATAGTGTTCCTGACGTTGGCGGTACCGGTCGTGGCCGGAATCGTACCGGATGGTCCGGCGCTGCTGACCGCATCGGTCGCGGCGGCATTCCTTGGCACGTTCGTCGTCATCTGGCTGTGCATCGCGGTGGGGCCATGCCGGATGCTGGCCTATATCGGCCGCTACAGCCTCGTCTATTACGCGCTGAACGCATTGACGCTCAACATCGTGAAGATCGGGCTTTTCCGCGTCGTCGGCATCAACGTGGCATCCACACCGTGGTTTCTACAGCTTCTCGCGGGCCTCGCGGCCACCGCCCTTGCGCTCGTGCTGCTGACCCTCGCGAACCTTTTCGTACAACGCTGGATGTGGTGGGCCATAGGCAAAAAACGCCCATAAACCCGGGTAGGGGATGCGGACGTTTTCTTGGAGTTAATCACGCAGCCATTCCCTGGCTCTGACGGTATTGTACCGGGCTTATCCAACCAAGCGATTGCTTGATGCGCTCGTGGTTGCACCAGTGGGTGTACCCGTCGACAAGAGCGGGTGCCTCGTCGCGGGTATGCTCCTCTTAATGTTCGGGATAGACGGATTCCATCTTCATACACCCGAAGAAGCCCTCCGCGGCCGCGTTGTCCGAAAAGCTGTATGTGATCAAATAAAGGTGTTCAGCGGGGGGGGGTGCCGTTCTGCTAGACTCGTCGTTGATTCCATCACCACCAATCATGCCGTAAGACCGAGCCTTCGGCGTTGGCCCATGATGCTCATGTCAGACTCCATCTTGATGCGCTTGTCTCGGTACCAGACCATGTGGTCGTCGAGCATGCCGATGAACTCGTCCATCGCGTCCTCGGCCGACCGCTTCGACTCCACCGCGACCGTCGCGTCCGACTGGTTGCGCCAGCGCCCCAATGTCTCCGGAGTGATCCCCAGATCTTTCGCCATCGCGGCGATCGCGTTCGTCTCCGACGAAATACGACGCTTCATACTCCGACAACAGCCTTCGCCTTGAACTCCGGCGTGTATTTCGTACCTTTTGCCATGGTTCCATCATCTCCCATCGCGTCAGGGGAAATACGGAACAAAAATCAGTTCATATCAATGGCAATCGTGGTCTAATTGCGATTAGACCACGAATTAAAAAAGCCGCAACTGTGCCACCAAGAATGCTACAACGCGCTTTATCTAAAGAGGATCCACCACAGCATTAGCTGCTAAATAAGCTATATCTGTTGGATCGAGATGGAATTTAACCGTTTCCCTTTTTCTATGTTCTGGACGAGAATACTCAATGCTAACGCTCTGCGAACCGCAATGAGTTGATGAGAGCATCTCTTCATACTCACCGCGACCCGTAAACAGCAGAGTGACTTCTGCTTTGGGACTTAAGTATGTTACCTTGCGCTCACGTAATTCTTGTTGAGGATCCCCAGCTGGATGAGAAGCCATTGGCCAAGGAATACCTGGATGGATGTTAACTATGACATCCTGCGCAGGCATGGTCCCCTCATTGACTAAAACATAAGATATCGATTCAGAACGAAACTCACTCTTACTGTAGTGATATTCCTTCTTTATTCGGACCAGTAAAATTGGCCTATGAGCGTTACGGTATTCCTCCCAAGCGATGAATGCGCCCAAAATGGCTACGAAGCATGCAAAAGCTTCGATCGTCGACTGGAAAAGCGCGACGGCATCTCCCGCTTGCATTCCATGGCAGGAGCCATATGCCATACAGATTTCGAAGATTACAATAAACGACAACAAGAAACCAAAAAGGAGCCCACAGATTTGCATGAATCGTTTCATTGTCCATTCCTAATTAGAAGCACGTCAATTCTAATAAATTATAGGCCTTTCGCTGTTTGGTGTGGGTGAAGCGGGTTAGGCAGTGACGGTGTTGAGGCCGAGTTCGCCGCAGGTCAGGTAGATCATGGTGCCGGAGTGGTCCATGTTCCTGAAGCCGCGGGAGCGGGTCTTGACGTGCCGGATGATGCCGTTGAGTCCCTCGAGGATCGCGTTCGTGTATGGGCGGTCGAAGTAGGCGAGGATGTCCTGCCGGTGCCGGCGGAACTGTCCGGCGAGGGCTTTCATCGGTTCCGGCCGCGAATGCATCATCCACGAGCGCAATGCCTTGGACCCGGCCTCCGCCTCCGTGCGGTTGGCTCTGTCGGCGTGGATGTCCTGCAGGCGTTCGCGTATCCCGCACGCTCTGGCGGTCTTCGACCGCCGTTTCGCCGGATCGCGCCTGACCTCCGGCCGCGGGTCCGTGAGGTTGGACTCGTTCCCGGGCCACAGGCACTTCGTCCTTTTCAGCAGGCCGTTCTCCCTGGCCTCGGCCTTGCGGGCCTTGTCGACGGCCTCGTTGGCGTGTTTGACGACATGGAACCCGTCGATGGTTTTGGCCGCGTTGGGCGAGTGGCCGCGGATGGCCCTTGGCGAATCCCGGGCTCATGTCGCACGTCACCGGGCGCACGCGGTCCGGGTCGCCGTCGTGTGCCATGAAATCGTCCGCGAACCGTTTCGCCGTGGTCGGGTCCCTGCCCGGCGTCACGTTGGTCACGTTGCGCTCCGTCAGGTCGGCGACGACGGTGATGCACCGGTGGCCCCTGCGGCTGGTCTCGTCGATGCCGATCGTCTCCACGCCCGTGTGGTCCTCGTACAGGCGCGCCTCCTGCACGTAATGCCTTATGAACCGCCACGGTCTCGTGCCGTGCCCGCCGACCCGTTCGGCGACGTCCGCCACAGGCTGGCTTTTCGCCAGTTCCACGACCATCGCCTCGAACAGGAGTGAACCCGCTGCCCGGACGCGCCCACGGCACCGTCACGGTCCTCACGCCGTGCTCCGGGCACGCCACCCGTGGTACGGAGGCGTGGATGAACGCCTTGTACTGGAAGAAATACAGGTGACGCCACGTGCGTTCCATCGTGTCACGTACCGGGCAAGATGCCTCCCCGCATCCCGTCTCGGGACAGTGGAAGCGGGAGCCGGGCCCGTATCCAATCGTGATGTGCGGCTCCCGCCCACCCGCGTCGGTATCGCGGAACTCCACATCGGTGACGTGCCAGGGGTCGACGAGCTGCAGGGCGGCGGTGAACAGCATCGTGGTATCCATGCCACCAAAACTACCCGGCCGTCGTCACCGCCTGACCCGCTTCACCCACACCAAACAGCGAAAGGCCAAAAAACAATTGAGGACTCTATTCTGACGTGAGGCGTTCTTTGTAATAGGGCTCCGGTAGCATGCGTATATGAATGCTGCTGGAATCCCGACTCCGAATAATGCTGGTGTGAGGCCGGTCTTTCCCTCTATCTGTTCCCAAAAGAAGTCAATCGAGTTCTTTTGGTTCCAAACAGACGTTGCTGCGGATTTGGAAGAAGCATTTGAAGAGTATGTCGCTCCACAGTTTGAATCGGATTATGCGGCGGCCATGGCGGAAGAAGAGTTTCTCGATACTATAGACCGTGCTAAAAAAGGTGTTTTGAAACCTGTCTATGAAGTTAAGGAAATCAATGCCAAAACGACGTCTCCGGAAAGAATCTTTGAAATAAGAAATGGCTGGCCTAATACTAAACGGGGAAGTGGCAAGAGTCAGTATCTTGGCTCTCGGCTATTCCATGCGGAGCCTCGAGAGCTTGGGGACGTGGCACTTGGTCTTTTTCTGATGGCGAAGAGGGAAATGCAAACCGATACGATGCTGTGGCAAACGCAAACAGCGGATGCGATTTATGCGAAACAACGTTTGCAGGAATGTCGCGCGAATAACTGGGAAGGAATTAAAAGCTGCTAACTCGCGTGGCGTTTGCATATGGTGTGATGTTGCATTACTCTAGAGGTCAAATATAAGTTTCTACTTATATTTGACAATATGCGCATGACGCACATTAAGTAATACTGCAGGGCAAGTGATGATAATGGATACCAAGTCGGACGAGTTTAAGCTGCTTCGCAAGCGAGCGCGTAAATCCATTCAATCTGATAGTCAAATTATCGAGGACCTTAAGCAAAGACGGAAGGAACTTGGACTTTCGCAAGAGGAAGTCGCATATCGGATGGGCGTATCTCAGCCGGATATCTCCATGATTGAAAAAGGGAATGCCGATCCGAGACAGTCAACGCTTCGCAGATATGCTAATGCAGTGAGTTGCATGATTGATCATGAGCTTATTCCGTTCGAGGATGAGTCCGACTTGCCTGTTTCTGAAACTGTCGTGGTGGGTTATGAGGGAGTGCCATGCGCGGTTGAAAACAGGCATATTTCCGGATCGCTTGAGGGAGTAACCTACCTTAGTCGATTGGAATGTAAGTCTTATTCTGAATCTCGTTGTGACGGTTTACCTGTGTGGCAAGGAGCATAGAGTCATGGCAAAACGAATTATACAAATGGGCCTGATATCCTCTCACAGTACTTATGATTCCGATGTTTTGGAACTCTCGAATGCTGAGTTTGATGTTTCGGTCCGTCAAGGTGTTACAGAAATGAAGGGCCAGCGTTGGCCTCTTGAGCTTGAACTGAATCTTGTCATTCGTGAGAAGATGGACGTTTCCAAAAAAGAGAGCATGGAGACTGCTTTTGAAGTGACAATGCGGTACCGTCTTGAACTTGATGATAACGAGATAACGACGGATGCATTGAAAAAGGATGTCTACGCGGCTACTTGGCCGTATTGCCGAAAAGACATTAATGCAATGTTCTTTTTGTACCAGCTGCCTTCGCCACTTTTGCCGTTCTCCATTGGATAAGGTTCCGTCAGACGGTTTAACGACGAAATGGTGGATTACATTATTTCATTTTCTACTGGTCCTTTTTGTTGAGGGAAGGACGTTGATGGAGCATCGAAAAGCTTGCTGACGGGTTTTGAAGATGATGGTGCTTGGCTGGATCCCCGATTTCCAATAGAGGGTACCAAAATGTATAAAAAATGTCGGTCGGAAGGGACCGGTGACGTTTTGTTGGATTCATCGTTGATTCCATCACCACCAATCATGCCACAAGACCGAGCTCGCGTCGACGGTCCATGATGCCCGTGTCCGGACTCCGTCTTGATCCTCCTGTCCCGGTACCGGACCATGTAGTCGTCGAGCATGTTGATGAACCCGTCCATAGAGACGCCCGCGAAGCTGCGCTTGTGGAAGAACTCCTGCCTGGGACGGCCGAAGAACCCCTCCGCGGCGGCGTTGTCCGGAGAACAGCCTTTCGCGCCCGTCGAATGCGTCAGGTTGTTGTCCTTGCGGATGCGGATCCACTCGGGCCACCGGTAGTGGCAGCCACGGTCGGAATGGATGATTGGTTTCTCGCCGTCCTTGAGCGTGGAGCATGCGTCGGCGAGCATGCCGTTGGCCAACGCCGAGTCCGGGCTGGTGCCGATCGTCCAGGCAACCGGCATGCCGTCCTGGCAGTCGATCACGGGCGACAGGTAGGCCTTGCCCGCGGGGATGGAAAACTCCGTGAGGTCCGTGACCCACAGCATGTTCGGCCGCTCGGTGCCTGGGGCTTTTTCTGCGAGCCTCCACCGTCTCCCGCATCACCGCGTTCTCCAGTTCCAGCTTCTTGTATTTCGTCAAATTGAGGTGGACGTGGTCGGCACTTAATCTGGACACCGTCGGCGTTCAACTTGAACACCGTCGGCGGTTGGTTCCTTGTTTTGTTGTTTGTTTGGTTTATTTCATGAGGGAGTGTTTGTTCCGGTAGGATTCGCCGTGGAAGCGGAGGATCCTGCCGTGGTGGACGATGCGGTCGATGACCGCGGCGGCCATGTCCCCGTCGCCGAACACGTCGCCCCATCTGCTGAACTCGAGGTTCGAGGTGAAGATGACGCTGCGGGTCTCGTAGCTGTCCGCGATAACCTGGAACAGAAGCCTGGCCCCGTCGATGTCGATGGGCAGGTAGCCGAGCTCGTCGATGATGACCAGCCCGGCCCTGCCTATCGACTTGAGCTCGGCGTCCAATCTGTTGTCGTCCTTGGCCTTCCTCAACCGCATGACCAGGCTGGAGGCGGTGAAGAACCTCACGGGTATCATGCGTTGGCATGCGAGCATGCCGATCGCGATGGCGAGGTGGGTCTTGCCGCAGCCGACGTCGCCGTAGAGCACGAGGTCCTCGGCCCGGTCGACGAATTCCAGGCTTTCCAGCTGTTCGCGGCCCCAGTCGGCGGGAAACGAGGCCATGCTCCAGTCGTATCCCTCCAGGGTCTTGCTCTGGGGGAACCCGGCCTGTTTGAGCAGCCGCCGCCGTTTGGATTCGGCCCGGCTCGCGTTCTCCTTCTCGAACAGGTTGGCCAGGAAGCCGAGCTGGCCGGGCGTGGCGTCCTCCAGGGCCTTCTCGAGCACGCTGTGTGTCAACGGCAGGTTGCGGGCGAGGCCCATGACCTGTTCCGGCGTGGCCTTGTCAAGAACGCGGCCGCCGCGCTGCCGCGGTTTTTGCTGGCTCATTCGGCCTCCTTCATGTATTTGTCGTAACGCTTCAAATCCTGCCCGCCTTCGGTTCCCGCACCCTCGAGGATGCGTTTGGCACATGTGCCGATCGCCGCGCGGTCGACGGTCCGTCCCGCGTTGATGACGGTTTCCACCGCTTTGGCCGTGGCAGCGAACCCGCAGTCGGCGGCAACGGCTCGGATGTCGTCGAGCAGATTGGAGCGCGTGCGTGCGTCCATGCGGTCGAGCAGGGCTCGCACGGTTTCGGGGAAATCGTTCCTGATCGGGCTTTCGCCCCATATGCGGGGCTTTCGCGCGATGATCGCGAGCAGGCTCGCCGGATCCACCTGGGTTTTCGCCGAATGGCCCCAGATCCTCTCCAGCGTGGTGATCGTTTCGCCGTCGGGGCCCCGCAGTTCGATCTCGAAGACGCGCACCCCGGCCTGCAGGCGCATGGAACGCCATTTCGGTCCGGCCAGATACCGGTTCGCGTCGATCGTGGCGGCGCCGGTCTTGTCGGTTTTCACGCTCCTCCAGTCGCACGGGTCGAACCGCACGCCGGGCAATGGAAGCATGTGGTCCTTCTCCGCCTCGAACAGTTCGATCACCGGAACATCATGCCGGTAGTGATCCGATCCGGCGATGCGTTCGCACGCGTCGAGCCACACGCGCGTCAGCGTTTGGAAGCTCTCGGCCGACGGCATCGGCACCATCAGGTTGCGCCTGACGAAGCCGACGGCGTTCTCCACACTGCCCTTCTCATGGCCGGAATACGGGTTGCAGAACCGCGGCTCGAACCCGTAATGCGCGCAGAACAGGGAGAACAAGCGGGTCTGGGTGACCGTGCCGTCCGGCCTGCGATGGCCCACGCCGGTGGCGTTGTCGAACACCACCACCCTAGGCGCCATGCCCATGCGCTCGAAGATCCACAGCAAACCCTGGCACACGCACTCCGAGGTCTCGCCGGGAAGGGCGACCACCCAGCGCATGTTCGAATACGGGAACGACACCACCAGGAAATGCACCACGCGTTCGACTCCGGCGATCACGGCCCTGGCCTGGCCGAAATCGACCTGCGCGCTTCCCGGCGCCCACTCCAACTCGGCGAAGCCGTCCGACTCCATGCGATGCTCCCGCCGCCAGCGCTTGACCCAGCGCTGCACCGACGAATACGAGCCCGTGAACCCGCACTCCGCCACGAGCCGCTCGTACACGCGCGTCGCGGTGTGGCGCTGCTTGACGGGCATGCGCAGATCCGCGGTCAGCCACCCGTCCACGACGGCCGAATACCCCGCGTCGACCAGCGACCTGCCCGCATGCCCCGAGCCAAGGGGCTTGGGAGAGTAATCCCCGTGGTTGGCGTACTTGACCACGGTCGTGCGCGATACGCCGAGTTTCCGCGATATCTCCCTGTGGCTCAAGCCCTGGCGGTCGAGCTGCCTGATACGCTGTTGAACACACACCGGTGTCGTCATTTCCTTTCCTCCCGAGAACCATCAGTTTGGTTGATAAGCACTCGGGAATCTACCAAGGAACCGGACGATGCCGGTGTTCTCATTCCACCGGCGCCATCACCGCCGACACCGTCCAAATTGAACGCTCAGGGTGTTCAGGAACAAGTGCCGACAGTGAACACCTTTATTCGATCACACACAACGTTACTGTCATACGATAAGTTCATCGCAAACATTGTTATGGCGCTTGGCGTGCATAGGGCGTAAAAGAATGAAAGCAGAATGGATTTCGTTCTTTCGGCTTTTACCGGTTCCGGTAGCCGGTCCGTAGTCTCTATCCGATCGTGCATGTTCCATGGTGTCTAAGTGTTGCAACATTCATGGTCGGGGACACACGGTCGGCCATACGCAGGGGCGAGGGTCTCCGTATGCGATGAGATGCTCACCCCTGGCCCCTACGGGTGTCGGCGGCGGTCCTTATCCTATCTCGTCGCTGATCTGATACCGCTGGTCGGACCAGAAGAAGATGGTTCCTTCCACTGGGCATATAGTTCGATCTCCCCGCACTTGTCTTTTGGAACCATCGCGTCAAAATCATCCGCGTTTCTTATGCTTACGCCATGGCCGTCTTCTTGCGTATTCCATCCTTCAAAGATGAGTCCCCTCTTCCGACTTGAAGGCTGATAGTACGTGCTTTTCGCCGAAAGACCATAGCCTATTATTTTATGCTCGTTTGTTATTTTGAGCTTGCTTTTCTGTCCATCATGGAAGATCACATGATGGCCGTGCAGGGCAAACTCATCCTCGCGAATGAGCGAAATAACGCACCAGGGAAAAGCTACGATTGAAGCGAAAGCCGCAAGGCTTAGGATAACGACAAGCACTGATACGTAGATTTCGCAATAAAACAGTTCAAATAAGATGGAAAGGCATGTCCAGAATACAAAATTAGAGCTAGACAACATGTGGCAAAGTGTGGGAGAATAGAACGAATCATGATAATGATTTTCCGAGTCCGGACGATTGGCGAATCTCCATTTATCGATTATGTAATCGATGGCATATCCCACGGCAAGGCTCAAAGGAACAAACAGGGCAGCGATTGCCACTAGCATTAGCTCCCTGGCTAAAAGTTTGGCCGTATATTTCGTGGCTGTCTCAATTGACACTGCAATCATTGCCGAGAACAACACGGATGCCGACATCCAGGAAAAAACCCATATCGATATTGGATTATTTGCTTCTTTGATGGCCCGGTATGAACGGTAAGCAACGATATATACAGGAATCCAGATTGCCGGCAGGACGAGAAAAGCTAAGAGGAAAACCACACTTGGTAAGTCTTCCCGTTTAATATTGCTTAAAATGCTGCCTTTCTCAGGGGAAAGCAATCCCGAGAATTTGAGCAAGAAGGGTATTGCCCATAGGATAAGAAGGAGCAGAAGAGAAAAAAGAGTAAAAAAGAAGCTGTCTCTTCTTTGAGACGTTTTATTCTCGATTAGTTCATTCCGATTTTTTTGTGCTTTTTCCTGGCGCCAACGGCACCAGGAATCGTATCTGTTCACTTTTGCTTTCTCTGCGTCGATTTCAGCTTCAAGAAGCACATCAGGATGACTCTTTTTTGCCTCGCGAAGAGACGACAGTCTTGAAAGACGCTTCTGCTGTCTTGAAGATGCGTTGTCTCCAATCAAAGTTGATATCTTAATGGCACAGTGCACAACAACAGTCAGAAGGAGAAGGGCTCCTGCCAAAGTGTAGGGCCAGTCGCTGCCGCTTTCCGCCATAGTGCTGATGGCTTCAGAAATTAAACCAAAGGCTTCTTTTATTCCACTCATTATCTTGTCCGTAATGTGTCTGATCTTAAAACTACTTCATGCACAACACTAATACTGTCTACCATCTCTTCGGCAAGGGCCGTGATGCGGCGGGTTCCGAAGACTGAGCCGATTTCGGTATGTTGTTTTCGGTATTTACCGGTTCTGGTATCGCGGTATCCAATCGGTTGAGGGCATTGCCTTGCGCTTCGACCGTGGTTCCCGGCGAGGCTCAAGGGGCACGACGCCGCGCCCCTTGAGAATCCCCGCACGCCAAAGCAAAGCCTTGGAACCATCATGCGGTCATGACTTCCCCACAGGGGAGTCCCCGCCCGCACGGGCCGCGGAAAACGGACGGAACCGGAGTGCCCGCGTCCGCGACCCATGCCGTGCGCCTTACGGCTCCCGGTGCCATGGGTTCGTGGACCCGTTTCGCACGCGGTTCCGACTGTGCTTTCCCATTGCGCGCGCCGTCGGCGCGCTCCACGGGGTGTCGCTTCCGCCCACCCACGGTGGGCTTCGGCCGGGGAACGGAGCTCGCTCAGCCGCTCGCACCCTTCGAATTTTCTTTTGGACCGTCCGGCTACGCCGGATTGATCATACCGGCGTCGCGCCTCCCGTCAACGTTGCCGCGCCCCCTGCGGGTTCGCGCCCGTCTTATGACTGGAACCGCTTTGGCCGGTAACGCTATCGCTTGACCAAACGGCCACAAAGAAAAAATTTCAGGGACCGACAGGACATCAAGGAGACACATCATGGCAGCCATCGGCATCAAGGAAACCCCGTCCGCGACAACATCCGAACTCGCCACCGCGTTCGACGAGTGGCTCGACGGACTCGACACCCCACAGGCCACGCTCACCAAGCACAGCATGGAAATCCTCGCCAGATCCATGAGGAAGAGCATGGCATTGCGCGACGCCATGCTCCTGTCCGTCATCTGCGCAGGCAATCCCGAATACGACAAGGGTAAACTGCGGGATTACGCGGCCGCGCCGCGCATCCCGAACCATCAGCTCTCCGAATGGTGCGAACGGATGATGAAATGGTCGTTCGCACACGCCGGACACGAGACCGACAAGGACAAGGTCGCGAACGCAAGCCGGATGCTGGTCGACATCGTCGACACCGTCGAGGACACCGACCTGAAACTACAGGCCCAGCCGTTCGCCATCACCAGCTACATACTGTGGTGGGTGGGGGACGAGCGCGCCATGCTAGCCGCGATGCGCGCGCTGGCAATCGACGAGGAATGCAGTCTCGCCGCCATAGTCGCGGCCGCCATCCACGGCGACCAGTGGCCGAACCGGAACTGACCGCGAACCAGCACCAAGCCGACACGACAGGTCTGCCGGCCTGACCGCCGGCAGACCACAAAACCCGCAAGGAAACAGCAAAATGCTCGGCGGACGGGAAAAACCCGTGTTGGACATCCTGCTGTGAGCCGATGCCAAGGGACATCGCCCCTTGGCAAACCCGGCCCGGCCCCAGGGCGCCGGGGATAACGGACCCTCCGCTTCACGTCGGGACGATTCCGACAACGGAACGTGCCCCGCCATGCCTGGTGCGGCGGGGCCGGGAAACGGAGCGGCGCGCCGGTGCGCCGCCATTCCTGATTTTCTTTGTGACCGTTCGGCTGAAGCCTCATGATCGTAACCGCCTCCACATCCGCGCCACGCGATACCGGACTGGCGTCCGGCGTGCTCGCGGACGCTCCGGCGGCTAACGCTAACGCTCGACCAAACGGCCACAAAGAAAAAATTCAGGGACCGGCAGGACCAAGGGGAAGACTGATGAATCATTGCACATACGATTCGCAGCACGAACCGAAGAACATCAAGGTCCAAGGACTCCATGGCCGCTGGGACGTCTGCCTTCACGCGGTCGAAAAGAACGGTAGCCGGGAATACTGGTGGGTTCGGAACGCCAACGGCGTGGACGGCGAGGAAGGCTACTGGACGACCAGGAACACGGCAGGCGAATACAAGTACTTCTGCGACGCGGGATGGGGAGACGACGACAACGCCATCGCACACCTCGAGGAGGAACTCACCGGCTGAGACCCGGAACAGCCAACATGTCCGGCCCATATCGGGCCGGACACCCGTGAAAAGAACGAAACAAAGGGGCAGGAAAGAAAAAAATGTGCAACTACAAGCTGACCGTGATCATCGGCAAGAACAGCGACATCGTCGACGGCGGCGGCTGGGTCACCTCCATGACCTGGAGGAAGTCCACCATCCTCGAAGCCAAGGACCGCGCCCAGGTCCTCGCTCTGCGCGACCTGCTCAACAGCAGCAAACCAGCCGTCGATGAGGACGGATACCTCATGTGGAATCGCTGCTACGGCATGTGCAACACGCAATGCTGGCAGTGGGAACTCGCATGCGCGCACAGCACCTGCATTAACCAGATCATGCGCCGCGCCGACGTGGACTGGGCCGACGCCGGCGTGCCCGACATCGACATGCCCACCATCACCATCAACCTCTCCATCAACTGAAGCAAACGACAATGTCCAACGAACAACAGGATCCCTCCGTGCACGCCGTGCAACAGGCGTTCGATGGCCACATCTGGATTACGCTCGGAAGGGCTGGGCCGCATACTGCAAGGATAACTTCAGCCAACAGGTAACAATAATGAGGCAACTGCCGAAAAAGGAGCCACACGAACATATGAATACGGAACGAGTCATGGAACGCGTCCGCCGACTGCTGGCCATCGCCAACGATCCACGCCGCATCGAACCACTCGACAAGCCGCTCGACATGTACGTCATGCTCGACACGGAAACCACGGGCCTCCATCCAGAGGAAGGCGCCACGCTCATCGAAATCGGCGCGTTCCTCGTCCAGCCAGGCAACGAGAACAGCCGGCCGAAATTTGAACAGCTCATCGACCCGCGCCAACCATTGTCGGAATTCATCACCGGACTCACCGGCATCACCGACCAAATGCTCCAAGGCATGCCCACAGCCGGCGCCGCTATGCTCCGTTTCCACCAATGGCTCGACCGGACCTGGCCGGCAGGGGAGCCGTTGACCATCATCGCCCACAACGCCGAATTCGACGTCAGCTTCCTTGACGCCGCCGAACGCGTCTACGATCCGACAGCAAGCGGATTCGACTGCCGGTGGCTATGCACGAAGGAAATGAGCTGGGAACTCAACCCGCAGAAACGGCACCATCGCGTGACCGACCTCATCGCCGACTACCACATCGGCGACACCGAAGAGCACCGCGCCCTCGCCGACGCAATCCAGGAGCAGATGATCTACCGGGCGCTCTGCCATGAAGCTACCATGCGAGGAAAGTGGATCGGACAATGAGCATCATGCTGGACGAGGCGCAGGCATACGAGAACAGCCGCGACTACGACTGCTGCCAGATCATCGAAGAAGACTACACGGTAGGCGACGCAGTCTACGAAGCCTACTGCGATGGAAGAAAAGCGCCCGTAACAGACGTTGAAATCGAGGCGGCGGCGAAATATCTGAAGGCCAACCCTGGACTGTTCGGCCCCTCCGCATGCTTCATCGACCCGAACCGTTTCGAGGAAATCGCGCGAAGTGTGCTCCAAGCCGCCAGAAACGCAGTCGGAAAGGACATGGAATGAGCTATCGCATTTCTTTGGATGGGACAGACCGGACGTTCCAGGACATCGCGGACGCGGCCGAGTACGCCAGACAGCTTTCTCTGGAGCTGAACGGAAGCGTGGTGAAGGTATTCGACGCCGAGACCGGGCTGGTAATCTTCACCGCTAAATCAAGAGCGAAGATTGAGGATTAGGAGCAATGAGTTATTACCATGAGCTGTACGTCGTCTGCGACGAATGTCACACAAGCCTTTTAGTCGATGAGGCGACCTATGAGGATGCGGATAACGATGCCGCCGACGAAGGGTGGCAGGTCGTCGGCGGCATCGAAGACAAGCACTATTGTCCGCGCCACTGGCATGTCAAATGTCATGACTGCGATGCCGCCGGCAGTGGGGCGCCGGACGAGCTCGAACGTCAGGGGTGGAGGATCGATCGCGACTATCCGTGTGACAGCCTCTGTCCCGAATGCGCCAAACCTCCCAGACGGAGAACTCCAGCTCGTCTGATCCTGATATCAACCAAGACACGTGTGGAATGGGCAAGCCCCCAGAAAGGGCCGAATCCACAAACAGAAAGGACGATCCATGGCGACAATCAACCAGATCCCCATGACCATCATGGGCAACATCGTCAAAGACCTTGAACCCAAGCGGACAGCCGGAAGCAAGACCGTCGTCGCCTTCCGGGTGGCGCAGACCAGCAGCACCGAGAGGAACGGCAAATGGGAGGACGGCGAAACCACGTTCATCCGCTGCGTCGCATACGGCGTGCTGGCGGATCACATGATCGCTTCCGGCATTCGCAAGGGAACCAGGGTCATCGTCACAGGCCGATTCGTGCAACGCGACTGGCAGACCGAAACGGGAGAGAAGCGCAGCAGCTTCGAACTCAACGCAGACGACATCGGTACCTCCATCCGCTATGCCACGGTCCAGATCACCAAAGCCAATGAATCCGCTGCCACGCCACCGACACCCCAATCGCAGCCGACCCAACCTGCTCAACCAACCCAAGAGGCGAAAGACGATCCATGGCCCAACGTGGTCCAGGACCATTTCGCCGAACCACAGGAACCGAGCTTCTGAAGCAAGAACCCGATTCGGGCCCATGGCATCCAACCGATCGTCATGGGCCCGAACTGTTTCCAGGAAAGAAGATCGATCCAGGTAGGATGGGCGAGTCAATGAGAGGGGGAACGTGATGTCAAAGGATGATGAGAGCCGTCTGATGGCCGTGGAGTTGGCGAAACGTCTACTGGTCGATGCCATATGGAAGACCGCCAGCATCGAGGTCGACGGGATCTCTTTCCGCGACACTCAAGAGATCTTTGAGGGCCGTGCTCCGGCGAACATGGCGGTGGACGACATCATCGTCGTCAACAACATCAAACGCGCCTGGATGTTCCTTTTCGAGAACGTCGACCAGCCCGTCAACTGGCAATACATGTCCGAATACAATCGGATCCTTGGCGAGGGTCTCATCCGTGACGCAGGAAAACTCAGGACCAATGATGTGCGCATCGGAGGAACCGATTGGATCCCGGAGCTTCCGACCATGGAATCTTCCCATGACGGGAGCTCTTCATTGATGAAGATCGAATCACCCGAGGACCGTGCTCTGCTCATGTTCTGCAAGATCACGCGAGGACAATGGTTCAACGACGGGAACAAGCGAACCGCGCTCATGACGGCGAACCATGCGCTCATCAACGCCGGCATCGGCGTATTCTCCATAAGCCCGTCCCTGAAACGAGAATTCACAACCAGGCTATTGCGCTACTACGAGTCAAACGATGACGTGCCATTCCATTCATGGTTGAAGGACAACGCCATCGGAAGACTGCCAGGCGGCATCACCTCCGTGGAATCACGACGCCTCGAACTTAAACGGAGCGGCACGGCGGCGGTAGATCAAAATCTCCCCGTTTACCAGACGGCCATGAGTATGCGAGCTCAAACGCCGGCATATTAGGTCGAAGTCCGATATCGGAGTGCTGCAATGAAGCAGCCAATTGACATAAGCCATCCGATATCGGACTTCAGAGGACCTTGATCCAAATGACCCAGTCAGTGGATCACTGGTTCAAAAGGCCAAATAAACCATATCGATATCGAAATCGAGGACCATTCAATGGGCCAGGATCACAATGGCGTGACGGACCAGAAAACGGCGGAGGGGAATGCCGTCATCGATATCGGAGCCGGTCCGAAAACCTGATATCGGTTCAAAAGAAGAAATGAGCCAGACCATTTGGATCATTTGAGCCATGGACCAAATGGTCCAAATAGCAACGAATCGTTGGAATGAAGCCAAAGGCTCAATTTGGGCCACTTATCCGGACCGCTTCATCCATCGAATCCGATATCGGAGGTGGGCCGATTGATCCCGATATCGGTTCAAAAGATTAAATGGGCCGGCGAATGGTCGCCATGGTTCCAGAACAAATTGGTCCTCCGGGGAACGGACCATGTTCGGAACCATCCGATATCGGAAGTTCTTCCGGCTCATTCATCCGATTTCTCCGGGACGGCCCCATTCCCATTCCATACAGCAATTGGACCGATATCGAACCAATAGTCAATCGGTACGGGAAGCAATCTGCACCTGAGTGCCGCCGCGCTTTTTGCTGTCATATTCCGGAACGGATACCAGCGATAAAGAACAATCAAGAGCAGACACGATAAATACAAGCAGGGAAAAGCAAAATGAAAAGAAACCAAGAAGAGAACAGACAGAAAAAGAAGCAACACACAACCAAAGAACAAGTCAAAAGAACAAGCAAAGACAACTAAACAGAAAACAGACAGACCAACAGCCCAAACAAGGAAAAACCAAAAACTATACACACGAAAAAGAAACCACGGGCGTCTTGCACCCGGCTTCGCGGCTGACGCCTGAAAACGGCGGAATACCGCCGTTTTATGGTCGGAATAAGCTTAACGTCAGGGTTTTCTGCCGATATCGTTAAGCTAACGAAGTTCGACGCGTGGTCCGTTTATGGAAAACGAATCAGAGAACAAGGCACCGAACTGTTGCTTCTGCGGGAAACCAGTCATAGAGAGATGCGAAAGGGCAGGTAAGGCCGGTGCCAAGGGTGAGTATCGGAAATGGCATCTGAAATGCAGTTCCAGCAGACGGATGGCGGAGAAAAGAGCGGAGGATGCGGCGTCAATCCGGCTCAATGAAATGGAGCGGGATGATTGTCTGCTGCGGGCGTGGGTTGGCCGGCGTGACGCCTTGGATTTTTTGGCCCGTGAGATCGCGGACTATAACGAGATTGTGCCCGACCATGACCGGATGGTGGTCCGGATGGTCTATCGACTCGTCAGGACGGCGATACTGATGTTTCGCATCGACCCGATGATCCCCGTCGAATATGGTGAGGATTTCCGCCGGATCGCCATCGAAATCGGCTCCGATGGGATGGATCTGATCGCCGACAGTGTTCGATGGCATGGCGCGCGCAGATGGCGTGACGATCCGGACGTGAGTGCCGAGGGCGCGGCTCCCCGCACATTCTATGGCAAGATCGCCGTGCCGGGGGAGAACCTTGAAGACGAGTACACGGCCGACCTGACGCACGAGACGGATATCGTCACCTACAAGAAGGCCCTTGAGTACATCTGGCGCGAGGACAACATCACGGGCGGACGTTGGAATCGGGACATTGGCCCGTGGTCATACAAGTGAGGTGGAAAAGTTGAAAGCTTCCGAGATTAAACGCAGGAAACGTGGCTTGGACAAGCGGTACGGGCGGATCTGCCCGGTGTGCGGCAAGCCGATTCGCAAGCCGAGGCGAGGGCCGACCGCCAGATTCTGCGGTACGGCATGCCGGCAGGCGTACGGCCGGAGAAAACGGGCTTTGGCCGAACGTAAGAAGGACGAGTCGGCGGAACAAACCGTGAGCCAGCTCGTACGGCAGGAAGAAGACTATCGGAAAAGAGCCGATGCTATCCGCAAACGCTCTCTGGACGCGCAGAAGAAGACCGGACGAGCCAAAGGGATCATCCGGCTTTCATGCATGTTCCAACTCAAAACCATCCTGGAACGCGATCCGGAACTCATTGAAAACGCGCCATCCGACGGATACGTGGCCGGGCTCATGGACGACATCGACCGGCAGGGCAGGCCCGGTGATGCGGAACGTCTGCTCAGGCACAACGGATACACGGGCCCTATACCGCGATAGGAAGAACAAGAGGGAAAACAACAACATGTCGATGAATCTGACCAAACTCACGAACGCCGAGTATCCACTCAGCGACGCGAGGGAAGCGATCGACGGGGACAACGCGTTGGACCCGTCCGATCCGAGCGCCTACTATACGGCGGCGGGCAATCCGCCGGGCTATTGGATCGGCAAGGGAGCCGAACTCGTCGGAGGCAAGGTCGGCACCACCGCATCCAGCAAAACCGTCCGGGAGCTCATCAACGAACGGCGCAACCCATCCAACGGCCAATACCTCGGAGACGTCAAACTAAGCGAGGGGGACAACGGGGAGGCGCCCGTCGCCGGATGGGACCTGACCACACGCCAGCCGAAAAGCATCAGCATCCTCTGGGCGTTCGGAGACAAGGAAACCAGGGATGGTATCGACGAGTGCATGCGCAATGCCGCGGAAATGACCATCGACTATTTCGAAAACGAGTACGCGACCACCCGCGCGGGACAGGGAGGCGTCGCCAGCGTCCCCGCGGACGGCGTGGCCGGATTCGTGTTCGACCATTACGATAATCGGAATGGAGACCCCCAGCCGCACAAGCACATCGTCATCAGCAACCGTGTGCGCCGCTCGTCCGACAAGGTATGGACGGCATTGGACGGGCGGAAGATCTATGCGGGCATGGTCGAGATCAGCGAAGTGCATGAGAACCTGCTGCAGGATCTGCTCACCGAACGGTTCGGCTGGTCGTGGACCTTCAAACAGGACAACAGCACCAAAGCCATGGTCAACGAGGTCGACGGCGTGCCACAGGAACTCATCGACGCTTTCAGCAGTCGGGACGCAGAAATAGAGCAACTGCTCGAAAAGAAGATCGATGAGTACGAAACCTCGACAGGCAAGCAGGCCGGATGGAGGATGAAAGCCGAACTACATAAGGAAGCGTGGCTTGCTACCCGCAAGGCGAAGCCGGAGATCCAACCATCCCTGAAAGCGAAACGCGACCACTGGTATCAGAAACTCGGCGAAGTCGCGCCAGGCATCCAGATCGACCGGATGCTCAAGGACGTCAACTCACGCAAGACCAGCCTCATGCATGTGGACGCGGAATGCGAGGACGACATAGCCCAACTGTTGCTCGGCCAGCTCGCCGACCTCACCAAGCTCGCCGGAGACGCGGACGAATATCTGGACCGTCAGGCCCGCATGGCGATGGCGAACACGGCCCACGCGCACACCGTATGGAAACGCACCAATGTGCGCGCCGAAGCCGAACGGCTCCTGCGCGGAGTGCGCATCGACCCGACGCAACGCGTCATCGTCGCCAACAAGATCGCCGACAAGGCACTCAGCCAATGCGTCAAACTCACACCCGACCGGTACCAGGTGCCGAAAGATGCGTTGGACAATCTGAGCATCGCCACCCGGCAAGGGCAAAGCGTGTTCGAGGACGCCGACCTCGACAAGTACACGACGGTCGATGTGCTCCAAGCCGAACGGTACATGATCGAAAGCCTCGACAAGACCGTCCAGCTCGGATACGCGCCCGGCGAGGGAAACCAATGGCTCGACCAGTGGAACAAACAGATGAACGCGCAGGGCGGCTATCCGCTCGCGTCAGACCAGCAGAAGGCCGCCGCATACGTGTTGGAGAACCCGCGTCTGGTCAGCAGCATCATCGGACCGGCGGGCACGGGCAAGACCACCACCATGAAAGCGGTCGCCCAGGCATGGCAGGCGCGATATGGTTCTGGCAGCGTCATCGGACTGGCCACCAGCAAAAAGGCGGTGGGCGAATTGAAAGGCAGCATCGGATGCGAAAGCATGACCATCGCGAAGCTCCTGACCATCAACAATCCCGAACGGATCATGGCCGCCATCCAACGCGAGGGCATGCTCCAACAGCGGTTGCGCAACGCGTCCAACCCATTGGAACGACTGTTCGCTCGCATACACATCGCGGCCCAACGCGTCATGGACACGTCGGACACGATCAGGCCGAACCAGCTGATCATCGTGGACGAGGCCGGCATGGTCGACACCAGGAACCTGCAATGGGTCACCAGACTGGCGGAATCACGTGGCGCGAAAGTCATACTCACCGGCGATCCGAAACAGCTCGACTCCGTTTCCGGTGCGGGCGGCATGCTCGGCTACGCCGACCGGCACGACAAGTGCGCGCGGTTGACGAGCCTGTGGAGATTCACTTCGAAATCCGAGAAATGGGCGAACGATCCGGACGGGCCCGCATCCCGGCGACGGTGGGAGGGCGAGGCGGAAGCGACGCTCCGATTGCGTGAGGGCGGAGACCGTTTGGACGAGGGAAGCGTCGACAAGTGCCGTCAGCTCGTCGACGAATACATGGCGCACGACCGGATCCATTGGGGAGAGGACCTGGACATGGAGGAGGACGCGTACCAGATGTGCGTCAAATGGCAGGCGCTCGGCAAGTCCACGCTTCTGATCGCCGGCACGAACGCGCAGGTGCGCGACATCAACCAACGGTTCATCCTCGAACGCCGCGCCCAAGGCAAAAGTGAAAGCGACCCGGCCAAACTCTGCCGTCTGCGTGACAATCTCTCCGTCGGCTTGGGAGACCAGATCGTATGCCGCGTCAACGCGAAGAACATACTGGACCGGTCCGGCAGAAGCATCGAGAACAACATGACGTTCCGGATCATCGCCGTCGGTAAATCCGGCGCACGATGCATGAACCTCGCGGACGGCGTCATCTGCGACATCCCACGCGACTGGCTCAGAAAATCATGCGAAGCCGGATACGCGGCCACCGTCCACCGCAGCCAAGGCATGACCGTGGACCGTTGCGCCGCGGTGTTCCCATCCGACGCGAACCTTCCATGCAACCTGCAATACGTCGCCGGCTCACGCGGCAAGGAGGAAAACCATTTCCTGTTCGGCTGCAAAAGCGAAGAGGAACGCCACGTCGATCACATGCTCACCGGCGCGGAAGAGGATCCCCGCGAGATAGCCAGAACACGCATGCTCGACGCGTTATTGACCCACACGGAGGTCATGACCGCGACCGAAACCATGGAACAGGAATACAAGGACCGGTACGATCTGAAACGACTGTTGCGCGAACACGATTACGCGGCCGGACTCATCGCCGGCCCCCACCTGCTCGCCATGCTCGGCAAATCACATGACAAGAGGACCGTGGACAAGATCAAACGCAGTCCAAGCTTCGAATGGCTTCGCGGAGTCTGGTCCCGTGCCTACATGACCGACGCGAAACGGGCGACCGCGATCATCAGCCAAAGCCTTGAAAAGAAACCACGAAAACTTACCGTGGAAAAAGCGGAACAGGCCGCCATTCGCGCGGCACGCGGTATGATGCCCGAAGCCGGCACGGAAACGGGCGACGCGTTCACGCTCGACATGGATGCCAAAACCGACATGGTCGAAATGGTCCGACGCATGATGGATGAGACCGGCATCCCATACCGCGAGGAGCCGGCCCTGGATTCCGGCCGCGGCCGGTTCACCATGGACGAACGATACACGCCGGCCGTCCAAGCCATGCTCGACGCGCACATGCAATCCCGCGACGACATCGACCAATCCATGTTCCCCGAATGGGAGTTCCTGCGCAAAACCGCCCGCGGAATCATCAATGATGATCCCGATCTGAAAAAGAAGAACCGTCCCGTGGAACCCGACTGGGCGGCCACCATCGCGGGACGGTTGAACGCGGGACTCTTGGACCGGGCCAACGGCAGCGTGCATGACAACTGGATTGGTGGCATCCTGCCGCCAATCCGCTCCCGCAAGCATGACGCGGTCCTTGACGTGGTACGTCAGAACGAACGGATCATCGAAACCAAGATCGGCAGTCTAGAACAGGAGGCCCGCCATTCCGGGCAGGCATGGGTCGGCCGAGTACTCGCCGCCGCCGGAGACTCCGACAAGCATCTCCTACGCGACGTGGCCGTCTACCGGGCCATGTGGGGCGTGGAGGACGCCGACAGTCCACTGGGGGAGAGACCTCCGGCGGAAAGCGGCAGGCAGGAACAGCATTGGGCCAACCTCAACGGACGCATCAACCACACCTTCACCACGGTCAAGGCCACGAAAACGCAACGCATGCAGGCATACCAGCCGATACAGGACAAGCCGCACGTGGAACAGACGACACTGGAAACCGGTCACGAAAGGATGACGACATGGCAGACACCATTCCAGGATTCCTCAAAACCCTCACAGAATGGGTTGTCTCAGTAAGCCAATGGTTCGATGGCTGGGACATCACGCTACTGGTGCCGGCGCTCATCATCCTCACGGTGATCGCCGGCGTGACCGGCCGCGCGGCCGTCGGTCCGAGACTCTGGATGCAACTCGTCTGGGGGACGGTGACCGTCATCTTCGGTCTGATCGAAGTCGCCATCATCTGGACCATCATCGCCCGTTACCTGCCGGTCGCAGACATGGGCACGCTCATCCAGAACATGCTACAACGTAAGCCGCTGCTCGTTACCGAGTAAGCGGAGGAACGGTCCCGCTCGAAGAGGCTGTGGGCTTGGAGAAACTCGGAGTGAAGGTTCCAACGCTCACGCTAACCATGGAATGACCTTTTATGTTTTGCAGCAATATGTGCTGCAAAACATAAAAACAGTCCTGATTGAAGAATCAAACCAATCCACACGAATCAGGAAGAACTGTTCGCAGCTCCTCCAATCCAATAGGCGAATAGATTCATTAGACTTTCCCCATCGAGTCCAAATCTGCCGGTCTGGATGATTTCATTTTTCATAACCTCATACTGTTCCGCGAAACATAATAATGCATTGATATTTTGCGGCATGCGGAGTTCTTTTTGGCTCACTTTCTTCGTCTTTGCTAAGAAGTGTGCCACTGTATCCCGCATCGCATTCTGGACGGTCGAGATGCGCCGCCATCATCCAGACCATGGGACCCGCCGTGCGGACTCCTTTTTCATTCTCCAGTTCCTGCAAAAAGGCTTTCCCGACATGAACGATGATATCGGCTAACAGGGGAGTGCCGATTGAGGCACTGTGCTAACCTCTCCCGTTCTTCATGGCAAGCAAGAAGTCTTTTGGGAGAGCCGAAACCGGCGGGGTGGTCTCATTTCCATCCCCCGACCAAGCGTTGGGCCGGTGGAATGTCGTTCATGGTCGGACACCCTAGAATATAAACAATCTAAACGTATATAAAACATTATATGTTTCTATAAAGCTCTATGAAACAATATAGATGAATCATGCTTGAGTCTTTCCGACTTTTGTTGTACCATTTTCTGTACATGTAATTGTCGTTTAAGGAGGATGGCATGGTCACGGCGGTCGCGTACACCAATTTCCGCAAGGATCTGAAGTCATATCTACGTCGCGTGAACGATGACGCGGATATGCTTCTGATTACCAACAAGGATCCAGGGGACAACGTGGTGGTGATGAGCGCCGATGATTACGATTCGCTTATGGAGACATTGCGCGTTTACCAGAATCCCGGATTGTTCGATAAAGTCCGCCGTGGCATGGCACAGGTACGCTCAGGTTCCACCGATTTACATGATCTGGTCGGAGAGTGATAATGCTGCGTTGGACTGATGACGCGTGGAACGATTACCTGTATTGGCAGGTTCAGGATAAGAAAACCCTCAAGCGGGTCAACGCGCTGATACGTGATGCGATGCGTTCTCCATTCGCGGGTCTCGGTAAGCCAGAGCCGCTCAAATGGGAACTGCAGGGTGCGTGGAGCCGCCGCATCGATTCCGCAAACCGTCTGGTATACATGATTGAGGACGGCGACTTGTGCATTCTGTCCGTCCGTGACCACTATTGAGAACGCGGTGGCTCTGGTCTCGGCAAGCTTTTGGCGTAAGACTCTGCTCGATAAGGCTGTAGGGTTGGAGGAACTTGGCAGGGAGGTTCCGACGTTCGTGTTGACCATGGACTGATCTTTTTATGTGTTGTGGCAGCGTAATCCACAACACATAAAAAGATCAGTCCACCATATGTTGTCCGCTTTTGCTTGACTTCCTAGTTTAATTGAGTTCGTGAGTTGCTATGCCGGCAGATGTCTCATTATCCACTGATGGATCGGGCTCTGGTAAAGGATCGCTCTGCGTACTTTGGACGGCAAAATAAGAATCTCGCAGGTTTTCCAATTCTATAGGTGAATTGAAAAGAGCCTTTTCCATAAAACGACGAAGAGGAGCCGGATCCTTGAAGTCGGGGTCGAAAGTATTGTCAAGTACAAGAGCGTCTCGGAAATATTGGGCGTTGGACGCGAAAGGCTCATTGCCGATTATGAATCCAAGCTGTCTGAGGTACAGTATCGCGAATACAGCAGTCGTTCGAGTGTTTCCTTCACGGAATGGATGAATTTGCCATACTCCAGAAATGAATCCAAATGCAGAGGAAGCGATTTCATGCCTGCCGATTTGGGGATACTTGGCCTGTCGTCCTTTTTCTTGACCGAAATCATAATCTAGCATCTCTCCAATCAGATGGAAAGGAGCGTAAGAAACTGAATCTCCTTGAAGAACCGGCTCCTTTTTGGTCAGATTGACCTGCCTCCACTGTCCAACCCAATCATTTTTGAATACGCCGTCAAAAAGATGACGATGAATCTGCCTGAGCATCGGGGGAGCGAAGACGAATGATTCAGTCTGGAGGAGGGAACTGATTCTGGTGGATACGATGTCAGCTTCAAAATGCTCCGCCTCTTCACTATCCGCGGAATGGTATTCACGTAGACGATGCTCGACTTCGGCATAGGAGGCTTTTCCCGAAATCTGCTCCTTGGACTGTTCTATAGCGTAGTCTGACGGGGTAAGTCCGTCCGCAGCCTGCAGGCCAAAGCCAATATCCCAAGCGTTGGAGCGAGTCGCCGGGGTTCCCTCATCGGTTGATACATAATATACGTCTTCAGGCAGCAAACCAGAGTCCTTTCATGCCAGGCAGGTGAAATCGTCTGTCGAACAATTCGAGTATATCCCCAGTATCTAGTGATTATTTGACCGGTCCGATCATCCTGTTCAATGGCGTGGTAGATATCTACCGCCGTCATGCCCTTGAGCTGCCCGTGAGGAAATTCTCCCGCGAAACTGAGCAAGGACGTGAACGGGACGTTAAGGGCGTCGCAAATCAGAATTGCCTCATCGATAGTCATCTTTCGCTCATGGGAGACAAGCCTGCGCGAACTGTTGTATGGCATGCCACAATCGGGATGCTTGCTGTGGATCAAAGTCAGAAGTCCGTTTACGCTGAGGTGTCTGTCCTTCAGGATCTTCCTCACATTGTCCATGGCTATGCAGGTGATTGAAAGAGAGGGCGGGAAGTGTGCATGTGATGTCCTACTTCTTTTTCCTGTTCAGATCGTCGAACGACAATCCGATCCCGTACTGCCGGTCCGGCACGAGACGCGCGTCGAACGTTTTGCCCGCCTTCGACTTCAGGCCGGACACTTTCGGACGTTTGCCCTCCAACGTGCGGCGGACCATGCTATCGGTCAGCTTCTTGTCGAACTTCTCCGCGAAGATCTTGTAACCGCAACCCTCGCTGAGCTTCCAGGCACCGACAGCATCCTTCACGCTCTTGTTCGACGAACACTGCCAGACGCTCCCGGTCTTGACGACGGGCTTGCCGCAACGCGGGCAGGGTCCGAACGACTCACGTTCGCCGGCCTGCCGGACCAATTGCTGCAGATTGTCCCGCCGGGTCATTTCCATGACCCGCCCGGGCATCGCCGCGCATGCCGTGCGGATCTCGTTCAGAAAGACCGTCTCGTCGCCCTTGCCTTGTTCGATGTCGGCAAGGCTCTGCTCCCATTGCGCGGTGAGTTTCACATCCTTCAACTCGTCAATGGCGACACCGACGAGCATCCGCCCGGCGGGAGTACTGCGTAGCTGCTTGCCCTTACGCTGCAGGTAGCCGCTTTTGACCAGGCTCTCGAGAATGCCGGCACGGGTCGCAGGCGTGCCGATGCCTCCCGAATGGCTCGTGTCGTCATCCAAGGCGGCTTTCAGGTCACTGTCCGCGACGAAACGGCTCGCATGCTCCATGGCGGACAGCAGCGTGGCCTCCGTGAACGGTTTCGGCGGCGCGGACACGCCCTCCGTAAGAGACGGGGCGCCGGACTGGGGGAGAGGACCCTTCCCCAGGGAGTCGGGTATCCGATTCACAGGCTTCTTCTCCGCATCGTCCGTTCGCGACGTGCCCTCGATGGCGGTCCAACCCGCCTCGACGGTAACGTCGCTCGAAGCGGACAGCGGAACCCGTTCCATGGAACCGTCGGCATGACGCTCGTCCAACACGGCTTCGACCTTCACCGTGTCGTGGACACGGTCCGTGGCGCAGGCCGACCACATGCGCGTCAATATCACGGCTATGACCTCGCGTTCCATGTCCGTCAGGTCATGCTGGAACACGTCATAGGTGAGGCGTCGTGTCGGAAGGATCGCGGTATGCCCTTGGACCTTGTCGTCCGCGACGCACCTCATCGGATCGAACCCTCCGGCGGAATACAGGTCGTGGATCGCCTCGACAGGTTTCTGGTCCAGGAAACCCAACGCGTATTTCGGCTGCAGGAGTTCCTTCAACCCGTCCACGTCATCATGGGTTATGTATTTCGAATCGGTACGCGGATAGGTCGCGACCTTCATCTCGTACAAATGCTGCAGGCAGTCCAACGTCTGTTCGGCGGTCAGCCCGTGCCGTTCGCTCATGGCCTTCTGCAAGCCGGTCAGGTCGAACAGGTTCGGCGGCTTCGCATGCTCGCGGCGCCGTCTCACCTCCAGGATCTCCGCGGGAAGCCCCATCGCGTCGGCCAGTATGCGGCGTGCCATCACCTGGTCCTCGATCTTCCCGCTTTCGAGCGTCCAACCATCCATCGGCACGATAAGACGCCAGAACGGTGTCGGCTTGTGTGATTCGATGGCGAGATCACGTTGGACGACCATGTTCAACGTTGGCGTGCGCACGCGTCCGAGCGACAGGCTCCGATGCCATGCGCACGTGTGCGCACGTGACGCGTTCATACCGACCAGCCAGTCGGCCTTCGCCCTCGCGTCGGCCGCTGCCGCCAGACCATCGTAATCGGATGCGGGACGCATACGGTTCCACGCGTCACGGATGGCCTGCTCATCCAATGACGCGACCCACAGGCGCAGGGACGGTTTGGAAACCTTCGCGGCCATGAGGATACGACGGAATATCGCCTCGCCCTCACGGTCCGGATCGCACGCGTTGACCAGTTCGGTCACCTTGTCGGATCGGAGCAGTTCGACGAGGGAACGGTAGCGTTGCGCCGCGCCCTTCGCGCCGCTCAGACGCCACCGCCATGACTTCGGGTCGATGGGAAGGGAGTCCATCGTCCACTTATGCGCGGACCAGGGCATGTCCGAATACTCCTCCGGGTCAGACAATTCGACCAGATGGCCCTGCGCCCACGAGATGAGCGCCCCTCCGGCCGACACGTATCCGTCACCCTGCCGCACGCCGCCCAATGCCTGCGCGATGGCGAAGGCCACGGAACGTTTCTCGGCGATCACAAGACGCAATTCAATTCCTTCCCGATATCGAATGGTGCGTTTCTTCCACACGCATCCCAACCGATATCGATTTTTCATCCTCGAAAAAAAATATCGGCGGCGAAAAACACGGTGGCGTGTGAACGGAAAAGGAAGACGGGAAAGACCCGTCGGAAAGGAACCATCATGGTTGACATCGGCCACAAGTCCGATCTGCTGCGCATGGATCATGACGGGCTCATGGAATTGGTTGACGGCATGTTCGACTGGCATTCCCCATAGGAACTACAGGCGGCCTACCCGAACATCGGATACGGTACCGCGTCCGCCCTCGCGAAGATCGAAACGAATCCCGCACTATCCGAAGAATTCGACCGTTCGGTCGCGCCATCCGCGAGCGACACAGTCGCATTCATGAGATCGGTGCCGCTGCCGACATAAGCAAAGAAAGAAGCCAAGAGTTAGAGCGCCTATCCAAACTCCAATTGCTTGAGGGTTACTCAAATCTTGACTTCGACATTATTGTACGCCGCCCAAAATGTCTTACCAACCAGTCATTCGCCAGCTCCCATGGGTCCGAAACGGAAGCAAGTGAAGCGTGCGTATCAAACAATCCCACCTCGACCAAGAGCAAAAAGGAATGAATATGAAAAAACCGACTTTGGAACAGATGAAGGCATGGCGCGACAAAGCAACCGAACGGCTATCGGTTCTCGCCCGAAACAACGCCATCGAAGAGCCGATCGAGAGCGGCGAGGAATGCTACCAGCTCGGAGATGACTGCTGCAAGCCCGACGGATACGGGCAATTTTGTTGGGTGACCGAAGACCAGTTCGACTCGGTGCTTCCGCCGGGAATCGAACACGACCGGTACGTCGCCATGACGAACACCTTCGACTTCGATGGCGAGGCCAAGGAATGGGCCGATAACTGGAACGATCCGGAATATTGGGATGATGCCGCAGACGAGGCATTGGGGGACGGTCAGGCCGACGGAGCCTACTGGACAACACGCGACGAGGATCCGGCCGACGCCAACAGCGCCCGCGCCCTCGCCGCGTCGCAGATCGCCCTCGAACTGGACGGCGACCATCTCATCGAACGCACGCCGGAGAACATCGGACTATTGCATGACATCGTCGACACCGTCCACGACACGGATCCGGAAAGCAACCTCGGATACTACCGCGCCTGGCCATCCATGACGGCATGCGAAACCATCGGAGAGCATCTGACCGACGGTGAGATCACGGAGAAAGCCACGTACGGCGGATGGAATCCCGACAGGGACCCATATCTGAGGGTCAACAAGGACGGCGACTGGGTCGGCATGAGCCAGGATGAGGCGGACCGGCTCGTATGGGACAACCGGAAGACGATTCTGAAAAACGTCGGAGCCTACGCCGATGACATGCCGGACGACCTCACCAATCGCGTCTGCGCCATGGACGAACGCGCGGCCGCTCCAACCCCGGCCCCCGACC
>SKEC01000064.1_pt1 | contig 122907 bp, 136 predicted proteins | sample 4826641 | NCBI WGS metagenome assembly SKEC01 (sample SAMN11008819, study PRJNA524170) | human gut metagenome | biome: Human fecal sample; material: Feces; isolation source: fecal sample from pouch patient p18, p21 | host: Homo sapiens | place: Israel: Tel-Aviv | collected 2015-12-22
GTACGGTTGGTTGCTGATTGCCCGGCGCCGATTTATCCGCTCGAATCGCCATTTCTTGCGCCTGCGCTTGCGGCATCCAGACAAAGCCCAAGGACAACATCAATGCAAACGCCACCCCGGTAAGCGGGGTTTTTCCTAAATTAGCATCTAACCCATTGATTTTATTAGAGTTGCTTGAAAAATGCGTTTCTACGCTATCCACCGCTGCTTTGCCGGCGCTTTTGGCCAGTTCGGACACCACCACCAGTTGATTTAACACGCGGCTGAAGATGACTTTGTATTGACGATTGTTCATAGAGAATCCTTTGTACTGTTTCTTTACAGAAATTGATTAAATTGAGTTATCTAAACTTTAGTCTTTTTTAATATGTTTATTACGCGCCATTAGAAGCGGTAGCTCAGGTTAAACCCGGTGACCACATGGCTGGTGCGGAAGCCTTCCGGCTTTTTCAAAGGCACACCAACAAAATAGTCGTAATTGAGTCCCCACAGGTTGCCACGTAGCCCAATCGCGCCACCGGTCAGGCTATTGCCCACCTGTAATTCCTCCTGCGAGGAGCGTACCCGACCGGTATCCACGGCCATATACAGCTCTTGTCCCCAATTGCCCACATTCCAAGCGAGTTCATTGCGCCATACCCAGCCGCGTTCGCCGGAGAGGGTTAATTCCCCATCAAACCCACGTACCGTATAACGTCCTCCGATACTCAACTTGTCCTGCTGCACCAGCGGTGTGCGGTTCCATTGGGCACTCCATTCCGTATTAAAGCGCAATGGTTGGTTAAACAAGCTAAACGGGTAGCTGAAATCAATGTTGGCTGTGATGATTTGCATACGTGAAGTGCCTTCATCAAATTCCTCTTCCGGGGCACGTAAGGCACGATGGCCACCGGTGCCGCGTTTGTATAAGGCAGATAGCTGCAACACACCGTCATAGATATAGTGGGTATGGCTTAATCCCGCTTCCCAACCGGCGGTACGCCGGCGTTGCACTTCGATTTCAGTATCGTTGATGTAGTTTTGTGATTGGCGAGCCCACAAGGCCGCGTTGAGATAGGTTTTCGAGCGACTATCGCGCCATAACAAACGGCTTAAATTAGCCTTCATTTGGCGGCTTTCGCCGGAATAGGTATAGGATTCAAAGGCACCGGCGACGGTTTGATGGTAGCGATAACGCGAACCCGATAAGCTCAGCTGATAGTTTTTCCACGGAATGGAATAATACAAGCTGATGTTTTGACTGCCATAATCGCCTTCGGCCTTATCGCTGTGACGTTTAAAACTGCGGGTGCCGCTGATATAGAACATGTCATTTAAAGTCAGCACATTATCCCAAGAAAAGGTAGCAGAGCCCTGCAAACGACCGGTGGCTTTTGAACCGGAATCGTCCAAGCCGAGGGTGATATGGAAAGGAAAGCGTTGCTTATAACCCACTACAATATCCGTTTCCCCCACGTTTTCACTTGGTACCAATTGAAAATCCGCTTCTGCGCTGGGGACTCGCTTTAAATTTTCCAAACCTTGCTCAATATCACGTAGATTCAGTAATTCACCTTCCCGCAATGGCATGGCAAACCACAGGGTGCCGCGCGTGGCAAATGGTAGTGCGCTTTGGTCCTGTAGTTGAATACGCCCCACTTTGCCCGGAATCACCGTGAGCACTAACATTCCGGAACGCAAATCCTGCGGCTCGACCACTACTCGAGTGGTCACATAACCGTACTCAATCAGACGATTTTGAATGCGTCGCAACAACACATTAATCCCTTGCGAGCCCACACAGGCCGGTAAGGCAAAATCCCGTTCGGCATAAACGGAGGATAACGCCCAGGAAAATTGGCTTGGTTGAATGAGTTTGGAACCGGCCTCTGCGTGAGAGGCCTCTGCCTGATAATCGGTGAGCACTAATTGATTAATCGTAAAACATTGCGCTTCGTGCTGCGGAAAACCGGCCTCAGCCAAGGTTTCACCTTGCAAGCGCACATCCGATGCCGTGACCTGCTGGGCAGCAATTGCTGCATTGAGCTGATTTTGTTGCTGTTGTTGACGCTGATTAATCGCATCTTGTTGGGGATCCGAACTACTTCCCGGTGCGGCAATTGCTGTCGCCATGGCGCAAACCAGTAAGGGAAACATAAACACTTTATATTGCATAGAATTTAGCTGTTAGAAAGGATGGCCGCATTCTAAATAATTTGTAAAAAATGGTTTGCGATACGATTCACAGATATCAATTTTAATCATAAATCAGTCTCAGAACACAATCTAACCATTTGAATTTAATAATATTATTCTTCACAACAAATAAAAATGCGGTTAAAACCATTTAGGGCTTTAACCGCATCTGTGCAATATCAAAATAACTATCTCACAAACATGATTTTTCAAACCATTGTTAATGAAATCAATTAGTTACATCGTTTTTTAAGAAAAACTCTGATTTTGAAGGGGGCGTTTATTGAGGGACTCCGCGCAACAAGGGGATCGGCGCAAAAGGCGCAACGGAGGTCGGTGCGGGAATATCGTTAAAAATCAAGATAAACGGTTTGGGTGGAATAACTTTTTCGTTACGCCATAAAGCACCCATGCCCACCAATTGAATATCCTCGGGTAGATTTTTTAGGCCACTTTGCAAAACCGCAATGGTATTCTTACGCGGGTGACCGATTGCGATAGCCGTACCATGTTTGCGGGCATAACTCAGCGCAGCTTGAAACTGGCGCTGCACATCCGCCAACTCATTACTGTCATCTAAAAAGATATGTCGATCAAGCACTCGCACACCCTGTTCCTTGGCGATTTTACCGGCTACCGATTTACCGATAGTGCGACTATCTAAAAAGAATAACTGCTCCCGGCGTAAGGCACGCATCAAAGCTGCCATCAGTTGCGGATCGGCTGTTGCCGCACTGCCCATATGGTTGTTCATACCGATGGCATGAGAAATAATCCCTTTTGCATCGCTGACCCGTTGTGCCACTTGAGATTCACTTAAGCCTAAGGTAAGCCCACCGGCTTCAATTTTAATATTACTAACCGGCTGCATTGGCATATGAATCAAAATATCGCGTTTTTGTGCATGGGCCTGTTGATTGCGGGCCTTGGCATAAGGCGCAGCCGGAATAATTGCCACCGACACTTCACGCGGCATCGCCAACACGGCAGCATCTTCCGTGGGATGATAACCCACGTCATCAATCACAATGGCTAATTTAGAGGGCGCGGCAAAGACGCTCAAGCTACCCAATAAACCAATCACCAATAAGCTAATTTGCTTGTGCGGGAAAAGACGCATTATTTTAACCATCCTGCCGGATTGAGCGGAGTACCTTTGCGACTAATCCCAAAATACAGCGCTGGACGAGCAAGATCGCCGGTATTACCAACTTGGGCAATAGTTTGTCCGGCAGAAACCAATTGGCCTTGTTTCACAAACACCGCTTGGTTGAAACCATATAAACTCAAATCGCTGTCACCATGCTTGATGATTACCATATAGCCATAGCCGGTCAGACGGCCGGCCAAAATCACCCGACCACCGGCAATGGCTTTCACTGCAGTACCGGTCGGTGCTGCCAATACCATTCCTTTCCAACGCACTTCACCGGTTTGAATAGAACCGAAAGAATGCAATAGGCTACCGGCAACCGGTTTGTTATATTGATGCTTAGCACTGCCTAAACCGCTGGTACTATTGATTAACTGCTGTTCTTGAGCCGTTGGTTGATAAGGTTTAGCGGTACGTTTTTCCTCAGCCTGTTTTTTCTCAGCTAGAGCTTCACGCTCACGCTTTTCCTGCTCTTTTGCTGCGACTTCAGCGCGCTGAATTTCTTGACGTAAAGCAGCTTCATTCGCCTTCAAGGATTCCAATTTATTTTGATCTTTATTCAGCGATTGATTCAACGCATTCAGGGTCGATTGGCGTTCCTGCTGTACTTTTTGCAGTTCTTGTTGCTGTTTCTTTTGGGTGGAAAGTTGCGCCTTGTGGCTGTCCTGCTGACCGCTAATCGCCTCACGTTGCTTGGCTAGCTGTTCTTGCGTAGCTTGCAATTTATCGATTAAGTCGATGCGCGCCTGATTGAGATGTTGATAATAAACCCGCATACGATCCGCCTTTTGCGGATCTTCTGAGAGCATGCGTTGCAACACGGAGGGATTCAGACCGGAACGATAAATAGCATCCATCTGGGCGGCCAGTTTGGCTTTTTGCTCCCGTTCCTGTTTCTGCAATTGTTTGATTTGCTTATCCGTTTCCGCCATTTGTTTACGGATTTCCTGCAAGCTTAATTCTGTTTCACGCAATTCACCGGCCACCGAATTAATTTTCCCCTCTTGTGCTTTGAGGGTCGATTGCAATTGAGCCTGTTTAGCCTTTTGGCTAGCGATTTTAGATTCCTGCTGTTTGATTTGTTGGCGAATTTGTTCAAGATCAGCGGCTTGTGGTTGGCCATTCAAAGCCAATCCGCACGCAAGTAATAATGCGGTAATGATGTTAGATTTTCTTGAATGATGCGCCATCTTGCTTTCCCCCGAACAACAGTGGGCGGATCTTATCATTAAATCCCTTGAGCCTAAAATTTTTCACGGGATTTTTACGAAAAATAGGTCGCTATCTGATTTTTTTGATTTATCTTGTCTTTTCATTGGTTTTCGCTGCTTTTCCTTGCTTGGCGCTTTCAAATCTACCGTTTTTTTGTTATAAAGTGCCAACTATTTTTCATCAATACGTTAGGAGATCCTTATGGAATTAGTATTCATTCGTCACGGTTTCAGTGAGTGGAACGCAAAAAATTTATTCACCGGTTGGCGTGATGTAAACCTGACCGAGCGCGGCGTAGAAGAAGCGAAAGCAGCGGGTAAAAAATTATTCGAGAAAGGCTATGAATTCGATATCGCATTCACCTCTGTACTAACCCGTGCAATCAAAACCTGTAACATCGTATTGGAAGAATCTCACCAATTATGGATTCCGCAAGTGAAAAACTGGCGTTTAAATGAACGTCACTACGGTGCGTTACAAGGCTTAGATAAAAAAGCAACCGCAGAACAATACGGTGACGAACAAGTCCACATTTGGCGTCGTTCTTATGACATTTCTCCACCGGATTTAGATCCACAAGATCCAAACTCTGCACACAACGACCGTCGTTATGCCAACATCCCATCCGATGTAGTGCCAAACGCAGAAAACCTAAAATTAACCTTAGAGCGTGCATTACCATTCTGGGAAGACCAAATTGCCCCTGCAATGCTTTCCGGTAAACGTGTTTTAGTGGTTGCGCACGGTAACTCTCTACGTGCTTTAGCAAAACACATCATCGGTATTTCTGATGCGGAAATCATGGATTTTGAAATCCCAACCGGTCAACCATTAGTATTAAAACTTGATGATAAATTAAACTACGTAGAACACTACTACCTTTAATTTATAAACGAATACTTAAAGTGCGGTTAATTTTGACCGCACTTTTTATTTCAGGAGTATAACGGAATGAAAAAATTACTCACTTTGATTTTTGTCTGTTTGCCTGTTTTGGCATTTGCCGCTTCACCGGGGCATACAACAAAATCAACGGCGTCCAAAACGGTCAAAACCGCGGTGAAAAAAGTCGAAGCTAAGAAAACCGCAACCCCAAAGGCTGCGACGAAAGCGAGCAAAAAGAAAGTTGAAACACCAAAAGCCCATCTGAAAAAAAGTGCAAAAATTGTCGAGGCGAAAAAGCTCACCGGTAAAAAAGACAAAATGACACATAAAACCGCTAAAGCTGAATCGAGCAAGGCCAAAAACAAGCAGGCTGAGACGCATAAAAAACAGGATAAGGTGAAAACATCAGCGAAAAAGGAAAAGGTTAGTTCTCAACAAACGGAAACCGGCGCAGTCAAACAAACCGCTCCGAAAGCTACCAAGAGCGTAACCAAATCCGTGGTTGTACCGAGCTGTAACGATCAAAAAGTGTTTGCCGTATTATCCGATGCCTTCAGACAACAAGGCCAAGCGACCCACACACAAATGACCGTAAAACAAATCACCCAAGCCCGCGAAACCCAATCCTATCCCGATAAAGGTATTCGCAGCTGCCATTCCTTGGTGGAAACTAATGGGGTGAAATACGAAACCGATTACAGTGTGATCTTAAACGACCAGGGTTTCTTCGTGCAGGTTGAAAATGCCCAACCGGCACACAGCCGCTTCTAAAGCAATCGCGCTATTTCAATCCAAGCTGTTGAAATAGCGCTATTTTTTCATCTTCATTTAGCGCACGGTAAGTGCCGTTAGCAATTCCATCCAAAGTTAATCCCGCAATTTGATAACGAATTAAGCGCAACGTCGGAAAACCGATATGCGCAGTCATGCGTCGCACTTGTCGATTGCGCCCTTCACTAATTTTGATTTCCAACCAGCTAGTTGGGATACTTTGTCGTTCACGAATAGGCGGATTGCGAGGCCAAAGAAAATCCGGTTCAAAAATCAAGCGCACTTTTGCCGGCTGGGTTATCCCATCTTTCAATTGAACGCCTTTCCGGAGTTTATCTAAGTCAGTTTCTTCAGGAATACCTTCTACTTGCACAAAATACGTTTTTTCTGTTTTAAACTTTGGATCCGCCAAACGATGTTGCACTTCACCATTATTCGTTAAAATCAGCAGTCCTTCGCTATCGCGATCCAATCGCCCTGCCGCATACACATTAGGAATGGTAATAAAATCTTTTAACGTAGTTCTACCATGTTCATCGGTGAATTGTGTTAGCACATCAAACGGTTTATTAAATAAAACAACTATTGTTTGTGCTAATGTAGGTAGCTTTGCTTTTGGCTTAAATGAACGAGAGGACTTTAGCGTTCGTTTGGTCGTAAATGGGCGAGAAGGGAAAGATTTCGACATATTATTTATTCAGTAAAAAGAGAAAAAGGGCGGATTTTACTCTGCCCTCTCATATTAGCATTGATTATAAGAAAGCTATCAGATGAATAATCCCAAACTTCATCATAGTCATTCCAAGAACAATCTCTAAAATAGCGAGAAGAAAAATAAAGACTGAACGGCGTTCTCGAATTTGCACAGAAAATTGTCTGTAATCTACAGGCTTTTTGCTCATGATATCTGCAATAGCTGCTTCTGCTTTTTCTATAATATTTCCTTCATCAGTTAGTGAAAGAAGATAGTTTCCTTCTTCTGCTTGGAACCAATATAATTCCATCCGCCCTTTTGTAAATCCACTTGATGAAATTTTCAGAATGCTGATTGACAATGGAACCGTTCTTCCTGTCTGCTGATTGGTTATTTTAAAACCAATTTTTCCTATGGGGGATTTGCTAAATAATTTTCCGCTAAGCCATATTCCATACATTCCCTTCGGCAAGAAAAAAGTTCCTTCTTTGTCTACACATGGCATTTCATATAACAACTTTGTATTGACCAAACGAGGTATCGTTTTAACGCCGATAATCATCAGTATTATTCCTACTACCATCAATAAAAAATATAAATACTGCATTTTGTTCCTTTACTTATCTCGTCGTCAGGAGGAATTATAAAAATTCAGTTCTATTCTAGAAATCTAACTTTTATGAACATCATTATTACACCGCAACAATAATGTAATAAAAATTAAACTAACATGAAAAGTACGATTAAAAATTTTTTACTCTTTTCAAAACATAAAAAAGCCAACTTATTAAATAAGTTGGCTTAGATTTTCTTAATTTAAGTTATTAACCTGCAACTGCGATACGTTTCATATCTGTCATATAGCCACGTAACTCTTGACCAATTAATTCAACCGGGTGGTTACGGATTGCATCGTTTACATCACGTAGGGTGATGTTATCGATAGCGACTGCTGGTGTAGGTTCACCTAAATCACCTTTTTGTAAGGTTGGGATGATTTCTTTAGCAAGAATTGGGGTTGCTACGTTAGAGAATAAGTAGTTACCGTATTCTGCAGTATCAGAAATTACCACGTTCATTTCGTATAAGCGTTTACGCGCGATAGTATTAGCGATTAACGGTAATTCGTGAAGTGATTCATAGTAAGCTGATTCTTCATAGATACCGCTTGCCACCATTGCATCAAAGGCTAATTCTACGCCTGCTTTCACCATTGCTACCATTAACACGCCATTATCAAAGTATTCTTGTTCAGAAATTTTGATGCCGTCTGCTTTTGGTGCATTTTCAAAGGCAGTTTTGCCTGTTGCTTCACGCCATGCGAATAAGTCTTTATCTCCGTTCGCCCAGTCTGCCATCATGGTCGCAGAGAAGTGACCGCTGATGATGTCATCCATGTGTTTGTAATATAAGAAACCAAGGCTTTCTTTGATTTGTTCAGCAAGTTCAAATGCACGTAATTTTGCACTGTTTGATAAGCGATCCATCATTAATGTGATACCGCCTTGTTTTAATGCTTCGGTAATAGTTTCCCAACCGTATTGGATAAGTTTGCCTGCGTATGCTGGATCTTTACCATCAGCAACAAGTTTGTCGTAACATACGATAGAACCTGCTTGTAACATACCGCAAAGAATAGTTTGTTCACCCATTAAGTCAGATTTTACCTCTGCCACGAATGAAGATTCTAATACGCCCGCACGGTCACCACCTGTTGCAGCTGCCCATGCTTTCGCAATTGCCATACCTTCACCACGTGGGTCATTTGCAGGGTGAACCGCGATTAATGTTGGTACGCCGAAACCACGTTTGTATTCTTCACGTACTTCAGTACCCGGACATTTTGGTGCAGTCATGACCACAGTGATGTCTTCACGGATTTGCTCACCCACTTCAACAATGTTGAAACCATGTGAGTAACCGAATGCAGAATCTTTTTTCATTAAAGGCATTACATCAGCCACGACTTTAGAATGTTGTTTGTCTGGTGTTAAGTTAATCACTAAGTCTGCAGTTGGAATTAACTCTTGGTAAGTGCCAACTTTAAAGCCGTTTTCGGTTGCACGTTGGAATGATGCACGTTTTTCCGCAATCGCTTCTGGGCGTAATGCATAAGCAATGTCTAAGCCAGAATCACGCATATTTAAACCTTGGTTTAAACCTTGTGCGCCACAACCTACGATAACGATTTTTTTGCCTTTTAAGTAGTTGCAACCGTCAGCAAATTCGCTGCGATCCATAAAACGACAACGACCTAATTGGTCTAATTTTTCACGTAAGTTTAAGGTGTTGAAATAGTTAGCCATTTTTAATCCTTTCTATGATGTTGATTAATGTGTATATAAGGTTGTGTTTGCATATAGCTTTTTGTTGTGGAGGGATTATAAGGCTTTCAGTTATTGCGTAAAGTGATATTATTGACACTTAATGTTGCATTTTTTGCAATTACATTTTTTTACTTTTTAATACACACAAATGAATTTTCACGATTTTCAAATTTTCCTACACCTGGTAGATACTCAAAACTTTGCGAAAACCGCTACGCAAAACTATATGTCACCCTCAACACTTTCACGCCAAATTCAGCGCATGGAAGAAGAATTAGAACAACCTTTATTCATTCGTGATAATCGACAGGTGCGCTTAACCGAACAAGGAGAGAAATTTCTGCAATTTGCCAAAACAGAATGGCAAAACTGGCAACAATTTAAGCGCCAACTGCGAGATAATTCGAGTGAATTAAGCGGAGAATTACGCTTATTTTGCTCAGTTACCGCTTCATACAGCCACTTGCCACAGGTATTAGCTAAATTTCGTTCACGTTATCCGAAAGTAGAAATTCAACTGACCACTGGTGATCCGGCTTCAGCAGTGCAACTCATTCAATCGGAGCAAGTGGATCTAGCTTTAGCGGGGAAACCAAATAATCTGCCGGCCGGCTTGGAGTTTTATAAAATTGATGATATTTCCCTTTCATTAATTGCCCCTCGGGTAGCCTGTTTAGCCACTCAATTATTGCAGGAAGACCCGATCAATTGGCAACAGATGCCTTTTATCTTGCCTTTGGATGGAATGGCACGGCAACGTATTGAACAATGGTTACGCGGCAAACATATTAAACATCCGAAAATTTATGCCACCGTGGCCGGCCATGAAGGGATTGTGCCGATGGTCGCCCTAGGCTTTGGATTAGCCATGCTACCGGATGTGGTGATTGATAGCAGCCCAATGGCAAAAGATGTTTCACGGTTGAATTTAGATAATCCGGTAGCCCCCTTTGATTTAGGCGTTTGCGTACAAAAAAGAAATTTGGCGAACCCCTTAATTCGTGCATTTTGGGGGTTATTAGACTAGAATGGCAGCCGTTTTTTATCTAAGGAATCGATATGTTTAAAGGCGTTTTGGTCTCCCTTTTTGCCTCCTCGCTATTCGGCTACATGTATTATTTTTCGACTCTGTTGCGGCCCTTAAGCGGCACCGACATTTTTGGTTATAGAATGATTTTTACATTGCCTTTTGTGATGTTGGCCGTGGTGATCTTTAAGCAAAAAAATGCTCTTATTGCTCATTTTCAACGGATGAAGCGCAATCCTCTATTTGCCCTATCCTATATTTTTTGTGGCGCGCTGATGGGCTTTCAAATGTGGTTGTTCTTATGGGCGCCGAATAATGGGAGTTCATTAAGTGTGTCTTTCGGCTATTTGCTTTTACCAATTGTCATGGTGGCGGTAGGCCGACTGGTCTTTAAGGAGCGGATTTCAACCTTCAAATTTATTGCCGTCTTGGTTGCGGCAGTTGGGGTGATCTCCAATATTGTGATTAAAGGGGGGCTGTCTTGGGAAGCCATTGTCATTTGCGTCGGTTACACCTCTTATTTTGCCATTCGTAAAGCGCTCAAAACCACCGATTTGGCCGCATTCTGCCTGGAAATTCTAAGCACAATGCCCATCAGTATTTATTTTGCCCTGCAAACCGATTTTGCCATCGTCGAACAGGCTAATCCGAATATTTGGATTCTGTTGCCGTTATTGGGTTTGATTAGTGGATCGGCATTGATCGCGTATGTTATTGCCAGCAATTTATTACCAATGAATTTACTGGGATTGCTTGGCTATGTTGAAACCGTGATGATGGTGATTGTTTCTTTTTTAATCGGTGAAGAATTGGATGCGCAGAGCTATCCATTATTTATCAGCCTAATTATTGCAATGATTTTGGTCGTTATCGATGGCCTTTATAAACAAAAAATGACGGGAAGTAGTTAATGTCTTTTATTGAAATTACTCCGCAACAGGCTTGGGATATGGCCCAACAGGGGGCAATGCTGGCCGATGTACGCGATTTACAACGTTTCACTTACTCACACCCTCAAGGGGCGTTTCATCTAACTAACCAAAGTTTTTTACAATTTGAAGAACAGGTAGATTTTAATTCTCCAATTATAGTGAGTTGTTATCATGGTGTGAGTAGCCGAAATGTGGCCACTTTCCTCGTTGAACAAGGCTATGAAAATGTATTTAGCATCATTGGCGGGTTTGATGGCTGGGAGAAAGCCGGTTTACCGGTAGAAACAGCCTATTAATTTTGTTCTTATATGCTTTTCTTCCTTAATGAAAAAAAAGCCAATTTTTTTAGATATATTGAATTAAGAATTTTGCATGATTGTTTTTAGTAATATTTCCTTAAAACGCGGGCAAACCGAATTGCTCGAAAATGCCTCAGCCACAATCAATCCCAAACAAAAAGTCGGCTTGGTGGGGAAAAATGGTTGCGGAAAATCCTCGCTTTTTGCCCTATTAAAAAAAGAATTAACGCCAGAGGGGGGCGAGGTCACTTATCCATCCAGCTGGCGGGTATCTTGGGTGAATCAAGAAACGCCTGCATTGGATATTCCCGCCATTGATTATGTGATTCAAGGGGATCGTGAATATTGCCGTTTACAGCAGGAACTTAACGAAGCAAATGAACGTAATGATGGTCATGCAATTGCGCGCATTCACGGGCAATTAGAAACCTTGGATGCTTGGACGATCCAATCTCGCGCAGCGTCCTTATTGCATGGTTTAGGGTTTAACCAAGAAGAAATCGTTCAACCGGTGAAATCCTTCTCCGGTGGTTGGCGGATGCGCTTGAATTTGGCGCAGGCATTGCTTTGTCCATCAGATTTATTATTACTGGATGAGCCAACTAACCATTTGGATTTGGATGCGGTTATTTGGTTAGAACGTTGGTTAGTTCAATATCAAGGCACCTTGGTATTAATTTCCCACGACCGTGATTTTCTCGATCCGATTGTGACGAAAATCCTTCATATCGAAAATCAGAAGCTCAACGAATACACGGGTGATTATTCTTCCTTTGAAGTGCAACGGGCAACTAAGCTAGCACAACAAACGGCCATGTATCGTCAGCAACAACAAAAGATCTCTCATTTACAAAAATATATCGACCGCTTTAAAGCCAAAGCAACCAAAGCCAAACAAGCACAAAGCCGCATGAAGGCATTGGAGCGTATGGAACTGATTGCACCGGCTTATGTGGATAATCCTTTTACTTTTGAATTCCGTCCACCACTATCCTTACCGAATCCTTTAGTGATGATTGAGCAGGCGAGCGCAGGTTATGGCAGCGGTGAAAGTGCGGTAGAAATTTTAAGTAAAATTAAACTGAATTTAGTACCAGGTTCGCGCATCGGTTTGCTCGGGAAAAACGGTGCAGGGAAATCAACCTTGATTAAATTGTTAGCGGGTGAGCTCACCGCTCTTTCCGGTACTGTGCAATTAGCTAAAGGCGTACAACTCGGTTATTTTGCTCAACATCAGCTTGATACGCTACGTGCAGATGAATCCGCTCTCTGGCATATGCAGAAACTCGCACCAGAGCAAACGGAGCAACAGGTACGGGATTATCTTGGGAGTTTTGCGTTCCATGGTGATAAAGTTAATCAAGCAGTGAAAGCCTTTTCCGGTGGAGAAAAAGCCCGTTTAGTGCTTGCGCTGATTGTTTGGCAACGTCCAAACTTATTACTACTCGACGAACCAACCAACCATTTGGATTTGGATATGCGTCAGGCATTAACCGAAGCGCTGGTGGATTACGAGGGCTCTTTGGTAGTGGTTTCCCATGATCGCCACTTACTACGCAATACCGTGGAAGAATTCTATTTGGTACACGATAAAAAAGTGGAAGAATTCAAAGGCGATTTAGAGGATTATCAAAAGTGGCTGAATGAACAAAATAGCGCACCAGAAAATAAATCCTCGGAGAAAAATGACGACAATGAAAATTCCATGCAAAACCGCAAGGAACAAAAACGTCGCGAGGCCGAACTTCGCCAACAAACTGCACCTCTTCGCAAACAAATCTCTCAATTGGAGGAAAAAATGAATAAGCATGCCTCCAAACTTGCGGAGATTGAAAACCAATTGGCAGATTCCGAACTATACAGCGCGGAAAATAAAGAAAAATTGACCGCACTTTTGGCACAGCAAGTAGAGATAAAAAAAGCCTTGGAAGAAGTCGAAATGGATTGGTTAGCAGCCCAAGAAGAATTGGAAGTAATGCTACAAGCATAAGGACAGCGTATGAGTCAAAGTCTTTTCCAACACACAAAACACGAAGAATATTGCCCACAATGCGGCGCACCTTTGCAAATGAAACAGGGTAAAAAAGGACTGTTTTTAGGTTGTACCGCATATCCCGCCTGTGATTATTTGCGTCCACTAAATAGGGTGGAACATAAGGTGTTGAAAGAGCTTGATGAAACCTGCCCGCAATGTGGCAACCCACTCCAACTCAAACAAGGCGCTTTTGGGATGTTTATTGGTTGCAGTCATTACCCCGATTGTGATTTTGTGGTGCATGAGCAACAGGATGAAGAACAATCCATTGACTGTCCGGAATGCCATAAAGGACATTTGGTTGCCCGTCGCGGACGACAAGGGAAAATCTTTTATGGTTGCGATAACTTTCCCCATTGCAAATTTTCCTTACCGGCCAAACCCTATGCCATGCCTTGTCCACAATGCCATTTTCCACTAGCGCTATTAAAAAGTGAAAATGCCGAACAGCAAGTGTGGCAATGTGCGAATAAAGGCTGTCGACATATTTTTGAGAACGAAAAATGAATGTACAACAAATTGCCGCCCGTTTAATGCAAGACGAAGTCGTTGCCTATCCTACTGAGGCAGTATTCGGTTTGGGCTGTAATCCGCTAAGTGAAAGTGCGGTCAGAAAATTGCTTGATTTAAAACAGCGTCCGATTGAAAAAGGCCTTATTTTAGTCGCGCCGAGCTTGCATTTTTTGCAGCCTTTTGTTGATTTTTCCCATTTGTCTGACGAACAGCTTGCACGCTTACAGGCACAATATGAACATCCTATCACCTGGGTGGTGCCGGCTAAGGCAGAGGTTCCACATTTCCTGACGGGGCAATTTAATAGCATTGCGGTGCGTTTATGTACTCATCCTGCCGTCAAAGCCTTGTGCGAAAAAACAAGCTTTGCCCTCACCTCGACCAGTGCGAACTTAACCGGTTTATCACCTTGCCGTAGCGCAGATGCTGTGCGTTCGCAATTTGGGGTAGATTTCCCTGTGCTTGATGAAGCAGTCGGCCAAGCACAAAATCCATCGGAAATCCGCGATTTGCTCACAAACCAACTATTCAGACAAGGATAAGATATGCAGCACTATGCCGTTTGGGGCAACCCTATTGCCCAAAGTAAATCCCCGTTGATTCATCGCTTATTTGCCAAGCAAACCCAGCAAACGATGGAATATGTTGCCAAATTAGGTGACCTTGAGGATTTTGAGCAGCAATTACAGGCCTTTTTTGCTGCAGGAGCGCAAGGTTGCAATATCACTGCGCCATTTAAAGAACGCGCCTATGCGCTCGCTGAAGAACATAGCGAACGAGCAAAACTGGCAGAAGCCTGTAACACACTAAAAAAATTATCTAACGGCAAACTTTATGCGGACAATACCGATGGCATTGGTTTAGTGACGGATTTACAACGCTTAGGTTGGATTCAGCCACAACAACGCATTTTAATTTTAGGTGCTGGCGGAGCAACCAAAGGGGTATTACTACCTTTATTGGAAGCACAACAGCAGATTGTCTTGGCTAACCGCACCCTAGAAAAAGCGCAACAACTGGCAGATAAGTTCAAACCTTACGGCACAATTGAAGCTGTCGCAATGGATACGATTCCCGCGCAAACCTACGATTTAGTGATCAATGCAACTTCGGCCGGATTAAGCGGACATACCGCCGCCATTGATGCCTCAATCTTATCATTAGCCCGAGCTTGCTATGATATGCAATATGCCAAAGGGGGTGACACGCCTTTTATTGCCTACTGTAAATCCTTAGGTCTGAATAATGTCAGCTATGGTTTTGGTATGTTGGTAGCGCAAGCCGCCCATTCATTTTATTTATGGCGCGGGGTAATGCCCGATTTTGTTGCTATCTATGAACAACTCAAAAAGGATATGGCATGAGTACAAGATGCCCTTGGGTGGGCGAACTTCCGATTTATATCGACTACCACGATAAGGAATGGGGCAAGCCACAATTTGACAGCCAAAAGCTATTTGAAAAAATTTGCTTAGAAGGGCAACAAGCGGGGCTTTCCTGGATTACTGTATTAAAAAAACGTGCAGCCTATCGGGTAGCATTCCATCACTTTGATCCAACCAAAATCGCGCAAATGACCGCACAGGATATTGATCGTTGCATGGAAAATACCGGGCTTATTCGCCATCGGGCAAAACTAGAAGCCATAGTGAAAAATGCCAAAGCCTATTTAGCCATGGAAAAGTGCGGTGAAAATTTCAGTGATTTGATATGGTCGTTTGTGAATCATCAGCCGATTATCAATGATGTACCCAATATGGCCGCAGTGCCGGCACAAACTGCCGCTTCGCAAGCTTTATCGCGTGCATTAAAAAAACGTGGGTTCGTATTTGTCGGCCCAACGACCTGTTACGCCTTTATGCAATCCATGGGGTTGGTAGACGACCATCTGAACGATTGCCCTTGTAAAAACGCCCCCTCGAAATAAAAAGTTTCTGTCAAAACAATACGTAACCATTTGATTTTATTATGGTTACTATAAAAATGTTATTTTCACGGGCAATCCTCCGCCCCAATAAAAAACGGCCACCCGAAGGTAGCCGTTTATGTTGTTTAAAATTTATTTGCCATCCACACTAACACCATAGAAGGCATCATAGCCGAATGGACTTTGCACATAACCTTTGACACGCGGACTTAACGGTGCAAAACCAACGGAGTGGGCGACCGGAATCCAAGGTGCCTGCTCATGCACAATTACTTGCGCTTGTTTATATAAAGCGCTGCGTTGTTCTTTATCGGTAAGGCCAATAGCTTTGTCTAACAAGGCATCAAATTCTGCATTGTTAAAACGCGCCATATTGCTGTTACCGGCATTAGAGGATGCCAACAACGGAGAAAGGAAGTTATCCGGGTCACCGTTATCGCCCGACCAACCGAAAATCCCGGCTGTGAGTTCACCTGCTTTTGCGCGTTTTTGATAATCCGCCCATTCAAAGGTGACCGGATTAGCTTTCACACCCACCTTAGCCCAGTCGGCCATTACTAATTCCGCCATCCGTTTTGGATTCGGGTTGGAGGCACGTACCACCGGTTGGATCCAGAAATCCGTTTCAAAACCATTCGGGAAACCGGCTTCCGCTAATAACTGTTTGGCTTTTTCCGGATCATATGGATAATCCTGAATCTCATCGTTATAGCTCCAAATTGTCGGCGGTAACGGGTTTTTAGCCGGTGTGCCGGCGCCTTGGTAAACCGCTTCGATAATGGCTTTTTTGTCCACCGCATAGTTCAACGCTTGACGTACTTTCGGATTATCAAACGGAGCTTTTTCCGTATTGAACGCAATATAGGCCACATTTAAGCCTTTTTGCTCCAATAATTGTACTTTTGGATCGGTCTTCATTTTGGCCAAATCCGCCACGTTCGGGAATAAAATCAAGTCACAAGAACCAGCCTGCAATTTCGCGTAACGGGTGGTTGCATCCGGTACAATGCTGATCACTAAGCGATCGAGCGGTGTACGGCCTTTCCAATAACTTTCATTCGCCACATATTGTGCCGCTTGGTCGGTTTTGTAATCGACGAAAATAAATGGTCCGGTACCAACCGGTTTATTATCGATGGTTTCCGGTGTACCTGCTTTCTGCATTGCATCGGCATATTCAGCGGAATAAATCGACATAAAGTCCATCGCAATGCTGGCCAAGAAGGTCGCATCCTTACGGGTTAGGGTTACTTTAACTGTGTTATCGTCAACCTTTTCCACGGATTTAATCAGCTGCGGGAATTTCATCGCTTTGAAATACGGATAAGTCCCTTTGGAAACATTATGATATGGGTGATTCGGATCAAGTTGGCGCAAGAACGAGAACAACACATCGTCCGCGTTGAAATCGCGGCTTGGGGTAAATTCTTTCGTTTTATGGAATTGCACGCCCTTACGCAAATGGAAAGTGTAAGTCAGACCATCTTCGCTAATATCCCAACTTTCCGCCAAGCCTGGTTCTAAGTCTGTAGAACCTTTCTTGAACTCGATTAAACGGTTATACACCTGCTGCGAGCTGGCATTATAGGAAGTACCTTCCATAACCAATGCCGGACTGAAGCCCAACGGAGCTTTAGCGGTACAGTACACGAAGGTGTTATTGGATGCTTTGTCGGTAGCGGCGGCTTTATCTCCGCCGGCTTGATCACAAGCCGCCAGCAATAAGGATGCGGCAGCTAGAGTTAAGGTGGCTTTTAGTTTCATAGCAGTTCCTCAATCAATAAAATCTTTCTAAAGATAACGGCAATTTGGCGAGAAGCAAAGACAAAAATCTTCTTAGTTATAACCAATTGTATTATGACGTCCACAAACGCCCCCTCGGAAATCCAAGTTTTTTCAAAAACAACATGTAACCCATTGATTTTATTGATATTGATTTAAAAAACAAAAAATACCGCGTATCGCACGCGGTATGGCAGGAAATCAAAATACAGCACAGTTTGTTAAGCCTGTGCTGTTAATACAATTACTCGATATTTAGTTTTTTGCCATCGTATTCAAGGCTTTGTACCTTCGTTGAGGCTTGACCACCAGCGCTTTCACCACCAATCAATAGCACCTTATCACCGTAAGAAACGGCTACCCCGTAGGCAATCCCTTGTGGCAATTTACCGATGTGCTTCCACTGACCTTTTTGCAGTGTGAAAATATCGCTCTGCCAAGCTTTGCTCAAACCTTCATGGGCATATAACCGGCCGGCTTTAAATTGCGCTTGGGAACCCGGGAAATTGGCACCGCCAACAACCAAATAGTTACCATGGCTAAAGCCAGCAAATGCGCCTGCCAAGCCCTCTTGAGGCGCTCCGTTTACTGCCGGAAGATCCGGTAGGTTTTGCCACTTCACGCCATTTTTTGTGAATTCGCCACGATGCGCTTCTGCGGTACGTAGTCCCGGTTTAATTTCCCCATTAACAACCAACAGACTGTTGTCATGAATGGTAAAGGCCGCGCCGGCACGTCCGGAAAACGGCAATAACCCTTCATTACGCCATTGATTGGAGGCAGGTTGATAACTGAATAATTCGCTGTTAAAGAAATAATCCTGTGGACGTTGGTTGAAATAAGCCCGGCTGATTTCCGCTTTTTTAGCAGCATCTTCACCGGCAGCAACCGTGTCTTGGAAGAAACCATTAAAGATAGAAAGGTTAGATCCACCAAATAAATAAATCTTGTCTTGGTGTACGGCAGCTACCGTCCCCACCAAACCACGTGGTGAGCGGGTTGATAATTTTTCCCAAGTGTTACTTTCCGGCACATAACGATAGGCATCATTCACCAGTTGTAATTCCCCTTGGGCATTTTTTTGTAAGCCGCCAAAAACGTACAGTTTGCCATCCACTGCAGCCACTACCGGTTGATTACGTTCCCCACCAGGGAATGCTGCAATTTCCTGCCATTGAGCATCCGCAGCATTGAGTTTGAGAGCAAAAAATTTGCTATTACCGGCGCCTAAACCCACATACACCGTATCATTAATCAATGCTCCCCCACCGTTTTTAATACCTACCGGTAAATCAGGATAAGCGGCTTGCGCAATCCCTGCCGCGGCGAAAAGAAGGCTGCAAAATGCGGCTTTGTAAAATTTCATTATAAACCTCCAATTAAGTTTTTAAGGTAGCAGCAAATTCGGCACAAAGGTGATAATTTGCGGGAATATAGTGATTACAACTAAAGTTAGGAAAATCGGTACAAGGAACGGCAATACGCCTTTGGTCACCGTGGACACCGACATATTACCCACGCGGGCGACCACAAAGAGTGCCATTCCCATTGGTGGAGTTAAGATACCGATCATCATGTTAAGAGTGGTCATTACACCAAAGAACACTAGGTCAATACCGAATTGCATTGCGATTGGAATAAGCATTGGTAAGACCAAGAATTGCAAGGCCAAAGCATCGATAAACATACCTAAGAAGAGCAACAAGGCATTAATCATGACCAATACCATCAATTGCGAATCGGCCATTGCTACAAAAATATCGGCAATGCGCATCGCCACCTGTTCACGGGCGATCATATCGCCGAAGAAGGTCACAGTCATGATCATCAGGGCCACTACACCGGTGATTGACATGGCTTCAACGCAGCTTTCAAAAAGCATTTTTAGGTTCAGTTCTTTATACACAAATTTACCGACAATCACGGAATAAAGTGCAGCCACTACCGCAGATTCAGTTGGACTGAATAGACCGGAGAAAATCCCACCGATAATTAAAATCGGAGTCATAATCGCCCAAAAAGCATCTTTAAAGGATTTGCAAAGCTGCTCCATGGTTGCTTTCGGTGTTCTCGGATAACCACGTTTTTTTGCCACATAATAGTTCATGACCATTAATGCGATAGTAACAATTACCCCCGGCACAAAACCTGCGACAAATAATTTAGCAATGGATTCGTTGGCAATTACCCCATAAATAATCATCGCAATACTTGGTGGTACAAGTGGGCCGATAATACAGGATGCAGCCGTCACACCACCGCAAATATCATCATCGTAGCCGGCATCGCGCATGGCTTTAATTTCCAGTTGACCTAAGCCTCCGGCATCAGCCAATGCCGAACCGGACATACCGGAAAACAATAAACTGGCACCGATATTCACATGTCCCATACCGCCCGTATAGTGACCTAGCAAGGCTTTTGCAAAATTAAAGATGCGGGTGGTGATACCGCCGGTATTCATTAAAATACCGGTGAGAATATAAAAAGGCACAGCCAATAATGGGAAACTATTTAAACTCATGACCAATTTGTCGGAGGCCGCATTAACAACGTTCCAACGGGTCATTGAGAAATAAAGTAAGGTCGCAATCAATAATGACCAACCTACCGGCACCCCTAAGAACATGATCACAAGCCATACACCAAGGGCAACATAAACCGCATTTGGGCCAAATTTGATGTACTGGCTAATCCGTAGGACTTTAAACCAATCCGGGAAACAGAACAGAATCGCCAGTAACACTACTGCTACAATGATAAAGAAAGTGGCAGGTAAGAAGCTTTTATCCTGTTTGAAATTGTCATCCTGAGCTTGGCAAAAACGAATCAGCATTAATGCGGAAATTATCGGCAACGAAGCATAAATCCATTTTTCAGAGATTCCGCCCAAGGCATCGATAGGAAAGTTAGCACCAAGAAAATTTTTGATACCGAAGTGAATGAAGAAAATAACACCAAGGAACACAATCAGTTGCACAAAGGTATTGGCAATTTTTCTTATTGTTGGTGGCATTAAATTGGTAAGGAAGTCGATATAAACATGTTCCTGTTTGCGAATCGCAACGCTGATCCCCAACATGCCGACATAAACAAAGAGTAACTTAGCCAGTTCTTCACTCCAAATGAGTGGGCTTTGTAATACTTGGCGGAAGAAGATTTGGGTAACTAGGATAAGAAAGATAATTAAAAAGAGCCCGCCGCCAATCCACTCTTCCAATTTATTGAATATTTTCATCATCAACTCCTATGAATTCAGAAAGAAAAACGTGCCGAACGAGAAGATCGGCACGTGACTTTTTATTTATTAAGGGATTGAATTTGTTTTAAAGCTTCAGCTCCTTTTTCACCAGTTTGTTTAACAAATTCACCGTAATACGGTTCCATCGCAGCTTTAAATGGAGCGAGATCCGGATGAGTTACGGTCATACCTTGTTTTTCGAAAAAGGCGGTTAACTCTTTTTCACCGTCAAAGAACAGTTTGCTGTGATAAGCAGCGGCTTTTTCAGCTGCATCCTTAATCACTTTTTGTAGATCCTCCGGCAGATCCGCGAAGGTTTCGTTACTCACCAAATAAAGTTGGTCGTTCAAGATATGGTTGGTGATAGCGAGATATTTTTGCACTTCATAGAATTTTTGTGCTTGCACGGTAGCAAGTGGGTTTTCCTGACCATCTACGGAGTTGGTTTGCAACGCAAGATATACTTCAGCGAAAGCCATTGGAGTTGGAGAAGCACCTACATATTTCGCATACGCTAGATTGGTTGCCGCATTCGGCACACGCAATTTCAAACCTTTCATATCAGCGATGCTGTTAATTGCACGGTTAGAAGTCGTTTGGCGGGTTCCGTTATAAGCCTGGGAAAGTAAAGTTACGCCTAACTCATCATGCATCTTTTGCACAAGATTTTTACCAAACTCGGTATTAAATAAGGCTTTTTGCGCAGTCGGATAATCGCTAATAATATAAGGTAGCGCAAATACGGCTGCTTCCGGATAGAACAATTGGAAACGCGCTGATTCGGCGAAAGTAAAATCTAAGGCACCATCTTTTAACTGTTTCAACATGGCACGGTCATCGCCAAGTTGAGAGCTTGGATAAAGGGAAATATCAATTTTGCCATTGGATTTCTCCTTCACTTCTTTGGCAAACATTTCCGCCGCTTTATATTCGTTGGAAGAAGTACCTGCATTCATACCAAACTTCAAATCATAATCGGCGGCTAAAGCTGCGGTTGCACTGCCTAAGGCAATGGCTGTAGCAAGGAATAATTTGGCTAATTTCATTGTGACACTCCTATAGTGAAAAGGTTAAATGAATCAGAGAAGAGATAAACGCCACAAATTCTAAAGTAAAAAATCAACTTTAGAATACAGTAATGGAGTTTTATTTCAAAAATGAGAAGTAGATCACTTATTTGGAAATTTACTTTAAATAAATATTTAATTTTGGAGCAAACAAGTCATATAATGCACGACACTTATTGATAAGACCCTCTGAGAGCAACCCCAAATAAGGAGGAACTATGTCGTCCATATTTCATAAACTATCCCATGATGAAGTATTTTCCCGTCTACAAAATGGCCTTATTGCCTCATGCCAACCGGTTGATGATGGCCCAATGGATGATCCGCAAATCGTTGCTGCAATGGCAAAAGCCTGTGTCATCGGTGGTGCTGCCGGATTACGTATTGAAGGCATAGAGAATTTAAAAGCAGTTCGTCCACAGGTGAATGTGCCTATCATTGCCATCTTAAAACGGGATCTCCCTGATAGCCCAATTCGTATCACTCCATTTTTGGCAGATATCGAGGCCTTGGCAGAAAATGGCGCGGATATTATCGCCGTCGATGGAACACAGCGTGTGCGACCGGTAACTATTGCAGATGCATTAGCTAAAATTCATCAATTAGGCTGCCTAGCGATGGCTGATTGTTCCAATTTACAGGAAGGTCTGTATTGTCAACAATTAGGTTTTGATATCGTGGGTAGTACCATGTCCGGTTATACGGGCGGCCCAATTCCACAGGCACCGGATTTTCAACTAGTCAAAGATTTTAAAGCAGCCGGTATGCGCGTTATGGCTGAGGGACGTTACAACACTCCTGAATTGGCTGCTCAAGCCATCGCCTGTGGTGCAGACTTTGTGACTGTTGGTTCGGCATTAACCCGTTTGGAACATTTAACTTCTTGGTTTACGGAAGCAATCTCTGCGGCTAAACCAATTTAAGGCGGAGGATAAAATGCGAGTTCTTGCATTAGATATTGGCGGTACCAAAATCGCGGCCGCATTGGTGACAGGCAATCAGCTGACTCAACGCACCCAATTGGCCACACCACAACACGATGTGGCAAGCGCAATGGAACAAACCCTGGCGCAGTTGCTATCCGATTATGCCGGCAGTTTTGACTGCATTGCCGTCGCCAGTACCGGCATTATCAATCAAGGCATATTAACCGCATTAAATCCTAAAAATTTAGGAGGGCTGGCTGCCTTCCCATTGGCTAACACCTTTGCCAAATATAGCGATAAACCCTGTTTTCTACTCAACGATGCTCAAGCGGCCACCTTTGCGGAATATCAATTGCAACCAGCCGAGCAATGCCAAAACTTTGCCTTTATTACGGTTTCAACTGGGGTCGGCGGTGGTTTAATTCTTGATCATCAGCTACTCACCGAGCCACATGGTATCGCCGGCCATATTGGCCATACTTTGGCCGATCCGCAAGGCCCTGTGTGCGGTTGCGGACGTGTTGGCTGTGTGGAGGCCATTGCCTCCGGACGCGCAATTGAAGCTATCGCCTCAACTTGGTCACCACCCTGCACACCTAAAGAGGTGTTTGCCCTATTCCATCAAGGCAATGTTGCCGCGCAGGAACTTATTTCCCGCTCAGCAAAAGCGATTGCCAACTTAGCGGCGGATTTAGTCATTGGTATGGACATACAAAAGATCGTTATCGGCGGCAGTGTCGGTTTAGCAGAGGGATATTTGCCGTTAGTGCGGCATTTCCTGCAACAGCTGCCAACAATCTATCAATGCCCATTAGAAAATGCTCGCCTTGGCCAAGATGCGGGATTAATTGGCGCAGCGGCCTGGGCAGAAAGTCGGCTCAATTAATGCGGGAGATACTATGGCGCCTAATAGTAAGGTATTAGATACAATTAGCGCACTCTATAAAAGCCTAACCAAAACCGAAAAGAAAATCGCTGATGCTTTAATGGCCTACCCGGATGCGGTATCGAATTCGTCTCTTTCTGAATTGGCCGCACAATTTGCCGTAGGTGAAGCAACCTTTGTACGTTTTTGTCGAACCTTGGGATTTAAAGGTTTTAGTGATTTCAAGTTAGCCTATTCCATTGATATGGCTACCGGCAATGCGCATCGTGATGACATTGTATTAGAAGCGGAAATTATGCCCGATGACAATTCGTTACTGATCGCTCAAAAGCTTCAAACCACAATTAATAATGTGATGGGCGAAACTATTGGATTATTAGATTTTCAGCAACTGGAAGCGGTGGTTAAGGCTATCTTAAACGCCAAACGCGTCTTTTTATTTGGTGTTGGCTCCTCGGGGATTACTGCCGAAGAGGCCAAAAATAAATTTATGCGGATTGGGGTATCGGTAGATGCTACCGGCAACAATCATTTTATGTATATGCAGGCGGCATTATTAGATAAACATTGCGTAGCGATCGGTATCAGCCATTCGGGCTATTCGCAAGAAACGGCACATGCTTTAAAAATAGCTAAACAAAGCGGTGCATTAACGGTTGCTATTACCCACAGCATGCGTTCACCGATTACCGAACATGCTGATTTTGTGTTGGTTAATGGTAATAAGCAGGGAAAATTGCAAGGGGATTCGATTGGCACGAAAATTGCCCAATTGTTTATCTTGGATTTAATTTATGCCCTGTTAGTGCAACTTGGTAAGGATAATGCGGTTAAAACCAAACAAAAAACCGTAGATGTAATTTTAGAACAGCGTATTCAATAGGAGAACAATATGCGTGATTTAAAAGGTATTTTTAGTGCGTTATTAGTGGCATTTAACGAAGACGGCTCAATTAACGAGCAAGGTTTACGACAAATTATTCGTCACAATATCGATAAAATGAAGGTAGACGGCCTTTATGTAGGCGGTTCAACCGGTGAAAACTTTATGCTTTCCACCGAAGAGAAAAAACAAATCTTCCGTATCGCCAAAGATGAAGCCAAGGATCAAGTTGCGTTAATCGCTCAAGTGGGTAGTGTGAATCTGCACGAAGCTGTGGAATTGGGTAAATATGCTACCGAATTAGGCTATGATTGCCTTTCTGCGGTTACTCCGTTCTACTACAAATTTAGCTTTGCTGAAATCAAACATTATTACGAAACCATTATTGCAGAAACCGGCAATAATATGATCGTATATTCCATTCCGTTTTTAACCGGTGTGAATATGGGTATCGAGCAATTCGGCGAGCTCTATAAAAACCCTAAAGTGTTAGGCGTAAAATTTACCGCAGGTGATTTCTATCTATTAGAACGCTTGAAAAAAGCCTATCCAAACCACCTCATTTGGGCAGGTTTTGATGAAATGATGTTACCGGCAGTTTCCCTCGGAGTCGATGGTGCGATTGGTAGTACGTTCAACGTAAATGGTGTGCGCGCCAGACAAATTTTCGAATTGGGTAAACAAGGCAAATGGCAAGAAGCGCTCGAAATTCAACACGTTACCAATGACTTGATTGAAGGTATCTTGGCAAACGGCCTGTATTTAACCATCAAAGAATTGTTAAAACTGGAAGGTGTCGATGCCGGCTTCTGTCGCGAACCGATGACCGCCAAAGCCAGCGCCGAACAATTAGCCAAAGCAAAAGCGCTCAAACAACAATACTTATAATCGAACAAAGCGGGAATGGATTTCCCGCTTTATGTTAGCGGAGGAACATTATGCGCCTTATTCCATTATCCACCGAAGAACAGGTTAGCCGTTGGGCGGCGCGCCATATTGCCGAGCGGATCAATCATTTTCAACCGACCGTCGAACGCCCTTTTGTGCTTGGTCTACCCACCGGTAGTACGCCATTAAAAACCTATCGGGAATTAATTGCGTTATATCAGGCAGGGCAAGTCAGTTTTAAACATGTGGTCACTTTCAATATGGATGAATATGTCGGTCTACCGCAAGAACATCCGGAAAGTTACCATAGCTTTATGTACAACAATTTCTTCAACCATATTGATATCCAACCGCAAAATATCAATATTCTCAACGGTAATACCGATGATCACGATGACGAATGTCGTCGTTATGAAGCAAAAATTAAAAGCTACGGTAAAATTCACCTATTTATGGGGGGCGTTGGTAAAGACGGTCATATCGCATTTAACGAACCGGCTTCCTCGCTGAATTCCCGTACCCGTATAAAAACCCTAACGCCGGATACCTTAATCGCTAACTCACGTTTTTTTAATAACGACATCAACCAAGTGCCGCATTACGCTTTAACTATCGGGGTTGCCACCCTATTGGATGCAGAAGAGGTGATGATCTTAGCCACCGGCCACCAAAAGGCTCTCGCAGTCCAGGCGGCGGTAGAAGGTCCAATCAACCATTTATGGACGGTCAGCGCGCTACAAATGCATCGGCATTTCATGCTGGTTTGTGACGAGGCGGCATTACAGGAACTCAAAGTCAAAACCGTCAACTACTTTACGAACCTAGAAAAGCACGCCATTCACAGCGTACTATAAGCGCCTTTTTTAGGCTGCGAATTTAACGAGGAAGAATAAATGAAATATGCCCTAATCAACGGCGTAATTTATACGGAAAACGAAGTATTGCGCGATTATGCGGTGCTGATTGACGGTGAGCAAATTGCCGCCCTCATCCCGCAAAATGAGTTACCAGCAGGAATTGAAGTCATCGATCTGCAAGGGAAAAACCTCACTGCCGGCTTTATTGACCTGCAACTGAACGGTTGCGGCGGTGTGATGTTTAATGATCAAACCTCAGTAGAAACCTTGGAGATTATGCAGGCGACTAACTTAAAATCGGGCTGCACCTCCTTCCTACCGACCTTTATCACCGCGCCCGATGAAGATATTAAAAAAGCCATTGCAGTGATGCGTGATTATCTTGCCAAACATCACAATCAAGCCCTTGGCTTGCATTTGGAAGGTCCTTATTTAAGCCGAGAGAGAAAAGGTGTGCATCGCGAAGAATACATCCGCGAAATTACGCCGGAAATGAAGGATTTTTTATGTGAAAACGCAGATGTAATTTGCAAACTTACCGTTGCCGCGGAAAATCCGACCATTAATTATTTAGCCGATTTTATAGATGCCGGTATTTTGGTGTCCATCGGCCATTCCAATGCCGATTATGCCACGGCTAAACGGGCTTTCCGCCAAGGCGCCGGATTTGCTACCCATTTGCACAACGCCATGTCACCAATCAGTTCAGGACGAGCTATGGGCGTGGTAGGTGCGGTGCTAGATAGCGATGTCTATACGGGGGTTATCGTTGATGGCGTACACGTGGATTTTGCTAATGTTCGCTTAGATAAACAAATTAAAGGCGATAAATTATGCATCATTACCGACTCCTTAGCCGCCGCAGGCGCCGATGCCTCGCTGCAAAGTTTTACCTTTGTCGGTAAACCAATTTACGTAAAAGACGGCCGTTGCTTTGATGCCAACGGCACCATTGCCGGTGCATCCATCACCATGATGGAATCGGTCAAAAATGCGGTGGAATTCGTTGGTATCCCACTGGCTGAAGCCTTGCGCATGGCCAATCTATATCCGGCTCGCGCCATTGGTATGGCGGATAAGTTCGGTTCAATTAAGGCCGGTAAAGTTGCCAATTTGGCTATATTCGATGGCAATTATCAGGTGCATGCCACTGTGTTAAATGGCCATTGGCAAGCGCATTCCGTCGCTTAGATCCTCACAAGGCACACCGGCTCCGGTGTGCCTTTGTACCTTTCATCAGCGCCCCCGCCAATAACAGAAATGTCACATTCAGAATCAATTTTCATGATATTATTAATAAAATCAATGAGTTGAACTTGATTTTAGCAAAAACTTTGATTTCCAAGGGGGCGTTTTGATGTCACAAACCTGAATAATAGAATGGGCAAGTGATGTTGCTCGCTTGCCGTATTAGGATTTTTTATGTTTTTTGCGTAGGCCGTCACCATCGCTACGACGTAAATAGCACAGCACCCAAATCAACAACAAGGCAAACACACTAGAAGTCAAAAACGTGTAGCTGAAGGCCTGTTGTAACGCTTCGCCTTGATTGCCGATGACATTGCGATAGAGCAATAAAATAATTGAGGAAACCGCAATCCCGAAACCGATCCCCACCTGCTGCACAATACTCAACAATGTAGAGCCTGCGCCCGACTGCTCTGCGCTTAAATCCCCCACCGTGAGCGTATTTATGGATGTAAAAATCATCGACATACAGGCGCCATAGGCCATTAAATTAACCACAATCCAGACCAAGGGCGTACTATCATCTAACAAGGCCATGCCAATAATCGATACGGTCATCCCTGCTGAGGCCGCAATCAACGTGGTTTTGTAACCAAAACGATTGAGAATGTCGCCAATAATAGTTTTGAAAATCACCGACATAAACGCAATCGGCGCCAATAGCCAACCGGACATTTCTGCGTTATAACCAAAGGATAGCTGGAACATCAAGGGCAATAAGAAGGGCACAGAAGAACCCGATAAACGAATCAACATATTGGCGAAAATGCCAAGCCGAAAAGTACGTACATCAAATAACGACAGCGGTAAAATTGCCTGAGGGCGCCCTTTGGCGTACAGGCCATAAGCGACTAGCAGCGCGATACCACTGAATAATGCCCCGTAGGTCAGCCTAGGTGAAGCCCGGCTTTCGCCCATTAAATCAAGTCCGAAGGTTAGCCCCGTGAGGCCGCAGGCAAATAGTAAAAAGCCATACCAATCCAGCCTCACATCCTGTTGTTTGCTGTCGCTCATCACCAATCCAGCCGCCCATAACCCCACCAGACTAATTGGAATATTGATCAGGAAAATCCAATGCCAACCGGTGTGGGTGACTAACCAACCGCCTAAAATCGGCCCAAGAATTGGCCCAATCAGGCCGGCTGTAGCCATTAGGTTCCAAGCATTAATCAGCTGTTTCTTAGGCACATTTTGTAAGATCGCCAAACGCGCCACCGGCATCATAAAAGCGCCGCCTAAGCCTTGCAGTACACGGGCTAAGACGAGTTGATTAAGGGTTTGAGAAAAGGCACAACACAGGGAACCCAGGGCGAAAGTAAAAACAGCGGCACGAAATACCCGCAATGTACCGAATCTATCCGCGGCCCATGCGGTTAATGGAATAAACAAAGCTACGGCAAGGGAATAGGCAATTACCGCCATTTGCATTTCTACAGCGGGTTCATGCAAATCAAGCGCGATTGTCGGCAACGCAGTATTTAAGATGGTGGCATCTAAACTTTGCATAAAAAGCGCCATTGCCGCCACCCAAGCCAATCCGCGATAGTCTTTGGCCTCACCCATTAAATTGGTTTCTCCAGTGCAAAATAAAATCGGTAATTTGCGCAATTTGATTGATATCCAATACTGGAACCGAGCTTTCTAATGGATAATCGGTAGCCAGCGCAATCACATTCTCATCAATCTCTGGCAAGGGTTTAGTCATTCCCTGGCGATACAACAAAATCTTAGCAATCGGCTCTTGTTTAAAGCCTTCCACTAAAATTAAATCGGTTAATCGCGGATCGAATTGGGCGCTTAAATAGGCCAGCGAAACCGGTTGTGGTGTTTCCGTCATCAATGCCCAACGCTGATCACAAGCCATAATCACTTGCGCGGCGCCGGCCTCCTTCATTCGCCAGCTATCTTTGCCCGGTTTATCAACTTGGGTGTTATGGTGGCTATGTTTGATCACCGATACCCGCAATCCTTTTGCGGTTAATTGGGGAATCAGCTGTTCCAATAAGGTTGTCTTACCGCTGCCACTATAGCCGGTAATGCCGAGGAAAGGAGGATGGATTGTCATAATAAAGCGCCCTAAATATAAAACAAAACCCCGAAGGTTCGGGGTTTTATATTAAGGGATTTTTGGTAACACAAAAACCATAAATCGGTTTTATTTTTCTGTAACTATGATATTCGCAATATTTGCCCTTTAAATAACAATAAACACCGAGCTGATGCTTATGACAATACCCGTAATAATGTTGGTTGGAATTCGCTTTGTTGGCCTAGCTTGCGGGTATATTTCCTGATAGCCCCAAATGCTAATGCAGTGACAAACACAATCACAGCGGCACGAATTAATTCACTTTCCGTTAAATATGTAGAAAGCAAGGTCGCGGCCAGCAGGGTAAAAAGCGGTACGATATACATTAAGAGTGCAGAGAACAGCATAGATTTTTCTTCCAACCCAATTTCCACTCGTTGTCCTATGCGCAATGGAGTAATGGTTTCTAAGATAAAAACATGTTCTCCCCGTTTGCCGTTTAGTTCGCTAAGGGAGGCTGTGCCACAGGCATTTCTGGCGGAACAAGCGCCACAGGCGCTTTGTGACTGACATTTCACCCGGGCAAGACCGGTTTCCGCATCATAGCTCACAACAACCGCACTTTCTTTTAGCATTGCGCTTCTCCCATATAAATATCAAAGCGGTGATTTTTAGTTTCCCGACTGACATGGGGTGCTTTTTGCGCTAAAAATTCCGCATAATCGGGGCGTTTCACCACTACCCGTTTACGGGCTAATTGTAGCGCAGGTGTCAAGAGTTCATCGGCATCCAAATCTGCACCGACCAAATGTTGGAATACCCGCATTTCTTTTTTGACTAGGGCGGATTTTTGCTTGTGCGGATACATTGGATCCAAATACACCACATCGGCACTATCGACTTGTGGATTGAGTTCAGCAATATGATGAATATCCAGCAGGCGCATATTTTGTTGCATCATTTCACCTATTTCCGCATCCTGATAAGCGCGTTTGAGACCATCCTGTAATAGCAAATACACCACCGGATGACGTTCTACCAAACGTACTTGGCAGCCAATAGAGGCCAAGACAAAAGCATCTCGACCAAGTCCTGCTGTAGCGTCAATTATACTAGGCAATTCTGCACCCTTAATGCCTACGGCTTTAGCAACAGCTTCGCCACGCCCACCGCCAAATTTACGACGATGAGCCATCGCACCGGCAACAAAATCTACAAACACATCACCCAACTTGGGTTCATCCAGTTTACGTAAGGCTAGGTGGGTTTCGGTTTGTACTAGGGCAAGAGAGCTTTCGCTGCAATGCTCGATCCCCAAAGGAGCGCAGAGTGCTGCCAATTCCGACAAAATTCCCGCTTCGGTAAGCAATTGGATTTTTATTTTCTCACCAGCCATACGCCGCTTTCCATATGCTCCGTATAAGGGAATTGATCAAACAGCGCCGCCTTTTCAATGCGGTGGGTTTGGCTTAGGGTTTGTAAATTTTCACAAAGGGTATGTGGATTGCAGGAAATATACAAAATACGCTCGTAATTTTGCACCAGTTTCACTGTTTCCGGATCAAGTCCGGCACGTGGCGGATCGACAAAAATCGTATTGCATTGATAGGCTTTCAAATTAATACCCTTTAAGCGATTAAACTCACGTACGCCGTTCATTGCTTGGGTAAATTCTTCCGCCGACATGCGGATAATTTGCAGATTATCTACAGCATTTTCTGCAATATTAAATTGTGCGGCGGCAACCGATGGCTTGGCAATTTCGGTAGCAAGCACTTTGCGGAAATTTTGCGCAAGGGCGATAGAAAAATTGCCATTACCGCAATACAGCTCCAATAAATCGCCTTGCGAACCTTGGGTGCAATCAATCGCCCACTCCAACATTTTGCAATTCACCGCGGCATTTGGCTGGGTAAAACTGTTTTCCACTTGACGATACACATAATTACGCCCTTTCACCGGTAACACTTCATCGACAAAATCCTGTTCTAAACAGATTTTTTGTTTACTCGCGCGACCTATCAGCTGCACATCAAAGCCCTGTTGTTGTAATTCACCTTTCAGGTTTGCAGCAGCGCTTTGCCATTCTTCGGTTAATGGCTTGTGATAAAGCAAACTGACAATAATTTTATTGCTAAGCGTGCTTAAATAATCGATTTGAAAGAGTTTTTTATGTAGCACGTCCTGCGTTTTTAACAACGGCAGTAAGGTTTGCATCATGCGATTGATCAATTCGCTAGCAATCGGGAATTCATCCACCCGATAGCGTTGCAATGTGTTTTGATCAAACATGATGTGATAAAAATCACCCTGATCATGCCAAATACGAAATTCCGCACGCATCCGATAATGGCTGGTTGGTGAATCAAACACAGCGATTGTTGGGGCGTTAAAGGGCTGCAATAGAGCGGTCAGTTTTTCAGCTTTTTTGTGCAGCTGTTCGCGATATTGGGAAATTGGGAGTTGCATGTTTTTTTGAGAATAAGAAAAGGCAGGCTTCCGCCTGCCTTAATGAAATGAATTAGTCGCCGGAATAATCTTCGTTACCGGAAGCATCGGCAGTCACATCGCCGGATAAGGTATAAACCCGTTTAGCGGTGTTAATACGGGTACGGTATTTATTCCAGGTTTTTTCGAAGAAGGTTTCCGGAGCGCGTTCACCGCGGCAAAACGCCACGAAAGCTTTCTCTTCTTTGGTTGCCGGTTCGCGCAAAGCTAAATCCAATGCGTGAAATGCCTGTCCGTATTGCTCTAATACTTGGGATTCTTTAATTGTGTAATCACCGTGACGGGAAAATCCGCGCGGATAATTTTTGTCGTCAAAAAAACGACGGGTTACGCTAAAACTTGCAGCAGCCATAGTCTCTCTCTTCTTCGTGGTCATTTTTTGGGGTGGGCATTAAACCAATTTTTACTTATTTTTGCAATAAGCCGGTAACGGTTTCCACGTAATCTTTCACGAAATCATCGTAATTTAATCCTTCCGGATTCACACGATATTTTCCATTCACATAAAAATCCGGTACGCCGCGAATATTAAATTGGGTTACCGCATTTTCTTGTTTTTTCACTAAACCGTTCACCGCAAAGCTATTGATGTTGCTATCAAATTGTTCCGCTGTGATCCCTTGTTGTAAGAAAATATCGCGAATATCCGCCATGGATCTTAAGCTATCTTTTTGTGCCGCTTCGAATAGTGGCGCTTTCACTTTAGCCTCAACCCCTAACAATGTTGCCAACGCCCACGCACGGGTTAAGTTTTCCGATTCGCGGCCTAAGAAGTTAACGTGATATTGTTTAAATACGGCATCTTTTGGCAATGCCTGTGCTACTTGCTGCGGAATATGGTATTCCATTTCAAAGGCATAGCAGTGTGGGCAATAGAAGGAGAAAAATTCAATCACTTCTTTTTGTTCAGTAGCTTGTTTGCTTACCTGAACATATTGTTTGCCTTCCTGTAAATCAGCAGCGAAAGCATTAACGGAAAAAAGAACAGCTGCAATAGCAAAGAGTTTTTTCATATTATTTCCTTATTTGATAATACCGCGGGCTTTTAACAATGCGGTTTTAAAGTCTTCTTCATAATCTTTTTTGATGCCGGGAATCGGCTCAAATTTATCGGTACCGTGCATTTTTAACTGATAAATAATCACTTCATCGGATAATTCAGCTACGGGTTTATCAAAGCCTGCTTCATCAGCAATTTTTTGCAGAATCTGCAAGAGGCTTAAATCGGGGTCTTTAGACCAGTAAGGTTGTAAAAGTTCCAGTACTTCATTTAGGCGTTTACATTTCATTGCCATTTCCTTTTAAATAGACAAAAATAAGGCCCGCATCATACTGCAGAGAATTCATTATGACAACGACAATCAGCGCGGTAATCTTGGCAGGCGGATTGGCCCGCCGCATGGATGGGCGCGACAAAGGTCTGCAATCACTCGCCGACCAACCACTTATTAGCCATGTAATTGCACGTTTAGCCCCGCAAATCAAAGCCATTGCGATTAATGCCAACCGACATCATGACGAATACGGCCGTTTCGGCTATCCGGTATTTAGCGATGAACTGCCCGATTTCCAAGGCCCCTTAAGCGGCATGCTAAGTGGGCTTAAGCGAGCCACAACCGATTGGGTCTTGTTCGTGCCTTGCGATAGCCCTTATTTCCCCATCAATCTGGCGGACAAACTGCAAGCGGCGGTTGCCACTCATAATGCCCCTTTGGCCTATGCACAGGATGAGGAACGCGAACATCCCACCTTTTGTTTAATGTCGGTTCAATTACAAGCGGCCTTGCGGACTTATTTGGCGGGCGGGGGGCGCCGTTTGCTGGAGTTTATGCGGGAACATGGCGGAATCGCAGTCTCTTTCAGTACAGAGGAAGGGCGTTTTGTGAATTTCAATACCCTAGCAGACCTGCAAACCGCTAGTGAAACGCCCCAATGAAAATCAAAGTTTTTGCAAAAATGACATGTAACCCATTGATTTTATTAAGGTTGCAATAAAAAGGCCTATTCGGCCTTTTTTCTATTGAATTATTTGTGTCGTAGCATCTTTTCCTTGTGTGCAGCAAAATCGCCGCCCTTAGTTAGCATACGCAATTGCAGAATTAAACGCTCTTTCAGCCGTTCCCGTTCGCTTTTCCCCATATCCAAAGCATTTGCTCCGGCGGTGAAAACGATGGTAACAATGCCCTCCGCCTGCACGTAAGCAAGATATTGGGGATAGTCATTTTTCTTAGCAATATATTCCGCCAATTCATCGACAAAATGTTTAATTTCCCGCGCTGCTGCCGTGCGGAATGCCTGAGAGGTGCCGGAACTTTCACGCAATAACAAGCGGAAAACGTTGGTGTTGTGGGTGATAAATTCAAAGAAGGTATCGATCGATACGATAATCACGCTACCGCCCGCATCAATCCGTTTGCGCGCCTGACGCATCAATTGACGCAACATTAATCCTGCTTCGTCCACCATTTCCAAGCCCAATTCATCCATATCGCTGAAATGACGATAGAAAGAGGTCGGGGCAATGCCGGCTTCGCGAGCCACTTCGCGCAGGCTTAGGTTGGAAAAACTTTTTTCCGCACTTAGCTGGTTAAATGCCGCATCAATTAAGGCGCGACGGGTTTTTTCTTTTTGAATTGCGCGAATCCCGGCCATAGCTTACTCCGACAGTTGATTTGCAAGAATATGTTTTACTGCATTCCCGACAACTTGGCCAACGCGCTCATAACGATTGCGTAACGGCGAACCCGGACGATAAACCAAGGCAATTTGACGTGCCGGTGCCGGGCTGTGACAAGGAATATAGTTTACGCCTTTGCGCGAACCTTCGTTGAGTACCGCCAATTCCGGCATTAAGGTAATCCCCGCATTGGCTGCCACCATGTTGCGCAGGGTTTCCAAGCTAGTGGCTTGGAAATGCGCATTTTCTTTGGCTCCGGCGGTAAAACAATAATCCATCGTTTGATTACGCAGACAATGGCCGTCATCCAACATTAACAATTCATGTCCTTTTAATTCGCCCATGGCAACGGTTTTTTCATTTGCCCAAGGGTGTTTTTCAGAAACGGCCAAGAGCATTTTTTCTTCAAAGATCGGCACTTCGATAAAAGGCTCGGTTTCCGGTACCCGAGCCAAAATGGCGCAATCCAAACGACCGGTTTCTAATTGTTCCAATAATTGATGGGTTTGAGCCTCATAAAGGAACACCTCCAATTCCGGGAACGCCTCTTTTAAGGTTGGTACAATATAAGGCAATAAATACGGCCCCACGGTCGGAATCAAACCAATATGCAATGGGCCGGTCATTTCTTTACCTTGATTGCTGGCCATTTCTTTTAATAATTTGACCTCACGCAGGATAGTTCGCGCCTGTTCAACCAATAGCATCCCCGATTGGGTAAATAACACTTTACGACTGGTACGTTCCAGTAAAATAATGCCTAATTCGTCTTCCAATTTACGGATTTGACCGCTTAAGGTTGGCTGGCTGACATTACAGGAATCAGCTGCACGACGGAAATGTTTGAATTCGGAAAGGGCAACGAGATATTCAAGATCACGGATATTCATTTGCTTCTCTTCTTTATAGAATGTAACAATTAAAAGGATAGAATTAATTGATTGTGACTATACCACAAAAATCCTTATAATCCACTACAGATTTACAGGCAATTAAACCTCAAACAAAAGGAGTATTCGATTATGTCTAATATGGAAGGTAAAAAAGTCCCTCAAGTGACATTCCGTACCCGTCAAGGGGATAGCTGGGTCGATGTAACCAGTGCCGATTTATTTGATAACAAAACCGTTGTGGTATTCTCCCTTCCTGGTGCGTTTACCCCAACTTGCTCTTCTTCCCATTTACCGCGTTACAACGAATTAGCGCCGGTATTCAAACAATATGGTGTTGACGATATTTTAGTGGTTTCCGTTAACGATACCTTTGTAATGAATGCCTGGAAAGAAGATGAAAACGCCGAAAACATCACCTTCGTACCGGATGGTAATGGTACCTTCACTGAGGGTATGGGCATGTTAGTCGACAAAGACGACTTAGGCTTCGGTAAACGCTCTTGGCGTTATTCCATGCTAGTAAAAAACGGCGTGGTAGAAAAAATGTTCATCGAGCCAAATGAGCCAGGCGATCCGTTTAAAGTTTCCGATGCTGACACCATGTTGCGTTACATCGCACCGGATTACAAAGTGCAAGAATCCATTGCCATCTTTACCAAACCGGGTTGTCCTTTCTGTGCAAAAGCAAAACAACTTTTACATGAAAAAGGCTTAAGCTTCGAAGAAATCGTACTTGGTCATGATGCGACAATCGTCAGCGTACGTGCTGTTTCTGGTCGCGCCACCGTACCACAAGTATTTATCGGTGGTAAACATATCGGCGGTAGTGACGATTTGGAAAAATATTTCGCGTAGGAAAGTTTTTTGATTATTTAAATTTTAGGAACATTAAGCAAAATGCGGGTTTTTACCCGCATTTTTTATTGCTGAGCATCATAGCCCGAAGCCTATCATACAAATACCAATCAGCGCTGCCCAAAATAACAGGATAGCCCCCACCAATAACTGCACCGCCAACGCATGCTTATGCTGTTCCAATTTATACAGCAGACGCGCAATAATCGCCAAAAGAAAAGGATAAAGCCAAAAAAACAACGAAAATGTATTTACCTGCCAATCACTCAAACTCGGATTTTTGGCAAAGTTGGTAGAAAGCAGAATGCCTAAGGGAGAAAGTAAAACCGGCAAACACAGCACGGCAATCCCCCACACAAAGGGGCGAAACCCGTCGATCGGTTGTTTTTTCATGGTAATCCTTTATGATAAAAGCCTATTTTTAAGGCCGTGGAATATAACAAATGCAGTTTTTATTTGGTAGTGAATTTGAAGCACCGCTGCTGACTTTTCGCGATTATATTAAATTGAAATATGCAGAATCACTGCACCTGGAAAAACAGCTTTCCCAACAAGGCATTCCGATCTATTCCCTCTTTCTGCAAAGCGACAGCCCGCATTTCTCTGCGATTATGCAAGAATCTAAACAATTTATGCAAAACCCTACGGCCACCCAATATAGCGAAGCTAGCTGGCAAAATGGCGATTTGTCTGCACATCCTCACAATCCATCGCACAATTATGAATGGCTTAAAAACAGGCCCGTCACATGCTGTATTACTGCGCTGTGCCTGATTGTTTACATATTGCAATCGCTCGGCTTTGAAGAACCCATCATGGATTTATTCCATTATCCGGCCAGTCCCTATGAAGATAGCGAATTATGGCGCTATCTTAGCCATACATTAGTCCATCTCTCACTACCGCATATTCTTTTTAACCTAGCCTATTTTTGGCTATTTGGTGGGGCGATTGAACAACGTTTCGGTAGCCTCAAGTTGCTCTTATTAAGTCTCTCAGCAGCCATTGTCAGCGGCATTTGCCAAAATTATGCAACCGGTCCAGATTTCTTTGGCCTGTCCGGCGTGGTCTGTGCGGTATTGGGATATGTCTTATTAATTGACCGTTTAAAACCCCACACCTTCGAACTACCAAGCGGTTTCTTTTCGATGCTATTGGTCGGTTTAGCTATTGGGTTTATTAGCCCATTATTTGGAATTTATCTTGGTAACAGCGCCCACATTTCAGGTGTAATATTAGGAGTAGCTTGGGGATATTGGGATGCCAAAGTGCATTTAAAAATATAAGGAGCCCTGATGAAACAGTCTCTGCGACATCATAAAATTATCGAACTAGTGCGCCAAAAAGGCTATTTAAGCACCGAAGATCTGGTAGCAACCTTAGCCGTTAGCCCACAAACTATTCGCCGTGATCTTAATATATTGGCCGAGTTGGATCTGATCCGCCGTCATCATGGCGGTGCTGCCAGCCCTTCTTCGGGAGAAAATGCCGATTATGGTGAACGTAAGCAATTCTTTTCCCGCCAAAAAAATGCCATTGCCCAAGAGGCGGTAAAGCTTATTCCTAACGGCTCTTCACTATTTATTGATATCGGCACCACACCAGAAGCGGTCGCTCACGCACTCTTAGCACACGAGCGACTGCGCATCGTCACCAACAATCTCAATGCCGCCCACTTATTACGCCAAAATAAGACCTTCGATATCACCATGGCCGGCGGTTCATTACGTAGTGATGGCGGAATTATCGGTGAAGCAACAGTAAATTTTATTTCCCAGTTCCGCTTAGATTTCGGCATTTTAGGGATTAGCGCCATTGATGTGGACGGTTCATTATTGGATTACGATTATCACGAAGTGCAGGTAAAACGAGCGATTATCGACAGCTCACGACAAACGCTATTGGTAGTCGATCACTCCAAATTTACCCGTCAGGCAATGGTACGTTTGGGGCATTTAGAGGATGTGGATTATTTGCTCACCGACGAATTACCCAATGCAATTGCAAAAAATCTGCAAGACTCTTCCACTAAAGTCATTTTGTGTCGCTAAATTAAGATGCGGTCATAGGACTTGCATCCTATGACCGCGGTGAGGGCATCCCTGCCAATCCTTGCTGTATTTCAAGACCACTCTGCTGAAATGGTGTTGGTGAGACCAAATATTGAGATTCCTTTGAATCGGTTATTATAAAGAAGCGATAAGTAAAGCAAGGGGAGCTTGACTTGAAGAGTGAAGATAACTGCGCTTAACAGTTCAAGAGGAGTACGACGGAACCCTTCCTAATCGTTGATTATGTTATACGCCTGATAGTCTAGCGGTAAAAGTAATTGAGGGATAAAATGTGACAACAATCACATTTTAATTATCATTTTGCTTAAAAAATAAACACATTTCATTATTAAATAGGAGTCAAACATGGCCTATTCCATTGAGGATTTTGTGCAACTAATCGCCCGTTTACGCGATCCAAACGGCGGCTGCCCTTGGGATTTAAAACAAAATTACCAATCCATGATCCCTTGCCTAACGGAAGAAACCTACGAAGTCATCGAAGCGATTGAACGTAACGACATGGCCAACCTACGCGAAGAACTGGGAGATTTATTGCTACAAAGCGTCTTTTTCAGCCAATTAGCCACAGAAGACGGCCATTTCACCTTTGCCGATGTGCTTAATGATGTCGCCGAAAAAATCGTGCGCCGCCATCCGCATGTCTTTGGCGATGCCTCTGCGGGCAATGAAGAAGAAGCACTAGCACGTTGGAATAGTATTAAAGCCACGGAAAAAACCGCTCAAACCGCCAATGAATCCATTTTAGACAGCGTCCCGCGCGCATTTCCGGCGTTGCTGCGGGCACAAAAATTGCAGAAAAAATGCGCCAAGTTTGGCTTTGACTGGAAGGATGTGCCATTGGTATTGGAGAAAGTGGAAGAGGAATTAGCGGAAGTGAAAGCCGAAATGGCTCGTACGCCACAGGATCCGGCATTATTGGAAGAGGAATTGGGCGACTTGCTATTTGCCACAGTGAATTTGGTGCGCCACATGAAATTCGATGCCGAAGATACTTTGCGCAAAGCCAACAACAAATTTGAACGTCGTTTCCGAGCGTTAGAAAAAATGGTTCATGCCCAAGGTAAAACGCTTGAAATGCTTTCCCTATGCGAAATGGATATTCTCTGGGACGAAGTCAAACGCCAAGAAAAAGGTTTTTAAAGCAATACCAATAAAATCAATGACTTACATATCGTTTTAGCAAAAACTTTAAATTCCGAGGGGGCGTTTTTAATGCCTTTCCAAACAAAGTATTCGCTTAAATAGCAAACGGCCGTTATACGACGGCCGTTTTTATCACTGAATTATTCAGCCAATCCTTCCACAATAGCAATCCCGGCACTCGCGCCAATACGGGTAGCCCCCGCCTCAATCATCGCTAACGCGGTTGCTGTATCACGAACACCGCCGGAAGCTTTCACGCCCAAATCGCCAACCGTCGCCCGCATTAAACGAATATGCTCTACGGTGGCACCGGCGCGGTTAAAGCCAGTGGAAGTTTTCACAAAATCCACACCAAGTGCTTTACAAATTTCGCAGACCTTCACAATTTCCTCATCGGAAAGCAAGCAGGTTTCCAAAATCACTTTCAATAACACGCCTTGGCAAGCCTCTAAAACCGCTTGAATATCAGCTTTCACTGCGTCCCAATCGCCCGCCTTAGCAAGCCCGACATTAATCACCATATCGATTTCGCGTGCACCGGCTTCAATCGAGGCACGGGTTTCAAACGCCTTCACCGAACTCAAATTAGCTCCCAACGGAAAACCCACCACCGTGCAAATCTTCACATCCGAGCCGGCCAATTGCTGCTTGGCCAACGGAATATAAGCTGAATTCAAACAAACCGAATAAAAACCATATTGCTTGGCTTCATTGCACAGCTGAATAATATCCGCAGGTGTCTTATCCGCACTTAACGCTGTGTGGTCGATATATTGGGCTAATTGATGACGATTCATAACAAACTCCTTTTAAAATATAAAAAAGCGCATAGCCAATGCCATACGCTTATTATTTTAGGGGATTTTCCATCAAGCTGCTTGGGATTTATAAGGTTTCAGCTGAAGAATTCAGATTAAACCATTGCCGCATATCAATTCCCGATACAATGAATGTCATCAAATCTGAGAGCAAGCTCCCAAACGCCCCCTCAAAAACCAGAGTTTTTGCCAAAACAACAACTAAGTTATTGATTTTATTAATGTTAGTTTAAAAACCTTTTTCAAGGCAATAAAAAAGCATCCCGAAGGTGGCTGCATATGGCCTCCATTTTCCGCGCGATTATTGCCTGGTTTCAACACACAGCCACCCGGAGGCGGCTGCAACACTTTCGGGCTACAACTTGGCTCAACTTCGATGTTTCAACACACAGCCACCCGAAGGTGGCTGCAAAGATACAGTTGAAGAACTGATAAAAAGTCATTTGTTTCAACACACAGCCGCCCGAAGGCGGCTGCATTACATACAGATAACCCCTTACCCCTTAACAGGGTTTCAACACACAGCCGCCCGAAGGCGGCTGCATTAATTCCAATTGTTGGCACACCAAGGTTAGGGTTTCAACACACAGCCGCCCGAAGGCGGCTGCGACTTTGGATTGCGAATTCATTTGTTGTGCCAATGTTTCAACACACAGCCGCCCGAAGGCGGCTGCGGTGCTAAAACGCTAATGCAATCAATGAGCATGGGTTTCAACACACAGCCGCCCGAAGGCGGCTGCCCGCTAGAAGAAATTGTTGTGCGGTTATCTTACCGTTTCAACACACAGCCGCCCGAAGGCGGCTGCAACCAAAAACATCCAGCGGATATTCACATGAGTGGTTTCAACACACAGCCGCCCGAAGGCGGCTGCACGTACATTACTCGAGCATATTAACACCGGGAATGTTTCAACACACAGCCGCCCGAAGGCGGCTGCTTGAGATTAAGATGCTTGAGGTGCAGATAAACCAAGTTTCAACACACAGCCGCCCGAAGGCGGCTGCAAGAGGATTTTCAAAAATGTCTAATCAAGACTTAAGTTTCAACACACAGCCGCCCGAAGGCGGCTGCTTATTTTTCATGCGTCACCTTTTCAATTGTAATTGTTTCAACACACAGCCGCCCGAAGGCGGCTGCTCCCTATATGAAAAGATGATTAAAATCAGTAGGTTACTCACTGTATTTCGCTATCCTTTAAAACATAAGGAGTGGGAAGGAGTATAACGGGCAGAATGCCGTTACACAAATAATTTAACTCATCCAAATTGTTAAAGAAAATGAAGAGCGCTACCCTATCAGGGTTTTAATGAGAACAACAGGTTAGCGAATTAAATGACAAATACATCTTTAAATATATCAACAGCCGGTTTTGCGCCATGATGTTCCACTTTATTACGCCACTTGCTGCCTAAATGATAAAAACGCAAGCTGTCACATTGAGGATCGTAGGTTTCTAATAACTTATTTTTCAATGTTACCCATTGGTCTGGTGTAACATCGCACTCAAATACCGAATATTGCGCCCGCACGCCGTAATCTAAGCAATGTTTTGCGATGCGGCGCAATCGTGCTTGCCCGTTTGGATCGTCAAAAGAAATGTCGTAAGTAATCAGCATTAACATAGTTTATCTCATCAAAAACGGCGGGTATTCCGCCAAATCTCCGCGCAAGTGCCGCGCCAACAGCATTGCCTGAATATATGGTAGTAGCCCGATTTCCACTTCTTCATCCAAAAACGGGTGAACGATTTTCTCTTGCTTTTTTGCCTGCAAGGCTTGGAACAGCAGCTTACGCGCCTCCGCTTTCAAGCTTACCGCGCCACTTGCCTCGGTAACAAAATCCTGCGGTTTGATTTGCCCGCGGTTAATCAATGAAAGCACCATCCTGTCTGCCCACCATGCGCGGAATTCTTCCAAAATATCCTGCGCCAAACTGTCGCGTCCCGGTCGGTCGGCATGCAGAAAACCCACCTGCGGATCGAGCCCCACGCCTTGTAGCGCGCCGCTGATGTCCTTTCCCAACAGACTGTACACAAACGACAACAGCGCATTCACCCCGTCTCTGGGCGGACGGCGGTTGCGCCCGTCAAAAACAAAACCGCTTTTTTCACTCAAAAGCTGTCCGAACACGCCGAAATAACGCGCCGCCGCATCGCCCTCAATACCGCGCACCACGTCCAGCTCCGCCGCACCCTTCAACTGCCTAAGCGAAATATTCAAAGAATCGACCGCACTTTGAATCGCCGCATTCTCGCCGTAATTGCGAATCTGCCGCTGAAGCACCCGTTTACTCGCCTGAATCTTCGCCGCAATGATATTGCGCGCAATCGGCACGGGATTTTGCTCCGACACCCGATACTGCGCCCGCCGCAGCAGTACATTGCCGCTCTGCCGCCCCTGAAGTCGCCCTAAGAAACGTCCATTTTCCGTAAAAAACGCCAAATTCACATTATTCTCACCGCAAAACCCCAACAAAAACGGCGACACCAGCACATTCCCAAAACAAAAAATATGCCCGATGGAATGCACCGGCAACTGCGCCACCTTCTTGCGTTCCTGCTCCACCACCAGCGTCTCCCGTTCCTTATGCAGATAGCTACCTTGGGTGGTGATGTAGAGCGTGTTTTGCAGTTTGCGCATAATTTAAATCCCTTGCTTCTTTCTATGGTTAAAAATAATTTCTTTTAATTCTTCAATGCTATAAGGTGGCGTTCTTTGGTGAAGCATGGCATGACAATTTGGACAAACGGGTCGTAAGTCCTCCTTCGGATTAACTTGATAACCGTCAGTGAGCTCAGATAATGGGGTTATATGGTGAACATGTATAAAATTTTTACCTATCTCCCCATACATATCTAAAAAAACAAACCCACAAACTGAACATTTCTTCCCCCAATAATCAATACAAGCCCTCCTCGCTCTCCAGTCCCTTTCATAACGATTCACAACAATTTGCTGTTGCATCCCCTCATAGAAAACTGTACTTGGAATTTCCTCGGCAATTACCGTTTTACTTTCCTTATGAACAACGATCTCCTGCTCACAAAAGAAAATCTTCTCCAATGCTTTAACCAAATTAGGCTTGAGTTGCCAAATAAATAACCGTCCCTCATACCAACCTTTGAAAAAAAAAATCCCAATAGCATTCTTTACCATTTTTCCTCAGCGAAAAATGAAAATTGGGAATAGAAACAAACTGACGAATACGCTTTGCATAACGATAAACTTGCAGGTTAACAGGAGAAGCTTTAGCTACATGACTAGCATCCTTTTTACAGCCATAAAGATTACCTCCCAGTTGGCTAGACGCCGCCTGATGATTAGGAAATCCGTAAAGCACTTTGAGTAAATCCAAATCTTTTGGCAAGGTCATATTTTCATTTGTTAAAACCTCAAACCATTGAGAAATACTGAGTTCTGTACATTTCATCTGCTTTTCTTTTCCAATCATTCAATCTCCCCAAACAACCCTTCTACATATCCCAAACTCCTACCCCGTTTCCCCAGCAACTCCGGCTGGCAAATCTCCACCAGCGAGCAGGCTTTGCAGCGTTTGCCGTAGTTGGGCGGCGGGGTTTGGCCACTGTTTAGAAGTTCGCGCACGGCGGCGATGGTGGCGAGGGTTTGGGCGCGCAGGTCGTCTGAAAATACGATGGGGACTCGGTGGCGGGTTTGCATATACCACAGCGCGCCCTCAGAAACGGTTTGCCCCGTCATTTCTTCCAAACACAAACCTTGGGCGCAGAGTTGAATTTCGTCCATCGGGTCGGGTTTGGGCTTGCCACGTTTATATTCCACGGGTTTCAGACGGCCTGTTTTCGTATCCACTTCCACCAAATCCAGCACGCCGCTGATGCCCAGTTTCTCCGCCGACACATGTACCGTCCGCTCAAAGCGCTCGCCCTTGCGCGTTTCGGGCTCGCCTGAATCCACCCGCTCATGAAGCGCTTTGCCCTGCGCGGTCAAATAGTTCTCCTCCCACACCTGCTCGTTGTGAATCAGCGCGCATTGACGCGGGCAAAAGGCGTAGTGTTGCAGGGCGGAAAGGGGAATCAGGCGTGTGTCCTGATTTTCCCCTTGGATTTCGGTTAAAAGTGCGGTCATTTTTTCAAACGTTTTTTTACAGCAACTCTTCCACACTCACGCCATTGAGGCCGTCTGAAACCACGCTGATTTTGTAATCGCTAAAACCGCTTGCAGGCGTACCTGATTCGCCGTTTACGCGTTCAACTTTCACGGCGTCAAACAGTTTATGTGCAGGCTGGCTGCCGAGTACGCTGTCGTGTTTGAAAACAATCAGTTTGCGCGCCGCCATTTCGCCACGGGCGGCAGAGCGGTCATGTTCAAACATCAGCGTCAGAGCTTGCCAGAGTTTGGCTAAATCGTCGTCTGAAAAACCTGTTTGGGAGGCAAGGTTAGCGGAAATGAAGCCATGTACGCGATAGAGAGCATAAGGGACAATATACTTGCGCCCCATCATAGTGTCTTTCCCCTCTTCTTTTTCTGCTTCAGAAGTTACAGCTACGCGTGTAATACTTAATTCTAACGGTACAATGGGGTCGATAGATTGGGCGAATGCCAATTGTACAGGACCGCGTACTTGACCTGCTTTTTTAGCAATCTTGCTTTTTTCGCCATTTTCATCGGTTTCTTCTTTTTCCTTACCTGTACTCATTACTGCTCCAAAAGTACGAACGTCAAAAAAGTTTTCGCACATCCAATCGCGTGCAATATCTTCATAATGTTTTTCAGGTTTGGAAATATTTTCTCCTTCTCCTCCTTTTTTCTTATTCTTCCGCTTTTTCTCGTATTCTTGCCAAGCCTTGAGATTAGCTTTGACTTCTTCGCTTTCCGTATAAGCTCGTTCAATTTGACGATTTAATACACCTTTTTCTCTTACAAAAATCTCATAGCCAGCCTGACCTGATGAAGTCATATCCACAAAATTACGGATTTTGCGTTTCAGGCAGACATCGGTTACCAAGCCTTTGCTGGATTCAGGGTCAAGACGCGGCATATTGCCCGCATCGGGATCGCCGTTGGGGTTGCCGTTGGTTACGTCAAAAAAGTAAACAAATTCATAGCGGTTTTGAATGGCAGACATTTTCTGGCTCCTTAGTTTTCAATGGTTTCAGCGGTTTCTTTTTTAGCAAAATAGCTTTGTTTTTGATGGTAATAGCCGATGGCAAAGCGGCCTTGCTCGTCAATGCTCAAATGGCGCGGAAAGGTTTCGGGCAGTTTGGCAATGATTTCGCCCAAATCTTTATCCAAATTCACCGCCATGCCAGCTTTGTCTTTACGCAAGCGCAACAAATGGTGTTTTGCACCCGACAAAAGGCGCGGAAAAACGGAAAACGGCACGGCGGAGGCAGAACCGTAATAGCGGTCGGCAATGCCGGCATTTAATTCACCCAACGCCTGATATTGAATGCGCTCCAATACGGCAAACAGCCGCCCTAAAAGATAAGCGCGATTCGGGCTTTCATTGTTCAAACTCATAGGAACTCCTTCTTCGATAAAACCTTTTCTAAAACGCCGCTCTAATACGGCTTTCATCACTGCCACGCGCAGGCCGTTCACGTCGCCGTCGGCGCGGATTCGGGTAATCAGTTGCGACAGCAAACTCAAGGGATACGGCGTGCCGCCAATCACGGCGCGGGTCATTTCGCCTGCCAGCATGGGCGAGATCGTTTCCGCCTTAGGCTTTTCATAACGCCCTTCACTATTCTTAAATTTAATAGCCGTTTCTAATAACAATTTGAAGATTGAAGGCGGCGTTTTCCACGCGCAAGGGTCAAGGGCTAAATCTTGCCAATGCTGCGCCAAATTTTCCGCCAGCTGCCCAAACGTGGTGTCCAGCCAAAACCGAACAGAAATCCGCGCGGCATTAGGGGCAAGCCCTAAGATATAAAAACGGGTATTGGGAGAGAGTTCAGGCGCAATTTCTTGCAGCGGGCGACCCTTGCTCATTTGTTCCAATACGTTGAAAACTTTGGCACTTTCTTGTTCATCATCCGGCGGCGTGAATACTTGCGCGAAGAAGCCCTCGGCAGCCTGCGCCGTCGCGCTATCATCCGCTTCCGCCCAAAAGACCGTGCTGGCATCACCTATGGTCAGGCAGTGATTGTTTTCGCGGCGCAACAGATAGTTCAGCGCGGTGGTGTAGGCAAAGGCGGATTGTTCGGAGACGGGTGCATTTGCGCCTTGCTCCTTGCCAAAAGAGGCAAAGGCTTCTTTGTTGAACGAAATAATCGAACCGCCGGAGCTTTGCCCGCCAAACACGCCTTTAATTGCCGGATGCAGCCGTGCAATCGGGGCGGTGTCGCCGCTAATCAAGCACAAACCCTCGAGTGCTTCGTCGCTTTTCAGGCAGCCTGCCCACAAGCTTTGTGCGGCTTCGCGTTTATGGATAAGTGCGGTCGGTTTTTCAAGAGAAAATGCGATGTTGGCATCGAGCATTTCGGCAGGCAGCTTTTCGGCAGCAAAATTTTCAGGTAGCCAGTTTCGCAAAAAGCGGCACAAGGCTTGCAAGCCTTCATCTTCGCTGTTTTGCAGTAAATCAAGATGGTATTGCTTAAAGGCGTCAAAGGTTTTTTCAGACGACGTAAACGGTTTTTCTTTTGCTTCGGCTTTGTTTTTATTGACTTCCACACCAAGCGAATAAGAAGTTTTATCCCACAGAAAAAATGGCTTGGGTGTAGTGCCAGGACGTTTGAAAGATTGAGGCACGCTCATCAGCTTCGGCTGCGGCTTTTTATCGGCTGTCAGATTCGGCACAACGGTTTTCAGACGACCTTCTTTATCCAACACCAAAATCCAGCCTATTTTCTCCTCGCTAAAGCCATAAGGCGGCACTTTCGGGTTGCCCATTTCATCTTTTGCTGCCAAACGGCGGTAATAGCGGGCAAGGGATGCAAGAATCATGCTTTCACCTCCTCGGCGTAAAACGGCGGCACATCAATCACGCCATCTTTCATTTCCGCGCGGAAAAAATGAGGCGTGTTGCCGTGGTCAAAATCAATATCGTGCAGCATCCAGCCTAAATCGCGGTTTGCCTCGCTTTCCGATAATGCCGACGGCGGCAGCGGCTCGCCCTCGTCAATCAACGCAAAATCGGCAGGGAATTCACGCACGCCCAAACAAGGCTGCTGAAAACATTGTCCTTTTTTCGCACGGCGTTTGAACATCTCAATATGCTTGGTAACGGTCTCATCCGCGCCTGCTTTTGTCGTCAGCACCGCATGGGCTTCAATCACATAAGCCACGTCTTTAAGCACCGTCGCCGCGCGCTGCTGGCGGTCGTCTTCAATCAGCGTATATAAATCGGCAACACTCTTGCGCTTCATCGCACCGCTGACCTTACCCGCCGAAATCTTGCCGCCCAACTCATTGCGCCGCACCGACTCAAACCGAATCGGCTTCAACACATAAATGCGGTCTATCACCCATCGAATCGCCGGCTTCCAATGCACCGCCGCCAAAATCCCGCGCGCCGCCGACGGCGTGATGACATCATAAGACACCCGCTCCACCTTCATCTCCGGACGGGTAAAACAGGCATAATCGCCCCAAACGTGTAGGCGGATTTGGTTCATTTGGTTCTCCTTTTGGTTGGAAAGTGCGGTTTCAGACGACGTTTTGAAACGTTAGCGAAAATGACCGCACTTTTGAATGATATTTTTATATATCTGTAATTTCTGCGAATCTCACTTCTGGAAGTGGATCATTCTTTGCCATTTCCAATATTCTTTTTAACTCCATATCATTATTTTGTTCTTTATTTAAAATATCTCTAGCTAATCTAACGCAAGCAGCGCGAACAAGTGAAATACTTACAGATTCTTGATTATATGGTGGAATTCTCTCGTAACTCGTACTATCAAAAATAACAGGAAGAATTTCACTTAGCGATTCAATATCTTCGTTTGAAAGATATTCTTTTTTATACATTTGATTAGCCGTCCAAAGAAGTGCTGCTAATCCTTGTTTTTGATTTGAACCAATTATATAAATCAATCGCTTAATTAATTTGTTTATAACTGGTGAATCTTGGAGCTTCCTCCAAGTAAGAAGAGCATAAGAGGTATATGCTAATTTATTAGATTCTATAGATTGAAAACCTTTCTTTATAGAACCTTCAACTCTGCTAACAAACATTTCATCTGATGCAGCAAAATATGGATACGCCATCAGAATTTCTGGTTTATCAAGTGCTATATGCATATCATACAACTTCTGGAAATTTTCTTCAGTTAATGCTTCTTTTGATAATGCAGGAACAATAGAACGTGCTAATACTTCACTAATTAATTCAGCCGTTTCAGAATTTATATCTTTAGAAAATCCTATTTCACTATTATCTTTTTCAGGCAATCTCCAAGAAGTTAATTTTTCAAAATAATTAAGAGCTCTTTCTTCACTTGGCAATTCCTTAACATTTTTTCCAAGTGCTGCATTAACAACATCCATTAAAAAATCCAATTTAAAAAAGTTTTCTTCTTTCTGTTCAAATAAGTATTCCCTAACTAATGCTTTTACAGACAAAGAATCCATGTTTGGCAATTCAAGTAGAACGTAATTAAGCAATCCTGTTTCAGGTATATTTTTATAATCAGGATTATCCCCCCATATATTTAATGCAATTTGTCTGCATTCTTTTTCGGTAAGAAACTTACTCTTTATTAAAGGTAATAGTCTTAACAATGCTGGAGCATTTTTAGAAGAATTTTTTTCTATGCTGTCTATAATTTCACCAATGCGTTTATCAATATCAATATTTTGCTTACGCTCACCTGGATTATCTATGACAGGATTAGCCCACTTACCATATTCATTTTTTTGAATTTCTGTTTCAAGTGGATAAGATAATGCATCAAGTAACACCTCATGTTGCTCAGCGTCAGGAATACTTTTAAGAGAATATTTAATTAAGTCTTTAATTGAGTCAAATAGCCATAAGTGTTGTAGTTTATTATTCTGCCCTAAAGAAACTGCTAAGCGAAAAATTTGCTTAGCTTGTTCAGATGTTGCTCTTACAGAAATTCTAGCTAATACTTCAATAAAAACACGTAAGCGGTCAATTGCATGGCGTGCAATAGCGCTTATGCTCGATTGAGTCTCTAGCTTTTTAGACCAATATTCAATTGAAGATATAATTTTTTCTATTAAAAAATTAGCCTCGTCCTGAGATAAACACGCAATTTTAATTCTAGAAAATACTCTTTTTAAGACATTAGATGTCTCACTACTGGCGGCTCTAATAGCAAGAGAGAAACGTTGGGTATTATCAATTTCAGTTAATTCGGCAATTTTTGCAGCTGAATCGACAAGAAAATTTGTATGCTGCCAACGTAATGGTAGTCCAACAGTATTAGATATACCTTCTAGTAGAAGTAGCGGGTGCAATTCATTACTCCAAGTTACAGTCTTGGAGTTATCTTTGTAATGTCCTGGTTCAAATAAAGGCTCAATCTCTTGTTCTTGTTGCTTTGCTAATTTTTTGGTGATTTTTTCCTGCATGTGTTCTATGTAATCCCAAGGATCGCATTTAGATTCTTTATAATCAAAAGAGAAAATTCTAATTTTCTCTTCCAGTTCACTCAAGTTAACACCTCTAGCTAACCAGTATGCCCAAGCTAGACGAGAGAGCAAATAAATAGAACCATGATTGTTTCTATACTGCTTAAGTAAATCACTATATGCTTCACTTATTAAGTGTTTACCTTCTTCAAAATTTCCAAGCTCTGCAAATAAAGACGCCTTTTTTAATTTCCAAATAGGATCATTAGTGGTAATTTCTTCTGCATATTTCTCTAAAGCCGGATAATCAAATGAATCACGAGCTAAAATAGCGGAATAATAGGACAATTCGTTATCAATCTCTGTCCAATATTCTTTTCCTTTTTCCAATATACGTCTTGTTATTAGAATAATATCTTTACTTTCTGACTGTTCCATCCAACGTGTATTTTTCAATAAAAGAAGCGCAATATCTAATTGTTGTTTCTTTGTTAAAAAACAAGGTTTATCAAGATCACATACGGTTAGCAATTCATTTACCAACCAATTTGGAGGAATTTCAAAAGTTACTTTGTAATGCCAAGCTATTTCATATAACAGCTTAGCTCTTGAATCTTTATTCATTCTTGACAAATTATCAGGATTAGGCCAAGGATCTGTTAATTGCATCTTTAGGGTAAATCTCAATAAATTTGGACATACCAACCACTCAGGGTAAGACAATCTATCCTTTTCCAAAGGAACTAATTGCCTTTCAAGGAGATGAGCTGCATGCTCATGATCTTGATAACGCCTATTTAGCTCTTCTTCTGTCATTTCTGTTCGACGTAGCTGACTTGGCTCCCATTCCCATGTATTCTTAGGTTTTAGTTCCTGCAAGGTCTGAAAAAATATTTCTGTGGCCTTAAAATGACGCATATCTGCGTCATCATAATCTTTAACCAAACTATATAAATCTATGGGTGCGATATTGAGCGACTCTAAATATTTCCGTTTTGAAGAATTTAATCCTAAAGCTCCAACGAGGTAAATCCGTCTAGAATGACTAGTTAAATGATCTCTAACCCAACCAGCCCACTGTAAGAAATTTGGGTCATCTCCAGAGAAACCCATTAGACATAGTTCATTTTCAATAAATACTTGCCGAGCAAAATTCACAAATGCTGCATATTGTTGCGGATATTTTCGATAATCTTCCTGAGTAAAAATCAAATCTTTAGTTACATCAATAGTGCCATGCAATTTCACGATACGAGGTGATCTTGCACTTGAAAGATCTTCCTGTTTTGAAACAATACTATATACAGGCTGATGAATTTCTTCTGAAGCACGTTCAAGCAAAGTATCCCAGTTTGTAGTCAAAACCTCTGACCATGGTAATTCTAATAAGGATTTATGTAGTTCCCCCGGTATCCAGGCTGAATCATTAATTTCCTTCTTGATTAAATCATGTAACGCTTGTTTACCGAAATATGCATTGTATTCTTCAGCTAGTCGTAATGGATCTGAGCTATTTGAACTCAATTCTTTAGTTAATAGTTCAGAAAAATTAAACCAAAGCGGAAGCTTTTTATTGCTATCTCCTGTTGTCGCAGCGCTTCTACTAAAACCTGCACCTATCATAATAGCTGCACCATGATAAGAGTTATTTTGTTGCCAAAGAGCAGAAGCAAGTTTTTTTAATTTTGTATAGTCATCAAGTTGTGTAATGTCTTTAGCCATTCTGAATTCCTATGTAATTATCTTCTCAATTAATCAAAATAATTTTCCTTAAAATACCAAACTCTCTCCCTTCAAAAACTCCGTATCCTCCCAAGAAAGCCCCGCCACTTCATCATACAAATCTAGCCCAATCAGCGTATAAAACTGTTTGCCGAAGTTTTTCTCGTTAATCGGTTCGATGCGTCCTGCTTTGTATAAAGCGGCGAGAGCTTTTTCGGGGATTTGGACGGTGTAGGGTTGCAGTTTGCGTAGCAGTCCGCCGATGTGGTCGGCGTGGTGCAAGCTGCTAATGAGATTTTCAGCCTCAACATCAAACGGAATAATCAGCGGCTGCATATGGCTTTCGATCATGCGGAATTTGTCGTCGATGGTTTGGAATGGGAAATCGAGACTTTGCCCTGTATCGTTGTGCATTTTCAGAATTTTTTTATTGTCCAGTTCGCTGCCTTTTAATTGATAAAGCTCGGCGAAGTAGGCGGCGACGGCTTGGGTGGATAAGAGGTCGTCTGAAAACTCATCGGCAGTCAGGCGCATAACGGCGGCTTGGGCGGCAAGTTCGGGTGGGGCTTTCCATTGTTCTTCGGGGGCGAATATCCAGACAAAGCTGTTTTCAGACGACCTTTTGCCTTCGCGGTTGCAACGTCCGGCAGCTTGGGCAACGCTGTCTAAACCTGCTTCGGCGCGCATTACCAGCGGAAAATCCACATCAACGCCGGCTTCGATTAAGGAGGTGGCGATAACGCGGCAGGGTTTGCCGTTTTTCAGACGACCTCGGATTTCATCGAGCTTTTGGCTGCGGTGTTTGGCGCACATTAAGGTGGTCAGGTGGAACGTGCCATCAAGGTGTTTGGTTTGGTCGTACAGGCTGCGGGCGTGGCGGCGGTTATTGACGATGATGAGCATTTGCGGGTGTTCGGCAAGTTTGGCGAGCAGGTTGGCGTCAGTTTGTGTGCCGATGTGCTGCACGGTGGTGCGGCGCAGTTTGTCGAAAAGTGCGGTCGGTTTTGGGGCTATTTCGCGCACGTTCTCAAAGCCGCGATAGAAGCCGTTTTCGGCTTGCACGGCTGGCTGGGTGGCGGTGCACATGACGATGCTGCAGCGGTAATTTTGCGCCAATTCTTTGATGGCTTGCATGATGGGCAGCAAAAGATTGAGCGGCAGCATTTGCGCTTCGTCGAGGATGATGACGGAGCCTGCAATGTTGTGCAGCTTGCGGCAGCGCGAGGAGCGGTCGGCAAAGAGGGATTCGAAGAATTGCACGGCGGTGGTCACGACAATCGGCACGTCCCAGTTTTCTGAGGCTAGACGTAATTTGTCTTTAGTGGCTTCGTCTTGCAGTTTTTCATCGTCGAAGGTGCTGTGGTGTTCCAACACGGCTTGTTCACCCAATTCGCCAAAGGCTTTGCGGAATTCGGCGGCATTTTGTTCGATGATGCTGGTGAACGGGATGACGTAAATCACACGCCGCATACCGTGCCGTTTGGCATGTTCCAGCGCGAATGCCATGGAAGTGAACGTTTTGCCGCCGCCGGTCGGCACGGTGAGCGTGAACAGCCCTTGCGGTTGCGCCGCTTGTTCTACGGCATAATCGAGAATTTCGCTGCGCAGGCGGTTTAAGGCAGCATTGCGTTTTTCGGCTTCGGTTTGCACTGAAGCTTGGGCGATACGTCGTCTGAAAGTGTTGATGAATTGATTGAAATTGTGTTGTAAGGCGTTTAAATCGGGATAATCGCCGCGCTCGCTGGCTTTGTTTTCTAGCTTTAGATAAAAGGCTTCGGTGTCGAGATAATCGGCATCCACCAAGCAGGAATAGAGCATTCGGGTGAAGAAGGCATAGGAGAAAAAAGGATGATGCGCGTCGGCTTTGAGTGGCGGTGCGGACAGGTTTTGAGGGAGCTTGATTTCTTGTTGCCACAAATTATCGAGAGCGGGAATATCTGCACCAAATTGCAATGCCAAACGCTGCTTTAACGTGCGGCGGTTATCGCCTTCACCGTTTCCATTTGCCAACCCCGCATGGTGCCCCGCAATGCAAAACGCCATCAGCTTGCCGATCACATTCCCCCAACGCTCGACGGCAATTTTGGCTCCTGCAGTAGCATGATCGACTGAAGGGCCTCCATGCAATCGGCGGTCAAAGGGTTCCGAATATTTCCCTAAGTCATGAAACTGTCCCGTCTGACAGGCAATTTCCTGTGCACCGAATACCCGAGCAAACTCCGCCGCCATTTCCCCAACATTGAGCGAATGGCTTTGCAAGGTTTGCCAATGCTCGTAAGGCAAGAGATTACCAAGTTTGTCTTGGGCTGAATGGGCATAGAATGGTTTAAATTGTTCGCTAGAAAGAGAGGCTTCTTCCATGATTCGGTTCCTTGCGTATGGTAATGATAATTTTAGATTTATACGGCTTACCCGCACAAAATATTACGCCTTTTTTTATTATTCCTCTATATCAAAAAAATACATAATTATTCATCTCCCAAACGCCCCCTCAAAAACCAGAGTTTTTGCCAAAACAACATCTAAGCTATTGATTTTATTAGTATTCAATTAAAAACCTTTTTCAAGGCAATAAAAAAGCATCCCGAAGGATGCTTTGTTGTTTGAAATGATATTAATCGGCTAATGCGGCAGTAAAATTTGGGAGCCAGTCGGCGGCGTATTGTTCGTGATCATCGACATTAATTACATCGATTTTGAGGCTGTCGCATAAACGTTGTGCGCCTTTTTCAGCCAAGAGGTTTTCTAAATGGCGGACGGCGTAGCAGAAGGTGTCGTAATCGGAATTACCAAGGCCGACAATTGCGTAGCGCAGTTGGCTGAAATCGGTATCGGATGCAGCAACTTGCTGGTAGAAGGGCTTGAGATTATCGGGTAATTCTCCAGCCCCATGGGTAGAGGTAACAATCAACCAAACCGCTGCATTCACCTCGCTTAACTGTGGGCCGGCCAGTAGATCGCAGGAAAACCCTTGTTCGCCCAATTCATCGGCCAAGCGCTCGGCCACATATTCCGCACCGCCTAGGGTACTGCCGCTGATAATGGCAATTTGCATGTCTGCTCCTAAAAGAAAAGGCTTAGATTTTCTAAGCCTTTATGTGTGAAACGATTAAACGTTATCAAATTTACCCAACAAGGAACGAATGTGTTCTTGCCAGTTGCGGTGTTCATTTTTCAGTTGTTCGTTTTCATTTCTTAACGCTTCTACCACTTGTTGAGATTGGCCGTTTTGCTCTTTTAATTCTTCCACTTCAAGTTGTAATAACTGAATGGTTTCTACCGCTTGTTTAATTTTATCTTCAAGCTGATCTAAAATTTCTAAAGACATAGTGATTTCCTTTTAAATAAGTCCGAAACGGCGTTCATTCTACCGATTTCACCATCTTTTTTAAAGGGCAATGACAAAATTTATTAAGCAATCGTTTTCGTGGTGTTAGAATAGGCCGATTTTTTGACAGGAGAACCATTATGAATCGTGCATTAGCCATTGAATTTTCAAGAGTTACCGAAGTTGCTGCGTTGGCCGCCTATAGCTGGTTGGGCCGCGGTGATAAAAATGCGGCCGATGGGGCGGCAGTGAAAGCAATGCGTTATATGCTGAATCTCATCCATATGGATGGTGAAATTGTGATCGGCGAAGGGGAAATTGATAATGCTCCGATGCTGTATTGTGGCGAAAAAGTCGGCTCTGGCAACGGCGAGTTGATTTCCATTGCGGTGGATCCAATTGATGGCACCCGCATGACCGCCATGGGTCAAGCAAATGCTATTTCCGTATTGGCCGCAGGAGGCAAACGCACGTTCCTACAAGCACCGGATATGTACATGGAAAAATTAGTGGTTGGGCCGGAAGTAAAAGGGATGATTGATTTATCCCTGCCGATTGAACAAAACCTGCGCCGTACCGCTTCCCGCTTAGGGAAATCCCTTTCGGATCTCACTGTGATGGTACTTGCCAAACCGCGTCATGATGCCGTCATCGCACAAATGCACGATCTCGGTGTACGTGTCTTGGCTATTCCGGATGGTGATGTGGCAGCCTCTGTGCTGTGCTGTTTGCCGGATGCCGAAGTGGATATGGTGTATGGTATTGGCGGTGCACCGGAAGGTGTGGCTGCTGCCGCTGCAATTCGGGCATTGGGAGGGGATATGCAGGCACGCTTGTTAGCACGCGATCAGGTGAAGGGCGATAGCGAAGAAAACCGTCGTTTGGCCGCGGAAGAAACTGCTCGTTGTGAAAAACTAGGGGTTGCGATTAATCAGGTATTGAAACTGGAAGACTTGGTACGCGACGATAATTTAGTGTTCACCGCGACCGGTATCACCCATGGTGAATTGCTCAAGGGAATTTCTCGTAAAGGCAACCTTGCTACAACCGAAACCCTGCTAATCCGAGGTAAATCCCGCACCATTCGAAAAATCCAGTCGATTCACTACTTAGATCGCAAAGATTCGGAAATTTACAAAATTCTGAATCAGTAGTTCTCAGCCATTTGGTCAAGGGCGCCCTAACTGCTACAATGGCGCCCTTTTTAATTTCGGAATACATCTATGGCAACACGTCCTTATTTCAAAACCTTATTGGTCTTTCCTTTGCTGACCCAACTGCTGGTAACAATCGTGCTCTTTTTTACTACAGAGTTTGATGCCACGGACAGTATGTTAAGCAAACTGGCAATGGCAGCGTTAATAGCCTTGGCAGTAGCAACATTACCTGCCTTACTCATCGCCTTATGGGTTCGCGCCCACCGCTACGCCCGTTATGCTTTAAAAGGTATTGTATTGATCGCCTTTTTAATTGGTTTTTTCTACACCAATATCAGCGCGGTAGTCTATTTAACGTTCACCGATGAAGAGATGGGATTTGCTGCTTGGCTAGCTGAGGGCGGTGTGGAATTGACTCTGATGATTGCCGTGGGATTTTCGCTCTATTCCGTATTGGTGCTGCCGTTATTGCTCCCGAAAACCCGACCGGTCGCCTAAGTATCATAGGGCAATTTGCGGAAAATAGGTTTCGCTGACGGAAACAAGCGCCGGATAGTCGATCACCTCAATGGCCAATCCGGCATAACGCTCCGACAAACCTCGGGCACGCACATCGGGCTCTAAGGCAAATAATTTAATGCCGGATAGTGGTAATAAGGTGGGATGATGCAAGGGTAAATACACGCCATCCTGCCATAGCACCACTGCATCATCGGCCGTGAGTCCAGCAAACCAATGATTTAATTCTGCGACTGAATAATGGGCTTGGGAAAAGGTGTATAGCATCGTGTTTCTCAGAAAGTAAATATCTTTTCGGCTTGTTGCAGTTGCGCCATCCACTCCGACCGAGACAAGACTTGGCAAGCTAAAACCAATTCATCTGCACGCAATGAGAATTGCGCCAAAGAATCAGCGCAAATAAAGCGCTGTTCAATATCGTATAAATCCAACAACTTAAACATTTTAGCCACATCCTTTTGCAAAATGGCTGTGGGTTCTTGGTTGCTGAGCAAATTCAGAATACCTTCTTCAACGAAAAATACCCCAATATCCGTTTCATCACAAAATGCGGTGGCGGCTAACAGGGCATCCAGTCCTTCCCGACTAATACTGCGACCGTGGGGGGCGGTGCGAAAAATAAAAGCCAATTTCATAGCGTAATCACCCGATCAACCGCAAGAGACGCCATCATAAACTCTCCTAGCCCGACAATGGCAAAACCTTCAGCTAAATTCGTGGACGAATCCGCACGAGCCGTTTGCGCATCCACAACACCACGTCGTTGCGCGGCGGCGACACACAAACCGAGCGGAATTTGCCATTCGCGACTTAATTGCTGCCAAGCTTTCACCATATCGAATTCATCATTGGCGGGATAAACCAAGCCGTTGCCGTTAGAAACTCCCTCTTGGAAAAAGAAAATCTGCCGAATACGATGTCCTGCCTGCAATAATGCCTGCGCAAATTGATAGGCGCTATAAGCACCTTGGCTTCCGTAGGCCGGACTTTTCACGGCAATCAAATAATCCATTATTCAAGCTCTTGGCGAATTTGACGAATATATAAATACACGGTGTGGCGGGAAATGTTTAAGCGTTCAGCAACCAAATTGATGGCATCTTTAATATCAAAAATACCTTTCTCATAAAGGGATACGACAATTTGGCGGTTTTTATTGTTGTTGGCTACCAAGCGATCCGCATTGACTTCTTCGATGGTTTTTTCCATGGTTTGCGCCACCAAATCTTCCACCGAACTGGCAAAATTCACCGGGGAGGTTTCGCCATGGCTTTCCTTTGGCAAAAAGGCCTGCATAAACTGTGAAACCGGCACATCCAAATTAATGTTAATGCACAATAAACCGATAATCCGCTGACGGCTATTACGAATGGCGATAGTCACCGACTTCATTAGCACATTGCCCTTGGCGCGGGTGAAATAAGGCTGAGAGACATTGTCGCTCTGCATATTGCGCAATGATTTCAGCGCCAAATCGGTAATCGGCGAACCAACCCGTCGATTTGTATTATGGCCATTGGCAATGCAAATTGCGGAATGCTCGATATCTTCCAAGGAGTGCAACACGATTTCACAATGCTCTCCAATCAGCGCACTGACTCCATCAACCACCGCTTTATAAGAAATAAGAATAGCGCGGTCTTCGTCCGTAAAAGGTTGTTTATCGGTTAATAACATAACGATTTCTCAAACATAACGATAAAAAAACCGCACTGGTTAAAGTGCGGTCAATTTTAATTACTACTTAGTGGCCTTTGGATTGACATCAAGCACTTCAACTTCGAAGAAAAGCGTTGAGTTCGGTGGGATAACCGCCCCCGCGCCTTGTTCGCCGTAGGCTAATTCAGGCGGAAGCACAAGCTCAATTTTGCCGCCTTTTTTGACTAATTGCAGACCTTCAGTCCAGCCTTTCACTACTTGGTTAAGTTTAAACTCAGCAGGAGAACCACGCTCAACGGAGCTGTCGAATACTTTGCCATCGGCCAATTTACCGGTGTAATGCACTTTCACTACATCGGTTGGTTTGATCGCAGCACCTTTACCTTCATTGATAATTTTGTACATCAAACCATCTTTAGTGGTTTTTACGCCCTCTTGTTTAGCGAATTCTTGACGGAATTTATCGCCTTCTTCTTTTGCTGCTTTAGCCTGTTCTTCAGATTTGGCTTTCGCTGCCGCAACTAATTTTTCTTCGATGGAATTAAGGGTTTGTTGGATTTTTTCATCCTTACGTACATCCACTTTGCCCTCGATTGCATCTTTTAAGCCGGCAAGAATTTGCGCGTTATCATATTTGATGACCTCTTTTTGGGCATCCATCAAATCCTTAACTTGGCCACCCATTAATGCGCCAACGGCATAGGATGCAGCAGATTCGTCAAATGCAGCTTGTTCGGCAAACACGCTGGTGGAAAACACGCCGGCAAGCATTAATGCCGCGCAGGAAAGTTTTTGAATTTTTAACATTTTCGGGATTCCTTTATAATGAAAATAAGATGGCGGATAGGTTAAATCCTCTTGGCCAATTTCACAACTTTTTTTTAACCACCGAGACAGAATTTATGGCGATAAACAGCGAGTTGGCAGCACGTATTACCGAATTGGAAGCAAAAGCCGCTTTTCAGGAACAACTGTTGGAAGATCTCAATCAGGCGCTGATTACCCAACAATTCACCTTAGATAAAATACAAATTCAATTACGTTATTTGGCGGCCAAATTGAAGGAAAGCCAAGGGAGCCAAATCGCTTCACGTGCGGAGGAAACACCTCCACCGCACTATTAATTTCATTTTTAAACCAACCCTAATAAAATCAATAACTTACGTGACATTTTAGGATAAACGTTAGTTTTTGAGGGGGCGTTTGGATTGTTCGAACCATGGCTTTTGCGTAAACTTAACGCGCAAATCATAACAGCGGAGGGGAAATGCCGATTGATGAGCAACTGGCGCGCTGGCATGCGTACGGGCAAATTAATCAACAGGCGATTGAAACGGTTGGGCGGGTACAGCAGCGTTTAGCCGTTTATTGGGGCGCCGATACCAGCACACCACAGGTGGATGTGTTATTGCTGCATATTGCCGCCAGTTTGGGACGGATTGGCCGGGGGGGTTGTGTATCGCCGTTGTATCAGCCAATGCAGGAAGAAATGCGCCAAGCACCGATGTTTCCGCAAGTGATGGCGATGCATTTGGATTTGTTAGAGCTGATTCCGCTGAGCATTCCTGAAGCAGAGCAAAGTTATTTTCTGGCAAACCTGTATGCCTTGGTTAGGGAACAACATCAACGGCTCCTGCCCGCTAAAAATGCCGTTAATTAAAAATCAATCCTAAGGATAAATCCTTGAGTTGATTGCTTTCCTGACGTAATTCATTCCAAATCAACGGATTATTACTCAAATAATCCTTTGCAAAATCTAACCGCCAATCCGCACTATTACGCAACGCAGTCAAGCTAATGGCCTGAGTTGATTCCGTAGCCTGGCGGGATTTATTTAAAATCACGGCTAAGCGCAACAAGCGTAATAACGCAAGTACATCAGCCTTGTGGTAGCGTGCAAAAGCAAATAAATCATCCAATCGAAAACCACCGATATGTAAGCGTACAAGCAATGCTAATAGCCGTTGCTGCTCCCGATCAAACCCTGGTAATTCAATATTTTGCAAAATGTAGGCCGAATGCTTTTGCAATCCCCGATGGTTAATCACAATCCCCACTTCATGCAAACGCGCTGCCCACAATAGGATATTACGCATTTCATCCTGTAGTTGTGGATTTTGCCACCCCTCGTATTGCTCAGCCAACAAACTGGCACTAGCCGCCACGCGATCCGCCTGTGCTAAGTCGAGGTTAAACTGCTCCGCTAAACCTAATGCTGTGCGAGTGCGAATATCCGCAACCTGAAAGTTTTTTTCCAAGCTATAAATCACACCTTCACGCAACGCCCCATCGGAATAACGCATTTGCGTCAATCCGAATACCTCAAAGACTGCGCTAAGAATCGCTAATCCCGGCACAAAAACATCAACCCGCTCGGAATTAAGACCGGTGATATTCAATTTATCAAAATGATCGACCTTTAACGTACGCTCAATCAAATCATTTAAATGTTCCGGTGTGATAATGCCGTTTGGCTCGATAGTTGCAGCAATCACTTGATGCACAGTTTTGATCGTACCGGATGAACCTAGCACCGATTGCCAACCCAGATTGCGATATTCCCAAGCCAAATCTTCAATTTTATCAATGGCATTTTGACGGGCTTTGGCAAAGGCTTCAGGACTAATTATTCCTTGTGGGAAAAACTTTTTAGCAAAACTCACACAGCCCATATGGCGGCTTTCTGCGGCAAGCGGGGTGAAATCATCACCAATGATCATCTCCGTTGAGCCACCGCCAATATCCACGACCAACTTACGACCTTTTTCGGGCTGGGTATGGCAAACGCCGGCATAAATCGTCTTGGCTTCGGTTTGGCCACTAATAATATTGATCGGATAGGGAAAAACCTTTTGTGCCTGACGTAAGAATTCATCATTGTTGACCGCGCGGCGCAAAGTATAGGTACCCACAACCTGTACATCCTCTGGGGAAAAGCCTTGTAAACGTTCGGCAAATAGGGCAAGACAAGCGACCCCTCGTGAAATCGCCTCTTGGCTTAAGACATGATGTTCATCCAACCCTTCCGCCAATTTTACTTTTTGTTTTAAGCGTGATAACACCTGAATTGAGCCGTTGATAATACGGGCCACGATCATATGAAAACTATTTGAACCTAAATCTATTGCTGCGATTTCACGCGCCTCGCCACGCGGTGCCAGCGCTTCTGCCGCAGCTAAGAGATATTCATTATTCATAAATAAAATTCCTAAAATTCAAATTGATAAAGTAAATCAAATACCTGATTGGTACTGGAAACGGTTTGGAAATATAAACGAGGCATTAAACGGTAACGCAATGTAACCTCGGCCAAGCCATCAAATAAGCCGACACCATATTTTATTTGTAAACGATTGGTAATATTTCCACTTACGACTACCTTCGAACTATCCCCCACACCGGAAGTCCCTAGATTTAAATCGGAAATACCAAAGGTTTCGCCAATACTACCGACCAATTTTCCACTTTTTGCTAAGCCCATTCCTAATAATGCGGCTCCCACAGAACCTCCAGAACCGGCCTCACCACTGTTTTCTAGTGAACGCCCAGTCAACAGATAAGAAAGCGCCTGATCCTGTGAAGTACTCGGTTCGGAAAAGACGGTAACCTGTGGGCTAGTTGCCACGCCAATCACTTTTACACCGGCCGTAACATTACTGTCTTCCATTGCCTCTGGGTTACGAATTGCTTCGATATTTAGCATCGGTTGGGAAGGAAGACCGGAAAAATTAATTTGCCCCTTGCGAATCAATAAATCCTGACCGAAAGAAGCATAACGCCCATGTTGTAAGTCGATTTGACCGAATAATCCCAGGCGACCTTTATCCTGTTTCACCGACAACAATCCCTGTAATTTTGTTTTTAAGCCATAGGCCTTCAGTTCTACGTCCTCACCGATATTAATTCTCAAATCACTACGAATCTGCATGCCAGATTGAGTAGTTGAAGCAAATTGGCGATTGATTAATTCTTCCTTACTTTTATTCGGGCCATTTAAAATCACTTCATCTTCACTAACCGGTTCAGCACTGTCCGGTAGATTTTCCACCGCAATGCGAGCCCAAGGGATATCGATATTTCCAGTTAATTCCAATAGTTTCGGTGTTGCTTTAATCTGCACATCTTCGGTTAATTGCAATTTGGCCATGGATGGAATATCCAACTTAAATTTTTCCGTCTGCGCCCGTAATTCTGCCGTCCAATTATCCAAGGTTGGCCAGGCTGCACTACCGATTAAATTAAGATGACCATCCGGTGTTTCAATTTTACCGTTTAAGGTGGAATTGGTACCGTTAAAATGCATCGCGATATTGCCTTCACTAATATTAAACGGTAATGCCCGTAATTTAGTTTTAACTCCGCTAATATCCAGATTACCGTTTAGCAAAGGCTTCTGTAAATTGCCAGAAAAACCTAATTTAGCTGTAATATGTCCACTGACCTTTTCATCGGAGTTTAATAACTGATTCGCCAATTCTAAACGTATACCTTCGATGGTTAAATCACCGCCTAATTGGCGATTCTTCAACAAGTCGGAAATTTTCACATTGGTTTTAATCAATCCTTGATCTTGAATTTGAATTGCCGACTGTAATGCTAAATTATTATTTTCCATTACTGCATTCAGGCTCAGTTTCGGCACATTGAGTCTAAAGGTGCGATAATCCAATGGCTGTGCCAAAGCCAGATTATTCCCTTCCACATCAATATTTAACTGCAATGGCTTATCAGCAAACCAAGCAACTTTGCCATGGCTTTGTAACTGCCCTTTCAAACTATCTTGTTTCAGTAGTTCATTCACTAATTGCAAGTTTATGCGTTTAATATCAAAGGCTAATGCTCCATTTTTACCAACATTAAATGCTTGTGGAAAACAAAGCTCAATATCCTTATTGAGCCAACAATGAGCAGCGATTTGGGCTTCAACCTTAGCATTGTCATAATTGAACAATACAGGCTGATTGACTCGAAAATCACCTAATGGCGAGTCAATATCAATGTTATTTAAATGCCCTTGCCATTGTGCGGTTTGACGATTAAACCCACCCGCCAGATTCAAATTAGCTGAAACTGGAGAACCTTTAGACTGCAAGGACAATTGATGGGATTTTTCATCTCCTGAAACCACTAATTTGATTGCGTTTAATTTCAATTGCTCGCCGTAATTCAAACTATTTAGGCTGACGACCAACTCACCTCTAATAATCGGATCACTACTAATTTGACCTTTAATCAGCCCATTAGAAATATTGAGCGATTGAAAATGTAGCTTCGGCACAGCCAAATCAGCATCAATATGCGGACTGTTCAATTTACCGGTTAACCGCAGTTCACCACGAATTGCGCCGCTGAGATCCTGCCATAAACCACTGAGATTTGGCGCTTGGATATTTAAATTAAAATCGGAGTTATCGCTCACCACTCCGGAAATAGCGATTTTATTATCCCCATAAGTGAGCAATAAAGACGGTACATTGAGTAGTGTTTGCTGGGTTAAGGTTAGATTTCCCTGCAAGTTAAGAGGGTGATTACTTAAGCTTCCTTGTAAATTGAGTTTAGGAACATCAACCAGCCAATTTTTCTCACTTACCGCTCCCTGACTGGCTAGTTCTCCTGAAATAATTGCCGGCATTGCCGGTAGATAAGGGCGCAAATTCATCTTGTTTAATTTTAAATTACTATCCCAAGTCACTCCATCCTGCCAGTTAACTAACCCGCTTAATTGAGCATCGCCATCCAGCGCAGAGAGCGTTAACTGTTTAATATTGATTTGATAAAGTTTACCCTGTGCATCTAGTGCGATTTGCGTCTTAGGAAGAGTATCCATACCGGATACTCGACCATTAAGTGTCGTCTGATAATCCAGTAAATTACCACTTACTTTGAAAATAATATCATCCAACAGCAACGGAGCCCCAGCCGTAAAAGCATAAGCACCATGCTTAATATTAAGAGCAATATTAAGCGGTAACTTCTCTTGGGCAAGTTGTAGTTCTCCATGTAATTCTGCATCGGCAACACCATTTGCCGTTAAATTTAATGAGGTAATTTGCTTTAATTTGCCATCAACTTGTAAATTCAGCATTGTTTTTGGCAAAAGCTGTGTATTTTTTTCCTTAATTTCATTTAAGTTGGCTTGCAAGTTGAGATTCACAGGAAAATCACCAAACAACTGTGCCTGCCCTCGCCCTTCTAGGGAACCTAACGAGCTCTGTAAATCCAATCGGGTTAATTGTAACTCACCATTCGTACTATCTAGCAAAAGCTCTAGAGATGATAATGTGGTTGTCTCAATATTTCCTTTGATATCGGCTTGTCGCAATAACCAGTCTTTAGCTGAAAGTTGTTGAATATGCAGGTCAAAAGGTAAGTCAATCCGTTGCAAATTTCCTAACAGGCTTGGTGTAAGGGTTTGTTCTAAATGCGTCCAATCAATTGGTTCTGAAGGCTGTTGTGTATTCACTTCTGCCGTTTGTTGCTCTAAGGGGAAAAAAATATCTACGCCATTAATATCTGTTGGTAACAGCGTCAGTCCCTGCTCGTTATTTAATGTCGCCGCAGTATGAAAATGCGCTAGATTGATTTGTTTTTGATCGATAAGGAGATTGAGGTTATCCAGGGAAATATTTTCCACATCAACACTAACCGGCAACCAAACTTTTGTTAATGATACACTTTCTTGTTGTGGTTCCTCTGGAGTAGTCGGTAAGTTGGCAGTATCAATCCGGATTTGCGGGGTTTCAATGCTAAGATCACGCAAGCAAATCTCTGCCCGCCATAAGCAACCTAAATCAAGCTGAAGCCTAATTTTATTAATGTCGACATCAATCCCTGCACTTTGATATTGAACGTGATCAAGAACTAAGCCATCCCCCAATGATCCGTTAATGTCACCGATATTAAGCGAGTCCATCAGGCGATCCGTTAGCTTAATCAGTCCCCGCTGACCATAACCATTAGTCAAAGCACCGCCCAACAGAGCAATAATCAGAAACAATAAAAAAGCAATGCCGCAAAAAAAACGGCGGCATCGTTTTTTATTCGATTTTTGAGGCGAATCCTTAGCTTCATTTACTTGTTGTTCAGTCATGATTTCACCTTAAATTTCAGTGCCGAGCCCAATATAAAATTGAATATTTTTACTGTTGTCTTTATCTCGTATCGGCGTTGCAATATCAAACTTAATAGCCCCTACTGGTGATGCCCAACGCACTCCAACACCGGTACCATAACGTAGCTCTTGGGTCGAAAAGGAATTAGCTGCTAATCCACTATCGGCAAAAACGGCTCCCCACCAATTTGGATACACTTGATATTGATATTCCAGTGATGCCGTAGCCAAACGGGAACCACCTAACAGCTTACCATCCCGATCCTTAGGAGCGATTTTTTTGTAACCATAGCCTCGGACACTTCGATCTCCACCGGCAAAAAAACGTAAACTTGGCGGAATTTTATTAATATCCTGCGTATTTAAATAACCGATTTCTGCGCGAGTCACAAAACGATGATTGGAGGAATAGGTTCTAACCCAACCGGTTGAAGCTACCACCTTAAAAAAATCCACTTCCGACATCCACCATTTTCGGCCGATATCAACTGCTACTTTCTGAGTATCACCCCAGGTTGGAAATTGCCCACCACGGAAACGGCTACGATTAAAACCAACCGTTGGATAAACTAACAAGGTTTTATTACTGAAATCCGCTTGTGTATATTCATCATAACGCATCCGTAAACCGGCAAAATATTGCCAACCTTCACGATTGTTCCAGTAACGAATCCCCGCAAGAGTTAACGCCTTAGTCAAAGTGTCGTTTTTATCTTCTTTCTCATAACCGGTAGAAAATTCGTAATAGTAAAGCAGTGGATTTTTTAGCAACGGAATTTTATATGTGGCTTCTATTGTTTGTTTCGGTGCAGAAAGATACATATTGGTGCGGAAACTATGTCCACGGTTATTAATCCAAGGTTTTGTCCAGCCAATACTTGTATGCACTCCAGTATCGGTTGAAAAACCAATACCAAGCTCCATAGAATTCTTTTTACGCGGATACAGCAAAACTTCCAAATCCACTAGCTTGTTTGTTTCATCGATATGAGGCTGCAACAATACAGAAGAAAACCAACCAGTAGATGAATAATCATTGCTGAGCTCAGAAAGATCACTCACTAGATAAGGTTCACCCGATTGAATATTTAGCATATTCTGTAAATAGTCTTCACGAATTTGAGAATGGCTAAAACGAATATTTCCATAATGGTAACGAACCCCACTATCAAACAGCATACGCCACCAGGCCTGATGGGTTTCAGGGCTAATTTCTAAACGGGAAATCGTAAAATCACCATCAAAATAGCCTCTAGCCAAGGCTAATTTAGAAATACTACTCTTAAAATCATCGTATTTTTTGTGCTCGACCAATTCTCCATCTTTAGGAAGATCTTTAAATAGCTCAGTAAATTGCACATCATCTGCAGCAGGTCCATCAATTTTTACATCAGTCCCTGCAATTTTAGTCGATTCACCAACATTCACGTTTGCAATTAATAGATCACGTTTTCCTGTTCGTGTTTTTAATTTGAAAGCGACTTTAGAATCGTAATAACCAAATACCCGTAAACCACGATCAATGGCTTGGCTTACTAACATTTTATAACGATCGGAACCATCCATTTCCTCTTTAGCAATTAGATTAACATTCAAATTAGTATTCTCGATTGCCCGCTCACCTTTAATCCCACGAACCTCAATATCTACTGTTTGTTCAGCAAAGGCCAAGTTTGTGCCTAAAAATCCAATTGATAAAAGTAAGATTTTTTTTGTTAATTTTTTCATAATCTAATTGCTAAACCAAAGTCCTTCAAAGAAGCCTAGTTTACTTAGAATAAATCGCGATTACCAATATAAACTGTATTCCTACAAGCATAAAAAATGCGGTCAAAATTATTATTTTAACCGCACTTTTTATTGCAAATTATTCAGCAAACTTTATATCCTGCACAATACGTTTAGCGGTTGCTATCGGTAATTGGCCTATAAAGGTAATTTCTTTATTGCCTGAAACTTCACTATAAATTGTATAAGGTCCCTGTTTCCAAGTATTTTCCTGTGCATCTTGTGTTGTTCCGATATTGGTAACATTAATCGTAAAAGTAAACAAACCATCACTAAACAGTTTACTCTCAACTATCTCTTCACTTAATTGTTCCTGAGCTTGTTTAACCAACTCAAAACCTTGAGGAATCCAACCAGCTTTCCATTTTAATTCATTAGTCGGCAATGTTTGATTGCCTTCCTGTAATAACGGCGGCATGGATACCTTATTCAGGTAATTAATTAAACCGCGTAAACGATCATCAATATAAAGTGTTACTACACGATATTGATCCAATAAATTACCTTCTCGATCCAACATGTCACTACGCAACAATAGACCATTCTCTTCATCAACAAAAATCAAATATTGGTAACGAAAATCATCCTTCGGCAAGATTCTGATAGTATCAACAAATCGTCCGGCTACACGATTTTTCCCTAATTTAATAAAATCATAATGTTTGCTAAGTTTATCAAAATCACTGCGAATTACTGGAGGCAACCCATCAATAATATGGCTACTATTGATAGTGAATGCTTTCGAGTTTGGTTGAAAATAACTAACTAAATTATCTCGTTGAATGATTTCTTGTTGGGTACCATCAAGTGTGACAAGCTGTGCATAAGTCTTGTTATCCTGTTTAATGTGACGATAGCGGAAGGAATCCATATTAGTTGGCGAGGTTTGAACAAAGGCGACTTCGTAATTTAGATCCCGCATTGCCTTTGACATTTTATTTAATAATGGCAAAAGATTGCCTTCCTCAGCGTAGGAAGGCATAACTAATAATGCTAAACAGGAAAAACTCCAAAATAAAAATTTTTTCATAACACTTTAAAATTGATTTCCCAATAAAAAAATTCACCACACAATGGTGGTGAATCAATGTCATTCGATAGTTTATTTTGCTTGATTACTACCAACGCTCAACGGCTCTGCTTGCATACGACGTTGCAATTCGTAGTTTTGCAGCATGGCACCAATACGACGATTTTTCTGTTCTACTTGCTCTGAAGTCACAACATCCTTCGTCGGAGCATTATAACTCACTTCCTGTACGGAATTATTAAATGGTAAGGTTTGCAATACTGGAGTATCCGAGGCTTGGGTTGCATCTGTCTTTGCGTTATAACTTTGAACACCAATTACAGCAACTAAACACACCCCTGCAGCCACTGCAAATTGAGTCATTGGCACAAAAAGGGATTTCATTTTTTGCATAAATGGCTGTTTTACAACCTCTTCTGGCATAGGCTGCGATACTGTTAATTCGATATGCTCAATTTCTTCTTGCTCGATTAACTTAGCCATTTTAGCGGTAAAATCATCACCTAAAATTACCGGGGTCTCTTTCCGCATAACTGCACGTACAGTATGAAAAGCCTTCCACGATTGCTGTAATGAAGGATCATTACAAATCGCATCCGTAAGTTCACTATTCACTTGTTCGCCATCCATATAGGCTGAAAGTAATTCTTTTTGCATCTTTTTAACTCCGATTTTCATCTTTATCGTTGCATTAGCGGTTGTATTTTATTCTCTATCACTTCCCTTGCTCGGAAAATGCGTGAACGAACGGTACCTACCGGACAATCCATAATAGTTGCAATCTCTTCATAACTTAAGCCTTCTAACTCTCGTAACGTGATTGCAGTCTTTAAATCCTCCGGCAAGTTATGAATTGTATCAAAAACAATTTTCTCCAACTCTCCGGATAACATCTCATTCTCAGGTGTTGCAACATCTCTTAAATGAGTTCCTACCTCATAACTTTCAGCATCTTCTGCCAAAATATCTTCGCTAGGCGGGCGACGGCCTTGAGCCGTTAAATAATTCTTTGCCGTATTAACGGCGATTCGATATAGCCAAGTGTAGAATGCACTATCGCCCCGAAAGGATTCAATGGAGCGATAGGCCTTAATAAAGGATTCCTGTACAACATCAGGGATATCGTTATACGAAACATATCGAGTTAAAAGTCCCGATACTTTATTTTGATAACGCGCAACCAATAAGTTAAAGGCTTTTTTATCACCCTGCTGTACTCTTTCTACCAAAGCCTGATCTGTTAGCTGTTCAGCCATATTTCTCCTATGCTAAGTCTAACAATTCCTTAGTAAATAAAGGACAGCAAGCTTGTGTTGCCCTTTCAGACATAGCTAATATTAAAAAGTTCCTAATGGATTAAATTTATTTCAAAATTACTTGATCATCATTTGCTGGCATCGTTGAATTTCTTCCACCATGGTTTGAACTTCCGAATCCTCAGAACGACTTCCATTAAAAAACCAGGAAAAAAGCTGTAAATCCGTTGCGCTAAGCAAACGAATAAAAATATCTTTTTGCTGTTCGGTTAAACCATCAAAATGCTCTTTATAAAAGGGCATAATGATCTTATCCAATTCAAGCATGCCCCGTCGACAATCCCACTCAATACGTAAACGATTATATTTATCCATCATCAAAAGTCCTTTAAACCATCGAATATTCCAATAAAAAAGTGCGGCTAAGCCGCACTTATGGCCTACTGATAAATTATTCTGCTCTCACTCTAGGTTTAATTAATGCATAAACTACACCAGTTAATAATGCACCAATCGCAATGGCTCCTAAATAAAGCAATGGTTCGGACACAAACGGAATTACAAATAAACCGCCGTGTGGAGCTTGCAAAGAAATATTCAATGCCATTGAAATCGCCCCTGCGGTTGCACCACCGATAACCGAGCTAATAATCACACGCAATGGATCTGCGGCAACAAACGGCAACGCCCCTTCAGAAATAAAGCATAATCCCAAGACAAAGGATGCTTTACCTGCATCACGTTGATTACTGGTAAATTTACTGCGAGCAATCCAAGTAGCAATCGCCATACCAATTGGCGGCACCATACCTGCGGCCATTGCTGCAGCCATTGGTGTGTGAACTTGAGAGGCTAACATTCCTACGGAGAATGTATAAGCTGCTTTGTTCACTGGCCCGCCCATATCAATACACATCATGGCACCGATAATCGCACCTAACACCATCGCATTGACTTCACCCATGGATTTTAACCAATCACTTAAGGTCGTCATAATTTGTGAAACCGGTGGGTTGATCACATAAATCATCGCAAGGCCGACAATCAAGGTACCAAAGAGCGGGAGGATTAAAATCGGTTTTAAGGAAGTTAAACTTGCCGGCAATTTAATGGCTGCATTTAATCCTTTCACCACATAACCCGCTAAGAAACCAGCGATAATCCCACCTAAAATTCCTGCGCCCGCCGTGGTGGCTAACATACCGCCAATAAGACCTACTGCAAGCCCCGGACGGTCTGCAATAGAAAAGGCAACATAGCCGGCAAATACTGCAATCATCAAGTGGAATGCTGCACCGCCACCGATACCCATTAAGGCTTTTGGAATACCATAGAAAATTGTTTCATCTTTGAAGGCTTCGATACCAAACATAAAGGAAATCGCGATTAACAAACCACCAGCAACCACCAATGGCAACATGTGCGATACACCGGTCATCAAATGTTTATAAACACCTTTTTTCTCGCCGCTTTCTTCTGATTTTGCAGAGGATTTTGCCGCACCACCTTCGTAGATTTTTGCTTCCTTAAATGCCTTATCGAATTCCTGTGCAGTTTTCTTTAAAGCTAAACCTGTGGATGTACGATACATCGGTTTTCCTTGGAATTTATCTAACGGTACATCAATATCTGCAGCAACAAAGACTAAATCTGCTGCAGCGACTTCCTCTGGAGTAATCTCATTACCTGCACCCACCTGGCCACGCGTTTCCACTTTCACCTGCCAACCTTGCTTTTTCGCGTAAGTTTCAATCGCTTCTGCAGACATAAAGGTGTGCGCAACGCCAGTCGGGCAAGCCGTAACTGCTACGATATTTTTCACTCCAGAAAGACTACTAGCCCCAGCAACACTAGAGCTTGGATGAACGTAATCTACCGCTTGCTCCAGAGCATTCGTAAGCGTCATTTCAGGTGAGGCAAAAGCTGCATCTTCGTTAATTAAAAAAACTTTTTTACCTACCAGATCGATACTATTTGGCAAAGTCGGGCCAACTACTATGACCAAATCAGCCTCTTTAGCTTGTTCAACCAAAGTATGATTGGATTTTTTCGCTGCCACGCTCAATGCTTGACGAAGTAAATAGGCTTTTGCCGCACCAATTTGCGGAGATTGAGTTAAAAACAAATTCATTACATTATCCTTCAATCACAGAAATTTTGACATTTGCCAGAATTGGCTCAAGTAAAGAGGTATCGCTCACGCCCACATTACTTTGTGAAACTGCAAAGGCTGAAACAGCACTGGCAAAAGCCAAGGTTTCCGCTTGAGGTAAACCTTTCTCAATACCATAAATCAACCCTGCCACCATAGAATCGCCAGCCCCCACAGTACTCACCACATTTTCGCATTTAGGTGGTTGAGCCTGAATAACCGCATGATCATTTAGCCACAAGGAACCATTTGCCCCCATAGAAATAATCACATTCGCAATGCCTTCTGCTTTTAGTTTTTTAGCAGCGACAATTATTTCCTCAAGGGAATTTAACGGATGGCCGATCCATGCTTCCAATTCACGATGATTTGGTTTCACTAACCAAGGATGTGCTTTCAAACCTGCGGTAAATGCGGCATTGCTACTATCTAATACCACTTTTACACCGGCTTGATGTAATCGGTTAAGCCAATCGGCGAATAATTCAGGAGTAACACCACGCGGTAGGCTGCCACATACCGCAACAATGTCAAAGTTTTGACAATAAGCTAAGGAATCAGCAGTAAATTGCTGCCAAGCCTCAGGGGTGATTTGATAACCTAAGAAATTTAAATCTGTTACATCGGCTTCGGTTTCCGTAATTTTTACATTAATGCGGGTTTTACCTGCTACGCGATGAAATTTGTCTTCTAATCCCTGTTTTTTAAATAGAGTTTCAAAATCACCGACGTTGTCTTCCCCTAAGAATCCACCAACAGCGACATCTACACCTAAATCTTTCAACACCTTGGCAACATTAATGCCCTTCCCGGCAGGAAAAATACCAAGCGTTTCAACTGTATTCACTTCACCGATTTCAATACGGGGTAAACGTCCCACCAAATCGTAAGCAGCATTTAAGGTAATCGTTGCTACTCTTGCCATCATTTACTCCTTACCTTCGCCTAAACCGCTTTCAATGACTGCGCCAATACCGTCAATGGCTTGTTGAGCTTCTTCACCGCTCGCCACAAAACGTAAGCGGTGGCCTTTCACAACACCTAGCGCCACAATTTTCATTAGACTTTTGGCGCTAACTAATTGACTGTCACGATCTAAGTTTTGTACCGCAACGGATGCATTATATTTTTTCACTTCATTAACTAATACTGCACTTGGACGGGCGTGTAAGCCATGTTCATTTTTAATCACGAAAACAGCCTCAATCGCCTCAGGAACGTGCTCCTCTGGTTTTTCTACCTGATTGGTCTGCAAATCAGCACCGACCTCAATGGTATCCGGTTCGCTTGGCGGCACAGCTGAAACAGTTTCACCCAACCCACTAGCAATAATTTTAGCCAAAGCTTCAATGGCTTGTTTGGCATCATCCCCTTCGGCAACAAAACGTAAACGATGTCCCTGAGTTACCCCTAATGCAACAATCTTCATTAGGCTCTTAGCATTAACCGCTTCACCACCTCGCGTAATGTTTTGAACCGTAATTCTCGAATTAAATTTTTTCACCTCATTAACTAACATGGCGCTTGGTCTTGCATGTAAGCCATGTTCGTTACGAATAGTAAAGGTACCAATCACAGATGAAGCACAAGTATCAGCTTTCAATGCCACTTGTTGGCCACTTAATGCCGCCACAATTTGTTCGCATTGACCGTTTAGTAACACATCCTGTACATCATCGGATAACAAGCGAGCTAAGTTTTCCTCGATTTGCTGATCAACTGCAGCAATGGTTAATACCCCTTTTACCGCTTTGCCATTATGATTGAAGATTGTTCTCGCACGAGAAAACGCGATGGCATTTTGTAAATTGCCAACCCCTGCATCCGTCACCCACAAACCTTTGCCTAAAGGCAATGCCGCACTGGCCACCAATTCGGCAATAAAAGCATTATCTACCGCATTTTGTTGTTGTAACTGACCACCATTAATCGCTGTTAAGGTCAATAAACTAGAAGTATCAACATCAAGGGTGACTGTCTCTTTACTAACTAATACAGATTTCTTATCTTGCTCGCCCAATAAGATAGCACGGAACAGCGCCACATCATCGAGAGTCGCCAGTTTCGCAGCAGTTTCTTCATCACCTAAGACATGGGTCAGTTGACGTAATAAAGCCAGATGTTCATCGGAACGTGCTGCAATACCAATCACCACATAGGCAATGTTACCTTCGCTCCATTCAATTCCCTGTGGAAATTGAAAAACCTGCACGCCGGTTTTTTTCACCATTGCGCGGGTATCTAACGTACCATGGGGAATAGCTATTCCGTTACCCAAGAAGGTGGAAGTCTGGCCTTCTCGCGCCAGCATCCCGGCTAAATAGCCGCTCTCCACATACCCGGCCTGCTCCAATGCAGCCGCAGCCATTTCAATCGCTTGTTGCTTATCCGACGCCTTCGCATTCAGATGAATGTTGTTTTCCGAGAGTTCTAACATTCCTGCTCCTTATCCTAAATTAAAAAAAAAGAAACTGCTGCCGGTAAACCGACAACAGTTTTAAAATTATTTACCTGAACAGGTTTTCAGTAATTCATCGCTTCCCTTAGCAATGTAAGGGTCATTTTCACTGCGTACTTTTCCATTACGGAGATCACGCATTGCATCGTAAATGCCTTGTGTCACACTATCCGCATCCAACTTCGCCCAACAACCACTTTGCAGACGATTAAAGTTGTTCTGAAGCGCCTCCGCATGTAATACCCCGCTGTAATAAGCGTAAACATCGGAATCATGGCCGCTACCACTGTCATACAATTTTTCCTGAATTTGCTTAACCGGTAACAAAATACGACCGGCATACCAATCTTTGGCACCCTGAGCAAAATTATCTACATAGTTATAATCTTTGGTTACCCGCCCGGTATAGGTCGCAATGGTAGCTTCATAAGCGGAAGCATAGGATTTTTGATCAATCTTATCTTTATCTAAATCAATCACTTTTTTGTCCTTGCCCATAAATGGAACATAGGATTTCAAATCGGAAATAGATGAACAAGCCGCAAGTGTTCCGGCCAACAAAAGAACCGCAATTTTTTTCAACATAAATGCTCCGAGGGTAAATTAAAAGCGCGCCCATTATACTGACAATGTAACGGCAAAGAAAGCCAGCTTTACAAGAGAGCATCTAGGGTTTGAAAGCCTCTGGGGCGAGAATTTTCAATCATAATAAAATACCTCGCTGGATTAAGCATAAAAAAATGGCAACCTTTCAATGGTTGCCATTACTATGCTATCAGTATGCTTATGCTGACTCTTTCATCCCAGCATTCTCCTTCACTAACGAAACCAAGATTTGGTCAATTTTAAAATTCTCCGTATCAATCACTTCAAATTTGTATTTATCAAATACCACAAAATCCGTTTTCTTCGGAATTTTACGCAACATATACATCATAAATCCGCTGATAGTTTCATAATTTTCCTCATCGGGGAATGCTTCAATATTCAAAGCCCGCATCACATCCTCGAGTGGAGTTGCACCATCAATTAACCAAGAGTTTTCATCGCGGCTCACGATTTGCTCTTCCTCATTGGAAACCAATTCCCCCATCACAATACTCATCACATCATTTAAGGTAATCAATCCCACTACCAACGCATATTCATTAACGATAATGGCAAAGTCTTCACCGGTGGATTTAAACAGCTCCAACACCTCATACAAGGATAATGTATCCGGCACAAATAACGCCTTACGCAATAATTTGCTATCGGTTAAATTCACATGCTCCTGCTGTAGATAAAGCGTAAGCAGCGTATGAGATTCCACATAACCCAAAATATGATCGATATCGTTATCGACAATTACTAGCTTCGAATGCGAATCTTCCGACAATCGTTCCAACACTTGCTGACGGGAAAAATGCCGTTCTAAAAAAACGATATTTTCACGGATAGTCATGGTGGACGTTACCGTGCGTTCCTGCATATCGAAAATATTCTCAATCAAATAATGCTCTTGGGTTTTCAATACTCCGGCCTCAGCACCCGCCTCAACTACCGCGACAATATCAGCAGAAGTCATATTTTCTTCGCGCACGGTGGAAATCCGTAATAATCTGAAAATGCAGTTAGCCGCTGTATCGAATATCCATACTAAAGGTTTGAATAAAATCATGCTGAAACTCATGATGCGCACGGTAGCCAATGCGATCTTTTCCGGATAGGTAATCGCCAAGCGTTTCGGAATCAGATCGGCAAACAACACAAATGAAAACGTTACCAATAAAAAGGCAATTAATGAAGATGCAGGCTCAACCCAAGGTGCTTGGGTGTAGGATGATAACCATCGTTGCAAATAGGGGCTAATAGCACTTTCGCCGATTCCCCCACCTAAAATCGCCACCATATTCAAACCGATTTGTACAACGGTAATAAAACGGCCGGGATGCTCCTGTAGTTTCAATACCTGCATTGCCCGTTTATCACCCTCATTGGCTAATGCCTGCAATTTTAAGCGACGCGAGCCAGCCAGTGAAATTTCTGAAGAGGAAACAATGGCACTAACAATAATCAACAACAATAAAATAAAGAAAGTTTCTAATAATTCCATGATAATCCTAGGATAATATCGATTTTTTAGACAACCCTAATGAAATCAATAACTTACACTTAATTTCTAAGAAAACTTCGTTTTTCGAAGGGGCGTTGGGCAGTCCTGCCAACGCAATAAAAAATGGCCGCTGTTGTGCGGCCGTTAGAAAATCAATCGTTTTCGCTATCAAACCATCCGCGCACAAATTGGATGGACAAGAACAACGTAAAGAGTAAAAAGGCGTACAACACCCAAGCGAAAATTGGATAGCCCGCGCTGGCATCTGCAGTCACTTCCTTCACCGAAAGCGCATTGCGATATTCATCAAACATCGTAATCCGCCAACCGTAATATTTGATTTGTACGGTTTTGTCTTCATTTCCAAGTGCTTGTGCCTCAGCCTGTAGATTCGCGGAGCCGAATTTGAAATAGAACGGAAAACTCCAGCGGGTATCTTCGTTACGATAAACCATAATTTTGCCGTCACCATTTTGGGTATTAATAAAATACACGTCACGAGTCGGACCATCCGCCGGGTTAGATTTCGTGATAGGGCCGTCCTTATCTACCCGTTTGACTTCCACGCCGGTGACTTTGGTCACATCATAATGGGGAAACACATAATTCACCACGGAAAACATAAAACCGTGGAAGACAAATAAGGCTAAAAATAAAAAATATTTAACAATTTTACGCATATTGGTTCTCTCATTAATTTCGGCGATTTATTGTACATTAATTTTAAATAAACGCTCAAAGTTTTGCGTACTGATTTCAGCAAACGCTTCCATCGATAAGCCCTTTAGCGCTGCCACATATTCACACACCTCACGCGTATATGCCGGCTGATTCTCTTTGCCTCGATAAGGCACCGGAGCCAAATAAGGTGAATCGGTTTCCACCAACAAACGATCGGCCGGCACATAACGAATGGCTTCACGAATACTTTCAGCGTTTTTGAAGGTAATAATCCCCGAACAGGAAATATAGAAACCTAAATCAAGCGCCTTTTTCGCAAACTCCAGGCTTTCCGTAAAACAATGAATCAATCCACCGCACTTTTCTGCATGATGTTCACGCAATATGGCAATGGTATCTTCTGGTGCTGAACGGGTATGAATAATCACCGGTTTATCCACTTGATTAGCAATTCTGATCTGGTCAGCAAAGACGGTTTGCTGCAAGGTTTTATTATCGGCACTGTAATAATAATCCAGACCGATTTCGCCAATTGCGATAACTTTTTCATCCTGCGCTAAACGCAATAAACGCTCGGCATCGTAAGGTTCTTCATCAAGATCTAAGGGATGCACTCCGCAAGCTAAAGACACATTAGAAAATTGCGCCAAGGACGGATAAGCTTTTTCAAAGCGACTTAACGTCACCCCAATCGCCAGCAAATGCTTTACATCACGAGCATGTGCTTTGGCCACCACATCCGCAATATCTTTGTGTAAATTTTCATAATCCAATGCATCTAAATGGCAATGGGAATCTACGATAAACATAATTTCTTTAGTCCTTAAACACGTCGGTAATTAACTTCGTTAAACCATCCAATAAAATTAATTCAGTATTAACACCATTGATGGTAAGTAAATCCGAACGCACTTTTTGCATAATTTTATTGGCACTTAATAGCCCAAGCGCAGTTTGTTCATCAGCAAATTGCATTACTCCGTTTTTAAGATCAAGAATTTGCCAACCACTTTGAATTTCTAATTTATATTTAATGGCATCACCTAAAAAAGCCAAGATCCAATCCATCTGTTGTACTGCACGCTCTTTTTCAAAGAAAGGCAATATCTCCAAAGGCGAACGACGACGGTAAAATAGCCAAAATTGACGTAGGAAATTTTTGCGTTGTTCAATGAATCCTTGTTGGAGTGTTTCTAATGCTAACAGCGGACGCCCCAAATTCATCGCAAGTGCGGTCAATAATTCTGATGTTTCTGCCTGAAATTGAGAAGAAAGCCAAGTTAAGGCTTCAGATTCTGTCGGCACAGGAACATTCCATACTTGGCAACGACTGTAAATGGTTGCCAACAATGAAGAGGAGGGTTCCGTTTGTAATAAGAAATACGTGTTCGGACGCGGCTCTTCCAAGGTTTTTAATAACGCATTAGCCGCCGCTTCAGTGAGGCGTTCTGCGCCTTGGATATATACCAACTTATTGCCGTTTTGCTGTGCATGCTGAGCTACAATTTCATTAATCGCCCGCACCTGATCCACCCCGATATCCTTGCCTTCTTGAGAGGCTAAGAGATGAAAATCAGGATGACTATGGGCACTCATTAAATGGCAGGAATGGCAATGGCCACAGGGGGCATTCTCTGGCGTTTGACACATAATACGTTTTGCCAAAGTATCAAATAAGCTTTCTGCGCCCAGCCCTTGATCGGTTTTAATTAACAAAGCATGGTGTCCCAAACCTTCTGTAAAGGTTTGGCTAATTTTGTCATAAGTGGCCGCTAACCAAGGATAAAGCTCGCTCATTTTGCTTGTGACATCCACCAATTTTTAACTGCAATTTGAATATCGGCTTGTACTTGTGCCAATGGCTGACCCGCATTAATAATTGCAGCTTTTGGATTGTTCTGCACCAATTCCAAATAACGTTGACGGGTACGATGGAAAAAATCCAGCCCTTGTTGTTCAATACGATCCAATTCTCCGCGCCCTCTAGCACGAGCAAGTCCCTCAGCCGGATCAATATCCAAATAGAGTACAAAGTCCGGCTCAAAATCGCCTAACACCATATTTTTTAAATTCGCCATGAGCGTTTGGTCAAACTGACGCCCACCGCCTTGATAGGCCTGTGAAGACATATCATGACGATCACCTAGCACGATCTTACCGGCAGCCAAAGCTGGCTTAATTACATTTTCTACCAATTGAATTCGTGCCGCATAAAGCATTAATAACTCCGCTTTATCGGTAACAGGTTCTTCTGTTTCATGCTTGATTAAATGGCGTAATTTCTCCGCTAATGGCGTACCACCTGGCTCACGAGTAAATACGATATCGCTTACCCCAAGGGATTTTAATGTATCCACCACTGTTTGCATGGCGGTAGTTTTACCTGCGCCTTCCAAACCTTCAATGACGATAAATTTGCCTTGCATTAATTGGCTCCTTTTTGTTGGCTACGATACCAACGTAAATATTCTTGCACCGCTTTATTATGCTCGTTCAGATTGCGGGTAAATTTATGACCGCCACTGCCATCTGCAACAAAATAATAAAAATCTGTTTTTGCCGGATGCGCCACAGCCTGCAAAGCACTCTCACTCACCATGGCAATTGGGGTTGGTGGTAAACCCTCAATCATATAGGTATTGTACGGGTTTATCGTTTCCAAATCTTTCTTACTAATATTACCGGTATAACTCTCACCCATTCCATAAATCACGGTTGGGTCAGTTTGTAGTTTCATTTTGGCTTTTAAACGATTAATAAAGACCGAAGCCACTAAGGGACGCTCAGACGCAATACCCGTTTCTTTTTCTACAATAGAAGCCAAAATCAACATTTGATAAGCATCTGCCAGTGGCAGATCCTTATCCCGTTCATTCCACGCTTTATCTAAGGCCTTTTGTAAGCGAGCAGTTGAGCGCTGCAATAACTCAAGATCCGTGGAGTTTGGCGTGTAATTATAAGTATCTGGATACAGCCAACCGTCCATACTACTCCAATCGTAAACTGCTTTTGCAATCGCCGGAACATGTAATAATCGTATAATCTCCCACTCAGTTTTGCCTTCTAAGGTTTGTTTTAAGTGCGGTGCCCGTTCAAGATTTTTACGCCATTCACTGAAAGTTTTACCTTCAATAAACTGCACGCTAAATTGTGCTTCCTTGCCTGAATTTAATAATTTAAGCAACTCTTCAACAGTATTAATGCCATTTAACGAATATGTCCCGGCCTTAATTTTATTAAGTTCCGGTTGTAATTTGAGAAGCCAAGGCAAATAAGCCGGATGATCCACTAATTTTTCACGAGCCAATAAATCAGCCAACTTATTTCCTGTAACCCCCCGTTCAATAGTCAGCAATTGATCAGCTGTCGCATGAATTGGAGCCTGTAAGTAGGCATTCATTTGTTGGTAGCCCCAATAGCCACCGCCACTTCCCAGCAATACGAATACAAGTAAAAAAATGAGAAATTTCTTCATCATAAGCCTCAACTATGATTTAAATGCAAAAGGGGCTAACCAGCCCCTTTGTTTAGATATTTTCGTTACTTATTGAAATATTGAATATCAGCAGTTTTACGCAATGCTTTCACCCAGTCCTTTGCGGAATCCTGCAATTGACTATTAACCAATTGTTCATAAGCTTTTTGGCGATAAGCATCTTCTGTTCTGTCGCCATCACGCTCACCGGTGACTTCTAAGATATGCCAACCGAATTCAGATTTAAACGGCGCAGAAATCGTGCCTTTTGGCGTAGTTTGTACGGCTTTTGCAAACGGACCAACATAAGCTTCCGGGAAGGCATAACCTAAACTACCACCATTTGCACCGGAGAGATAATCTTTAGAATAGTTCAATGCGGCATCAGCAAAGCTGGTTTTTCCGCTGAGAATATCGCTTCTGATTTGTTCCAATTGTGCTTTAGCCTGATCATCGTTCAACAATGGATTCAATTTCAGCAAAATATGGCGAACTTCATACTGCTTACCGATAACCTTTTGCTCGGTACCGTTAGCTTTTGCTTCATCCATCATTTTTTTGCCTAATGACTCAACCTGTTCACGGGTCACATCTACGCTGTTTTGAATCGCTTGATTACGTACACCAGCCATTTTCATTTGGTTGGCAATTTGTTGTTTGAAAGCGGCTAAAGAAATACCCTGATAATCCAATGCATCTAAAAACTGACCGTAAGTCAAACCATTACGTGCTGCAATATCTTCCACAATACGGTTAACTTCCGCCTGATTCACCTGAACTTTGGATTCTTTAATCGCTTTATCCACCAAAATATCATCAATGACTTTATCCAACGCCGCATTAAAATCGCCGCGTTTACCCATTGCCGCATTTACCTGGCTTTGTAGAATAGGTTGCCCGTTGACTGTCGCCACTACACGTTCTTCAGCAATAGCGTTACTCACTACAAAAGCGCCTAAAAATGCGCACAATAAAGATTTAAAAATTGTCTGTTTCATTGTCTGTCATTCCAAAGTCAATAACGGCCGTTAGAGTATCAATTTTGCTAAAGGTTCACAATTGATTTTAAAGATTATTTCGGCAGTAATACGACTTCATAACAACCGTCAAATCCGACGGTACGCACCTGCACTTTTTCATTACGCCCGGTTGGCACGTTTTTACCCACATAATCGGCTCGTATTGGCAATTCGCGGTGTCCACGATCAACCAAAATCACCAATTCGATTTTTGCTGCACGCCCAAAATCCGTCAGGGCATCCATTGCCGCACGAATAGTACGACCGGTGAAAAGCACATCATCGACTAAGATCACCTCTTTATCTTGGATGCTTAAATATTGCGATGCCCCGCGATATACCGGCCCTGGATTGGCCGCATCCAAAGGCGATAAATCATCGCGGTAAAACGTGATATCCAATTCGGTAAACGGCAATTCGGTGCCGGTTAATTCGCAGATTCTCTTCGCAATCAGCTCAGCAATTTCTGCACCGCGCCGTTTAATGCCGACCATCACGATATTGTCCAAGGTTTTATGTTTTTCAATAATTTCATGGGCAATACGGGAAATCGTGCGCAAAAAACGCTCTTCATCAATAATCACTTTTTGCATAATCTCTGTTCTCTCATGTATAAAAAACCGCCATAAACTAACACAAAAGGCGGAGCGGAAAAAGCATTCCCGTCGAATTATCATTTTTAAAACATATCTAATAAAATCAATAACTTAACATTGATTTTAAAGAAAACTCTGGAAATCCTAGGGGCGTTTTAAGCAAACTCTAACTCCACCGCATTTTCACCGAGCATTTCGGTTAAACGATAAAGCACTTCATCGGTCGGTGTAATCGACCACTGTACCCCCATTTTCAAAAGTGCCCGCCCTTGGCTACCGAGATAATAAATGTTAATCGGCAGACTGCCACCAATTGCGGGTTCTAATACGCCCTTAAGCTGTTTGATAAAACTTGGGGTAATTTGCTTTTCTTCCAAACTAATAGCCAAACTCTTGGCATAACGAGAACGTGCGTCATCAAGGGTCATCAAATCCCGTACCGACATCCGTAGTCCTTGTGAGAAATCATCAAAACTCACCTGGCCGGTAACAATAATAACGCTATCACGCTGTAATTTATCAGCAAATTGCTCCAGAGCCTCTCCAAATAAGGTCAAATCCAAACGTCCCGAGCGATCATCAATGGTCGCAATGCCTAAGCGGTTACCTTTTTTCGTCACGGCAATACGCGAGGCTACCACCAACCCGGCCACCGTGCTCATTTGACCACGACGATTCGGCACTAATTCTTTCAAACGGGTTGAGGTGTAGTGGGACAATTCCTTCAAATAACGGCTAACTGGATGACTGCTCAAATACAGGCCGAGGGTTTCCCATTCGCCTTCCAAAATTTGTTTTTCACTATAAGGCGGCGTATGTGCATAGGCGTTTTCCACCTCTTCATGGGTTTCCGTAAGAACACCGAACATATCCGCCTGGCCAATGGCTTCATCCTTCGCATGCTGATCGGAGGCTTTTAACGCATCTTCCAAATTTTTGGCCAGCGCTGCTCGATGTGGTCCTAGCTTATCAAAAGCGCCCGACATAATCAGACTTTCAAAGGTGCGTCGGTTGATTTTCTTTAAATCCACGCGGGCACATAAATCAAATAAATCCTTAAAGATACCGCCTTCATTGCGGGCATTAATTAAGGCTTCAATCGGCCCTTCACCAACCCCTTTAATCGCACCAATACCATACACAATTTCACCGTTTTCATTGACACTAAAATGATGCTTACCCACATTAATATCCGGTGGCGTAACGGTTAGTCCCATGCGTAAACATTCATCATATAGCCCAACAATTTTGTCCGTATTGGTCATTTCCGAGGTCATTACCGCGGCCATAAACTCCGCCGGATAATGGGTTTTCAGCCACAGCGTTTGATACGAAACCAAGGCATAGGCCGCGGAGTGGGATTTATTAAAACCATAACCGGCGAATTTTTCTACCAAGTCGAAAATCTTCATCGCCAATTCGCCGTTCACGCCATTTTTAATCGCTCCCTCTTCAAATACCGAGCGCTGTTTAGCCATTTCTTCGGGTTTTTTCTTACCCATCGCACGACGTAATAAATCTGCACCACCTAAGGTATAGCCGGCCAAGACCTGGGCAATTTGCATGACCTGTTCCTGATACAAAATTACCCCGTAGGTCGGTTCCAAAATCGGCTTCAGGCTCTCGTGCTGATATTCAGCATCAGGGTAGGACACTTCCTCACGGCCGTGTTTACGGTCGATAAAGTTATCTACCATCCCCGATTGCAACGGCCCCGGACGGAACAATGCTACCAACGCGATAATATCTTCAAAGCAGTCCGGTTGTAGGCGCTTAATCAAATCCTTCATGCCACGTGATTCCAGCTGGAACACCGCGGTAGTTTCAGAACGTTTCAACAGTTCGAAGGATTCAGGATCATCCAAAGGAATAGCTGCAATATCAACTAACAGTTTACCTTCACGTAGCATGCGCGCATTAATCATATCGAGCGCCCATTTGATAATAGTGAGGGTACGTAAACCTAAGAAGTCAAATTTCACCAGGCCCGCATATTCCACATCGCTTTTATCAAAGTGGGTAACAGGATGTTTACCTTCGCTATCGCAATAAAGTGGGGCAAAATCGGTTATTAGGGTCGGAGAGATCACCACGCCGCCGGCATGTTTCCCCGCATTACGGGTCACCCCTTCCAATTTGCGCGCCATATTAATCAAATCCTGCACTTCCTCATCGCTATCATAGGCGACTTGTAATTGCGGCTCTGCCTCAAAGGCTTTCGCTAAGGTCATGCCCGGATCGGGAGGAATTAACTTAGATATACGATCAACAAAACCATAAGGATGCCCCAGCACGCGCCCAACATCACGAATCACCGCTTTTGCCGCCATAGTACCGAAGGTAATAATTTGCGATACCGCACCACGTCCATAGGTTTCTGCCACATGTTCGATTACTCTATCGCGGCCATCCATACAGAAATCCACATCAAAATCGGGCATGGAAACCCGTTCCGGATTTAAGAAACGTTCGAATAGCAAATCAAACTCAAGGGGATCTAAATCAGTAATTTTTAAGGCGTAAGCCACGAGTGAGCCCGCACCGGAGCCCCGTCCCGGTCCCACCGGGATATCGTTATCCTTTGACCATTGAATAAACTCCATCACGATCAAGAAATAGCCTGGAAATCCCATTTGGTTAATCACATCGAGTTCGACCTGCAAACGTTCATCATATTCCGGACGTCTTTCTGCGCGGACTTTTTCATCGGGAAATAAAAAAGCTAAACGTTCTTCCAGCCCCTCACGGGATTTTTTAACCAAGAAATCTTCCGTGGATAATTCACCGGTTGGAAATTGTGGAAGGAAATATTCGCCCAAACGTAAAGTCACGCTACAACGTTGTGCGATTAATAGGGTATTTTCTAATGCGGAAGGAATATCGGCGAACAATGCACACATTTCCTCTTCACTGCGGAAATATTGCTGTTCGGTATAGCGTTTTGGTCGTTTGGGATCATCCAAAGTATAGCCGTCATGAATAGCTACACGAATTTCATGAGCTTCAAAATCATCAGCCTTTAAAAACATCACATCATTAGTCGCGACCAACGGTAAATTGTGCCGTTCGGCTAAGGTCAGAGCACTTTGAATATAACGCTCTTCATCCGGACGGCCAATGCGCGACAAACTCAAATAAAAATGTTCAGCGAAATACTGTTGATAGAATGCCAGGGCTTTTTCCGTTTCCTGTTGATTGTCACGCAACAGAGCCTTGCCCACATCACCTTGAGTGCCACCGGAAAGAATGATCACCCCCTCACGGTGTTCAATCAGCCATTCCTTATCCAAATACGGTAAATCTGTATAACCGCGTTGATAGGCCTTGGAAAGTAATAAGGTAATATTTTTATAACCGGCATTATTTTTAGCTAACAGAGTCAATTCAAAAAAACTTTCGCCATCAGCAGCAATTACCCGTACATCCGCGCCAATAATCGGCTTAATACCGGCACTTAAGGTTTCACCGTAAAATTTGACAACACCACAAAAATTACAGAAGTCAGTCAGTGCCAAAGCTACCATTTGTTTTTCAGCACAGGCTTTCACCAACGGTTTCACCTTCACGATACTGTCGATCATGGAAAAATCGGTGTGGGTGCGAAGATGAACAAAGCGGGGTTGGCTTGACATGCAATTTCCTTGTTGATTGATCAGACTAAAACGCCATGATGTTTTTTGGCGCTTTCTCAAAAATAAGGTCTAAGTATTTGATTTTATTAGAGTTGATTTAAAAACCTATTGTAAGGCAATTATTGCCCGACGAAGGCGGCTATTATAACGAAAAAGGACCGTAAGCACAGACCATAAAAAATAAATGCCGCTCAAGGCGGCATTGATGAAATTATTTACGCGCGAGTGGCGGAACAAAGGATAAGCCCAAATCCCAAGGCTGTTCAATCCAAGTATTTTGTGGAATATCAATCACATACTCATCCACCAATTCAGCACCGGCCGGTTTGGCAAATACTGTCACGAACTTAGCTTTTGGATACATTTCACGGATTGCGCGGGCAGTATTACCGGTATCCACTAAATCGTCTACCACAATCATGCCTTCGCCATCACCTTCGGCGCGATGCAACACTTTTAATACGCCTTGCTGATCATGATCATAACTGGCGATACACACGGTTTCCACTAAGCGGATATTGAGTTCGCGCGCCAATACGGCTGCTGGAAATAAGCCGCCGCGGCTCACCGCGATAATGCCTTTCCATTGGGAGGCCGGCAGTAATTTCTCCGCTAATTTACGGGCGTGCATTTGGAACATGTCCCAAGTCACAACATATTTTTCGCTCATAGAAAATCCTTCAGTTTAGAGAATAAAAAAATTGCGTAAGGATAACCCGAAATAGCCTTTTATGCTATTATTTCACACCACTTTTTTATGAAAAAAGGAGCAAATATGTCCGAAATTTCAACCTTGCAACCGGCGCTATTATGGCAATGGTTTGCACAAATCTGTGCGATACCTCATCCCTCCCATCACGAAGATAAATTAGCTGAATTTATTGTCGATTGGGCAAAAAAACGCGGTTTTTTTGTGGAGCGCGATGAAGTGGGTAACCTGTTAATGCGCAAAGCTGCCAGTGCGGGTATGGAACATTGTATTCCGGTAGCATTACAGGCGCATTTGGATATGGTGCCACAAGCCAATGAAGGTAGCAGCCATAATTTTGAGCAAGATCCGATTCGTCCACATATTGTTGGTGACTGGGTAAAAGCGCAGGGTACAACTCTAGGTGCCGATAATGGTATTGGTTTAGCTTCAGCATTAGCCATATTGGAAAGCGATAATTTAGTTCATCCGCCATTAGAAGTCCTACTCACCATGAGCGAAGAAACCGGCATGGATGGCGCAATTCACTTACGTAATGGTTGGTTGCAATCCGAATGGTTAATCAATACTGATACAGAAGAAATTGGTGAGATTTATATTGGCTGTGCCGGTGGAATTAATGCCAACTTGGAATTCCCAATTGAATGGCAGGCCAATGGTGCCTCACAAGCCTTGCAAATCAATCTAAAAGGCTTGCGTGGTGGACATTCCGGCTGCGATATTCATACCGGCCGAGCGAATGCAATTAAATTACTGGCACGTTTATTTAAGCATCTTCAATTAGCCGATCTGCAATTTAATTTAGCAGAAATTCACGGTGGTTCCATTCGCAATGCTATTCCGCGTGAAGCTGGTGCGATTATTACTTTTTGTGGTAATTCCTCGACATTCGAACAAGCTATCTGCGAATTCAATCACGTCATCAAAGAAGAATTGGCGCTCATCGAACCGAATGTGGAATTTAGCGTAAATAGTATTGCACTCCCACAACAAGTATTTACTACAGAAAGCCAACGTAATTTAATCAATGCATTGAACCTATTACCAAATGGTGTCATTCGTAACAGTGATGTAATTACCGGCGTAGTAGAAAGTAGCTTGAGTGTCGGCGTGCTAAAAATGCAAGACAATACCGTTAAAGCTACAATTCTTGTGCGTTCATTAATTGAAAGCGGTAAACAATACATTACCGAGTTACTCAGTTCATTGGCCGATTTAAGTGGTGCCAAAGCAGTCTTCTCAGCACCTTATCCGGGCTGGCAACCGGTGAATGATTCAGCCTTGGTGCAACTGACGGAGCAACATTATCAACAAGTATTAGGTAAAGCACCGCTCATTAAGGTGATCCACGCCGGTTTAGAATGTGGCTTATTGAAACAACATTACCCGCATATTGAGATGGTTTCCATCGGGCCAACCATTCGTAACGCCCATTCGCCCGATGAACAGGTGAATATTGCTGATGTGCAAACCTATTGGACGGTATTAACACAAGTATTGGCAAACATTCCACATAAAGCGTAAGTATTAATCATTGCAAAACGGTTTATCTCCAAAAGGAAATAAGCCGTTTTATTTTGCCAATTGTATTTGTAGAAATAAAAAATCCCCGCAAATGCGAGGATTATCTATTTAAGATGGCAGGGGCGGAGAGGCTCGAACTCCCAACACCCGGTTTTGGAGTTATACAAACTGTGAATAGTTGGTAGCCATTAGAAAATAAATAACAAATAATTCAATCAGTTATCCAATCAATCAAAATTTAATCACTTCCTAAATATTGGCACAAAGTTTATAGTCTTTGTCACAGCTAAGACACAATTTGGCACATCATTTTAATTAATATTTAAAGACCCAATTTCGCGTTTTCCCGCGTTGTTTTGCGTTGAAAGATCTGATTGAAAGGATTTGAAAGGCGTTAGATCTGAAAAGGCTTTATAAAGGATCTGAATTTGCGTTAAAACACATACATTTATTGCGCAGGCGTGGCGAGGGTTTGACTGCGATTTTTCATAAGCGTTTTAGGAGGGAAATCGGCTAAAATCAATAGGTTTTTCTTTCTGGGGTATTGTCATTTGATATAATAGCATTGGGCAGTATTAGCACCACACAGCAAAAAACACATCTTTTAGGCAACAAAAAGCCCGTGCAATAACACGGGCAATTTTTATCTGAAAGGATCTCTATTTTTCTTCTAGCAATTTGTATTCGTTAAAAGTGATCACTTCCATGCCTAAACGTTCATTAATTTCTTTTAGACGTTCTTGAAGTGGAATGATTTCATTCACAAAGAAAACTTTAGTGGCTTTTTCCACATCACCAAATCCACCGGTATTGTTCGGCACGATACCCATTAACTGAGGCGGAACCCTATGTGCTGCCAAAACATCATCACGGCTTGCATTTTTAATATTCAGGAAATCATCTTTTGACACGGCATCCGAAAGCGGAATCACTTGAAAGCCGTCTTTCTTACCGTTCGGGATATAGACGAAAAGATTCTTAAAGTTGCCGGTGCCTTTGGTTTGTTTGATTTGGTCCTTGATGGATTGAATATCATCCTTATTCTGCGTTGGATCAGTCATATAAATAATAGAACCGGCATGCGCACCATTCAGATAATATTTACGACGGAACAGAGTTGCACTCTCGTTTAGAAATGCAGATTGTAAGGCGGCTAAATATTCCGGCACACCATAAATTTCTTGGTTAATGTCAGGATTGATAAGTTGCAGCACGGAATCTTTTTTAAATTCATATTCTTCATAGCCCGTTACGATTTGGAAGAATTGACCTTCATCAACACCCACGCGCATATATTTTGCCAAAGGTGCTCTAAGTGAAATGATATCGCCGAACGCATTTTTTACGATTTCAATGAACGCATTGCCAAAAACCAAATAATCCTGAACCAGTTTTTCAAGTTGTGTTCTTGGTAAAAGCGCGGTCGTTTTACAGGTTGAAAGTAAAATATTCTTTTTCACTGTGATGGCACTTTGATGGTGTGGGGAAGCGCCAAGGGCTTTGGCTAAATAGCCCAAATTAATCGGCGGATTATAATATTTCTCATAAACCAGTACAGATTCAAAATAATTCAGAATTTCGGCACGGTCTAACACTGGAATCGGATCACCAAAACTAAAGGCTTGTGCTATTGCGTTACCGGAAAGTGCGGTGTTTTTTTTCTTTGATTTGCTCATTGATTCATCCTATTCAAAGGTAAAAATGGTCGATTGGCTTTGTGTTGCAACATCACCGCCCAAGCCGTAAGGAACGTTAAGAATGCAGTTCATGATAGCCCACGACAAATCGCCATGTGAGGCATCTTCCGAACGGTCAGAAACATAAGTAATTTTCCCGGTTCCCGTAATGCGTTTTTTCACAGTCATGAAACTGGTCACAATATCATTGTCGCCACTGTCGAATTTCAAGCGACGTTTTTGAATTAGGTTTTGAGTTTTGAGAACCATCTCATTTTTCAGATCGGCGTTATAGTCCAAACCCTGAACAGTCGGATAAAACTTCTTAACTTCTTGGAACACCCCAGAACCCATCCCTGTTTTATCAATCACAATGCGCGACACATTGTAATCGTCACAAAACTGTTTGATTCGGCTTGCCTGCGTTTCATAATCCATGCCGTGAAAAGTTTGTTTATGCAACACACGATAATCCCCGCCTTCAACTCGTGGTGGGGCAACAATAGCAAGGGCTGCACGGTCGCCGGTAAAAGCTGGGTCATAACCCAACCAAATTTCTCGATTGCCAAAAGGTCGTTGATAAAATGGCTTAAAGTCGTGCCATTCTTCTAAGCTGTCCACTTGGCAAAGTTGCAAGTCGGCAAATTTAAAGGCGGAACTGTTATCATCAGCAAACTGGCAGAGAAAAAGTTGTTCAAATTCTTCTTTGCTGTTTTCGGCTAACAAATCTTCAATGTCGAACAAATTGCACCCGCCTTCCAGTGCGTCATAAATCGTCACAATCTGTTTCCACTGACGGTCGCCGCAAAGTTTCCCCATACGCAAATTTTCGTGTGAAATATCAATTTCTACTTTTTCCGATTTCGCCCGTCCACGATTGAACGCTTTTCCGGAAAAGAACGCATAGGCAGGATGGGCGATTGTCGTAGGTGTAGAAAAGTAGGTTTGCCGATACATCTTTTGGGCCGCCATACCACTGGCGACTTTCCGCATTACATCGAATTTCGGTACCCAAAACACTTCATCAAAATACAAATTGCCGTGGTAGGATTGTGCAGTTGCCGAGTTGGTACCAAGGAAAATCAATTCTGCGCCATTGGGCAGTTTGATGGTCTCGCCTTTCAAATCTACATCGGCTGTTTGTTTGGCATAGCTCACAATATATGATCGGAACTGTAAGGCTTGTTTCTTACTGGCAGAAATAAAGATTTGGTTGTGGCCCGTTGTCAACGCATCCACGAAGGCTTCATGCCCAAAATAATAAGTCGCCCCAATTTGACGACTTTTAAGAATATTGCGAATGCGATGTTGCTTAGCATCATGCCAAATACGTTGATATTGAAACATCCCGCCTAAAAAACCATTAATCAACAATTCTTCTTGTTCCTGACTAATGGCGTTTTGTTCAGGTTTTCTGCGCTCACCGGTATTGCGGTTTTTCAATTTCGGATTCAGGTCCGTTTCATTGCCATCACCAAAAGAATATTTTTTCACCCTCGCCATACGTTCCATTTGGCGGCTAAGTAAATCAATTTCTTTGTAATCTGAACCGCTCTTTTCTTCTTTTACAATCAGCAAATTCAATCTTGTCTCTAATGCCAATTCAACCCGACCGACAGGTGCAATATCGTCCCACTTTTCTCTGTCTTTCCAACTGGCAATCGTTGATGCAGGAATATTTAACTGGCGTGAAATTTCCGCGATTTTATAGCCGCTAAAATACATTACCTGCGCCTGTCGCTTACTGTCTGCTGACACATCAGGCAAAGTCTGTTCAATTATTTGTTCTTCCATTCACTATCCTTTCTATTTACCAACGCATAATAGAAAGGCTAAGTGCGGTCGTCTTTCGCCCTGCTTTGTGAGAACTAAAGCAACAACCGCAAGCAATAGACCGGCTAAAAAAAGCCTTTCAGAATAATGGCAATCATTGAACCCACTCACTGAAAGGAATAGCCAATGGCAAAACAATCAAAATGGTTTGTGGTTGCAACAGAAGGAGCAACAACAGACGGTCGCACAATCAATCGCACTTGGATTGAGCAAATGGCGGCAAATTACGACCCGAAAAAATATGGTGCACGCATTAATCTTGAACACATTAAATGGCGTTATATGTGGAATGATGATCCGCACTCAAAATGCTATGGCGATGTAATTGGTTTAAAAACGGAAGAAAATGCTGAAGGTAAATTGCAGTTACTGGCTCAAATCGACCCAACGGACGATTTAATCAAACTCAATAAAGACCGCCAAAAAATCTACACCTCTATTGAGTGCGACCCGAATTTTGCCGACACCGGTGAAGCCTACTTAGTGGGTTTAGCGGTAACGGACAATCCGGCAAGTCTTGGCACGGAAATGTTAGCATTTTCTGCCGGCGCAAGTGCAAATCCACTCAACAACCGCAAAGAAAAAGCTGAAAACCTTTTCACAGCCGCAGTTGAAACCGAATTAGAGTTTGAAGAAGTGAAAGAAAAAGGTTTATCTGTCTTTGCCAAAATCCGCGCATTATTTGCCGACAAAGAAAAAACCGACGATGAACGCTTTGCCGACCATCAAAAATCTATTGAGCTTTTAGCGGAACAAACCCAAAAAACATTGGAAAAATTGACCGCACTTTCCGCCGATTTAGCAAAACAACAAGCCGAATTAGCAGAAATGAAAGCCACCAATGAAAGCATTCAAGCCAAATTCACCACGCTTGAAAAAACACCTTCTGCTGACTTCGGCAAACGTCCAATCATTGCCGGTGAAGGTAAATCCGAATTTTTAACCGATTGCTAAAGGAACAACCATGCGCAACGAAACTAAACAGAAATTTAATGCTTATGTGGCCCGTGTTGCCGAATTAAACGGCGTAACAAGCAATGATGTGGCAGAAACCTTTTCTGTTACGCCAAGCGTAGAACAAAAACTGATTGAAAAAGTATTGTTAAGTTCAAACTTCTTGCAATGGATTAACGTGGTTCGTGATCCATTAATGGAAGCAGAATTAGTCGGTTTAGAAGTGGCTTCTGCGATTGCAAGCACCACAGACACCAACACCAAAGAGCGCGAAACAAAAGACATTTCAAAAATGACCGGTCGCAAATATAAATGCGAACAAGTCAACTTTGACACGCATATTCCATGGCCAAAACTCGACCAATGGGCAAAACACCCTGACTTCCAGAAAAAACTGGCGAATTTAACGCAAAAAACTATCGCCTTGAACCTCATTATGATGGGGCTAAACGGCACAAGTCGCAGTGAAACCTCCGATTTGTCTTCAAATCCGAAACTGCAAGACGTGAAAAAAGGTTGGTTACAACAAATGCGTGAAGATATGCCGTCTCATGTGATGAACGGTGCAAGTACACAAAACAAAATCAAAGTGGGTAAAGGTCAAGCCAAAGACCACGGCTATGAAAACATTGATGCCTTAGTGCTTGATGCCGTCAACACCTTAATTGATGAAGTTTATGCCGATGACACTGAATTAGTGGTGATCTGCGGTCGTGAAATCTTAAACGATAAATACTTCAACATCGTTAACACGGATTTAAAACCGACGGATGACCTTGCAAGCCAAGTGATCATCTCACAAAAACAAATCGGTGGCTTAAAAGCGATTCGCGTGCCGTTCTTCCCGAAAAATTCAATCCTGATCACCCGATTGGATAATTTATCCATCTACATTCAGGAAGGCTCAATGCGCCGTTTCATTAAGAACAATCCGAAACGCAACCGCGTAGAAGATTACTTGTCGCAAAACATCGACTACAAAGTCGAAGAATACGGTTGCGCGGCATTAATCGAAAACATCACTTTCGAAGATAAAGAATAATGGCTGAACGTCTCTCACCCGCACAAATCCATCTTCGCACCATTTCCGCTGCCGTGGCTCATGCAGCGAAAACCGAAGATCTAAGCGAATTCACCGAATATGAAAAAATGTGCCGTTTGCTTGCGCGTCACCGCAAAGATTTAAAACAAATCCAATCGACGGAACGCAAAGCGGCATATAAAAAACAAATTTTGGTGGATTACCTGCCATGGATTGAAGGTGCATTATCTGCCGGCACCGGCAAACAAGACAATGTCCTGATGACATGGTGCGTGTGGGCGATTGACTGTGGCGAATATCACCTTGCGTTACAAATTGCCGATTATGCCGTCTTTCATGATTTACGCTTGCCCGAGCCATTTACCCGAACTCTTGGCACTATGTTGACAGAAGAATTTGCCGACCAAGCCAAAGCGGCGGCAGCGGCAAATCAACCTTTCGAAGTGGCTTATTTGGAACAAGTGCAACGCATCACTGCCGATTGTGATATGCCGGATGAAAGCCGAGCCCGATTATTGCGTGAATTAGGCTTGCTTTTAACCGACAAAAACCCGGAACAGGCACTGGCATATTTAGAACGCGCCTTGGGCTTAAATCAGTCCATCGGTGTGAAAGGCGATATTAAAAAACTACGTAAACAATTAAACAAATCCGATGAATAAGCGGTTTTGAAACTGAGCAAATCACGCAGCCGCGGGGCGGATTAAAAGTGCGGTCGAAATTCCTAGAATTTTTAACCGCACATCATTAATCCTCACCCCGCTTTTTTTATAGGTGTTTTTTATGTCAGACGGATCTATCTCTATCAAACTCGCCCCAGATTACGAAATGGGGGCGGTACAAAAACAAGTTGAAGACTATGGGCAAGGAGAAGGCCTTGTACTGAACGACCTTTTTTTCCCGTCGCTTAAAATCTCTGATTTTCGCAATCAGGCACGTTTGGACGGCACAGTCACAACGGCTCGCTTAAAAGAAGCCTTAATTGAAGCTATCGCCGCGGTCAATGACGAATTGGAGGAATTCAAACAGCGCAGCACATCCGAAGCCTTTGCCGACATTCCTTGCCAAAAAATCAACAACGAAAGCGTGTTGGTCTATCGCTACCGCCGTGCCGTCACCTGCTTGGCATTGGCAAACCTTTATGAACGCTACACAAGCTACGACACCACCAATGACGGCGAGAAAAAGGCAGAACTGCTCAAAGATAGCATTGACCAATTGCGCCGTGATGCCCGCTTTGCCATTAGTGACATACTCAAACGCCCGAGAGTCGATGCGGAGCTAATCTAATGGAAGTTTACGCTCAACAAAACGACAACTTAGATGCAATCCTGTATCGCTATTTCGGGCATAGCGAAGGTTTGCTTGAAATCGCCTGCGAACTGAATCCGCACTTAATGGATAAAGCCATTATTCCTATTGGTACAGAAGTGATCTTGCCGGAACCTGACACCGAAAAAATCAGCGTGGCCCAAGACACTATTCAACTTTGGAGCTGATATGCACGACACGCCAACGAAAGCGTCTTACACATCAGGAATTTTAGCCTTTTTTATTGGACGCATTGCGGATATGTTTTCAAATGTAAATTGGGCGGACGTCGCCTCAATCACCGGTATTGTGATCGGTGTCGCCACATTTCTGGTGAATTGGTATTACAAGAAAAAAGATTTTGAATTAAAAGAAAAAGAACTTGAACAACGGAGCCATCACCATGATTAAACGATCAGCAAAATACGTCTGCGCCGTCACGGCTGTTGTTGGGCTTATGATTGCCACACATGGAAATGAAATTAGAACATCAGAAAAGGGCTTGCTGCTGATTGGTAATGCAGAAGGTTGCATGCAAAAGCCTTATCAATGTCCCGCTGATGTTTTAACAGTCGGCATTGGCACAACGGATGCCGTTGAAAAAATTGACCGAAATAAAATTTACACCTTGCAAGAAGTTGCCGAATTATACACGAAAGGCATTAAGCAAGCCGAAAAGTGCGTGAATACCTATGCCAACGGTCAAGCCATGCCACAAGGGGGATTTGATGCCTTATCAGCCATTACATTCAACGTTGGATGTGGTCGCCTAAAAAACAGCACGCTTTTTAAAATGGCACGGAAAGGATACAGCAAAGCCATGTGCAGTCAATTTGAACGATGGATTTATGCAAACGGCATCCCACTGAAAGGTTTAATTGAAAGACGACAAAAGGAGAAAGCATTGTGTTTGGATTCTTAACAAAAAAAGAAAAATACATTTTATTGGTTGGCCCGCTCATGCTTGTGGCAATTATTCTGTTTCAAGGGTGGCAAGCCAACCACTGGCGAGCTGAAGCAGTAAAAGAAGAACAATTAAAACAACAATGGGAAGCATCTTACGTTGCCTTAAATGAAAGCGTAGATAAATTCAATGAGCAACAAAAAGCACTCACGGAAGCCGTTAATCAATTAAAAATCTCTCAAACCAAGCAAACACAGGATTTAAAAAATGCACTTAAAAAACACCAAGATTGGGCTGACACTTTTATCCCTGATGATGTTAGCGGCGTGTTCAACCACACCAAAAATCATTAAACAGCCAATTCTATGTCCGCAAGTCGCTGAATGTGCGCCTTTCACCGTCACAATTAAAACAAACGGCGATTTGGCGAACGCCTATCTACAAAGCCAACAAAAGCTAAGTGTATGCATTGTTGAAAATCAAGCATTAAAAAAATGCATTGATGAATTTAATCAGCAGGAAAAACAATGACAGATCAATTTGACCGTGCGCAAGAACTCGAACAAATGACACGTGATATTGCGTTACAAAAACACTGCACTTTTAAAGCAGTAAGTCGCCTTTATTGTGAAGATTGTGACACTCCAATCCCTGAAAAACGCCGCCAATTAATTCAAGGCGTAACCCGTTGCGTGGATTGTCAGCAAAAATATGAAATGCAACAACGGAATTTCAGAAAATGAAAAAGCCAAACCAACTGCGCAAAATCCTTGAGCAAAGTCACCAAGACTTTGTTAAAAATCCTGACCGCTTACAGCTTTATGTTGACGGCGGTCAAGTTGTTGCGACAGGCCGCACATCACTGAGTTTTGAGTATCGTTACACGCTAAACATCATCATCACCGATTTTGCCTTTGATATTGCAAGCCTAATCGTGCCGATTAATGCGTACTTACGAAAAAACCAACCTGAACTATTCGAAAATCCGCAACGCCGTGAGAACGCCTTTAAATTCCAAATGGATTACAACAATAACAACACGGCGGATGTGTCTATTGAAATCCAACTTACCGAACGAGTTGTGGCAAAACAAGTGGGCGAAAACGTGCAGATGACTTACGCCACAGAACCAACCGCACCGGAATGGGAACAGTTAGGAAAAGTGAAAGTGTATCTAGGCGAAATTGAAGAAAATAATCTAATTTTTAAAGGTGGGAATAATGGCTAGTGTGGAAGAAATCCAAGCAAAACTGACCGCACTTATTAATAATCTCTCACCGCAATCCCGCCGCCAGTTAGCACGCAACATTGGGCAAGCTTTACGAAAAAATCAACAGGCACGCATCGCACGTCAAGAAAACCCAGACGGAACAGCATTTGAGCCGAGAAAACCAAGAAAAGAATTTGGCAAAAAGAAAGGGAGAATTAAACAAAAAGCCATGTTTGCGAAGTTGAGAACGGCAAGATATTTCAAAATTCAGAGTAATGCCAATGAAGTGTCGGTTGGGTTTAATGGGTCAAGCGCCACAATTGCAAACGTGCATCAATACGGCTTACAAGGCACGGTGAATAAAAACAAAGGTATCAAGGTGCAATATGCCCAGCGTGAATTGCTAGGCTTTTCGGAAAGTGATGTGGAATTGATTGAAAACTTAATTATTGAGCAACTAAGTCTTTAGATTTTGATTTGATGTGCTTGCGAATAATGTGCGCCCAATAGCAATAGACTACGAGTGCAGCCATGCCAAGGAAGAAGTTGATTTCGACAAGCCAAAGCACGGAGCCAAGCATCAACATATAAAGAAATAACAGAGGAGCGGCAATAATGCCGGAAACAACCCAAGGCAATGCAATAAAACCAAAACCAACAGCGAGACCCAATAAGCCCACTGCGAGAATAAATAAAGAAAGTATTGCGATCATATTCCCTCCTTTTGTTTGGTTAATTATTAAGCCAAGAAAAGAACCTTGTCAATAAAAGCGAGTAATTAAGAATGAATAATTTACAACTCACTGTTTTATTAAATGCCATTGATAAAATTTCAGCCCCCTTGCGCAATGCAAATAAGCAAGTGTCTGCGCTTTCTCAAAAGCTAAAAGAAAACAAGGCTATTCGCGCACAATTAACAAAACAAGATAAAGAAACAGAATCGGCTATCAAAAAATATGCAACAACACTCAACCCTTTAAAAAATAGATTGAGTGCGGTAAATCAAGAACTCGCGCAAGCTCAACAAAAATCTAAACATTATGCGCAACAGCTTGCTGCGGCTAAAAATCCAACAAATGAATTTCGTGCTAAGGTCTTGAATGCCCAACAAGCAGTAAAAAAACTCAAAGATGAACAAGCGCAAGCTGCACTCAAATTGCGCCAAGCACGCCAAGAATTAAACGCCTCAGGGTTGTCAGCAAAAACACTCGCCCAGCGACAAGACGCACTCAAAAGCAAATTAAAAGGCGCAAATCAACAGATTAGACAGCAAGAAGCGGCATTGACTAAACTTAATGCTAAACAAGCTGCTTACAATCGTTATCGAGGGCAAGTCGAAACATTAAAAGACATCAGTGGAAAAGCGCAAATGGTTGGGGCGCAAGCATCAGCGGCAGGTGCAACCATCACAGCGCCTCTTGCAAAATCCGTAAGTGATTTTATGAACTTCGAAGATGCCATGGTGGGAGTGGCAAGACAAGTACAAGGATTAAAAGATAATACCGGAAAATTCACGCCTGAATTTGACGAATGGAAAAATAAAATTCAAGCCCTATCCACGGAATTGCCACTAACTACCGTCGAAATCGCAAATATGATTGAATCAGCAGCTCGGATGGATGTACCAAAAGAACAGCTAGAAGAGTTCGTGCGATTAAATACACAAATGGCAACGGCCTTCGATGCGGCAAATCCTGATGAACTTACTGAAAACTTTGGTAAGGTGAGTAAAAACTGGAATTTATCTATCCAAGACTCAAAAGAATTGGCTGATTCGATTAACTATCTTGATGACAATGCTATTTCGAAAGGTGATGCCATTATTGGTTTTATGAATCGCCTAGGCGGCATTAGTGCGGTAGCAAAAATTACCGATAAAAATGTTGCCGCACTTGGTTCTACTCTTATGACGTTTGGTTCCGATGAAAGTTCAGCAGCAAATGCGGTCAGCTCCACATTTAGCCGACTTTCTCGAGCGACAACCATGAAGCCGGTAAAAAGAGGATTAAAGGCATTAGGGCTAGATTCAAGCAAAATTCAAAAAGGTATGGTAAAAGATGCTCAAGGCACACTGATGACCATCATAGAGCGCATAAAAACTATTCCGGAGCATTTACGATCTTCCGTCTTGACCGATATTGTAGGTGGAAACTATGGCGATGAAATTATAAAACTGGTGAAGAACACCGATGAATGGAAACGTCAAATTGCCTTAGCCAATGACGAATTAGCAAAAGGCTCAATGAACCGTGAATTTCAAACTCGGATGAAAGCTCTTTCATCGACATGGGGTATTTTTAAAAATCAAATTTTTAACCTGAATTCAACCATTGGGGGCACGCTTGCGCCGACACTGGATTCATTAATGAAAAAGATTGGCGGACTGATTGATAAGGGTAATAAATGGATTCAGGCACATCCAAAACTTGCTAAAAATATGTTATTAGTTGCAGGCGCAATCGGCGGATCGCTCACAGTGTTTGGCGCATTTGCTTTCGCACTAAGTTTCGTGCTTTATCCTATTGCTCGCCTATTTCTTGGGGTAAGCAAACTCAACATCCTTTTACCAAAATTCGCAGGGAAAATTAGCGGTGTAGGCGGAACGATTGCAAGGTGGCTACTTTCGCCACTTAAACTATTGCCAATGCTTCTTTCCATGACAGGCATCGCTTTTATGGCAACTGCATTGCTGATTTACAAATACTGGGATAAAGTCAAAGCCTTCTTTGGTGGTTTTTGGGAGGGATTAAAATCAGGTCTCGCCCCTGTCCTTGAAAAATTCCAACCACTAGGCACCGCATTTGGTGTGGTCGTTGGATGGATTGAAAAAGCAGTGAAATGGTTTACTGATTTCTTATCCCCAGTACAAAGTACCAAGGAAGATTTAGATGCTGCAGCCAGTGCAGGCAAAAAATTTGGCGAATGGGTAGCCTTCGGTATTGATTTAGCGTTAACACCATTACAACTGCTAATTGATGGCGTGAAGTGGTTGATTGATAATCTACCTAAAATCAACGAGCAAAATCAAAAAGCCAAAGCCTTAAGAGACGAAACTATGAAAGCCGCTTTTGGAAATGGCGTACTCGGCCAAACTATGTCAGCCATGGCAAACATACCTGAATATGCCACAGGCGGTTATACCGGCAACGGCGGTAAGTATCAGCCGATGGGGATTGTCCACGGTGGTGAATATGTCATGACCAAAGAAGCCACAAACCGTCTAGGCGTAGCAACGCTGAACGCCTTAAATTACGGCAAACAAGCCTTAATTGCGGGCGGTTTAGGTATCGGACTTGCCACAGCCGCACCAATTCAGGTGGATAACCGCCCGTCAATTTCGGCACGGCCAAGCATCAGCCAAACCATGCAACCAATGGCGGTCAATATCACCATTAATGCACAAGCAGGGCAAAATGAGCGACAAATCGCTCAACTTGTCGCCGCAGAAATTGAACGCATAAACCGACAACAACAAGCAAGAATGCGAAGTCGAATGACTGATCGGGGATAAAAACAAAAGGGTGAAAGCCCTTTTGTTGCACATGACAGAAAATAGTTTTATATTTCAGCGAAAAGTTGTAAACTTCGCAGAATTTTATTCTTTGGTGACTTATGACGAATCTATCATTAAACCCTATTTTTGAAGGCTTAGAACCTATTTTTAAGCAATTAAAAACAGCGGCGATTTCTGCATGTCTTGTGGTCCCTGCTGCATTAAACATTCAAGTAAAATCAGTAGAAACAGTGCAGATTGTTAGCGTTCAGAAACTAAGATTAAGCCCTCAAGAGAAGCAAGCATTTTATGAATTTGCAAGTAATGCAATAAATCTTGTGCAAGTTACTTCAGCATTGACGGACTTTGCTATTTCGCTAGCTCCGCAAGCTTTTAATGTGATTTCTACAAATGATATCCAATCTCTAGAAGAAAAAACGAATGAGTATGATCATCTAATTACAAATATTATTTCAGAAATGAATCAATTTGATTTGAACCATCCTACACTTGTTTCAGAATTAAATAATTTAAGTAATAAAATGCATATGTTTTGTAATATTGTGAAATCAGAAAAATACAAAAAAGAATCAGATAAAGTGGTTTTATCACGCGTTTATCGAACACCTGAAGATGCTGGATACACCTACAAATCATCAGATTCTTTTGATGATTTCAAAAAAGCAATGATGATGTAGGATACAAATGAAGATTGAGTTATCGAAACAATTCAAAGAAGGGCGTTTAAACACGCCCTTTTTTAAAGACATTCAAGCCATGTCTGATGAAGAAAAGAAGCTCATCTTTGATTTTATGCAATCCATTGAACAAGGAAAACGATTAAGAGGTAAAAATAAACCCTCTTGGATTGATGATAATCTCAATGACATTCCAAATACAGAGGTTTATCAACAAAACGAAATATGGCATTATCACTGTGGCCCTTACAATGAAGGTTCTAGCTATTCCCCTATGAGTGGGCTAAAAATGAATTTGGACGGTGAAACATCAGGACCTGTAATTCATTATCAAAAAATATCAGATGAACATATTGTGATTATCGCTTTTTCCCCACAACACGAACCATTCCCACGCGAATGGGATACTCCCAATCCAATCATTGACCGAACAGAATAAGCAAGTCGCCATCGCCAGACTTGCTTTTTTGTTACCCAGTCTTTCACACTCCCCCACACTCGCAAAATCAAACAAACTCACCAAAAATAGGGGCAATTATTACAAGTAGAAATCCGCCCATGTCAGCCGATAACAACCGCAGAATTGAAAGCATCATCCGCTTTGGCTTAATTGCCGAAGTCGATTATGCACAAGCAAAAGCACGGGTAAAGTGCGGTGAAATATTGACGGATTTCATCCCCTTCATCACCTTGCGAGCCGGCACGACAAAAACATGGTCACCGCCAACACAAGGCGAACAATGCATCATCTTGGCGGCAAGTGGTGAACTGACAACAGCGTGCATCATCACAGGGCTTTACACTCAAAACAGTCCAAGCCATTCAGCCGATGAACACGTGATCGAATTTGCAGACGGCGCCAAAATCACCTACAACCAAGCAAACGGCGATTTGGTTGTGACAGGAATAAAAACCGCCAACATTAAAGCCGATAATCAAATCCATATTGAATGCCTCACTGTCAACATTAAAGGCAATGTGAATATTGATGGGAATTTATCTACAACCGGAACAACAAAGAGCAAAGGCGAAATTAGTACGCAAAGCAACGTCTCAGCAAGTGGCGACATCAAAGGTGGCAAAATTAGCTTACAAAATCACGTCCACGTTGCACAAGGTGAAAAAGCACGAACAAGTAAGGCAACTGTATAATGAATCGATTTACAGGCGGAAAAATCACAAGCGAAACAGAACACATCAAACAGTCGATTGCGGATATTTTGTTGACACCAATCGGCTCACGTTTACAACGCCGAGATTATGGTAGCCGTATCCCTGAACTTATCGACCGACCAATGAACCCAATCTTATTATTACAACTCGCAGCAAGCGCAGTGATGGCATTAAACAAGTGGGAACCTCGAATCATCATTAGTCAATTTAAGCCCCAAATCACATCGAATGGGATTAATTGCACCATTGTATGCAGAACAAAAGATCAAAATAACATCATTAACTATGATGATGTGTGGTTAGGCGGTAAAGCATGAGTGAAATCATTGATCTAAAAAACCTCCCCGCCCCCAAAGTTGTACAAGAGCTGAACTATGAAACCTTACTTGGACAACGTAAAGAAAAATTTCTATCGCTACAAGAAAATGACGATGCACGACAGCATTGGCAGATTCGGTTGCAGTTAGAAAGTGAACCGGTTGTTAAATTACTGGAAGAAAATGCATATTTAGAATTATTGCTGCGTTCTCGTATTAACGAATCCGCCAAAGCCGTCATGCTTGCCTATGCTACAGGGGCGGATTTAGACCAATTAGGAGCCTTATTTGGAGTGGCTCGATTGTTAATTCATGCCGAAGACTTAACCACGCGGCCGCCCATCTCGGCACAATATGAAGACGATGACCGTTACCGTATACGCATACAAATGTCGCTAGAAGGTTTAACCACAGCAGGAAGCCGTGCAAGCTATGAGTTTCATGCACTTTCTACTTCGGCAAAAGTAAAAGATGTTGATGTTACAAGCCCAACGGCCGGCACGGTTAAAGTGGTAATTTTATCCACCGAAGGGCAAGGTACTGCAAATAGTGAACTTATTTCCGCCGTAGAAAAGCAACTAAATGCCGAACATATTCGGCCACTAACGGACACCGTACTAGTCGAAAGTGCAGTGATTTTACCTTATGAAATCCACGCAACACTCACGCTTTACCCCTCTGTGCTAGAAAGTGCGGTGATGACAAATATCAATCAAGCCATTACCCATTATGTGAAAAAACAACACGCACTTGGCATTGATATAACTCGTTCAGGTATTTTCGCTGCTCTACATCAAGAAGGCGTACAGAACGTGCAATTGGCTCAACCGCTTGCAGATTTAATCGTACAGCCAAACCAAGCGGCATATTGCACACAAATTCAAATTAACGTAGGTGGTCGAGATGAATAGCTATCTACTGCCTACGGGCTCAACTAAGTTAGAAAAACAATTATCAAATACGTTTTCAGCAATTTCAGAAATACCTGTTCCGATTCACCTCTTATGGAGCGCAAAGCATTGCCCTATAGACCTCTTGCCATGGCTTGCCTGGTCTCTTTCAATTGATGAATGGGATGACGAATGGAGCGAAGAAAGCAAACGACAAGCCATTTTAAATAGCATTCATGTTCACAAACACAAGGGCACAATTTCGGCGATTCGCCGTGTGATGAAATCCGTGGGTTATGGTGAGGTAGATATTATCGAAAACCAGTCTCTTAAAACATGGAATGGCGAACTGAATTTTGATGGTCTAGAAACCTTCGAACATGAAGAAATGCACTGGGCAGAATACAAAATTGTGCTACATCAGCCCATTACTATTGAAGAATCAAAACAAGTGCGGCGAATTTTAAATGAAAATGCCCCTGCACGCTGTCATTTGGTTGCATTCAATTTTACACGGGCAGGCCATCGGTGGAATGGCGAGATCAATTTCGATGGAAACTTTACTTTTGGAGAAGTATAAATGGGAAAAATTACTGAGCAACAACAATGGGAAGAGGATATTTATCTCATTGAAAAACAAGATAAGGTGCTAGGCGGAGAGCTTGGCGTAATTAACATTCAAGCAAAACAGCTCGCCAATCGAACCAAATATTTAAAAGACCAAGTAGACACCATCAACCAAAACCGCACAGGCTACGCCCCTAAAGCCAGCCCAGCGTTCACTGGCGTGCCAACCGCGCCAACAGCTGCATTAGGCACGAACAACACACAAATTGCCACAACCGAATTTGTAAAAACCGCAATTGCCGCATTGGTAGGTTCTGCGCCTGCAGCATTGGACACGTTGGAAGAATTAGCCCGTGCGTTAGCAGGCGATGCAAACTTAAAAGCGACGTTGCTTGCTGAAATCGGGAAAAAAGCCAACGCCACTGATTTTAATGCCTTACATGATTTATTTATTGGTATCCCTATTCCTTATCCGCTCTCTACCGTCCCAACAGGTTGCTTGGCTATGAACGGACAGCAATTTGATACTCGTCGTTATCCAAAATTGGCACAGAAATATCCGTCAGGGCAATTGCCGGATATGCGCGGTGAATTTATCCGTGGTTGGGATAATGGCCGTGGCGTTGACGCTGGACGGGATTTATTAAGTTGGCAATATGGCTCATTGTTAGTCCAAGAAGCGCACTACCAGGTCAACAACGTGGTATCTCCGTCTGGCAATACAGCCGAAAACCTCGGTTGGGATAAAACGGATTCCAGTTTAACTAATAGTATAAAGATGACAACGGCAGTTGCTGACAATCGGGCGGCCAACTGGTTCGCGAAGCCAGGCTCTTTTGCTATAGATAACCAGGTGCCTTATGTTGGGATGATTCGCCCGCGCAATATCACTTTTAACTATATCTGCTTGGCTGAGTAAGGAGAATTTATGGCAGTAAAATTTAATGCTGAAGGCTTTGCCGAAACCAGTGGCGAAATCACCGTCTATTCCACGGATTATCAGGGAATTTACAGCCACAGTACAACTGAATTTGTTAGCGAAGGAGGAAGTCTTTCGGCGGGAAGCTATTTAGATGCCCCACCACAACCCAAACAAGGCTTTGTGATTGTACGAGCAGATAACAGTTGGCAATATCAAGCCGACCATCGTGGTTCTTATTACAACACGGAGACTGGAGAGAAAGTGGAGCACATCACGTTGGGCGAATTGCCAGACAATTTAACCGCACTTGCACCGCTTACTGAACCCTGTAAGTGGAATGGCACGACATGGGTGAAGGATGAAACAAAAGCTGCCGAATTTTTTGCCCAACGTAAAGCATCATTACTTATCATGCTTGCCAACAAAGCTGACACATTGAAATCAGGCTTATTAGTCGGCTATCCACAAACCGAAATCGACAGTTTCTATCGCCAAGAGAAAGAAGCCTTAGCATGGCAAACCGATCATAGCGCCGATACACCAATGCTAAAACAAATTGCTAAAGTGCGTGGTGTCCCATTTGAATTATTAGTTGAAAAAGTGATTGAAAAGTCTGCTCAATTTGCCATAACAATTGGTGTCATTATCGGGCAAAGACAAGCATTTGAAGATCGCCTATTAACTTTAAAAACGCCTGATGATTTAACCGCTATTGAACAGGAAATTGACGCATGGACATTAAACTTAAACTAAAAAGATATGGTTATCATATTGTTATTGCGATTGACCAACTCTTTAATGCACTCACCGGTGGTGCGGCAGATGAAACCTTATCAAGCCGAACATACCGTGGGGCAATGTTAACACCACAACCGAAAAAGCGTTGGCGTGTGCTTTATCGAGTCATCAATGGCTTGTTCTGCGATAGCAATCACTGTCGTACAGCGTATGAAAGTGAAATCAGCGGCAAACAGCACGATGAACAATTTTCCACACAATCAACACAATAACTAAAAGTGCGGTCAAAATTGACCGCATTTTGTTGCCTCGCCTTTCACACATCCAACCGCTCGCACCGCTCCATTCTCTCGATCACAATAAAGACATTATTTAACCAATAGAAACCATAGGGCTAAAATATGTCTGATGAATATCTCCATGGGGTCAAGGTAACGGAAATTGCCGAAGCCTTGCGAACACTCACCACATCATCCACTGCTGTGATCGGTTTAGTGGCAACCGCACCTGATGCAGATGCAACTGTTTTCCCACTCAATAAACCCACTCTTTTAACCGGTATCACCGCAGAAGTCCAAGCGAAAGCCGGTAAACAAGGCACATTATCCCGTGCATTGGATGGCATTGCGGATATTGTAAATTGTAAAGTTGTGGTCATTCGTGTGGAAGAAAGCGATGACGAAAGCACAATGAAAGCAAACGTCATCGGCACAGTGGACAGCGAAGGCAATTACACTGGTTTAAAAGCGTTCTTAGTCTCTGCTGCCGTTTGTGGCGTGAAACCGCGTATTTTCTGCGCGCCGAAGTATGACAGCCAAGATGTCACCACCGAGCTTTTAAGCGTGGCGAAAAAATTGAATGGCTTTGTGTATGCATCGTGCGGTTCAGCAAAAACCAAAGAAGAAGCGGTCACTTATCGCCGCAATTTCTCACAACGCGAATTAATGCTGATTTTTGGGGACTTCTTGTCGTTTAACCCAAACACCGAGCAAACTGAAATCGATTATGCCGTGGTTCGTGCGGCAGCAATGCGTGCATATCAAGATAAAGAATACGGCTGGCACACCTCCATTTCGAACAAAGGCTTAACTGGCGTGACCGGTGTCACTAAGCCACTGTCATTCGACATTAATGACAGTGCAACCGATGTCAACTATCTAAACGAACAAGGCATCACCTGTTGCGTCAATCACAATGGCTTCAAATTATGGGGCTTACGCACCTGTTCAGCAGACAAATTATTCATCTACGAAAACTACACCCGCACCGCACAAGTGTTGAAAGACACCATCGCACAATCTTTTGATTGGGCTGTAGATAAAAACATCAGCGTAATGTTGGTGAAAGAAATCGTGGAAGCGATCAACGCGAAATGGCGCGAATATGTGGCGAAAGGTTACTTAATCGGCGGTAAAGCATTTATCAATTCATCACTGAACACTGCCGCCACATTAAAAGATGCAAAATTGCTTGTGTCTTATGATTACTGCCCTGTTCCGCCATTAGAACAATTAGGCTTTAACCAATACATCAGCGATGAATACCTTGTGGAATTCGCCGCAGAGATTGCCAAAGTAGGAGCATAACAAATGGCTTTACCACGTAAATTAAAACTCATGAACTTCTTGGCAGACGGTAATTCTTACCGTGGTCAAGTCACCGAAATCACCCAACCTAAATTGGCAATGAAACTGGAAGAATACCGTGCAGGCGGCATGATTGGTCCAGTGAAAGTGAATTTAGGCGTGGAAGGCTTGGAAGCGCAATTCAAAATGGGCGGTTACATGACCGAACTCATTAAAGAATTTGGCGGCAAAATTGACGGTTCGGCATTACGTTTTGCGGGTGCATACCAACAAGACGACACAGAAGAAGTCACCGCCATTGAATTGATTATGCGTGGTCGTTTCAGTGAAATTGACAACGGCACAAGCAAATCAGGCGATGACACCGAACAAAGCTACACCGTGCCATTAACCTATTACAAAATCATCGAAAACGGCAAAGATTTGGTCGAGATTGATTTGCTCAACTCAATCTTTATTGTCGGCGGCACTGACCGTTTAGCAGAACACCGTTCAGCGATTGGCATCTAATCACCACCTAGCCCCGCAAGGGGCTTTTATTAAATCACTCCCCCACGCTTAAGCGTGGCATTTTTAAAGGTATAAAAAATGAAAAACGAAAACAGCAAAGTGATCACATTAACCAATCCACTTGTGCGTGGCGAAAACAAAATCACCGAAATCACCGTCAACAAACCCACCGTGCCGGCATTAAAAGGCTTAAAAATGTTTGACGTGTTGCAAATGGACGTGGATGCATTACAAGTGTTACTCACTCGCGTTACAAATCCTGTGTTGCATAAATCAGACTTTTCCACAATGGAAGTGGCAGACTTCACCGAGCTTGCGGCGGTGGCTGTCGGTTTTTTAGGGAAGAATTCGGAAGCGGAAGCGACCGAATAATGATTGCCGCCACGGTAGAAGATGCCATGGCGGATATTGCACTGATTTTCCATTGGCAACCACAAGCCTTTGAGCAAATGACATTTGCCGAATTAATGACATGGCGAGAAAAAGCAAGGGAACGGAATGAAACAGAAAATGATTGATTATGTATTAAATATGCCACGGCATATTGTATGGCGTGGGCTGTTAATCTCACTTGTTGTTTTTTGGTTGCTTGTGATTTTCGGCATTGCATTTCTCTTTCGCTAATTCATCAAGTGCGGTCAGAAATCACGGGATTTTTTGACCGCACTTTTCTTTAGGAATAAATCATGAGATCAATTTTAGTCTTATTTTGCTATTTTCTATCAATCGTCGCCGTCACAGGGTGCGCAACATTTCTGATGTACAACAAAATCGATGGTTGGGGCTGGATTATTTTTATTGATGTTTTATTGGTATTAAAGCCAATCGAAGTTAAGGATTAAAAATAATGTTTCAAAACTTTGCTTTAGCCGCACTTGGTATGTTCGTTTTTACACGGCAAACCGTGCCTTTCCAAAGCTTAGACCGCACATCAACGTGGCGACATCCAACTAATGCGATTGTGGGTGCTATGCCAAAATCACAATTCACCGGTAAGGAAAGCGAAACCGTGACAATCGGCGGACGACTTATCCCCGAAATCACGGGCGGAAGATTTTCCATTAAAGCGTTGGAATTAATGGCAGACAGTGGCGGTGCCTTTCCGCTAATTGATGGTGCAACCTTTGAAATTATCGGTTTTTTTGTGATCGAAAACATCCAAGAAACCCGCACAGAATTCTTTGGTGATGGTGCGCCACGTGCGATTGACTTCACCATGAACCTAAAACGCACTGACGACCCAATGTTGATTGCCATTGCTGATGCAATAATGGGGGAATTCTAATGTTTGATTTTGATACCAATCACCGCACACCTCAATTTTCAGTAGAAATTGTAACGCAGGATAAAAAAAAGAAAGACATCACAACCGTTGTTGCTGATCGGCTGATTAGCCTGTCACTTACCGACAATCGAGGACTGGAAGCTGACATGCTAGAAATTGAACTCTCCGACCATGACGGCAAACTAGCTTTGCCATCGCGCAACGTCACGATTAATCTTGCACTAGGTTGGAAAGGAGAACAATTAGTCGGAAAAGGAAGTTACATCGTAGACGAAATCCAGTTTAGCGGCGCACCGGATAGATTAGCAATTCGAGCAAGAAGCGCAGATCTAAAAAGCAGTCTATTCGAGCAAAAAGAACGCTCATTCCACCAAATTCACCTAGGCGACCTAGTACAGCAAATCGCCAAGTCACACGGTTTAAATTGCTTTGTTGCTGCAGGATTACACAATGCGCTGATAGAACATATAGACCAAACCAACGAAAGCGACATCAACCTATTAACTCGCCTTGCCGAGCAATATGACGCTATGGCGACCGTGAAAAATGGCGTCTTGCTATTTATGAATTTAGGTGCAGGGCAAAGTGTAAGTGGTAAGCCTTTACCGGCTTATCAAATTACAAAAAAACAAGGAGACAATTACAACTTTTCGATTGCCGAAAGCGAAAACTATAAATCCGTCCGAGCCTATTGGCACGACCCTGATAGCGGCAAACGCGGCGAAATAACGGTAGATACCAACACATCTATTGTGAAAAAACAACGTATGACAAAAGGTCGAACGTTGAAAAATGGTACAGTAAAAGGCAGACGGCTAAGCAAACGAAAATACAATGTAGTTGTGCAACAAGAACCCATCACAAGCGACAGCACACAAATAAAGACATTACGCCACACCTACGCGACCGAAAAAACGGCAATTATTGCCGCTAAATCCGCTTTTGATAAGTTAAAACGAGGCGTTGCCACATTTAATCTAACGCTTGCTTTTGGTGACCCCATGTTGATGCCGGAAACTATCGTTGAGCTTGCAGGGTTCAAGGCAGAAATTGACGCCACAACTTGGCTTATTACCAAAGTGACACACAATCTTTCAGATAGCGGCTTTACCAGTCAAATTGAATGTGAAATGAAAGTGGAAGATGAAGAAGTGGAAGTGAAAAAGGTGAAAAAATAAAATAGGAATCGTAAAAAGCGTAGTTTTCCACACGAATACGATTAAACTGAACATCACGCAATTATCAGAAAGTCCGACAATTTCACACGATCCAAAGGCATAATATTTGCCTAATTTTTTAGAATGGCAGTAAGGCAAAAAGTGCGGTGAGCTTTTTATGGGTTTTCCTTGTAAAAAAGCCTACGTGTTGCGTAGGCTATCTGTTACCAAGTATTCATTTGGAATAATCTTCCTGTATTATCCTCTGCATCATTTAATTCAAGAATAATTTCATCAGGTTTAACACCATTATCTGATAATGTAACAACCTCATCTGACAATAATGTAATAAAGTGCTGAATACCAAATTGTGAATATTCACGAATAATATTTAATAAATTCCTTTTAGGATTATTATCAAGCGATTCTAAGATTCCATCATGATAAATAAAAGAATGATAACCTTGCTCAGCATAATAACGAGCGATTGCCATATCAAATGCAATACATAGTAACTTTTTAAATGATGTTCCTTTATCTTTATGATTTTTTACGCCCTGATTCTCGAAATAAGCATCAAAATCAATATATCCTTTTGTATTTTGCTCGACCTTAATAATTGCCTGCTCTCCAACGACTGCCATAATAATTGAAACAAAATAATCCCGAATTTTAATAAACTGACTATTTGAATCATTTCGCACTTTACAGGTTAAGTCTTGTTCAATAGATTGAACCAAATCACTGCGTTTCTGCTTTTCTTCAGCTAAAGTAGCATTTGCATTAAAGAGATCTTCAATAACGCTTTTTTGCTGTTCTAAAAGAATGAGCTCAGCTCTATTTTTATCTAAGAACGCAGATGTTTGTTTATATTTTTCAAAAATTTCCTTTTCATTAAGAAATGATAATTTTTCACTTCTTTCTTGATTTAGTTCTATCAAGCGGGATTGAATACTTTCTATTCTAGAATCTGTTTTTCTCAAATCATTAGATAAGTATTCATTTCTCTCTTGATTAATAGCCTGATTAAACCTAATTAGTTGGTCAAAATCTTTTTTCAACTGATCAGAAAAAAGCACGCCTGCTTCCTTAAAAAGAGAGATAGCCTCTGTTGTATCAAAAAGAATCTTTGTTGGCTCTAAGGAGCTTTCAAGGCGTTGCTTTCGCCCTTCTAGTTGGTACAACTGAGCATTTAATGAAACAATATTATCATCAATATTATCGACCAATTTTCGGATACTTTCTTTATCTTCGCTTCCGAAGTCAAGTTTTGACAATGCAATTTCAGCATTAGAAATTTGTGTTTTAATAAATGCAATTTGTGCCTCGATTTCAGAAAATCCTTTATGATCTACCCGATTAATTCTTTTTCTTAATTTAATTTCTTCATCTAACGCCTTGATTTCATCTTCTTTATTATACAAACGGCTCAATAGCTCATCATCAAATCCCAACAAACGAGATAGAAAAGGTTTCCAATCCTTATCTTTTGAACGGCTATTACGGCTTAATTTGAATACATCTGTAAAATCAGACTGCGTACGAAGCAAGTAAGCAAAAAATTTACGGTAAGAATATCCTCTTAGAAATTTAAATCCTAACAGACCTTCTAAATAGCTACGAGCCTCCCTAAAACTTAGTTGATAAGCTGACCACTCATCCGGCATTAATCCCTGAAAATCTTGATTGGGGGAAGTATGCTTCTTAAAACTTATTTTTGAAGGATTACGCACAGTTCTACAAATTGTTAAATACTGGGGGATTTCTTCCGTTTTTGAATCATTTAAGTATATTTCAAGGTAAAACTCAAAGTCATTAAGCTTATCTACGGATAATAAAACATGTTTTTTATGCTCACAAATCAAACAAAAATCAATAATTTGGGCTAATGTAGATTTACCTAGATTATGGGAATGCTTTTTTCCATCATCTAAATATTTCTGTTTACTCATAACTGTTCCAACAACTGCATTGACACCGTTATTGAACATTAAGGTTTTAAAAATATTCTCTTTATTTGAGTAAAGCTTCATTAATCGCATTTTATTTTCCTATATATTCAAAGGAATCATTTGTTTGGTGATACTCAACTAAACCCAATAAATAAAGCAAATTTATTGCCGGCATAAATAAAACATAGTCGCAATCCGTTGCTTTTTTTACAACGGAAAGTAATTTATCAAAAGAGACATATCTACCCGCCTTTAATGATTTCAACATTAAAGTTGCAGCATACATAACTGATTTGTCAGGATCCGTATATTTATCAGGTTGAATTTTTATCATATCCTACTCTTTGCGACCTATATCACAATTCCAATACATATAATAAACCAATACTCGAACTCTTTTCTCAAAATCTTTGCCATGGCTCTTTTCACTTTCAACAAAATGAGAAATTAAATCTTCCAATCTTCTATTTATATAATTATCACTATAAAGGGCTTCAAGTTTGGCTTTAGTATCTAAAACAAGATCTTTATAGTCTTCTTTTAACGCACTATTCTCTGGATTGCGTAATACATCATCAATCTGTCGAATGTAAGGGTCAAAATAAGCCATCATTATTTCAGCAAAATTAGGTGACGCATTATTTTTTTCATTCTTTGTGGCTAAATCACAACGTTCTAACAAGCTGTCATTGTCTTGCGGTTGACTATTTTTTGTTGATTCAACTAATGACTTACATTTCCTTATTACACATGCAATATGACTGGCTGTCAATAACTCAGCATAAACTTCAATTAAATGCTCAAGCCCCGATTCCTTAATGATTTCGGGATAACTATCAATTAAACGGTCAAGATATTCTCTACCTAATATTGCAATATTTTCATAAGGTAAACCTGTTTGTTGGTGAATAAGATTAATTAGCTCTGGATGAGATTTCCCCGTTTCTTTTCTATTTGTCATTAATAAATAGAAACCGATTTTCCCTTCTTCTACCATTTTTTTTAGTTTAGGAAGCTCTCCCTCAACAATACTTTTAAACTCTTTCCGTCCTGTTGTGGCATCAAAATTTTGAGTATGTTTTGCCTGAATAACAACAATCTTACTTCCTTCGGTTTTCCAAGGTGTGGTAACGCTTGGAAAATCATTTGCTGTTCCAGAGAATGAACCATCACGCCCACCATCTGGACCTTTAGAAAATCCAGCTACGCCACGCCCAAGAATCTTAGCACAACAGGAAATCGTAAAAACCTCAAAATCAGCATCATTTTTAATAAGTGAAACAAAGTTCATTTTCTCTATCCATTTTTATCTTTTGTTATGTTGATGATAATTTCCCCCCTACAAATCCTTCGGGTTAATCGCTACCACTTCTTCATCTTCATCGGCAAGCTAAACACCACGCGCCCATGAATATAAATCGGGTCGTCGGTGTGAATTTGCCAAGGTTCGTATTTTTCTTTGTTGTCGGACATCGCCCACATTTCTCGGCCACGTTTTTGCAAGCGTTTAATGAATGTGTGATCATCAAAGGTGAACACATAAAGCCCATCGGCACTGAAATAATTTTCTGATACATCGACATAAAGTAAATCGCCGCTTTCCAATGTCGGCGCCATGCTATCGCCTTTCACCGCAATAATTTTTAAATTTTTAGCATCGGTGCGCCCAAATTGGCGGCGGAAGAAATCCAAGTCAAACTCTTGTGCTAATAAGCCTTGTTCTGTCCGAGTTAAAAACGTGCCATTTCCTGCACTGGCTTCAATATCCAAAATTTCTACTCGGATAGTGTCTTTTGCCAAAGGTTCATGCAGATTAACGACGCGCACCGTGTCGTCAGTAAAGCCCAATGCATTTTTCGTTACATCAGGAAATGAACTTATATGATATTCAAACGCACCGCCTTTTATACCTTTGGCTTCGCGCATTTTCCAATTTTCATTTTTTGCCTTGCGAGTGATATTTGTTGCTTGAGCAGGCAATCCATCTAGCCCTTCTAACTCTTTTGCCGAGTACCATTCTTTCATTTTTGATTTCCTCATAAGATTTTTTAAATCTTTTTTAAATCACATATTGATTTAGAAAAGATTTAGTTATAATATCTCAAACAATGTAAACAAACACAGAAACACAATGGCAATACTAGCCAGTTTTTTGTTTTAACAGTTGTGGCAACGCCAAAATACCGATGAAGTAAAAAAAGCTTTTTAGTGTGGCGTATTGTTTTATAGCTTGTTGCGGAAGTTCGCTGAAATTAAAGCCAAATTGTTGTAGTTCCGCTTGGCTAAAACTGCCGAGTGCAAAGACGAAAATGCAAACGCCACACAAGTAGGAATGTTGTCCTTGAATGTGCAAGTTTTTGGTGTACGGAATCGTTTTTTTATATACCCAATAAATCACGAATGACATCAACAGCAATATAACAAGTTGAATATCGGCATTGATTTCCGGCACAAGTGCAAAGCGAGTGTAGACATAAACTAACCCGAATGTCGCCCAATAAGCCACGGTATCAATGATGATGTCTTTTATAAAAAGCAGGTGGTTTTTTATTTTTTCGAACATAGGAGTGCCTTATGGCTAAAAAAGTCGATGAACAATTATGGGTTCGCGTATTGGAACTTGAACAAACCTTAAAAGAACAAGAAAAACAAACCCAGCAAAGAATAGACGAACTTGAACAACAACACCGCGCAATTTATGGCTATTTTCAGGGGTTATGTCTTGTCTGTTCTGCAGTAGGTTCGTTCTGTGTATTCCAGTGGGTTTTTTAATAGTTAAGTATAACAAAGTAAACAAAAACAACAAAGGAAAGGGCATGGCGAAAACAGGAAAAAAACGTGAGCTGAAATCCGAAATTATTGCATTTCGTGTGACGGCAAGTTTTAAAGCCGCATTGGAAACTGAAGCGGCAAAAGACAAACGCGAATTACAAGATTTTATCCGTTTGAAATTAGAAGAATGCGTTCCCGCGTCAATGCCGGTTGGGCAGTGATTCGGAATAGTTAAATAGAAAAGGTGGTGTGTATGAAAAAAACAGATAAAAAAACGGAACAACTAGAAACATTATTCCGTTTACGTGAAGAAGCAAGACTTACTGAAGGAAGATTATTACGACAACAGTTTAATTTGTTCATACTCCAAGATAATCTTGCAACGCTTTTAAAATCACTGGCATTTCTTGACCCAACTCGCGAATTACCTGAGTCGGTTGAGGCTGAGATAAATCAATGTCGTACACAGCTCGAAGATTTAATAGAACAAACCCTACCTTAGCTAAATCTTCGGAGGTTAAAGGGTCGGCAAGTTTAATGATTTCCCTTTGTAATTCGATAAGTTTATCAAGGTCGTATTTTTTAGACATAGCGGCTCCTTGTGAGTTGATAACAAAAAAGAGTATAACAAATTAGGTGGTAAATAGTGAACGTAGATCATAAATGCGCAAATTGCGGAAGTAACAACATCCGTGTGCGAACTTCCGAAAAGATCGGTTTATTGTCAATCGACGTGTTGGCTTACTGCAACAACTGCGGCACAGAATTAAGAGTGCAAAGCCAAATTACGAGAGTGAGAACGCCAATCTATAACGACCGCCCAGAAGCATTAAGCGCGAATAAGCCGTTAAATCAGATTGACGAGCGTCAGCAAGAAATCGACATCTAGTCTTTAATTCCCATCAAAATTTTTAAACACAGTCGTTTGAAGAAATTCATGCGACAGGATTTTTGCATCCAAAATTTAAGGAGAACCCAAAAATGAGCAACAAAAAATACACCTACGACAACGGTAAAACACGCAAAGACCGTGTGAACGTATGGGCGTTAGAAAAACGTGTGAAAAAGTTGGAAGCGCAAATTCAAATCATCAGCCGTCACATTAATCATCAAGCTGGATTAAACCAACAACAAGTGATGTTGAGTGAAAGCATCCACGACCGAGTGGCATTGCTTGAAAAAGCCAGTTGGAGCAAGCAAGGGATGTTTGGTCGTTGGTTAAGTTGGGTTCAAGGTAAATAAGCAAGGGGGCGTGTGATGTACGTTTCAGGCAAAGAAAGTGCGGCGGCAAAATTCTGCAAAGAAAATCAAATTGCAGTTGAACCGGTGCAAAGTTGGGGCGATTGCCGCCACATTATCGGCAAAAGTCGCTATCGCGTGGAATACGCTTTCAACAACCTTTCACAAAGCGAAAGAGAAATCCTGTTGGCGATGGCAGAACTCGACATCAACGATTTAGTTAGCACCACATTTTCAGGCGAGAAACTACACCACTACTCCGAAAACGGTCAACGCAAAATCGCCAAGGCATTTCGCAAAGTGCGGTTGATTTCGGGGATGTTTCCGAAAGGGATTACCGAACGTGAATTCACATTGATTGATAAGGCAAGTTAAGGGGAAGGTATGGCAACCGTTATTTTAAGTCGTGGCGCATTGAGCGTTGTGGCAAAGGAATATTATCAAAAATTAGATAAAACGCAGGAACACCTATTTGCCTACATCTACCACTTAGACAAAGGCGATGAAGAACAAGCAAGACAAGCATTTAACGAATTTATTGAAAATGGCGATTTGGCCACAAAAACACGCCAAATCTTTTTACAGAAATACAGAGAATGGGAGCAATGGCAATCTACCCAACGGAGTAAACAATTATGAGACAGAAATTTTTAGCCTTTGACCGCGCTTGCGAAACTGCCGCAGAAGCAGAACGCACCCGTTTATTTTTTAAAGCTGCTCAGTATTGGCGAACAGGCTATCACTTAGCACCTTGTAAATCTGATGCGGATTGGTGCTTTGCAAGAGCCGATTACTGTTTTAAAGCCGCAATAGATACCGGCGCAATCAAGGTGAAAAAAACAAGAATGATCGATTTTCAAGTATTTATGGGAGAAAGAGATGAGTGAGGGGATTTACATTAATTTAGATTGCGGGGCAGAACTCCAAATTACCAAGATTGGCGACCGCTTCCAATTATTGGAAATCATTGGGAATAACGGCATGAGAAAGCCAAAAGCCCGAGTGATTGGACGATTACATAACACGATTATGGGGGCGATAAACGAAGTCTACAACTTTTCATTAGCACAATATGAAGTGCTTTCACTCTCCGAAATGGAAAGTGCGATCAATTCAACAAATCAAGCAATTAAAGACTACTTCGACCAACATAATGAATATTTAGCCAATTTATAAGAGTATAGAAAGAAAATGATGAACTGGGAGCAACAACGAGATGAAAACATTGCTAAACGTGCATTAGCGATGGAAGAAGCTCGTGTGGCAAGAATGGAAAGTACGTCAAAAACTGGCCGCACTTTAGACTTGCCACAAGCAACCGCTGCACAAATTGAGCTGTTTGCGGTTGCTCCTAATCATTTTGATTATGTTGAAAAACTGCTTTCCGATTTGCCACGCAAACGCCAACGGGAACACTTCCGCAATGTGTGGTTGCGTGCTTATCGCAGTGTGAAAGATGATGGGTCAATTAGTTTTAGCTTTGGCAATAAACAAGCCCGCATTGCTAACACAACATTGCGTGATGTGTTGACCAATCGTTTGGAAGCCGTTTTTGAGCAATATCGCATTTCTGTTTCGTGGTTGCTTGAACGCAAACGCTATTCCGCCAACTTGGCAATGCAAAAGCCTGTGGATAATCAAGGTTTGCATTTTTATCTATTAGGCGAACGCCAATTAAAAGAGATCGCCTACAAACTCGCCTTGCACTTCAACGGATTACAAAGCGATTTCGTGGAAGATTGTGCCAATCAAAAAGCCGTTGGGCTATTAAGTGCGGTCGATTTTTCACGTTTAAGCAGTGAACTGCACCGCCTTTGCGCTGATGTTTGCAAGAACATTGGCTTTCCACTTAAAAGCCAACATCGCCTTGAAGAAGGTAAGCGCCTTTCTGTGCAACAACAAGAAAGCGAATTGTTGCGTGTGGTGTGCGAAAAATATTGGTTCCGCACATTACGCAGCACGCAAAAACGCCTTATCGAGCATTTGGCGATTGGCTGTGGTGAAGTATCGGCAAAAGTCAGCCCGTACATTTCAACCGGTGCATTGAGCGATTACCGCAATCAACAAAAAGCCAATCTTGAATATTTAAAACAGATGATTATTGAAAACATTGACGATCCATCCGAACAGGTAGAATTGATGGCAATGTGGCAAAAATCTTCCGGTAATCCTGCTATCCGTTTTAACGAGATGATGAACCGCTTGCGTGGCGTAGACGAATGGGCAACGGAAAAAGGCTATGTGTCATTGTTCTTAACCATGACCGCCCCTTCATCGTTCCATGCGACACACAACAACGGCACAAATAACAAGAAATGGAAAGGTGCAGACCCACGCACAACGCACGCTTATTTAAGCAAGAATTGGGCGCAGTTGCGTGCATTGTTTGCTAAACGTGGCATCGGCTTTTTTGGTATGCGTGGCGTTGAACCACACCATGATGCCACACCGCACTGGCACTTGCTTGTGTATGTGAAAGCGGAAGATAAAGAAGAAGTGATCCGTTTATTTAAATCAAAAGCTTTAGAGTTAGACGGCGATGAATTCGGGGCGAAAAAACACCGGTGCCGTGTTGATGAAATCGACCCTGCAAAAGGTTCTGCCGTTTCTTATATTGCGAAATACATTGCCAAAAATATTTATGCGGGCAATCAGAAAGACGAAACATCGGACGAAGTGGAAGGATTGAAATTAGACGAAAACGTGCAACGTGTGCGTGCGTGGGCGAACCTTTGGGGCATTCGTCAATTCCAGTTTTACGGCAATCCGCCAATTTCTGTGTGGCGTGAATTACGCAAATTAGAGAAATGGCAGTTGGATGATGTGGATGATAAGACCATTGCAGACGCGCAAGCGGTTTGTGATGTGGCTTGTTTTGCCAGTTATTTAGATTTACAAGGGGGCGCAATGGCTAAACGTGAAGATCAGCCGTTGTGCGCGGAATATGAAGAAAGCGAGCCGAACCAATACGGCGAAACAAGAAAGAAAATTGTGGGGGTGAAAAATCGTTTCAGTTTTGCAAGCGTAAGAACAAAATTAAAAAATTGGGTTATCAAAAAAGGCACTGTGGCAGATGTTGCAACTGATGCCAATGCGGAGACCACCGAAACAGACAAGGAGCGTAGCGACGCTTGGACTTGTGTCAGTAACTGTAACCGTTCAGAAATTGAACAAAAGGTAAAAAATGCACTTTTACCGGTCAGCTTTATGATAAGTGGTTCACAAATTGAGCTATTAGTTAAATATGGACGGTTACGGCTTAATGACTATCGCTGGATTCATTGCGAAAACGACAACGTTTTCATTAAAGAAGAAAAAATACCGCTCTTTTCTGTAAAAAAATTTAGTCAGAAAGTGACTGGATTTTGGGAAAGATTGGGGAAAATGTAGGTGTATTAATCAAAAAAAGGGTTAGAAATGAGTAAATTTTTAAAATTAAATTTCGTGAAAGAAAATTTTATTATGGGGAAAACTGGCAAAACATCAAAACTTGAGCATATGAGCGACGGTTATGAGCATTTAGAAATGTATCTTAATGCCGATCTAATTACCCATTTTATAGAATGCGAAGATATTCCTTGCGATGGTTCTAGCCGTTGTGATGATGATTTTTCAGAAATCCTAGAAACAGGAACAATTCTGTGGCTTTCAGATGATGGGGTAAAAGCAGTTGATGAAATTTGTGAACGGTTATATGACGCTAACATCACAAGTGAGTATTCAACAAGCAAAGGTGCAAATTTTGTTTTGGTAGCAAATACTGTTGAAGATATTTTGGCACAGTTGGAATATTAGAGGAAATAAAAATGACAGATTTAACACAACTTATTAAAAACATCGAAAATTGGGCAGAAGCTCGCAATTTGATTGAAGGTTCTACACCGAAAAAACAATTCATAAAATTGATGGAAGAATTCGGGGAGCTATGTAGTGGCGTATCAAAAAATAAAATCGACGTGGTGAAAGATAGCATTGGGGATTGCTTTGTGGTGATGGTGATTTTGGCCGCACAACGCAAGAAAGATGAAATGCGTTCATCTGCTGAAATTACTGATCAATGCAGATATTTTAACGTTGATATTGAAAGCCGCTTAATTGAAGCATTGTCAAGCTTGAATCGTTTAAGTTATGAGTTAAGTAGTCCAGAAAATATTAGTGCTTTATTTGGTTTGTTCTTTATTGAGATAGTCGAAGTTGCACGTTATTTTGATTTAGATATACACGATTGTGTGCAAGCGGCATGGGATGAAATCAAAGACCGCAAGGGGCGTATGATTGATGGCGTATTTGTGAAAGAGGGTGATTTGTGATTACAGAAGAAGAAAACACAACAAAATCCGAGCGCACTTTAACGATAAAGGAGGTCGCCGACCTCCTGAATTTAAGTTATAGCACCGTTTTTGCACACCGTTTTAAATGGGGCTTTTTCCAGATGGAAGGTTCGAAAGCTTGGCGCGTTTTTAGGGAAGATCTTGACCGTTGCAGAAAAAGAAAAAATAATGTCATCCGATTGGTTGGATTGACTGATATTAAAAATGGAGGAAAGAATAAATGTCAATCTACAAGAGAGGAAACACATATTGGCTCGATATTACAACACCGAGTGGCGAACGAATTAGACGAAGCACTGGGACTGAAGTAAAGAAAAAGGCCCAAGAATTACACGATAAGATCAAAGCAGAACTATGGGATATGGCGCATCTTAACAAGAAACCGCCAAAACTATTTGAAGAAGCCTTGTTGTTATTTGTGGAAGATGCCAAGTTGAAAAAGGATTTTGATACTAACCGCAGACACGCCATTTATTGGCGTTCTGTTTTTGGTGGTTGGAAATTGAGTGATATCACAGGCGAAGATATTATGACTAATTTGCCGACATACTCAACCACTCATAAAAAACCATTATCACCTTCGACAAAAAACCGCTATCGTACGTCCATTTTGCGGGTGCTTTCACTGGCTTATAAAAATGGTTGGATTGATAGAATCCCTTATGTGAAAAAATTCGTTGAGCCGAAAGTGCGCGTGCGTTGGATTACCAAGGAGCAAGCCACAACGCTGATTTCAAACTTGAATTTGGCGTGGATGAAAAATGTTTGTTCTTTTGCGCTGTTCACCGGTGCGCGAATGACTGAAATTTTGTCCATGACGTGGGATAAAGTGGATTTTGACCACAGCATTGCGATTGTTTCAAATGACGTGGCAAAATCAGGCAAGGCACGTGCATTACCGTTGAATAACACGGCTTTGGATTTGCTGCAAAAGCTATATAAAACCCGTCGCAATGAGTTTGTTTTTCACCGTGGCACCGACAAGCAAATAGGGCGCATTGATTGGCATGATTTTCATCAAGCATTGGAGAAAAGCAATGTTCAAAATTTCCGCTTTCACGATTTGCGCCATACTTGGGCAAGCTGGCACGTTCAAGCCGGAACGCCACTTTACACGCTAAAAGAAATGGGAGGTTGGGAAACGTTAGAAATGGTGAAAAAATATGCACACTTAAACGCTGACCACATGATTGAGTTTGCGAATAATGTCACATTTACGCCACACGAAGATGACGATTTCTCACAAGAAAATTTTTTCAATGTAGTAAATTATTGAAAATGAAAGGTTTTAAGATGGCAGGGGCGGAGAGGCTCGAACTCCCAACACCCGGTTTTGGAGACCGGTGCTCTACCAATTGAACTACGCCCCTAAATAAGGTTGGCGGAATGGACGGGACTCGAACCCGCGACCCCCTGCGTGACAGGCAGGTATTCTAACCAGCTGAACTACCACTCCGCAAATTAGGTGTTTGGCAGTGACCTACTCTCACATTGGGAAACCCAACACTACCATCGGCGTTACAATGTTTCACTTCTGAGTTCGGGATGGGATCAGGTGGGACCATCGCACTATGGCTGCCAAAAATTCTTTTATTTGCTTAATTTACTTCTTAAACGCCCTAACAAAATACAAAGTTTTCTTTAAAATAATATCTAAGTAATTGATTTTATTAGGGTTAGTTTAAAATCGTATTTACAAAATAAACTAAGCAAATAAAAAACCGGCGGTGACCTACTCTCACATTGGGAAGCCCAACACTACCATCGGCATGATGACGTTTCACTTCTGAGTTCGGGATGGGATCAGGTGGGTCCATCACATTATGGCCGCCGGAATATTCCGTTGATAACCTTCTATCATCTATTCATTCTTCAAAATTAGTCACAAGCTAAAAACCCTCAACTTTCTCTCGTCTTCGTTTCGTCTATCACTCAAAAACTCTTGAGCGTTGTATAGTTAAGCCTCTCGGGCAATTAGTATCTGTTAGCTCAACGGCTCGCACCGCTTACACATCAAACCTATCTACGTCTTAGTCTTAAACAACCCTTACTGTCTTAAAGACAGGGAGAACTCATCTCAAGGCAAGTTTCGTGCTTAGATGCTTTCAGCACTTATCTCTTCCGCACTTAGCTACCCGGCAATGCGTCTGGCGACACAACCGGAACACCAGTGGTGCGTCCACTCCGGTCC